>Ga0247844_1000684_pt1 | contig 70079 bp, 65 predicted proteins | sample LaCtaG_FD_192421 | JGI IMG/M metagenome (GOLD analysis project Ga0247844, IMG submission 192421) | Freshwater microbial communities from meromictic Lake La Cruz, Castile-La Mancha, Spain - LaCruzMarch201714.5m_1 | ecosystem: Environmental > Aquatic > Freshwater > Lake | place: Spain: Castile-La... | reverse complement strand
TGTATAACCAAGCTTGAACGATTCGTAGTCTTGAATGACTGCGAGTTTGAATTCTTTAGTGTATTTAGACATAAAAACTGCACCTTAATGAGTTGGATAAAGTGTCCAACTTTTGGGGTGCAGTTCAGCGATGTGGGCTTTTTTCTTTTCTAGTGAATTTTATTTCGTGTAGGCGCTGTGTAGGCAAATTTCAACAATACAGATCAATATTATCTCAATCATCATCGTCAGTAGGAAGATCAGCGCATCTAACAACTGGCAATGAACTTCCTTGTATACGCCTTATTAGAGCAGTTAGGGGATCGTCCTAATCTCCACCAAGCTTACTCTTATCCAGATAAAAGCCTGATGCTTTTCCGCGATTCACCTCGGCAGAAATCGCCGCACTGAACTGATTGGCCATTGCGGCATCATCTCTAAGTTTTTTCAGTGCATTCAAATGCTCTTTAAGCGTGAATTGAGCGGCATCGATTGCAGGCTTGCGCAACTCCTGAATACTCCCTGCAATATCCCTGCGATTGATAAACTCGCTGGCTCGCTTCGTATTGGTCTCTAGCTGGCATCAAGGATTTATATAGCGGGGAATTAGTAGGCTACGCCATGAATTAACGCATGACACAATCGTTGGTAGCGCAAGCCTTGTTTAGGGCTGTGGCTAACAAACGCCCTGTCAAAGGCTTGGTATTGCATTCAGATCGCGGCAGTCAGTATTTTGCTCATGATTATCAAAAGCTATTAACTCAATTTGGGATGACGGTTTCCATGAGCCGCAAGGGTGACTGCTGGGACAACGCGCCAATGGAAAGCTTTTGGGGAACGTTAAAGAATGAGCTTGTGTATCATGAAAAATTTGCTTCTAGGCAACAAGCCATACAAGAAATTACAGAATACGTTGAGGTGTTCTATAACCGACAAAGAAAGCAGGCAAGATTAGGATATTTATCCCCTGCTACTTTTACTCAGCAATACTATAAAAAATTGCTTGTGGCTTAACCCGTTTGACTCTTTGATTGACAGCATAGGTCAAAAGATTTATTGATTAATCTCTAGTATTTTAAAGCTAGCATGACAAGCAATGCAGTTTTTTATGAGTTGATCTAGTTGATTGCGGCTATGTATCGGGTCTTTAAGTTGCAAAGCGTCTGATGAAATTTGGTCAAATTTCTTCCGCGTGTCGAATCCAAGAGTTTTCATCGAAAGTGGAATTTTTGATAACAATGAACCAGGTGTATTTTTTTCAGCTTGCATTCCCGCTTGTGATGCGAGCTTAGCTGCAAGTTTTAGGTCTTTGTTAGTAATGGCTTCGCTTATAGCTTGCGTACTAATAAGAAAATTACGCATTTCCTTTAAGATTAGATTTCTCTCGGCTTTGCTAAGGTTAACTGCTATGCGCTCATCATCTGAGGGTGCCACATCACCTTGTACAAATTTATAGCCAATCGCAGTGAGTGCGAATAAGAGTAGGGCAATTATACCCCACAGCATTTTGAAATTACGCATGGCTCCTTTGCCAATGACAATCTGTGCTTATGTATAATTTCATTTGTTGTGAGGTAAGTTTCGTCAGATAGCCTTAAAACGTATACATCCCAGTGACCCAAACTATTTCTTTATCACCTTTACGAGCTGCACCTTTTAGCGATCCATAGACGTCATCTTCGTTAAATTTAGAGTATTCTAATTTACCTGTAATGTTGGCAGTAAATGGGTAAGCAACGCTGGCATCAAACTCAGTGCCGTAGTTATCGCTTAGCTTACCAATAGATTGAAACTTCTCATCTGATTTGAATACATGGTATTCCGCATAAAGCTTAGCTTTCTCTATGCTACCTGCGAAAGTCACAAACGTATCTTCCATGCCTTGACGAGGTGTAGCTAGGAACACATCAGCCCAACCTTGGAATAAGTGATTGGTGCCCAAAGGGGTCTGAAATGCATATCTGCCATTATTGCTAGAAAGCACTTCGTGGTCGATTCTGAGTGACCATACACCATAGGCAGCACCGCCACCTAGTTTAAAGTAATGAGCATCAATCAGAGAATTACCGCCAGCGTAATCATCTTGTTTTGCGTATTCCGCGGTATAAAGCACTTTCCAGTCATCACTCACCTTACGTGCTCCATCTAAACGAACCCCAAAGGTTTTAGAACTGGCGTCCGTTGTAGCTGTTTTAGTCAGGTCTTGGCTAGCACCTAAGCCGTTGCCACCACTGACCACTGTACTTGCTGCATTTGGTCCGCCTGTAGGCTGACCATTTTGGCTTAAGTTAGCAACATCAATAAAGTAACCGTAACCAATTAATGATTCAGTAGATGAAATACGATACTTAGCATTCACAATATCAATATTGCCTTGACGTAGCTGAGTATTGATTTGACGCACTTGATCAAAATGCGCGGCAAAAATTTCCGTATCAGGGATACTTTTATTGAGTACAGAAATACCATCAAACACCTGCATATTTTGACGGAAGCCAATATCACCAATAAAACGCACATTATCTAAATTGAGTTGTTGACGACCTAAACGCACTTTAGTGTTTTTAATGCCAGTCCAATCAACATAAAGTTGGTTGATATCAGTGTAGCTAGGATCAACAATATTTGGGTAATTACTATTGCCTGGCTCAGTTAAATTGTCACGTCTATCATTGCCATTGTCATTGAAGGCATGAACGTCAGTTATTTGAGCTGCAAAACTGAAATTTTTGAATGGTGCTGTTTGCCAACCGATTAAGCTGCGTAATGTGAATGCTTCGCCAGTGTCAAACTTTTTACTAGTGTTAGCAGGAGCTACTTGAAAACCTTCTTGATTAAGATTTTCATAACGCAACCTAAAGTTGGTCATGGGTTTACCCATCGTGATGGCTTCTAGCAATGTTGTTGGTGCAGCAGGTTTAGCTGCATCTTCTGCTAAAGCTGGCAATGCGTAAATAGCAGCAACTGTAGCCAGTAAACACAGGTTAAGTTTACGGTTCATATTAATATCCTATTGTATTTAAAATGTATGTTTCGGTATCAGAATTCGTTGGTAGATTTAAATCACGGCTTTCTAGCTTATCGGCTACAGCGCTAATATCTTTTGGCTCAAACCAGGCCAGCTTTTCTCTAAGCTTCACTACTTCGCCGACAATAATCAGGCAAGGCGATTTTAGTTGGGCGGCTATCACTAGATTGCTGAGCGTAGCAAGTGTTCCGATGACAACTTTCTGATTTTTGGTAGTGCCTTGTTGTACTACAGCAGCAGGTAAATCTGGGCTTTGCCCATGTGCAATCATGTTGTTGCAAATTTCAGCTAAACCGCCAAGACCCATATATATGACGACGGTTTGATGTGGTCGAGTCAGCGCCGCCCAATCAAGATTCACCGTACCGTCTTTCAAATGGCCAGTAGTATAAAGTACCGATTGCGCATAATCACGGTGCGTGAGTGGAATGCCTGCGTAGCTAGATACACCATTCGCTGCAGAAATCCCTGGCACTACTTGAAAAGGGATGCCCCAAGCAGCAAGTGTTTCAATTTCTTCGCCGCCTCGTCCAAAAATAAAAGGGTCACCGCCTTTTAATCGGACAACGTTACAGCCTTGCAAAGCAAGTTTTATTAATAGCGTATTGATTTCATCTTGCGGCAAAGTATGATTTGCCCGCGTTTTACCAACGTAAATTTGCTCAGTACCTTCGTGTACTAGCGCCATAACATCTTCACTCACTAGCGCGTCATAAACGACAACATCGGCACTTTGCAATAAACGTAAAGCGCGTATCGTAAGTAATTCAGGGTCTCCGGGTCCAGCGCCTACTAGGAAGACTTCACCATAATTTGATGAATCAACTACATTATTGACGATATTCCCATCACTAGAGTAATCGCCAATGTTGAAAATGTTAGAGTCTAGTGTCATGCCTGCAATTTAGCATAATTTAATTTTTAAAATCTTGACTGATGTCAAGGATATAAAAATTCATTTAAGACAATATGACCTCTATTCGAGGAAGCCCTAAATTGTTTCATGCTTTAAATCACAATTAATTAGAGAAGGATGTCAAATGAAAAAGTTAAACTTGGTTGCATCAGTGCTTGCTGTGTCGGTTGCAAGTATTTTTAATGTTGCGTCTGCTGCTGACGATCAAGCGCTAACAGCTGCGCAAAAAACAACCGCAAACAAGATTTACTTCGAGCGTTGCGCTGGTTGTCACGGCATTCTTCGTAAAGGCGCTACAGGTAAAAATCTTGAGCCAATTAACACTAATAAGCTAGGGCATGCGCGTTTAGAAAAAATCATCGCTTATGGTACTGAAGGCGGAATGGTTAACTTCGATGATATTTTGACCAAAGAAGAGATTTCGCTCATGGCGACCTATATCCAAAACACCCCAGAATCTCCGCCAGAATGGGGAATGAAGGAAATGATGGATAACTACAAGTTAGTCGTTAAGCCAGAAGATCGTCCTAAAAAGCAAATGAACAAGATTAACCTGAAGAATGTGTTCTCAGTGACCTTACGTGACGCAGGTGAAGTGGCATTGATTGACGGTGATACTAAGAAGATCTGGGGTATTGTTAAAACAGGTTATGCCGTACATATTTCTCGTCTATCCGCTTCTGGTCGCTATGTATACGTGATTGGTCGTGATGGTAAGCTCGACATGATTGATATGTGGTACGAGCAACCGACTGTTGTGGCTACGCTTAAAGTGGGTATTGAAGCGCGTTCAGTTGAAACCTCAAAATTTAAGGGCTTTGAAGATAAATACGTAGTGGCTGGCGATTATTGGCCGCCTCAGTACGTTATTACAGATGGCGACACGCTTAAGCCGTTAAAAATCGTATCGACTCGCGGCATGACGGTAGATGGTGAGTACCATCCTGAGCCTCGCGTTGCATCTATCGTGGCTAGTGAAATCAAACCAGAATGGGTGATTAATGTTAAAGAAACTGGCATGATTAAGTTGGTGGATTATTCTGATATCAAGAATTTGAAAGAAACCACAATTGAATCGGCTAAATTCCTGCATGACGGCGGTTGGGATTCTACTAAACGTTATTTCTTAGTCGCTGCCAATGCATCTAACAAGGTTGCAGTGGTCGATACTAAAACTGGCAAGTTGGCTGCATTGGTTGATACTAAGGCTAAGCCGCATCCAGGTCGTGGCGCTAATTTCGTGCATCCAAAATTTGGGCCTGTATGGGCGACTTCTCACCTAGGTGCAGATGTGATTTCACTCATTGGTACAGACCCAGTAAAACATCCAGATCAAGCTTGGAAAGTGGTGCAAGAGCTGAAAAATCATGGAGGTGGTTCACTGTTTGTTAAAACTCACCCAAAATCTAACCACTTGTGGACAGATGCGCCGTTGAATCCTGATAAGGAATTGGCTGGTTCAGTGACTGTATATGACATTAAAAATCTAGACAAACCACCAGTCGTTATTGATATTGCTAAATTGGCTGATTTGCCAGAGGCAAAATCGTTTAAGCGTGCAGTGCAAGCTGAGTACAATGCTGATGGAACCGAGGTTTGGTACTCAATTTGGGCAGGTAAAGCTGATGCATCTGCGATTGTAGTGATGGACGATAAAACACTTACAGTAAAAGCTGTAATCAAGGATCCTAAACTGATTACGCCAACTGGTAAGTTTAACGTCTTCAATACACAGCACGATATTTACTAAGTCTAAGCAGAGCGGTCAGAAGAATATATCTTCATGACCGCTTAATCACTCTAAGAAGGAATATTAAGAATGCTATTTTCAAGTTGTTGGGCAAAATTACGCAAGCCTAGTGTTAAGTACTCGTTGCTTACACTTTTAGGTGGCGGTTTCATTGCTGGCATTCTGTTCTGGGGTGGCTTCAATACTGGTATGGAAGCTACCAACAAGCTGGAGTTCTGTATTGGTTGCCACGAGATGCGTGACAATGTGTATCAGGAATACAAGCAAACCATTCATTATTCCAACCGCACTGGCGTGCGTGCGGTATGTTCTGATTGCCATGTGCCTAAAGACTGGACACATAAAATGATTCGCAAGATTCAAGCCAGTAAAGAAGTGTATGGCAAGATTATGGGCACCATTGACACCAAAGAGAAATTTGAAGCTAAGCGTTTGCAGTTAGCTAGAAATGAATGGGCCCGCATGAAAGCATCAGACTCTCGTGAGTGCCGCAATTGCCATACTTTTGAAGGTATGGATGCAACAAAACAAAAGACAAGAGCTGCAAAACAGCATGAAAATGCAAAGAAAGACAATATGACTTGTATTGACTGCCACAAAGGTATTGCTCACCACAAGCCAGAAGGCATGACTGAAGAGGAAGCTGGCGGTTAACTTTAGCGCAGTGACATCACTGCAAAATATTTTGATAGGAGAATCATATGAATAAAACCTTAATTACTTCTGCATTGGGCTTAATGTTAGTCTCAATGGCAGGTTCAGTGCTAGCCGCACCAGACTGGGGCAGCGTACCCTCTCGTAAAGTGACCGTGTTTCACCCAGGTACAGCTGGTGTTGAGTGGGTGCTGAATGGAATTCAGCATGGTGGCGCAGTTGGCTTGAAAAAAGGCGAACGCTGTATTAGTTGCCATGAAGATGAAAAAACTCAGGGCATTGACATTAATACAGACAAAATTCTGAAAAGCGAAATGCTTAAGAGCGACAAGCTAGAACCAACGCCTGTCAGCAATCATGCTGGTACAGTTCCAGTGACCGTGCAAGCAGCTAATGATGGCACCAACCTTTATTTACGCTTTACCTGGAAAGAACCTCAAGGTGGCATGGATAAAATGGACAAGGATAACCCAGTTAAATTAGCAGTGATGCTTGAAGATAACAAAGTTGTTGCCAAAGACGCTAAGGGTAAAGAAGTGAAAATTGGTATGGCAGGCGGCTGCTGGGGAACTTGCCACATGGACGCACGCACCATGCCAGGTGCGGATGACAAAAAAACCAAGTACGTTACAGGGGGCTCAGTTGCTAACGGTAACTATTATGACTTGATGCAGTGGAAAAGCGGTAAAGGTGCCAAGCCGGTGGATGGGCATGTTGCAGATAAGCGCGTAATGAGTGGCGGTACTGCTTTAGTTGGCGCAGAAGGCAAAAAAGATGGAGACACTTGGACGGTTACATTTACACGTAAATTAACTGGCGGCAGTGGTGATATCGCGTTGGTTTCAGGCAAAACCTATAACATGGGTTTTGCTATTCATAGCGATAACACCGCAGGTCGTTTCCACCATGTGTCGTTTGGTTACAGTCTAGGGATTGATACAAAGGCTGATATTACAGCAGCTAAGTAAGTAATTCACAAGAGTGCTAAGACCATAGTGCTCTGTAAATAAAGGGGCTCAGGCCCCTTTTTTACTAGCTGATAGCGTTATATTGAAAAATGATTTAGGAGTCACGAAATGAAAATTTCATTGAGAATATTATTGCTGATCGTGACGCTTAGTACATGGGGTATTTGTAGTCAGGCTGAGGAAGTCGTAGGTGTTAAAATTGAGAAAATGCAGTTTGTACCGCAGAATTTAGTAGTCAAGGTTGGCGCTACGGTAACATGGTTAAATATGGAAAAGCGTAGTAACCATTCTGTATTCTTTCAGAAGGAAGGTTTAGCTGAGTCAGACAGGTTGTTTCCAAGTGAAGTTTGGCAAAGAACTTTCGACAAGCCTGGTGTATATCCCTATATCTGCGGCCCGCACCCAGATATGACTGGAATAATTGAAGTTACGCCATAGACACATGTTTACTCCGTTGATGCTAACAGTGCGTGGCATAAGTGCCGCTTTCGCACTTACATTATTAGCCCTTAGCTCGACTGTTAGTGGTGCTGAATATTTAGAGCTCAGCCAGTTGAGGCAACGTGAATTAGCGCAATTAGTGCGCAATGACTGTGGATCTTGCCATGGACTGACGCTTAAAGGCGGCCTCGGGCCAGCGCTGTTGCCAGAAAGTCTGAGAGACAAGTCAATTGAAGGGTTGCGTGAGACCATATTGCGAGGCCGCACTGGTACGGCTATGCCACCTTGGTCGGTATTTATTAGTGAAATAGAAGCAAATTGGATTGTGGAGCAGTTGATGAAAGGTTTTCCTGATGCGCATTAAATGTTGCTTGGCTATGGTAGCGTTGCTACTGAGTAGCTGTGTTGCAGCCCCACTGCGCGGCACAGGCGATCTCGGCCTAATCATCGAACGGGATGTCGGGCGCGTACAAGTGGTAGATACATCTGCGCGTAAAGTCTTGGCGACGATTGCCGGCTTGGGTGATTTATCACATGCTTCAGTGGTTTTTAGCCGCGATGGCCGCTATGGCTATGTGTTTGGGCGCGATGGTGGGTTGAGCAAAGTTGATTTACTCAAGCACGCTATCGAAAAACGCATCATACAAGCTGGGAATAGCATCGGCGGTGCAATTTCGCAAAATGGCCGTTACGTAGCAGCACAAAATTATACGCCAGGTGGCGTTAAGGTATTTGATGCCGCCACGTTGCAGTTGGTAGCAGATATTCCTGCAAGCTATGGTGATGGTCAGCTTTCAAAAGTGGTTGGTCTGGTCGATGCGCCGGGTAATAAATTTGTGTTCAGCTTATTTGATGCAGGTGAAATATGGGTTGTTGATATTACGGACCCCTCACAGCCGAAGATTCAAAAATTCCCCGCTGGTAAACAGCCTTACGATGGCCTGATTACACCTAATGGCCGTCATTACATTGCGGGCCTATTTGGTGAAGACGGTCTAGCCTTACTTGATTTATGGCACCCAGAACAAGGTGTTAAGCGAATTTTGGGTGGCTATGGACGTGGCGAAGAAAAACTGCCTGTCTATAAGATGCCACATCTACGTGGCTGGGCGGTAGCTGGCACACGTGCTTATTTGCCAGCGATTGGTCGGCATGAGGTGTTGGTGGTAGACACTCAAACTTGGCAAGAAGTGGGTCGCATTCCTGTGGCAGGTCAGCCCGTGTTTGTGATAGCTCGCCCTGACGGACGGCAAGTGTGGGTCAATTTCGCTTTCCCAGATAACGGTCAAGTGCAAGTGGTCAGCACTGAATCACAACAGATTATTCAAACACTGCAACCTGGACGTGCAGTTCTGCACATGGAGTTTACCCCACGTGGTGAATCGGTTTGGATATCTTCGCGCGATGATAACCGAGTGACAATTTATGACACTCAAACGTTACAGCCCATGACCGAATTAAAAGCTTCTGCACCTAGTGGCATATTCTTTACTCATCGTGCTGGCAGAATTGGGTTTTAAATCATGAATGGATTTAACCTGATAGAGCAACGTTTATTGAATGAATTTCAGCATGACTTTCCGTTGGTTAAACGTCCATTTCTCGAGATTGGTAGACAATTAGGGATTGAAGAGGATGAGGTAATTGAGCGTCTTGAATATTTAAGCACACAAGGCGCAATCAGTCGCGTAGGTCCAGTATTCAGCCCTGGTTGCATAGGTGCGAGCACCTTGGCCGCGCTGGCTGTGCCGATAGAACGCCTAGATGAAATGGCATGCTGGATCAATGCCCAGCCTGAAGTGAATCATAATTACGAACGCGAACATACTTACAATTTATGGTTTGTGGTTGCTGCTCCCAGTCAGACATGGCTAGATGCGGTACTGGAAAAAATAAGTCATTACTCTGGCCTACCTATGCTAATACTGCCTCTGGTTGAGCCTTTTCATATCGATCTAGGTTTTGATTTACATGGCGGATGTGGTGCTTTGCGCAAGCCTTCAGCCAGCGTTAGCCAAATACAACTAGATAATGTGCAGAGTGCTATTGTCGCAGAACTGCAATCTGGCATTAAGCTGGAGAGGCAACCATTTGCTACGCTTAGCGTAACTGTTAATCAGGAAGAAGACGCAATCATTCGTCAGGTTTCTAGCTGGCGAGACGATGGCGTTATTAAACGTTTTGGCGTAGTGGTGCGGCATCATGAGCTAGGCTATCGCGAAAATGCGATGGTAGTATGGGATGTGCCAGACGAACAGGTTAGCGCCTTTGGAAAAACAGCTGCGCAACAAGAGAATGTGACATTATGCTATCGTCGCCCGCGCCAGTTACCAGATTGGCCGTTTAATTTGTTTTGTATGGTACATGGCACTGACCGACAAGTAGTGATGGCGCAAATTGAAACCCTCGCTAAAAACACAGCGCTTGACGCTTTTCAAACGCAAGTGCTGTTTAGTTGCCGTCGTTTCAAACAAAGTGGAGCGCGCTATGTGGCAAATGGACGCAACTGATAAAGCGATTATTAACGGCCTACAAGGCGGCTTGCCTATTTGTGAGCGCCCTTATCAAGTAATGGCGCTGCAATTTGATATTACTGAGAACGAACTAATCTCTCGCTTAGAAAATTTACTCGCACAAAAAGTACTAACACGCTTTGGCCCGATGTTTCAGATTGAGCGTATGGGTGGTGCTTTCACTTTAGCCGCAATGCAAGTGCCTGAGTCAGATTTCGAACGCGTCACTGCGGCGGTTAATGCCTTGCCAGAAGTTGCGCATAATTATCGACGTGAGCATGCGTTCAATATGTGGTTTGTATTGGCAACAGAAACCCCAGAAGGGATAGGCAAAGCTATTGTTAGTATTGAAACCGCAACTGGCTACCCCGTTTACAACATGCCCAAAGAAAAAGAGTTCTTTGTTGGTGCAAGATTTACCGCATGATGGCATCCGTTAAATTAGATGTCATTGACCGCGCCATCATGCAGGCGACCCAAGCTGGATTGCCTTTGACGCCACACCCATATCACGACATTGCATCAGTTGTAGGCGTGCCACCTGAAGTCGTTATGCGTCGTATGCAGGCCATGCTGGACAATGGTGTGATTCGCCGCATTGGTGCAGTGCCAAATCACTACGCGCTAGGATGGAATGCAAATGGCATGACGGTATGGGACGTGGCAGAAGAATGCATTGACGAACTTGGGCAACAGGTTGGTGCGTTGGAGTTTGTCAGCCACTGCTACCGTCGCCCACGCATTATGCCAGATTGGAGCTACAATCTATTCGCCATGGTGCATGGGCGTGATAGGGATGAAGTGGAAGCTAAAACAGCGCTAATTGCAGAGTTGCTAGGCGTATATTGCTGTGCAAGTGACACGCTATACAGCACAAAAATATTGAAGAAAACAGGATTGAGAATTTAAGATGTTTAGAATCAGCCAATACATGCAAGAAATTGCCAATCCGACACAGCTCGGAGTTAAGCGTAATCCGCTTGGCCCAGTGGTGATTTGGAACTTGATTCGTCGCTGTAACCTGACTTGCCAGCATTGTTATTCTATTTCTACGGACATAGATTTCCCTGGTGAATTAAGCACACAAGAGGTGTTTACGGTGATGGATGACCTCAAGGCATTTCGCGTACCAGTGCTGATCCTTTCAGGTGGCGAACCTTTGCTACGTCCTGATATTTATGACATAGCACGTCGCGCCAAAAGCATGGGATTTTATGTTGGGCTGTCATCCAATGGTACGCTGATTACTGAGGATAACATTCAACAAATCGCAGACATTGGCTTTGATTACGTAGGTGTAAGCCTAGACGGTATTGAAGCGACGCATGACAAATTTCGTCGTAAACAAGGTGCTTTCAAAGAATCACTACACGGCATAAAGTTGTGTAGTGAAGTTGGGATTAAAGTCGGAGTACGTTTCACACTAACGCAAGGCAATGCTCACGACCTGCCTGCGCTGTTGCAACTGACGGAAGACCACGGCATCGATAAATTTTATCTCTCCCATCTCAATTATGCAGGGCGCGGTAATATCAACCGTAAACACGATGCGGTGATGGAAACCACGCGCAATGCCATGGATCTGTTGTTCGATACATGCTGGAACGATATTCAGCAAGGCAGGCATCGCGAGTTCGTGACAGGTAATAATGATGCTGACGGTGTTTATCTATTGTTCTGGGTGCGCAAAAATTTCCCGCATCTAGAAGAGCATATCCGCGCCAAGCTTGCACAATGGGGCGGCAACAGCAGCGGTGTCAATGTGGCGAATATCGATAATTTAGGCGTGGTGCATCCGGACACATTTTGGTGGCATTATCCGCTAGGCAACGTAAAAGGTCGTCCATTTTCAGAAATCTGGCAAGATACCTCCGACCCATTGATGGCAGGTTTTAAAGCCAGCCCAAGAAAACTAAAAGGTCGATGTGGGGAATGCGCCTATTTTGATATCTGTGGAGGCAACACCCGGGTTCGCGCACAGCAACTCACTGGTGACCCTTGGCAAGAAGACCCTGCCTGCTATTTAACAGATGAGGAAATCGGCGTAGCTGAAGGTGGTGAGCGTGTCAAAATGACTCCTTATGTGCAAATTCGGAGAGTGATTTGATGCGTTCCGTAGCTTTGTTTTTAATACTGATAATGGCTTGCCTGCAAGCTTTTGCCGCAGATGCCCCCACGCTATTCTTGCAGAATTGCGCCAGTTGTCACGGCGCAGATCGGCTGGGTGGCACAGGCCCAGCCTTATTGCCAGAAAGCCTTGAGCGGCTGAAAAAACCAGCGGCACTCAAAACCATCACAGAGGGACGCATTGCCACGCGCATGCCTGCTTTTGCAGACAAATTATCTAGTCACGAGATTAACTCGCTTTTGGATTACGTATTTACACCTCTTGCCAACGCCCCTACTTGGGGTGAAGCTGAGATTCGTGCATCCCGTATTGAAGTGAATAAAGCTGGCAGTCTGCCCGATAAGCCTGCATACAAAGCCGACATGCTTAATTTATTCATTGTTGTCGAGACTGGTGATCACCACGCGACTTTGCTGAATGGCGACACCTTTGAGCCGATCAAGCGCTTTCCTACACGTTTTGCCTTACACGGAGGGCCAAAATTCTCCCCTAATGGCCGTTATGTTTACTTTGCCTCACGCGATGGATGGGTATCCAAATTTGATATTTGGAATCTCGAATACATTGCTGAAGTACGTGTTGGTATCAATACACGTAATATTGCGGTTTCCAGCGATGGACGCTATGTGATGGCCGCAAACTATTTACCCAATACCGTCGTAGTGCTTGATGCTAATGATCTTGCATTGATTAAAACCATTGCAGTAGTTGATGAAAATGGTAAAGCTTCACGCGCTTCAGCTGTGTATGATGCTGCGCCGCGTAAAAGCTTTGTTGTAGCGCTAAAAGATGTGCCGGAGCTATGGGAAATAAGCTATGACGACAATGCTCAACCTATTTATACAGGACTGGTACATGATTATAAAATGGATGAGGGCATTGCATTGCCAGGTAAGCTCAACCCACGCCGCACTAAGTTGGAAACAGTACTCGACGACTTCTTTTTTGATCAGAACTATGATTTTCTGATCGGCGCCTCGCGCGAAGGCAAAGGCCAAGTGGTCGATCTCGACATTCGGCGCAAGATTGCCGACTTAGCGCTACCTGGTATGCCGCACCTAGGCTCTGGCATCACTTGGCAATGGCATGGTAAGCCGGTGCTGGCAACGCCCAACCTTAAAGATGGCGTGGTTACAGTCATTGATATGCAGAACTGGCAGGTAGTGAAGCAGATCAAAACGCCTGGCCCAGGCTTCTTTATGCGTAGCCACGAAAAAACGCGCTACGCTTGGACGGATGTATTTAACGGTGCGGTAAAAGATACGCTGCAATTAATAGACAAACAGACCTTAGAAATAGCAGCAACAATTACGCCCTCTCCAGGCAAAACTGCAGCCCATGTCGAGTTCACTCGAGATGGAAAATACGCGCTTGTCAGTGTGTGGGAAGCCGACGGCGCACTAGTTATTTACGATTCCGAAACACTACGCGAAGTTAAACGCTTACCGATGAATAAACCTTCAGGTAAATATAACGTTTATAACAAAATTACCCGTTCATCGGGTACTAGCCACTAAGATTATTGCAAATAGCCTTTAGCTGAAATGCCAGCTTCCCGGAGAAATAATATGAACATAACAACAAGAATGAAATTGATCTTGCTAACGGCTATCCCAGCGGCGGCCATGCTCTATTTTGCAGCTTCGATAGGCTTGGAGAAAGCCGCTGTGACCAAAGAGATGGTGAAGCTCGAAACAATGATTGAACTTTCAGTCAAAATGGGCGAAGTGGCTCATGAATTGCAAAAAGAGCGAGGCATGAGTGCACTTTTTATAGGCAGTAAAGGTGCAAAGTTTGCTAAAGAATTGCCTGAGCAACGTGTAAAGTCTGATGGAAAAATAGAAACGTTACAATCGGCAATTACAGGCTTTGATATTGCCAGTGAGAATGAGAATTTAGGAAAGGTGCTGGATTCTGTAGGAAAAAATCTAGCTGAACTTAATGCAAAGCGCACAAGTATTAGTGCTTTGGGTTTGGCTGGTACCGAGTCTGGTGCTTATTACACTAAAACCATTGGTTCGCTTCTAGCTGTGACGACTGAAGTCTCAACTTTGAGTAGTAATAGTGAAATATCTCGTCGTTCTGCGGCTTATTCAAATTTACTTCAATTTAAAGAGCGCACTGGTATAGAACGCGCATTGCTAACTACAGTTTTTACCTCAGGGGCTTTTACCCCTGAAACGCAAGCTAAATTTACTACAGCTACTGCGGCACAAAAAATCTATAGCAGTCTTTTTCAAACCTATGCTACTGATGAGTTGGTTGCGTTTTATAAGGAAAAGTTATCAGGTAAGGCTGTTGATGAAGTTGCTCGTATGGAAAACGTGGCTTCAGAAAATAAACCAGCGTTTGATGAGAAGAAAGAAGTTTCATCATTTGGTGTTGAACCGGAGTACTGGTTTAAAACAGCAACGGAAAAGATTAATCTGATTAAAGAAGTTGAAGAGAAAGTTTCAGATGACTTGCTAGCAAAAACTAAGCAAGTTGAAAGTAGTGCTAGAAACATCTTGCTGTTTAACATGGCGCTCACTTTACTTGTGACTTTAATTACAGGCTTGTTTGCATATTTTGTATCACGTAATTTATTACGCCAACTTGGGGGTGAGCCCGCAGATACCGCAGATATTGCCAAGCAAATAGCTAATGGTAATTTATCCTCATCAATCAAGCTTAGCCGTGGTGACACTACAAGCATTGTGGCTGCAATGTATCATATGCAGCAAACGCTTAAGTCGCTGATTGATGAGCAGAGTACGATGGCATCTGAAAATAAGGCCGGAAATTTGAAAGCGATTATTGATGCAGCTAAGTTTCAAGGTTCCTATAAAGCCATGGCAGAAAATGTCAATGACATGGTTTCAAACCAAACAGAAGTGATGCGTAAAACAACGCAGTGCATTGCAGATTTTTCAAACGGTAACTTTGATACACCGTTAGAGCGGTTCTCTGGCCAACGTGCATTTATTAACGATGGTCTGGAGCTATTGCGTAGCAATATTAAGACGTTTATTGCAGACATGCGGCATATGTCGACTCAGCATGATGCAGGTGATATTGATGTGCGTCTTGATCAAGCAAAGTATAAAGGTGCTTATGCCATGATGGTCGTAGGCGTTAACACCATGGTGGACGAACATATCGAAGACAATAAAAAAGCAATAGCGGTTGTTAAAGCTTTTGGTGAGGGTGACTTGGATGCTCCGTTAGCGCAATTGCCGGGCAACAAAGCCTATGTGAATGAAGCGATTGAAAAAGTACGTAGTAATCTGAAAACATTTATTGCTGATATGCACCATATGTCAACGCGACATGATAAAGGCGAAATTGATGTTGTGATTGATACAAGTAAGTTTCAAGGCAGTTTTAGTGCTATGGCTAGCGGCGTGAATAATATGGTAAACGGACATCTTGAGATGAATCAGAAAGTCATGTCCGTTGTTACTGATTTTGGTAATGGTGATTTTGATGCGCCGCTAGAACAGTTTCCTGGTAAAAAAGCTTTTGTTAATGTAGCAATTGAGCGTGTACGCAGTAATTTGAAAGCACTCAACGATGATACGCAAATGTTGGCTAAAGCAGCGCATCAGGGCCATATTTCTACAAGAGCTGATGTCAGTCGACATGAAGGCGACTTTCGTAAAATTGTTGAAGGCGTGAATGAAACGCTGGAAATGATTGTTGGACCAATTGCCACCGTTAAAGTAGCGATTGAAGCGATTGATACTGCCGCCAAAGAAATTGCACAGGGCAATTCTGATCTCTCTCGCCGTACAGAAGATCAGGCAGCCTCACTTGAAAAAACGGCTGCGACCATGGAAGAGCTCTCTGCTACCGTTAAACAAAATGCGGACAATGCAAAACAAGCCAATCAATTAGCGATTTCCACTTCTAATATCGCGATTAAGGGCGGTGAAATGGTGGCAAATGTGGTGTCTACCATGGCCTCAATTAACCAAAGCGCACATAAGATTGAAGATATTATTTCGGTCATTGACGGCATTGCTTTCCAGACCAATATTTTGGCATTGAACGCTGCGGTAGAAGCTGCGAGAGCTGGCGAACAGGGCCGAGGTTTTGCAGTAGTTGCTGGTGAAGTGCGCAATCTAGCGCAACGCTCAGCTTCAGCCGCTAAGGAAATCAAAGAACTCATCGCTAATTCAGTAGAACGCACCACTGAAGGCACTCGACTGGTTGAAGATGCAGGTAAAACTATGAGCGAGCTTGTTGTTTCTGTTAAGCATGTGACGGATATTATTGGTGAAATATCCGCCGCATCGACTGAACAAAGTGCAGGCATTGCGCTGGTGAATGATGCCATTATTCAAATGGATGATGTGACTCAGCAAAATACTGCACTGGTAGAAGAGGCCGCTGCGGCAGCAGAATCACTCATGGAGCAGGCCGGTGAGTTGATGAGTGCTGTAAGTGTATTTAAATTAGATGAAACTGGTAAAAGTCATCGGCATTTAAGGATCATTGCACCGCCACCTCAACTTCGTGGTAGCCAGCCAATGTAAGCGATTAGCGCATTGGAATGCTCATACTTTTCATTTGATGATGCAAAACAGGCGCACATTAAATGGAAAACCCGTTTAGTAGATTACATTACAGGGCGCTCAACAGAGCATAGGTGAAATTGTGCGTTGTGTGCACAATCAAAATCAAGCTGAAGCCAAAAAAATGCTGGGTGGAGAATTCTCAAAAACATCTAAACGTACATTGCGGCGATTGAGAAAATTGAGTCTAAGGTTTAGTGGTTGTAAATGAAAGGTAGTGGTGAACAAAAAGCCTTTGGTAGTGCCAGAGGTTTTTTATGCAGTGTAGTCATTTAACCTTAAAAATTAGCGAGTCATTTGCGCATACAGTAAGGGTAATTCGTTTGGCAAATCTTCTGGTTTTCGTATAACTGCGTAACCACCAGCACCAAACAAGTGAGGGAGATATTCATTAGCCTCGTTATCAATCGTCACGCAAAATGCTCGCAAGCCTTGCTGGCGGGCTTCGTGTAGTGCCATGCGCGTATCCTCGATGCCGTAGCGTCCTTCATAACGATCCACGTCATTGGGTTTGCCATCACTCAGTAGCAGTAAAAGACGCTGACGTTGCGGTTGCGCGACAAGTAAGGTGCTCGCTTGGCGTATTGCTGCACCCATCCGGGTATAGTAACCTGGTTTAATCGCTTGAATACGACCTCTAGCTAAACTATCATAACGACTATCGAAGCTTTTTAGTTGGGTAAAGCGAACGTTACCGCGTTTCAGTGAAGAAAATCCGTACATGGCGAAGCGGTCACCTGTGGCAGAAAGTGCTTCAGAAAATAGAAACAAGCTATCGCGTATCACGTCAATCACGCGGGCATGGTCAGAAGCATAGGCATCAGTTGAAAGTGATAAGTCAGCTAATAGCAGACACGCCAAATCACGTTGCTGATTCACTTGCGCACGATACATGCCACGACTATCTGCATGTGCACCGCTCAGCAAATCAGCCTCTTGTCGCACCCATGCATCAAGGTCAATCTCCTCACCATCTTGCTGCCCTTTTAGCCATGTTCTGGTCGGTGCTAGTGCCTGAAATTGGCTACGCAAGCGTCTTGCGGTGCGGCGTAATTGTGCTGGCAATTCGCACGGCTCAGCTTGCAGGGATACGAATTCCTGTAGGCGGCAGTAATCAGGCTGCATGATTTGTTTTTTATAATCCCATTCTGGTAAGGGAATACCTTCACCCAGCGGCGCGTCATCTTCACCTGCGGGCGGCAGGTCAAGGTCAAAGCGTAACTTAGCAACGCTGGTTTCACCGTCGCGTGCTACCGTCATGCTATCCATATCCTCTGCGGCAAGCGCGGCACTTTCAATATTATCCTCTTCATCTTGCGGACGATTCACATTGATGTATTCAGTCCATGAGAACAGGCTCTCAGCGCGAAACATCATGAGAAAGCCATCTTTACCATCAGGCATGTCCATGCGTTCTGCCGAATGTTTTTTGCGGCTTTTCGCACCATTTTTATCGTCTGATTGCTCCCGTTCAGGCGCGCCATCACTGGTGCTGATTTTACAATTCGCACTCACGGGCGGACTTGGATGAGTCCACAGCAACACAGGTTGGAATGGTTTTTTTGATATGGGTAAAGTATTCACACTACCTGGCTGCTGAAGTGCTTGGCGAATCGCCGACTCTTGCGCCGCTTCTGCAACAGGTAAAGTTTCTGGTGAAGTGCGTAAAGGCAGTACCGCAGCTACAAGCCGATGGTATCGGGAAGCCAATCCAGGAAAACGTTCCAAGGTTGTTAGTGTCGCTGTTTGATTGCGCACAATCCAAGGCAGGTTTTCATCAATATCAGCCGCAGAAAGTGCTACTAGCCAAAGGTACAAATCGCGATTAAGGCTCCGCTCTGAGAATAGATCGATTTTCTCTGGTAAGCGTAAGGTTTCACCATCGCGCCAAGATAACTCAATCCGTTCACCAGTAGTTGCAAGTCTATCCCGCCAGCCGCGTCGTGCGCCGTGACGAGTGGATGGTGCCGCTGAGAGGTTTAAGCCAGCATCACCGCCCAAAGCTCGAAAGAAAATGGCAGCAGTTTTGCTGATTTCATCCAATCTAACGGCAGCCTCTGCATGTTGCTTGTCGGCAACACGCGTGACCAGTTTGTGCCAAAGTTCTCCGACGTATTCTTCCATATTAGTGTATTTTGACTAAAGGTATTTATAGTCCAAAGGTCGCATCAATCACTTCGCGTAGTGCTACAGCCGTTTCTGGGTCATCTGTTAACGTTTCAACTAAGGCTGCTCGGCAAGCCAGTGCTGGCTCACAGCCATCTTTAATTAATGTGGCGGCATATACCAGCAAGCGCGTGCTGGCAACCTCTTCCAAATCATGATCCTTCAACGCACGAAATGCGTTAGCAATAGACACTAGACGTTTTGCCAGCATTTCATCGATGCCTGTCTCGCCAATGAGAATCGCCTCTTCACGTGCTGCCGATGGAAAATCAAAAGCAAGGGAAATGAAACGCTGCCTTGTTGATGGCTTCATGCCTTTGAGAAAGTTTTGATAACCTGGGTTATAAGAAACAACCAGCATAAAAGACGGTGGCGCGGCCAAAATCTCACCAGTGCGGTCAATTGGCAATATACGTCTATCGTCAGCTAGCGGATGCAACACAACGGTTGTATCCTTGCGAGCTTCAACTACCTCATCCAGATAGCAAATGCCACCCTCTCGCACTGCACGCGTTAATGGGCCATCGCTCCACACGGTTTGACCATCGACAATCAGATGTCGGCCGACCAAATCAGCGGCAGTGAGGTCGTCATGGCAAGCTACAGTATGCAGTGGCAACCCGAGCTTAGCCGCCATGTGCGCCACAAAACGTGTTTTACCGCATCCAGTTGGGCCCTTAATGAGCAAAGGCAGATTGTTACGCCATGCACGCTCAAAAAGTTCGATTTCACTGCCATGCGATTGATAAAAAGGTAAGTTTTCCATAATATTTCCAGTATTGCTTTTAAGTGCTATCAATTGAGTTGGTAATTATTTAAGACCCATTAAGTAAGCCAATGCGACTAAGCCGCCAACAATGATAAAGTAGCCAAACATCATGGCGCGCCACAAGAGCTTAGTCTTACGCAGTCCCATAAAATAATTGACCACCAGCTGACTTTTAATCATAGTGATTGCTAATAGCGTGAGCATGACTCCTTTACCTGACATACCCGCTTCACCTAAGCTAAAAGTCATGACAGTCAACGCAACCAGTCCTAGCCAGATGATTGTAAAAAATAAATTTTCTGGTGGTTTAATGTTATTCATCATAGTCCTAGCGAATGATATAAACCAGCGGGAATAAGATAATCCATAAAAAATCTACCATATGCCAAAACGAGGCGCCAGTTTCAACACCAACATAGTCCTGCGCGCTATAGCCACCACGTTTAGCCTTCATAATAATGACGGCGAGTATGACCATACCCATCAGCACGTGCATAAAATGAAAAAATGTCAGTGACAAGTAAAACATATAAAAATTGTTAGTGCTCATGGTGATGTCCGCTGTAAACTTAGCGTGAAACTCCACCAATTTGATTCCTACAAATACGCCACCAAGTAAGAAAGCACCTGTCAGCCAATGTGCACATTGCTTATTTAAGCCGCGCTTAATGGCAGTAACACCGCGCACTACAAAGTAACTGCTAGTTATCAGCACCAGCGTATTGATTGCACCAGAGGTGCGACTTAGTGTCAGTTGCGAGGCATTAAACAACTCAACATTCTGCGCACGGGTAAAGGCATAAGCCACGAATAGCACACCAAATGCCAGCATCTCTGCAAAAATGAAAACCCAGATTGCAAAGTCTCCTGGAAGGTCTTTTTGATTACTAATGTTGCTAGATTGGGCCACTTAATTCCGATATATTTCATTAGAAACATTACATTCATAATGCACTTTAGTGCTGATTTGGTCATTGATGCAAATCAAGTTGTTAAATTCAAACTAGCCAAATAAAAAAGAGGAGTCGAAACTCCTCTTTTTTATTGACTGCGGTTTTTGATTAATTAATCAAATGCTTTGCTTTCGCCTTTAACAAAGAAACTTCCAATGTAAAGCAGCAGACCAATCAGGAACACTAACCCAGCGCCCTCACGTGCCCAGTAAAAGATTGCTATTGAATCTTGAACTGCCATAAAGCTCATTGGTGTGGCTGAGATTCGTTGTAACCAGATTTGTACGAATCCTGCACCTGTCAGAAGTAATGCGATAAAGAACATAGCGACTGTCATGAGCCAGAATGACCACATTTCCATGATTTGTGCTCGTTCTGAATTTGCGGCACGACCACGAAGAATAGGCATTGCATACGAGATCATGGTGAGTACGACTAAGGCATAAGCTCCGTAGAAAGCCAAGTGACCATGTGCTGCAGTCAGTTGCGTACCGTGTGCATAGTAGTTAATTGGGGCGAGCGTATGTAAGAAACCCCATACCCCTGCACCAAGAAAAGCCACAACACCAGTTCCTAAAGCCCAAAGAACTGCAGCTTTGTTTGGGTGTTCACGACGGCGTTTGTTCACCATAGTGAATGCGAATATGGTCATCATGAAGAATGGAATCGGTTCTAGTGCAGAGAAGATTGAACCCCACCATTGCCAGTATACTGGCGTACCAATCCAGTAGTAATGGTGACCTGTACCGATAATGCCAGTGACTAAAGTCATCGTGATAATCACATACAACCACTTCTCAACAACTTCACGGTCTACACCAGTTACTTTAATCAAGACGAAAGCTAGCATAGCACCTAAAATCAGTTCCCAAACACCTTCAACCCAAAGATGCACTACCCACCACCAGTAAAATTTATCTTTTACTAAATTAACTGGATTGTAGAAAGAGAACAGAAAGAATACCGCCAAACCAAGCATACCCAATGTCAATATTAAGCTAATTGCGGTTTTACGTCCCTTCAGCATGGTCATAGTGATATTGAATAGCCAAGATAACGCAACTAACACGATACCCACTTTGGTCGGCAATGGTTGCTCTAGGAACTCGCGCCCCATGGTATTAAGTAAGTCGTTACCAGTCCATTTAGCTAGTGATGCGTAAGGCACTAGTAAATAACCTAGTACCGTAATCGCACCAGCTGCCAGGAATACCCAAAAGGTAATAATGGCTAGCTTAGGGCTAAATAACTCAGTTTCAGACTCTTCTGGGATCAGATAATACGACGCACCCATAAAGCCAAACAGCAACCAAACAATGAGTAAGTTGGTATGCACCATACGTGCAACGTTAAAAGGAATGGCTGGAAACAAAAAGTCCCCGACCACATACTGCATCCCCATGATCAGACCAAATAGAATCTGACCAAGGAACAGAGCAATTGCGGCGATGAAGTAAGGCTTCGCCACCGCTTGAGACGTGTATTTCATAATTATTATCTCCTATTAGTTAATGGCGGATTAGCCTTCAATGTTTGGTGGCCAATTGTTGGTGTTGATTTCTGAGGAGTATTTCAGAAACTCTACTAAATCGTCCAAATCTTGGTCGCTAAAGTTGAATTGAGGCATTTGACGACGCCCTGGTACACCCGTTGGCTGACCTTTGATCCATGCTTTTATAAAATCAGGCCCACGACGCTTGTAAACATTGCCTAACTCTGGTGCGTAATAGGCACCTTCACCTAGTAAAGTATGGCAGCCAATACAATTGTTGGTCTCCCATAATTTTTTGCCGTGCTCAACACCTGGCGTAATGTTTTGACTGTTATCTCTAGTTGGCAAGACCTTCATAGTATCGAAAGTTAATGCGAGAAATAATAGGAAGAAGAAAACTCCCCCCCCGAAAAAAACATTGCGCGCCATTGACTTGGTAAAAGTTGCGCTCATAACATTGCTCCTTTGAATAAAGAGTTGATAAAATTTCAATCAACAAGGTAACAGATAGGAAGATTTCAGTTCTTGATACGAATCAAGTTTTGAAAGTTGACTAATATGGTACACAATGCCACTTATAATAAAAATGTGACTAAATAAGGGGGAATGATGATGGAAAAAACTTTGATTGCCCATCGGCTTGCTGAGTTTTATATGTTCTCAGAGCTACACTCTCCCCAGATTGAACCGTTGGCAAATGGTACTAGAGTGGTTGATGTGCCGCGTGGAGGTACGTTGTTTAACCGCGGTGACCGAGCGCATGGCTTCTATCTATTGCTAGAAGGCCAAATAAAGCTGGGTGTCATCTCTCCGCAAGGCGATGAAAAAATAATTGGTTTGATTCAACCTGGAGAAAGTTTTGGAGAAGCAGTCTTATTTCTAGAGCGCACATTTCCAATATACGCACAGGCAACTTTAGACTCCAAATTGTTGCTGATAAGTCAAGATGCGATTTTTAACATTCTCGATAATGATGTAACGGTGGTACGGCGGATGCTAGCCGGTATATCCGCGCGTAATCGGCAATTGATCAATGATATTGAATCTATTTCATTGCAAAATAGTACGCAACGGCTGATTGGCTATTTGCTACAAATCAGCTCTGACTCGCCTAATCCAGAATGCGTACAATTCCCTGCTAATAAACTGACGATTGCTTCTATGCTAAACATTACGCCAGAAACACTTTCACGCGTCATGCTGAGGTTGCAAAATGCAGGGCTTATTGAAGTCAGTGGTAAAGAAATTTCAATTCTGAGTGTGGAAGGTTTGAGGAATTTTGGATAAGTGTTACGAGCCAAACTATTTGAAATTCAGACTTACACTTATTTCATAGTGCCCCCAAATTTTAAGCGGCTGGATCGGGTCGATGGCCGTCAGTGACACGTTGATGCTGACAGGCCGCTTAGGGGATGTTGCAGTTAGACATACTTAATTACTGTATGTCTCGTTACGGTTGGGAGTGCTAAAACCTGATTGCCAAAAAGCTGCCATTCACAAACTTTTATTTAATCTCCATTTGTTGTTACTCTGAATTAAGGATCAGAGACGGCAACGGGGGGACTAACCAGCCATATAGTTTTGCAACGTCAATGCGAACTTTTTGCTAAAAACCGCCACGCGTAATTTATAGAAATCAAATCTCTATGCATTAAAAGCACGTTTCAGTCGCTGTATCCCCGTAGCAAGCTCTTTAGTATTAAGACTGCCAAAACCAAGTCTAATACCATTGATATTGGCAGGAGATTCTGAAAAAAGTGCCCCTGGAAGAATGCGAACTTTTTCAAGTAATGCTTTTTGAACTAACTTGTTCATATCAATACCGTCATTCAAACGAAGCCAAATAGCTAAACCGCCATTAGGTGGATCAAAATTAACAAATTGGTCCAATTCGTCTTGTAACAAATCTATTAAAATATTGCGTCGCTCGTTGTAAACTTTTAATGTTCTGCGAATGTGGCGCTTAATCTCACCTGATTCCATTAATGTAGCTACAGCAAGCTCTGTAACAGAATTGCCTTGCCTATCTATCAGCATCACTTCAGATGCACATTGATTGATAATCTCTTTGGATGCCACTAAGTAACCGACCCGTAGGCCTGGTGCCAGGACTTTTGAAAGAGACCCTACATAAATTACCCTGCCTGCATGGTTAGTACTGGCAAGCGGAAATACTGGGTGGTGATGGAAATGGAATTCGTGGTCGTAATCATCTTCAACAATCACAAAATCATATTGTTCAGCCAGCATTAACAGCTTCAATCTACGCTCTGCGGTCATCATGACTGTGGTTGGGAACTGATGGTGAGGCGTGACATATATCGCACTAATCGGATATTTTTTGCATAACTCTTCGAGTTCATTCACGTTGATGCCATAATCATCTAAGCTCACAGTAAGGATTTTTGCACCACATGATCTAAATGCTTCACGTGCTGGTGGATAACTGAGATTTTCAACCACCACATATTCATTAGGTTTAGCCAGAACGCGTGCAGCTAAAAATATCCCCATTTGGCTACCACGGGCAATACAAATATTATCGATGTCTACACTTAATCCTCGCTCCATATTCAGCATATCTGCAATGGCATGGCGCAAACTCAGCATTCCTTTAGGGTCGCCATAACCGAGCTTATTGCTTCTTACGGGAGCAATAAGCGCATGACGAAAAGCTTTTGAAAGCGTCTCAAAGGGGATTAATCGGCTATCTGGAATACCATCATTGAAGTCAATTGCCTGCGTAATATCTTCTGCCTCAATGGTTAGCGCGTATTTCTCAAGCATTGGGACAGACTTCTCTATTGTGCGTGGCTTCGCAGGCTTATTGTTACCGCTAAGCGGTGAGAAATGCGGAAGTTTGGCGGAAACAAATGTACCACGTCGATTTTCCGTGGTGAGCCAGCCTTGTGCAATTAGTTCATCGTAAGCCAGCACGACGGTTTTTCTATTGACTTTAAGGCTTTCCGCTAGCTCTCTTGTGCCTGGCATGGCCGCGGATGGAACTAAGCGCCCACGTTGAATTTCATCAATGATTTGTTGTGCAATTTGCAAATAGACCACCAAGCCTGATGATTTGGTGATACGCAAGTTGAGATCCCATGAGCGTAGCATTGACGTTACCCCTAAATATTTCCAGTTGATCTTGGCACCCTAAATTTTATTATCTCACTAAAGTTTACTGGACCACTAGAATTGTTGAATCTGGATGCCTGATGTGTAATTACATTCTGTTACATTGTGCTAACGGTTTATTGTAGGCAATAAGACATTCGCCAAATATGAGTAATATAGCTCATACAACACCTTAATCCATCCTTAAAACGGTTAAAGATAAACAAAGGAATTCTATGTCACCATCACTTGATGCTCAACTCACCGACGTGCGTGCGCACGCTTTAAAACTTGAAGACGAAGTGAATAAAGTCATCGTCGGGCAAAGTAAGGCCATTCGCTTGATGAATACGGCTATTTTTGCGCGTGGGCATGTGCTGCTTGATGGTGGCGTGGGTGTGGGAAAAACCACATTATTGCAAGCCATTGCGCGTGGTATTGGTGGGGCTTACGAACGTATTGAAGGCACTGTAGATTTAATGCCGAATGATTTGATTTACCACACTTATTTAGGCGATGATGGCCGCCCGAAAATTGATGAAGGCCCATTATTACGTGCGGGTGAAAACTTATCTGTATTCTTTTTTAATGAAATCAACCGCGCCCGCCCACAAGTACACGCCTTAATGCTGCGGGTGATGGCAGAGCGTCATGTCAGCGCATTCAAAAAAGAATATCGCTTGCCACACATGATTGTGTTTGCTGATCGTAACCAAGTAGAAAAGAATGAAACTTTCGAAATTCCTTCAGCGGCACGTGACCGTTTTATGATGGAAATTCCGATTGAAATTCCAACAGATCGCGAATTAAAGAAATCTTTGATGTTTAATACCAAATTCCAACATGCGGAAAAGCTCACGCAGCAAGTTGAAAGCAACATTCTACAGTTTGACCAACTCAATGCCTTCTCTGATCAATTGCAAAGCCACATCAAATCAAGCGATGTATTAGAAGAATACGCTTTGGATTTGTGGGATGCGACGCAGCACCCTGAAAAATTTGGTGTAAAAATGGAAAGCGTCGATGTGGCACGTGTCATTCAAACTGGCGCTAGTCCACGCGGCATGGGTATGTTACTTAAAGCGGCGCGCGTGAATGCATGGTTAAACAACCGCGATAGTATGTTCCCAGAAGATATACATGCGGTATTCCATGAAGTTATTTCGCACCGCTTGGTGTTCAATTCAATGTATGAAAATCGCAGAACCGCACTTGCTAGAGAGCTTACAGCAAATATTATGAGCACAGTGGCTGTGCCTAGCCCTACCTTTAGCAAAGCGGCTTAAGCCAAATGAGTCTAGCAATACGCCTGTCTACAGACCCAAACTATGCAAAACCTTTCGAGTATATTATCTCGTGGAAATCTGCGAGCATACAATTAGGTAGTCATCGAGGTACGCAAAGAGGACTTGGCTTAGATTATCGCGGCAATGTTAATTTGGTAGATTATCCCGATGCAAGGCGCATGGATATTAGAGAAACATTACGCGATCCGTTTGAGCAAGTGCAAGTGAGGCAGTTTAATCAAGAAAGTACCACGCCGATTTATGCCATTTGCGATTTATCAAGCTCTATGCAGTTTAAAGGCAAGCAGCGCAAGTTAGATAAAGCCATAGAAATTGCCACCGCCGTGGCGAACTCGGCCTATCAAACGGGCGATGTGTTTAGTTTTATTGGCTACAACAACCACGTGCTTGAAGACTTTACCTTGCCTTTAAGCCGCAATCTGCATCAAGTAAAAGAAGCCATAGCGCAACTGCACGATTATCAAAAAATGCGCGTAGGTGCTGAAGGTGTCACTGATGTGCCTAATTTTTTAGGGCAAAGCCGTGGGCTGGTGTTCTGGATTTCAGATTTTCACATGCCGCTCAGCGTAATTGAGCAAACGCTCACAGCAATGTCCGCGCATCAAGTCATCCCCGTTGTGCTGTGGGATGATGAAGAATACAAGAGACTGCCCAAGTTTGGCTTTAGCACCATGATAGACCCTGAAACTGGCTTAAATCGTACAATATTTTTTAGGTACGAAGTCAGGGCAAAATTCATTACTGCGTTTAACGAGCGCAGACACGCATTAGAAGCCTTGTTCTTAAAGTTTGATAGCCCAGCGCTTTTTATGCACGCAGATTACAAACCAGAAACCATGACGCATTATTTTGAACAAAATATGATGCTGTGAACTATGACCTAGTGAACTATGGCCCTAAGAAATATACCCAGATGAAAAAACTCATGACAAAAATTACTCGCTCAGCACCTATATTGCCATGCCTATTGCTGGCAAGCCTAAGCTTTAATACCGCGCTAGGAATCGCGAAGGACACAGAAGCAACTAGCTCAGCCGAGCCGAAAATAGTATCTATCAGCAATCCTATTGCCAGCTATAGCGTACATATTGGCGATAAATTAAATCGTAAGATTGTGCTAGATGTGCCAGCGCCCTACCAAATAGCAAGCGACGCTTTTCCTAAAAAAGGCACTAAAGATAAAGGTATTGAATTGGTAGAAGTCAATGTGGAAGCTGACCAACAAAAATCTAAAACCATTTATACATTAAATCTGAGCTATCAAACATTTATCAACGCCAACACACCAACCGTGATGCAGTTGCCGGCAGAAAAAATCGCCGTTTCAGGTATCGCTAAAGCGATTGAGCTGCCAGCTTGGGGCTTTTGGTTTTCACCCTTGGTGACGGGCAATACCGAAGTTGCTGAAAAAAACTTGCAGCACGATTACAGGTCACCGTTGGTGGATATGAGCGCTCATCGAACAAGACTAATTGCTTTTTTAAGTATGTTAGTGGTTAGTTTGCTAGCTTTGCTTTATGTAAATGCCGATGGCAATTGGCTACCCTTTATGGGAGGTGCTTTTGCGAGAGCACATCGTCAATTAAAACGATTGTATAAAAATCCTGCATCCAAGTCACCTGCAGATGAAAAACAGGCCCTAGTTTATATTCATGAAGCATTTAATAAACACTATCGCGCCAATATATTCGCCCGCGATATTGAGCATTTTCTGACGATGCGCCCAAGTTTTAGAAAAATGAAAACAGACATCGAGCAGTTCTTCAATGATTCTAATCAGTCCTTATATTCGATTGAAGCACGTGACAGCAAAAAAGTCATCGCAGACTTAGTTGTGCTTAGTAAGCAATTGCGTGATTGTGAGCGTGGCGTTTAATGGAGATTCTAAATTCTTGGGCATTTTTACTATTGCCTATCGCATTGTTACCTTTTGTTCTTAAAAGCCATCAAGGGAAAATGTACACATGGCTTGAAATGATGCCAGAAGATATATTCTCAGACAGGGTCAATCTAGCGGTTAAGGTAATCACCTCCTTATTGCTTGCTAGCATAGTGATTGCGCTAGCCTCACCGCGTGGGTCGGATGAAAAAATACAGCGCGCTGGCAAAGGTGCGCAAACAGTGATGGTGATTGATCGAAGTGTGAGTATGGATCACCCTTTTGCAGGCGACTCATCAGGACATGCTGCAGAAATAAAATCCGCGACAGCACGTCGACTCATTACACAATTTATTGATTCACGCCCATATGACATGATGGGGGTCGTCGGCTTTACAAACTCTGCTCTATACGGCATTAAAATTACCACGAATCGTGATGCTATTCATGCAGCTATAGATGCGGCAACCAGCCCTTCACTCAGCCAAACTAATATTGGATCAGGCTTAACTGAAGGCGTAGGTTTGTTCGATAAAATTGAGAGTTCAGGCTCACGTGCCATTATTTTGCTTTCTGATGGCGCCGGTAAGCTCAGTCCTAGGGTTAAGTTTTTATTAAGTGAACGTCTAAAAAGTCGAAAATTAAGCATTTATTGGATAGTGTTGCGTGAACCAGGTGATGCCAGCATTTTTTCTAAAGAAGTGTATGAGGAAGAACGTGTTCCAAATTCAATACAACTACACAAATATTTTCAATCTTTAAACCTAAAGTATAGAGCCTACGAAGCAGACAATCCTGAAACATTACAATCTGCGATTAAGGATATTGATGCTCGCGAGAAAAAAGTAATTAAGTACACGGAAACGATAGCAGGCTATGACTATTCAAGGATATTCATCATCCTCGCTTTACTATTTGGCGTCATTATTTTGATTATTAAGAATTTGAGGGTGCATGAATGAAAAGTCGAGTAAACCGCAAAAACCAGCTATTAGGCTTAATGCTACTGGTGGGCTTAATTGGAACCACTTATGAAGTTTACCAAACCAATAAAATTGGGAAAGTGAATCGTGCATTGCTTTCAGGTGAAGTGGTGAATGATGAGAGCTACCCTTTTCATAAGAAATTTGCTGATGCTTACCAGCAAGGTAAAACTGCCAACTTTAAACTTGCCATACAAGGCTTTGGTCAGCTACTAGAAAAGCCTAAAAAACAGCAAGAAAATGTCTTTGAGGTGACGCCACAGTTAAAATCTCAGATTCAATTTAATATCGCTAACAATCTATTCCATTCAGGCTTACAGCGATTAGTCGGTACAGATGGCGAAATACAAGACGAATCGCTGTATGCTTTCATGCAGGCAAAATCATCCTATGAGCAAGCGCTAAAGTTAGAGCCAACTATGCAGGCAGCCAAATTCAACCTAAGCCTACTGCTATTAGTTATCCCAAAAAATATTAAAACTGGCGCAAAAGAACAATCTGGCATGGAAATCAGTAATTTGCCACAAGGTTTGCCATGAAAAAAAATATTACGCTGTTATTTAGCACCTTAAAAGCGCATTACGAAACTGCGCTGTTGCTGACAGCATCCGTGTTTTTATTGCTCGCTTTGATTAAGCCGCAGATACAACTCAAACAAGAAGTGCATAACTACTTGTTGTTGGCCGATGTATCGCAAAGCATGAATGCAGAAGATGTGAAGATTAACAATCAGGTGGTCAGCCGCTTAGCCTACACGCAATATATGATGAAACAAGTGGTGAAAACTTCACCTTGCGGTACTTATGTCAGTGTGGGTATCTTTGCAGGAGAAAGTGTCGCCTTACTATTTATGCCGCTAGAGGTATGTGCAAATTTCGACATCATTACCGATACGATAGAGCATTTGGAATGGCGCATGGCTTGGAAAGGCGATAGCCGTATGACATTTGGTGTAAAGTCTGCCGAGGGTATTTTTGATTACCTTAACATGCCTGCACAAATGTTGTTTTTTACCGATGGTGACGAAGCACCAAAAGCAAATGGTATTAACAAGTTAGATATAAGTAATGTTCGCATCGGTAAAAATGTGATATTTGTAGGTGTTGGCGGCCATGAGCCTGCACCTATTAAACGGTTTAATGCCAATAATAAATGGGTAGGTTATTGGGGAACAGATGCTGCAGCAGAAAGTGCTGGCGGCGGCATCATGTATAACGATGCAAGCTTGGACGACCCAGATCCACCCGTTGCTTATGCCGAATTTGACCGTTTTTTATCAAAGCAAGATGTTGAGCATTTGAAAGATATGACGAGTGAAATCAAAGGACAATACATAGAAGCGGCAGACAAGCCAGAGTTTTATGATTTTGTACAAGCACAAACACCAGCAGCTAAGTTTGTAACGGCATATTCAGTGCGTTGGATATTTTTAATGATTGCTGGATTACTGGTGCTTGCAACCTACCTACCTGATGTACTTTCATATCGCTTTAATCAACGCTTATTTAAACGGCAAACATAAACTCGTTATTTAGCGATTGCATTGAAAATACAGCCCTTTATTTTTCAACGGACATTCTCATTAGCAACATTTCCACTAAGCCTTCCGGCAGGAATTTTTAGTCATGTGAGTAAAGTGGTTTGTAAATTTTTGATCGTCCACCTCTAGCCAACTGAGGAAGGTAAACGTTCGCAGTCGAAGGTCGTCTTAGGGGATTTTTCTGCCACCTGTTAAAAATTGGTGAACTTCTGAATTGGGTCGTGCTTTGCTCTTTGACCATAAAATAGCTTGCTACAAAGCAGACTTTCAAAAAAATAGAATCAATATTAATTTACATTTATTTATCTACCTTGTAGCATTACTTATAATTTGACAATACACAAAACTTTACGAATACCCTTCTATTTTTAGCTTTTTGGCTAATGATTTTATGTGATTAACTCTCGACTGTGTTGTATCGATATGTTTCATCTCAAAGTCCTTTATCAATTAAGCTAATTACTTCTTCGCGCTTGTATAAAACCTGTCTAGCTCCATCTATATTGGGGCCACTTAGTGGATGTTTTTCAAAGCTTGCAAGATGATTAATCACCTTTCGCGGTGAGCAACCCATTGCTTCGGCAATTTTTGTCGCAAAAACATAGTGTTGATTGAATGCATCAATGGTTGATCTTCTTATACGTGTCCCTCTTTTTACCTGCTTTGGCATTACTTCAGACTGCAAGTATCCTAAACGTACTAACTCGTAAGCAACTTGTTCCTTAACGCCTAAAACCTTTGCAGCTTGGTTAATCGTTAACCAAGTGCCCATACCATTCTGGTTTTTCAGCTTCCAGTTCTTGAGCTCTGACTCTTTAAAATTCCATGCTGCAATACCTGGGACAGTATCAAGTAAGTTAGTAGGGATAATTTCATGTGACTTCACAGAGAAAATGAGACTTGCAATGTCTTCATTGCTCCATGCCCAATATCTTAAAACATGCCCCAAAGACACACTGTCTTCATCTGGAATCGACACGTATTCTAAATTTACTGAAAGTTCTAATAATCTGTTTACCTCTAGACGACTAACAGCCCAAGGCGCACCTGCGGAGGTTCCTAGTTTCTTAGCATCTGCAAATACTAGATTTAATAGTTGTCGCATTCGGCGTTTTTGAAGACCCAGTAACTTGCCCGCTGTCGTCATATCAATTAACCCAAACAGATGTTCTTTGGCCTGTTTCAGGTTGTCTCGTCTAACCATTACAAACTTGCGACCTTTTTCACTAACGTGCGTTTCCCCATGAATAGATCCTTCACGAATTAGAAGGTCTAATCGCTGATGTGAAATGCCTAAAAAGTCACAGGCAAGCGATGCCGGAACCCAAGCCGCCTCTTTCATCAGCGTGGAAGTCAGGCGCTTGTTACGCTTAGCAATGCCGCCTTTCCAAGCAGCATTAATCCACAATTCAAACTGATGCCTTAGCTCTTCGAATGGCTTTTCTTTAAGGGCCTTAAACACATAGTGATAGGCCTGGCCAAAGACCTCATTCAAGCTTGGGCGTCCATCTGCTCGGTTTTGTTTTTCTAGCTGAGTAAGTGCGTGATGAAATGCATTTGGCCAATCTGTTATAACTTCAGCAGCTAATGTAGTCACTGGCCAAGAATGGTTCAAATCTCCGGCTTGGCGCATCTTAAGTGGATTTTTACCTGCGGCTAAAGACATGTAATTACCCAAATATCGAATCAATCGCTGCGTTTGCTCCACATCTGTCTTTCGGAGCACTTCAAGCAATATTTCCGTGTCCAGCTGCAAGATTTTTGCACTGATAGCAATAGCAATATCTCTCATGCTGATAGGACATTGCTTAGATTGCTCCGCGTGAAGAATTGACCCACAACTGCATCGATTGAGCTGACTCCGTTGCCAAGTGAGTTTATTCCCACATGAAGTGCATTGATCTACTAACCAGACTTGATGGTGGTGACAAACATCGTAAAAGTTAAGCTCCCATTCCACTTTCCAATATCCATGTTCAGCCAAACACTCAGGACAGAAACGTGCGTACTGCATATTCCATATACGCGCCTCTGATTGCAATAACCCACTAATGTAGGCTATGTGACGATGCAAATCAGGGTCGATAGCCTGCTCTACCAATAGGCCATTACTTAGCATTAAATCGTAATCAAAAGCGATGCCTATTGATTTCAATTCATGAGTACTGAGTAGATTATTCTCTGCCAATCTCGATAAATAACCTTGTGGGCCTTCGTCTCTATAGGGCTGTGACCTGATTGGTAGTACATATTGAACCTGTTTTTTCAGTCTGGTCATTACTGACTCCCAGCAGGTTTGATGATGTTTCTTCTCGCTAATGGACTACCAATAGCATGCTTAAGATGCCATGGATAGAAAGGTTCTCCAGGTCTATTTAGCCTTCTAAGTAAAGACTGCTCATGAAAAGGATTAAGTATTTCGGGGACTTCTTTCCACACATACTCTCTGAATGCAGCTGCATACACTTGCTCATTCAATCTTTCCAGTCCGGCGAAACCGGCAATCTCGACGGACTTTTCCAGAATGCGTTTGAGATAATCCAAATTGCCGTCACTCGAAAACCAAAAGCGTCTGGCCACATTAGCCTCATACAAAGGCATCACAGGCTGGATAATTAAATATTTTTGAAACGCCTTTAATATGGCGCGGAATTCATTGAAGTCATCCTTATAATTCATGATGAAATTAGTCATCTTGATTTTTTCTGAATAACGGCGTGCGAGCTGCTCATTACTGGAGATGACTTCCGCAATTTCATCCAACCCAATTAATACAGATGCAATTTTCGTAGTGCTGATGACATTCTTAACTGTGTCGATCAATTGTCTGAAATCCGCCAAGGAACGGGAATAATAGGCATGCTGGAACTCATCTATGAGCATAACTTCTACATTATGCATCTTGATAAGTTTGCAGATCTTAATGGTCTTCTCAGCGAGGTCTGTACGTGCTGGAATTGGGTAACCTAACGCATCGTACATTGCTGAGATCAGACCATTAGCCGTAGCTGAACTAGGACATGTCACCAACATCACTGGAGTGACAATTTTTTCTCCCTCCCGATACGGCGGAAAATTTTCACTGTAAGAATGTGCCGTCACCGATTTGCCTGTACCACTGGGGCCAATAATGAGTAGCCCGCCACCATTGCCATGTTGCTGTTGGTTATGTTGTAGTTTTGCAATTGCAGAGATAGCCGTATCAAACCGCTTATGGTTCAGCCTAACGTTTGCTAAACTAAATCCCAAAAAGTCATTATTCTTTAGCTCAGAAGAGCTTCTGGAGTGTCGAACGATCAAGTCTTGAGGTTTCATTCTGCTACTCCCTCATCAGTATCTAGAGCCTTTCCGCTTACAATGGGCAAATCATCATCTAGCCCACTCTCCAGTGGGTCAGGTGCTTTAGAAACAGGTTTATTTATTGGCTTATTTACTTCTTCAATTGGATTTCTAGATTCAAAAACTGACGTTGAATCGTGCATCAGCATGTTTGCTGCCAATTTTCTGCTACCCATTTTTTTAGCCTTGAGGGCATCTTTAATGATTGTTTCGATATCGTTGCGCGCTTCCATCAGCTGCGGCATGGAATACTGCTCACCGAATTTCTTACGGGCTTGCACACGTGACAACCGATGTGCCTCACGATGCAAATCTTTAGCATAATCTTCATGCACAGCTTCAACTCGCAAATACTCTTTGGTATATGGATCAAAGACGTCAATATATGCGACTTGGTCTTCGTAGAACTTCAGCTCAACCTGCATGTTTTCACCTGAAATTTTGCGAATTTCTTGCATTTGTCTGCTGTTGTAATGCAATCCTTCAAGTTCAATGCCATAGTGGAATACTGTGCGCTTGGCAGGCACGCCTGTAATCACATCCAACTGTTCTGGATAAACAGGCAATTCAATAGCGCGATGTTTAGCTGACTCTATCCATCTGTTGTAAGGTGTATCGCCAATTCCACGATGAGGTGTCTGGTTATACACATCAACAATCCATTTGGTAATTAGGTGTACCAATGTTTCCATATCAATCGCAGCAAGATCTTCAGACGGATAGTCTCCTCGCTCCCCTATATTGGAAAACGTAGTACCTGGAAGTTTATGAATAAGCCCTTGATTAATCGTCCTAAAGAAGCGCTCTATACTGCCTTTCATCTCGGGTGTGGCCGCTGGGCAATATAAAATCTGTATGCCTAATTCTAAACATGCTTTTTTAAGTGCTTCTGCATGTAAGTCCATACCGTTGTCCAAAGCCATCAAGTCTGGAATACCAAAAACTGGCCAGTCATTTTTAATATCAGGAAAACGTTTTAGCAATTCATCTTTGATTAGAATCATTTGCTTCAGACATTGAAGCACTGCATAACTAGAAGGCGGATTAAAACTAATGTAGAACCCAGTAACAATGCGGCTATATTTATCTAGAGCTAAGGTTAACCAAGCGCGACCAAGAGGTAGCATCGTCGTTTTATCAATGACAATAAAATCCAGTGGCGTATGATCCATTTCCACACGTTCTAAAATTTGACTAACTTTTAATCCGCCCATCACGCTACGGTACTTGCTACGTGCCACGTCTGCGCCAAGACGTGAACTATCTGATATGTCGCTTCTTAAATTTGCAACCCAGCGATAAATGGTTGATTTACCTAGTTGCTTAATCTTTTTCTCATGATGCATATTGATAAGAGTAATGCGCTGTTGAATTTTATGAACAACATCAAGAGTTGGAAGCTTTTGTGCGTTGAGATATACCGTTTTGATTACTTCTTCAAAAATTGAATATCTAGAGTCCTCCTTTTTTGAGTAACCGCTTTTAACTCGGGGCAGTAGAGTATTAATTGATTTAGTCACCCTATATCGTTTCCACCACGCTTGTACAGAAGCTGGACATGGCGGCTTGTTGTCACCGATCTCAACTGCTACTTTTTCTATTGAAGTTTTCCACTGCTCTGGATTGTATTTATTATTTTGTGGGTTGACTCCATTTAGATAGTGCAATCTTCTTTTAGCAGTTTCTTGCCACTTCAACGGATAGGTAGATAAATCTGCCGGTGTAACCAGGTAAATTGCGTCACTGTTAATACCTAGCGTACTTTCATCGACGAGCCATTTGTTTGTATTCCATAGGTGTAAAATTTCCTTGTCCGTTAAATTTTTGATTTCACCCTGATCAGACTCAAATTGCAGTCGACCTGTGATCAGACGCCTTTGTAACTGCCAACGAGTGTTTAACTCTTTAAAAGTAAGGCCTTTTCTAAAAGAGAATCGGTTCATGACAATCCCTTCACATTGTTGTTATTGATAAGCTGGTAGAAGTCCTGATTTCTAGCCCCGCGCAACTCTACTTCAGTCAATATGATGAAATGCTCAGGTCTATGTTTATAACGATGGCTTATTGCTCGAAACTTGGTTGTTAACTCTGTTGTAGCTAAACGACGGCTTGGTTTAATTTCTACGTGAATCACTGCATCCCCTTTGAGGATGACTTCGAAGTCTGGGTAATATCTCTTCTGTGTTTCATCCAAGTAGTAATAAATAATCGTTGGCTGTTCTTTGTAACTCACAACTTCTTTTGAGTTTTCAAACAATTTGATTGCATCTCGCTCCAAAAGCGATTCAAATTGCACTGACCGATTTAACTTTTTTGAAGGAAAGTACCCTCTGAATCCGCGACCACTCCTGGTAACTACTTTTCGACTTAACATTTCATGCCCTTCCTTACGGCAAGCCACATCCCTGCAACTTGCCTGCATATTTTAAAATTCACATTCATTGAGAAAATTTAGGCAAAACATGACCGTCTGACGGTTAAAAGACCTTCAGTGTTTGCTTTGCTAATGGGGAAGTGGCTTGACGTCTATCAGGAAAAGCGAGATACTGAACTTGCTAGGGATTCAGCGAAAGCGGTTCCTGAGAGGCGGGCCACTCGTGGTTCGCCTTTTTTACATTCTGGGTGCCTCTCTTTCCGTTTGATTCAAGCCCTTAATCGCTGGTGTTAAAACTTGCGCGTTAGCTTCTACATTATTCAAGCGAAGAGCCAATGTAATCAATTCCAACTGAAAATGAGTGAGCATTGGCAACTGTTGCTCCAATTCATGACAAATCTCAAAAATTTCACATGAAGCTTTAAATGGCAGTTTGATAGAGCGGCGAGAAATATTAGCGGCATTGAAAAAAGCTAGTTTTTCTTGAGCGTCCAGGTTAAGTCTTTTAACAACTTGATCCAGAAACTGTTTTTTTGGCGTCCCTTTCGCGCCATTCTCCAAAGCTGAAATATAACTTTGTTCATAGCCAAGAAACTCGGCCATATCTTTTTGGGCAATATGGCGATCAGTTCTTAGTTTTCGCAAGAAATGTGAAAATGGTGTCATCAATTTTTTAAGATATTTTTATATATTGAAATATTTACACCATTTTGAATTAATTGCAAGAAAATTTATATAAATCAATAGGTTATGTACCTTATATGGGACATTTTGAGAGGACATTGGGAAGAGTGATTACAGTAATCAATGCACGAAATAACCGCTGACTCTTACATACTTAATTTCGGGCAATAAAAAAGCCCTTTCGGGCTTTTATTATCAATTTTGAGAAAATCAAAAAATTTTGGAAAAATCAAACAATCAGTTGGAACCTACAAAAAATCCAATACCCTTTAAAAAAGTAAAAATCTAGAAATTTGGGAAAAATCTAGAAATCAGAGAGAACCTACAACATCTAAATATCTAAGTTACTTGCACCTAATGCATTACTTTCGATAAATGCACGTCTAGGTTCTACATTATCGCCCATTAGTGTGGTGAAAATTTCATCAGCTGCTATTGCGTCATCAATTTGTACTTTAAGCAGACGTCGTACTGTGGGATCCATAGTGGTTTCCCATAATTGAGATGGGTTCATTTCTCCCAAACCTTTATAGCGCTGAATATTCAGGTTGTGTTTAGCTTCATCTAACAACCAATCAAGAGCTTGCTTGAAAGTCAAAATAGCGGATTCTTTTTCACCACGTTTAATTATGGCACCATCACCCAATAAACCTTGTAGCATTGCAGACATTTTACTTATTTGCCTATAATCCCCAGAACCTAAAAACTCACCATTAATGACGCAACATTGTAAATTACCATGTACAAATTTATTAATTTCTAAGCGATATTCATTAGACTCTACATCAAACCCTACTATCACTTCACTGCCAATTGCACCTAAAATTGGGCGCAACTTTTCTGCCGCTACTTCCGTGCTTTCTTTTGTTCCTAAACTTAATTCGCCAAGATCTTGCATAGCACGTAATACACTTTCATCGTAATGCGATGCGATGCGACGTATTACAGCTTCAGTAAGTACCATTTGCTTTGCAATTTCTGTAAGTGGCGTACCAGTTATCATTTCACCATCGGTTTTAGTTATTAGCTCAGCACCCTTCAACGCTGATTGCAATAAATATTGATCTAACTCTTGCTGATCTTTTAGATAACGTTCGTCTTTACCTTGCTTGACTTTGTAAAGTGGTGGTTGAGCGATATAAATATGACCCCGCTCTACTAATTCAGTCATTTGACGATAGAAGAACGTGAGTAATAATGTACGGATATGCGCACCATCAACATCGGCATCTGTCATGATAATAATGCGATGATAACGTAGCTTTTCTGCATTAAAGTCTGCTTTTCCAATACTGGTACCTAATGCAGTAATAAGTGTGGCAATTTCTTGCGAACCAATTAATTTATCAAAACGCGCTTTTTCTACGTTTAAAATTTTACCTTTAAGTGGCAAAATCGCTTGGAACTTACGATCACGGCCTTGCTTCGCTGAACCGCCCGCTGAGTCACCTTCGACTAGATAGATTTCGCATTTGGCTGGGTCGCGTTCTTGGCAATCAGCCAGTTTCCCAGGTAAACCCATCGTATCCATTACGCCTTTGCGGCGAGTAATTTCACGTGCTTTACGTGCGGCTTCACGCGCACGTGCAGCATCAACAATTTTTCCAACAATAATTTTTGCATCTGCTGGGTTTTCTGCCAAAAACTCTGTGAGTTTTGCAGAAACCACCTCAGAAACCACCGGCTGAACTTCGCTTGAGACTAATTTATCTTTAGTTTGAGATGAGAATTTTGGATCTGGTACTTTTACTGACAATACACAACAAATACCTTCACGCATATCATCGCCCGTGGTTTCAACTTTGGCTTTTTTGGCTAAATCGGTTGATTCGATATATTGATTTAAAGTACGCGTCATCGCTGTGCGCAACCCTGTCAAATGGGTGCCGCCATCACGCTGTGGAATATTATTGGTAAAGCATTGTACGGTTTCTGAATAGCTGTCGTTCCATTGCATTGCTACTTCAATAGTCATGCCATCTTTTTCACCCACAGCGTAAAAAGTTTTTGGATGAAGCACTGTTTTAGTGCGGTTCATATACTCAACAAACCCTTTAATACCGCCTGAATAAGCAAAATTTTCACTTTTGCCATTACGTTGATCAATAAGTTCAATTTTTACGCCGTTATTTAAAAATGAAAGTTCGCGAATTCGTTTTGCTAAAATTTCAAAGTGATATTCTACTAATACAAATGTTTCAACTGATGCTAAAAAGTGTACTTCAGTGCCTTTTTTATCGGTTTTACCCGTTAATGCCAAGGGTGCCATTGGTACACCGCGCTGAAATTCCATTTGATGAATTTCACCTTTTCGGTAAATTTTTAAACGTAGCCAATCTGAAAGTGCATTCACAACAGAAACGCCTACTCCATGCAAGCCACCAGAAACTTTATATGAGTTTTGGTCAAACTTACCGCCTGCATGTAACTCCGTCATTACAATTTCAGCGGCTGATCGTTTTGGCTCGTTTTTATCGTCCATTTTTATGTCAGTAGGTATTCCACGACCATTGTCTGTAACACTAATAGAATTATCTAAATGTATAATGACTTTAATTTCATTACAATGTCCAGCTAACGCTTCATCAATTGCGTTATCCAACACTTCAAATACCATATGATGCAAACCAGAACCATCTGAAGTGTCACCAATATACATACCTGGTCGTTTACGTACCGCATCTAAACCTTCTAGAATTTTAATGCTTGATGAATCGTATTCTGGTGTTACTGGTTTATTTTCAGCCATGCCTTAAGTTTCTTTCGTATGTTTTTGTGTATATTTTTGATATAAGTATTTATTTTTTTTGTTTAAGCTATATGTTTCACGTGAAACATTCCCATTTAATACTATATGCGCATTGGCATCACTACATATTTATAATTTGTATTATTTGGTACTGTAATTAAACAACTGCTATTTGCGTCTGCAAAGGAAAAGGTTGCTTGTTCACTATTAGTGTTATTTAGGACATCAATTAAGTATGTCACGTTAAAACCTATATCTAAAGTATCACCTGTGTAATTTACTTCCAATTCTTCTTCTGCTTCTTCTTGGTCACTATTCGTACTAATTAATTTTAAGTTGTTATTACTCAATACCATGCGTATTCCACGGTATTTTTCATTTGACAAAATAGAAGCGCGTTGCATGGCTAATAAGACTCCTACCCTATCTGCCGTAAAAGAGTTTTGATGCCCTGCTGGAATCACACGATTGTAATCTGGAAATTTTCCATCAATGACTTTAGAAATTATTTTGAAATTACTAAAGCTAAAATTAACTTGATTGCTTGCTAACTCTATTTGTACATCTTCATCACTATCATCTAATAACTTAATTAACTCAACAACTGTTTTACGAGGCAAAATCACATCTTGTTTTTCGTAACTTTCTTTTAATTCAGTAGAAGTAAAACTTAACCGATGTCCATCTGTACCAACTATATTTAATTGATTACCGGATATTTCAAATAATAAACCATTTAAATAATAACGAATATCTTGTTGAGCCATCGCAAATTCAACTTGTTTCAATAAGTCTTTTAATTGATGCTGACCTATGGTTAAAGTTGTGCTCGTCCCTATTGTTTTGGTCATCACTGGATAATCAGCAGCTGGCAATGTCTGTAAATTAAAACGGCTTTTTCCTGCTTTTAAGGTAATGCGGCTCTCATTTGTTAACATATTAATTTCTGAACTATCGGGTAAAGACCGACAAATATCCAGTAATTTTTTTGCTGATATGGTAGTCGAAAAATCTCCTGTTGTAGCACTGTCTACAGACAAAGATATTTGCATTTCTAAATCAGTTGCAGTTAGATGAATTTTGTTTTGCTTTGCTTCTAATAACAAATTGGAAAGTATTGGTAGCGTATGTCTTTTTTCTACAATACTGGTGACTGCTGTTAATGGTTTTAACAATGTTTCTCGGTTGATTTGTATATTCATCTTTATAACCTAAATAATATATATATAAATAATAACAATAATAATAGAGCAGTTTTTTGTGGATAACTGTTTATTTATTCATTAAATCAATTGCTTATTTCTTGTATTTTAATCTTAATAAAAGCATATTCTATTGTGGATAGATTGTGGAATAAAAAAGACATAAGGTATATATGTAACCTTATACTATTTTTATCCACAATAAATTCATAATATTACAATCATACTTTTTAAGTATTAATCTCTAATTACCTGTACTAAAAAACTAATGTCTCTAGTAAAAGTTGGATCATTTTGTCTTAATAAATCAATTTCATCACAAGCATGCATTACCGTTGTATGGTGCCTACCGCCAAAGGCTTCGCCAATTTCAGGGAAACTATGATTTGTTAACTCACGTGATAAAGCCATTGCTATTTGTCGTGGTCGTGCGAAATTACGTGTTCTTTTTTTACTATACATTTCTGCAACTTTAATTTTGTAATAATCTGCGACAGTCTTTTGTATATTTTCCATAGTCACTTGTCTGCCACGTACCGCAATTAAATCACGAAGTGCATCTTTTGCTAAATGCACATCAATAGCATGGCCAGTAAATTTAGCCATAGCAATAATACGATTTAAAGCACCTTCTAACTCACGAACGCTAGAACGAATTTGTTTGGCAATAAAAAAAGCAACATCTTCAGGTAAGTTTAAATTTACTGCTTCAGCTTTTTTTAGCAAAATAGCAACGCGCATTTCAAGTTCAGGTGGCTCTACTGCAACAGTTAATCCCCAACTGAAGCGTGTTCTAAGTCGCTCATCTACATCTAAAATTTCTTTTGGGTAGGTATCACAAGTAATGACTATTTGTTTCTTAGCCTCAATTAAAGAGTTAAAGGCGTAAAAAAACTCCTCTTGGGTGCGTGTTTTTTTAGCAAAAAATTGAATATCATCAATTAATAATAAATCTAAAGAATGATATTGACGCTTAAACTCATCAAATGCTTTATGTTCGTAAGCTTTTACCACGTCAGTGACGTAACGCTCAGCGTGTAAATAACGTATTTTTGCATCTGGGTTATGTACCTTTAATTCATTACCGATTGCTTGTAGTAAATGCGTTTTACCCAATCCTACACCGCCGTAAATAAATAAAGGGTTATAAGCCATACCTGGATTTTGTGCTACTTGTATAGCTGCAGCGCGCGCTAATTGGTTAGCGCGTCCGGTGACGTAGTTATCAAAATTAAATGAGTTATTTAAACCAGAACTTACTTTTAAAGCATCACCATTTTTTTTGTTAATGGATTTAGGCAAAGCATTGGTTTGATATATTACGGATTCAGTAAAACTAACATTATTGTTTACATAAGTTTTAGTTGTAGGTTTTACATTATTTTTTGTTTCAAGCTCTGAATCGTTATTGGCAATAATGAAATCAATCTGAATATTATTAAGTTGTAAATCATGCGCAAATTGCTCAATTTTTTTTAGAAAACGTTCTTTTACCCACTGCATTACAAAACGGTTAGGCGCAACTAAACGTACTGCATTACCTTCTATTTCTGCATATAGAGGTTTTATCCAAGTGTTGAATTGTTGTGTTGAGAGTTCTTGCTCAAAACGGCTAAGACAAGAGGGCCAGAAATTTTCCATCTACAGTGATTTACCTTATCAGTAATTAACTACAATAATATAATGGTTAGTTAAGTGTATGTTTTTATTATAATTAATAGTATAATTAGGATTAAATATTAATAGCAATTATTTCATTCATTTTAGCTGGTTTAGCCTAACTTATCCACAGGCATTTAGTTAGTTTATAAAACTAAATAAACGTTGACAAAATAGGCAGTTATCGTGTCTAATAGCGCCCTTTATAGCATTTTGCTTGCTGGAGTATTACATGAAACGTACATATCAACCTTCTAAAACACGTCGCGCCACTACTCATGGTTTTTTAGTTCGTATGGCTACTAAAGGTGGTCGTGCAGTTATTGCACGTCGTCGCGCTAAAGGTCGTAAACGCTTAGGACTATAATTTAAAGTCCGCTTGGGTTTTATTGTTATATAGCAACATTATCAGAATAAGATTTAGCAGTTGTACAGACGATAACTGCATTTGCGATATCCTTATATAAACAATGGTGCAAACATATAAGCTTGTTAAACAAGCCAAAATGATTAAAACGGATGAATTTTCATCCGTTTTTAATTTCCGCAAACGGATTTCTTCGCAATATTTAGCGATGCACTATCAGCCTAATTCACTACAGCATGCACGCTTAGGTTTGGTGATAGGCAAAAAAACAGCTAAATTAGCAGTGAGCAGAAATTATATGCGGCGTGTATTGCGTGAATTTTTTAGATTGCAGCAACATGACGTTTGCCATGTTGATTTAATTGTACGTGTACAAAAAAAGTTTAATAAAGTAGATTTTATTAAAATTAAACAAGAGTTTAATATCTTGCTTGAAAAGATAAATCGGCGAGTAAATTCAAACATGCAAGCAAATAATAGTTTAATTTCACCAAATAAATGATAACGTTTGGATAAATCTGATGAGAATAATGGCACAGTTACTCATGTGGTTGATTAAAACGTACCAAGTATTGCTTAGCCCTTTTTTTGGTCAACAGTGCCGTTTTTATCCAACTTGCTCACAATACGCATTAGAAGTGATTAATAAGCATGGTGCGATCGTTGGGAGTTATTACACGTTACGTCGTTTAATGCGTTGCCACCCCTGGCGTGAGGGCGGGCATGACCCGATTCCTTAACACACTGAAATAAAAAATTTTTTCTAAAATTTATATAAGATTATCAAAAATCATGGATACAAGACGTTTAGTTTTATTTGTTATATTTTCAATGTCAATTTTGATGTTATGGGACTCGTGGCAGCGTCAACATGCACCAGTAGATGCTGTGCAAGTCAATACTAGCGATGCTATCCCCGCGCCAATTTCCAAAACTGCTAGTACAGTTAATGCAAATGTGGCTGTAGATGCGGATTACAAGTTGCAGCATGTACAACGCATCAGCGTCACTACTGATTTGTATAAAGCTGATATCGAGACAACTGGTGGTGATTTACGTAAACTAGAGCTACTTAAGCACCGCGCTTCAGATAATGATAAAACTAACTTTGTTTTATTAGATGATGCAGGGAAACCGATGACTTATGTTGCGCAATCTGGATTGATCGGCGCAGATTTACCTACTCATAAAACGGTATTCACCTCAGCCGCAACAACATATCAAATGCAAGAAGGCAAAGATTCCTTAGAAGTTCGATTGAGCTGGCTTGGCAATGGTGTGGCAGTAGATAAAATTTATACGTTCCATCGTAATAAATATGCGATAGACGTGAATTATGAAATTAAAAACGGTTCTGCCACAGCAATTACACCTACCGTTTACTACCAAATTGTGCATGATAGTGCGTCAAATCAAGGCTCAGTGTTAATGCCAACTTTTACAGGTGGTTCTTATTATACTGATAGCACTAAGTTTAAAAAAATTGCGTTTAGTAAAATGGAGGAAGAGCCATTAAAAGTCACATCCAACGATGGCTGGGTTGGTTTATTGCAACTTTATTTTGTTAGTGCATGGATTCCAAAAGACGGTTTAGCGCGCGAGTTTTACACAGAAAAACTTAGTGATAATATGTATAGAATTGGTACTAAAAGTACATTAAATACTATTGCACCAGGCGCCAGTTTAAAAGTTCCAGCACGTTTATTTTCAGGCCCACAAACTAAACATGATTTAAATGAAACTGCGCCAGGTTTAGAATATTCAGTTGATTATGGCTGGCTAACAGTAGTGGCAGCCCCCTTATTTTGGGTGCTATCTAAAATTCATGGTTTAGTCCACAACTGGGGCGTGGCAATTATTTTACTAACGTTATTAATTAAAGCCGCATTCTATCCATTATCGGCTAAAAGCTACCGTTCAATGGCGCAAATGCGAGAATTGGCGCCACGTTTAGAATCAATGAAGCAAAAATTTGGTGATGATCGCCAAAAAATGCAGCAAGCAATGATGGAGCTCTATAAAACAGAGAAAATCAATCCAATGAGTGGATGCTTGCCAATTTTGCTACAAATCCCAGTGTTTATTGCATTGTATTGGATGTTGTTAGGATCAGTTGAATTACGCCACGCACCATTCTTTGGTTGGATTCAAGATCTATCTGCGATAGATCCATATTACATTTTGCCATTAATTATGGGGGCTTCCATGATTATTCAAACAAAGCTGAACCCTAAACCTACAGATCCTATTCAAGCCAAAGTGATGACTTGGATGCCAGTAATATTCAGTGTGTTCTTCTTCTTTTTCCCAGCTGGTTTGGTGTTGTATTGGGTTGTGAACAACATCATCTCAATTTGGCAACAATGGTATGTGAATAAATCTATTCATGCAGCGACTTTGCTAAAAAAATCAGGTGGCAAGCACTAAACCTTCAAATAATGCGGTAGATACAATTGCCGCCATCGCCACAGCCAGTGGTGCTGGCGGTATTGGTGTAGTTCGTGTATCAGGCCCTGCCACTGGCCTTATAGCGATAGACGTTCTAGGGTTCTGTCCCTCCGCACGCCATGCGGCCTATTTAGACTTTAAACAAGCAAATGGTGATTTAATTGACCGTGGCATTGCAATTTTTTACCCAAACCCTCATTCATATACTGGTGAAGACGTGCTTGAATTGCAGGCGCACGGCGGAACCGCGTTAATGCAGATTTTGCTAGCGCGGTGTATTGAGCTTGGGGCACGCCAAGCTGAGCCGGGCGAATTTACTCGTCGCGCATACTTAAACGACAAAATTGATTTAGCCCAAGCAGAGGCAGTTGCCGATGTAATTAATGCTGCTACAGTAGAAGCAGCAAAAAGTGCAGTGCGCTCATTATCGGGTGAGTTTTCGCAATGCATAAATACTTTACTGTTAAAGTTGATTGATTTACGCATGTTTGTTGAAGCTTGTTTAGATTTTCCTGAAGAAGAAATCGACTTTATTACACAAGGTCGCGTGGCAGATAAATTAGCGGCGATTATATTAGAGTTGAATTCTGTATTTTCAAAAGCAAAACAAGGCAGTTTATTGCGCGAAGGAATTAATGTTGTTTTGGTCGGCCAACCTAATGTTGGAAAATCTAGTTTGATGAATCAACTCGCTGGTGAAGAAATTGCAATTGTGACTGCAATTGCTGGAACAACACGCGATACCATTAAAAATGCCATTCAAATAAATGGTGTACCTTTGCACGTGATTGATACCGCTGGTTTGAGAGAAACTGATGATGAAGTAGAAAAGTTCGGAATTGCGAGAACTTGGGCGATTGCACAAACGGCCAACATCGCATTATTATTGGTAGATGCAGCTCATGGTATTACTGAGACTGAAAAATCGATTTTAGAGCGGTTACCACATGAAATTCGCAAAATTTGGGTGCATAATAAAATTGATGTGTCCAACGAACCCGCTTTCGTTGTAGAAAAAGAAGGCGCAACGCATATTTACCTTTCAGCAAAAACTGGCGAAGGTTTAGATTTATTAAAAAGCCATTTGCTCAAACTTGCTGGCTATGAAAATAATTCTGAAGGTGTTTTTATGGCACGCGCCAGGCATTTGGATGCACTAAGCCAAGTACAATTGCATTTGCAATTTGCCAGCAATCAAATTAAATTGGCAGAATTGGTTGCTGAAGAATTAAGGATTTCTCAAGAGGCTTTAAGCAGCATTACAGGTGAATTTACCCCAGATGATTTATTAGGTGAAATATTTTCAAAATTTTGTATCGGAAAATAAATTCGTTCTACATTTTAATTCAGACAAGGCGCTTAGTTGCAGTCAGAAAGAAAGGTATGAAAACTAAGCTACACCGCATGAGTTAAAATGTAAACCGAATTGCGCTACAAAGTATTAAAACTTAAGCTGTTTGATCGTCCACAGTTGCTTCTGGTGCATTTTTTTTAATTGATTCAATACCGTTATCACGCCCTTCTTCACTTTCGTACATTTGGCTTTGGCCAATTACTTGGTGGTTGCCAGCTTTTAATACAAAATATGGTTTTTCAGATTTTGAAACCAAGCGATCATAACGTGTATCATCAGCTGCATTCTTTTGGATTGAAGCAATACCATTTAATGCGCTCGCTTTACTTTCGTACATTTCACTTTGCATAATAATTTGGCCATTACCTGCCAACAGATTAAAATGAAATTGTCCGCTTTTTGCTGTTTTTAATTCAAATTTACCCGCCATATAGTTCTCCTCAATTTTTGTTCGGTGAAAGCGCCGTGGAAATTGCACATGTACGCTTGCCATACTATAGGCGTGTAATCATGCACTCGTCAATAGCCAATTATTTTGATATGCTTATCAATTGTTAATCCTTGTAAATTTTGCCAATAACTCATTATGTTTCACGTGAAACATTGTGATAATTTCAGCGAATACCTTCAATCAATTATAAAAACAATAAGCTTTCAGCACGCCATTAATCATAACGTGAATTTGTAATATTATGACGTTAAAAAAGCAGTGTTTCACGTGAAACACTGCTTTCTAATTAATTGGCTAAAGAAAACTAAGCCAGTAAAATCCGAAGCCTATTTTTTAGGTGTTGGTGTTTTTTCCGTCAATACATAAGAAATGTAGTTTGCTTTTTCTGCCGCAGTACAATCGTTACCGATAATTTCAACGCAATGTTGCGTGAATTTAGCTTCCACTTTTTCAAAGTCAGCAAAGCGTTTAGCATTTACTGCTGGCGATAATGGTTTAATTGTTTTACGTGTAAGCGCATGTTTGCCGCTGTCAGCAGGGTTTGCTGTGTGGCATGATGCACAGGCCATTTCTTTACCGCTCTTTGTTTTAACTTTATTGTTAAAAAATATTTTGCCTTCTTCTGCTGATGCGCCAGCATATGCAGGGTTTGCGCCTTTAGCTTGTGTGTTGTAAATCAACACTAGTTTTTCTGCATTGGAAACACTGGCCTGTGCAGTAATTGCCGTCAGGCCTAGTAATGCTAGTAAAAGGACATTTAATTGTTTCATTTAATTCTCCATCTTTAATTAAAAAAAAGTTATTTTGCTCAATAATCATGCTTCACATTGACATGATAAAGCACTTTGATTGAACTTGCATTAATTTTGCATGGGTTCTTATCAATCCGATATTATCCCACGATTATTAAGAAATTGTATCTACGCAATAATACAACGATGCTACATGAAAATAGTTGACTTAACTCTATGAAAAAGCATGCTTTTAAATGCCTATTGCTATCCATGACCATGCTAATAAAGTAAAATCTAGTCTTTGTTCAATTAGCTTGGCAGTGAACTGTTAAAAAGCGTTCAAATCACTGAAAGATAAGTTTAAGTAAATGAGTTTTCCTTATGAAATACCAAGAACTTTTTGATGTCATAGTTGTGGGCGGTGGCCATGCGGGCACCGAAGCGGCGCTCGCAGCAGCTCGCATGGGGCAAAAAACTTTATTGCTTACACATAATATTGAAACCTTAGGTCAAATGTCATGCAACCCAAGCATAGGCGGTATTGGCAAAGGGCATTTGGTTAAAGAGATAGACGCGCTAGGCGGAGCAATGGCTGCTGCAACTGATGAAGGCGGAATACAGTTTAGAATTTTAAATTCTAGTAAAGGTCCTGCTGTTCGCGCAACGCGCGCCCAAGCAGACCGTGTACTTTATAAAGCAGCTATTAGACATCGTCTAGAAAATCAACCAAATTTATGGCTGTTTCAACAAGCAGTTGACGACATTATTTTAGAAGGTGGCTCGGAAACAACGCGTACAACGGGTGTGGTCACTCAAATCGGTTTGCGTTTTAAAGCAAAAGCCGTGGTACTCACTGCGGGCACTTTTTTAGGCGGCTTGGTACATGTAGGTTTACAAAACTATAGTGCAGGTCGCGCGGGTGATCCGCCAGCCATTTCATTAGCGGCGCGCTTGCGTGAAATCGGTTTACCAGCTGGCAGGCTAAAAACTGGTACGCCACCACGTATTGATGGTCGCACCATTGATTATTCTGCAATGACGATTCAACCAGGCGATGACCCGGTGCCAGTGTTCTCATTTATGGGTAATGCGGCACAGCACCCTGCCCAACTGCCGTGCTGGATTACTCACACCAATGAACGCACGCACGATATTATTCGCAGCGGTTTAGACCGCTCTCCCATGTATACAGGTGTGATTGAAGGCGTTGGTCCTCGTTATTGCCCAAGCGTAGAAGATAAAATCCATCGCTTTGCTGACAAAGAGTCGCATCAAATTTTTCTAGAGCCTGAAGGCTTAACCACCAATGAAATCTATCCGAATGGCATTTCAACTAGTTTACCATTTGATATTCAATTGGCGTTGGTGCGCTCAGTACGCGGTTTAGAAAATGCACATATTCTTCGCCCAGGTTATGCTATTGAGTATGACTATTACGATCCACGCGGATTAAAAAGCTCATTAGAAACCAAAATGGTACAAGGTTTGTTCTTTGCAGGACAAATTAATGGCACAACTGGTTACGAAGAAGCAGCCGCGCAAGGTTTGTTAGCAGGTGCGAATGCTGCGCTTTACTCACAAGGCAAAGAGTCTTGGTGTCCTGCACGTGATGAAGCTTATTTGGGTGTGATGGTTGATGATTTAATTACACGCGGAGTGACGGAGCCGTATCGTATGTTTACTAGCCGAGCTGAATATCGCTTACAACTGCGAGAAGACAATGCTGATATGCGCCTGACTGAAATTGGTCGCAAATTGGGATTAGTAGACGATGAGCGTTGGGACGCCTTTAGTCGCAAAAAAGAAGCAGTTGAGCGTGAGCAAGATCGTTTAAAAAAGACATTCGTGCAACCAGTTAATGTGCCGACAGAAAAAATGGTAGAAATGTTTGGTAAGCCGCTTGAGCACGAATACAGCTTGTTTGAACTGCTACGTCGCCCAGAGGTGAGTTATGAAGCGGTGCTTACATTAGGCGAAGTTGGTTTGGGCGAGGTTGAGCCCTCTGTGCGCGAGCAAGTAGAGATCGCTGCTAAATATCAAGGGTATATTGATCGCCAAACGGATGAAGTGGCGCGTAGTCGAGGTCAAGAAAATACAAAGCTACCTGAGAAATTAGATTACTGCGAAATTCATGGCTTGCCGATTGAAGCACAGCAAAAGTTAAATGCACAGAAACCAGAAACTATTGGTCAAGCAAGCCGAATTTCAGGTATTACGCCGGCTGCAATATCATTGTTATTGGTTTACTTAAAACGTAAAGCGCGTAGCAAGCCTGCTGCCGATTTAGCCGCATAGTTGGCCAGTATGAATCTGCAACATATACTACAGGACAAGTTGCAAGCGGGACTGTATGCAATGAATTTACAGATAGACGTTGAGAAACAAGGAAAACTGATTGCTTATTTGTTGCTGATTGATAAATGGAACAAAGTGCATAACTTAACGGCAATTCGTGATCCGATAGAAATGGTGACTTTACATTTGTTAGATAGTTTGAGTGTGTTGTTGCATGTGCAGGCGCTCAAAGCTAGAAATTTGCTAGATGTTGGCGCGGGTGCCGGTTTGCCGAGCATTCCACTGGCGATTTGTTTGCCAGAATTGCAAGTGACGGCGATTGATTCTGTGCAAAAAAAGACCAGCTTTATGCGCCAAGTAAAAGGCGAGTTAGGGTTAAGTAATTTTTATGTGGAATCGGGTCGCGTAGAGGCTTTAAAAAATGAGCGGAAATTTGATGTCATTATTTCTCGTGCATTTTCTGAAATTGGCTTATTTATTAAGCTGACAAAACAATTGCTCGCAGAAAATGGCGTTTGGTTAGCGATGAAAGGCATAGTGCCTATTCAAGAGTTTGAAAGTGCAGATTTTAAAAATCTAAACATTAAGCCAAGTAAAATTGAAGTGTTAAAAGTAGCAGGTTTAGATGCAGAGCGGCATTTGGTTTATTTGCGATAGATTACTTAAGATTATATTAAAAAAATTATTGATAGGTACCTCTATTTGCTTAAGTTTCTAAGTCAGAATAGGCGCGAATAGAAAATTATGACGCAGTATGCATTTGATATATATAGCAATTTTTTTGAGTAACGACATATGACGACGAAAATCGAATAAATAGAGATAGCCTGATGAAAATAATAGCAATTACCAATCAAAAAGGTGGAGTCGGTAAAACCACGACTTGCGTTAATTTGGCTGCCAGTTTGGCTAGCCTAGGCAAGCGCGTGTTACTGATTGATCTTGATCCGCAAGGCAATGCTAGCACAGGTAGTGGAGTAGACAAGGCGCATTTAAAGAATAGTATTTATCATGTGCTGATAGGTGAAAAGTCACTCAAAGAAGTGATTTTGGTTAGTGAAAAAGGCGGTTTTGATATTGCTCCGTCTAATCGTGAATTGGCGGGTGCTGAAGTTGAACTGGTGAACGAACTTGCACGTGAAAATCGCTTAAAAGTAGCTATTGCAAAATTAGTGAGTACCGAGCCAGAAGCGCCTTACGATTTTGTGTTGTTAGACTGCCCTCCTGCATTAAACTTAGTGACAGTAAACGCACTTACCGCTTCTAATGCAGTGATGATTCCGATGCAGTGCGAGTATTACGCGTTGGAAGGTTTGTCAGATTTGGTTAATACCATCAAAAAAGTTCGAGCGCGATTAAACCCAACGCTCGAAATTGAAGGTTTGTTGCGCACCTTGTTTGATAATCGCAATATGCTTGCACAGCAAGTTTCTGCGCAGTTGATTAGCCATTTTGGTGAGAAAGTCTATAAAACAATTATTCCGCGTAATATACGTTTGGCTGAAGCGCCTAGTTATGGCGTGCCAGTGTTGAGCTACGATAAAAGCTCAAAAGGTGCGCAGGCGTATATAGATCTGGCGCAAGAAATTACAGATAAAGAAACTGTAATAAAAGATAAACTGGGCAAAGAGAAAAAACATGGCTAAATTAAAGGGCTTAAATAGAGGGTTGGGTCGAGGGTTGGACTCACTATTGGCAGGTGATATGGGCACAGTGGGCGAGGCGGACTCTTTATTGGTGCTCAAAGTGGAACAGTTGCGACCTGGCAAGTATCAGCCACGTAGCTATATGGACGATGCCGCTTTGCAAACATTGGCGGCTTCAATAAAGACGCAAGGTATTATGCAGCCCATTTTGGTGCGTCATATCACCGACGACCAAGTGGATGCTGAGTATTACGAAATTATAGCAGGTGAGCGCCGGTGGCGCGCTGCGCAGATTGCAGGTTTAGAAGAAGTGCCAGTATTAGTACGTGAAATAGCTGATGAAGCCGCACTCGCCATGGCGCTAATTGAAAATATCCAGCGAGAAAATTTAAATCCTCTGGAAGAGGCGCAGGGAATAAAACGCTTAATCGATGAATTTTCCATGACGCATGAAAAGGCGGCTTTAGCCGTTGGTCGTTCGCGCGTTGCGGTATCCAACTTACTGCGCTTGCTAAGTTTATGTGCTCCAGTCCAAGAAATGTTGATGTATGGAAAAATAGACATGGGACATGCACGAACCTTAATTGGATTGGGCGGCGCACAAGAAGTGATGCTTGCCGAGCAAATTGTGCAAAATAATTTATCAGTGCGTGACGCCGAAAGTTTGGTTAAGAAACACAATGAACAAACCCAAGAATCAACACAGAATGATGCAAAAAATACAAAGCATAAAACCAGTGTTAATTATGATGTTTTAAGGCTGGAAGAAGCATTAAGTGATAATTTAGGGGCTGTAGTAAGTATTAAAAGTGGTGTAAGCGGAGCAGGTACGTTAAAAATTAGATATGCTAATTTAGACCAATTGGAAGAAATTATTGCTAAGATTTCACATTAAAAACAAGTTAAATGGCAAGTATTATGGGCTAAGTGTTTCATTTTGCTTGAACTTAGTCCTTGACTAAAAATCGGTAATAATTCAAAATCTCGGTCTTCGCTGAAAAATAAATTAAAAAAATCATAAAAACAGCGGCGTTTTTAAGTGTAAAAATAATTGGGTTTAAGTCATTGTCAGCATCCATCACATCAGATGTTTTTAGTAAAATGCTTAAAATTCAACTAGTTGCTACATTAGCAGTTGCAGCAGTCGCATTATTTATTTCAGGTTTGAACGCAAGTGTTTCGGCATTATTAGGCGGTTCAAGCGTGTTATTAGGCGCACTAGCGGCCATTGCGATTGCAAAACGAAGTGCCAGCAATGAAGATCCTGCGGCCGTTTTAGTGAACCTATTAAAGGCCGAGGCAGTTAAAATTTTGGTGATTATTATTTTGTTGGTAATCATTTTTAATGTATATAAGCAATTGGTGCCATTTGCGCTGATTGCTGGATTGGCAGCAGCAGCTCTATTTTCTGGTGCGGCGCTGAGCAAATTAAAAGTTTAGCAAGTTTAAGAGTAATTTAAATAAACAATTTCGTTAGAGTAAATATTAGATTATGGCTACAGAAAACGCAGAACAAGTCGCACTGACCCCATCAGAATATATCGCTGGGCACTTAAGCTTTAATGCTAAACCTATTGGCGATGGTAGTTTTTGGACTCTGCATGTAGATACCTTAGTAATGTCATTGATTTTGGGTGTAGTGGTCATGGGTTTGGTATGGCTGGTTGCGCGCAAAGCAACATCTGGCGTGCCAAGCAAAGGTCAAGCATTTGTAGAATTGATTTTTGGCTTTGTGGATGAACAAGTAAAAAATATTTTCCACGGCGATCGCCACAGCTTTATTGCACCAACAGCATTGACTGTTTTTTTATGGGTGTTCGCTATGAATGCCATGGATTTTTTACCAGTCGATATAATGCATAAGTTTTACGGCCTATTTGGTTTGCATCACTGGCGCAGTGTGCCCACTTCTGACATCAACGCAACTTTTGCATTGGCTTTGGCGGTATGGATTTTGATGATTTATTTCTCAATTAAAGTAAAAGGCTTTGGTGGCTGGGTGCATGAGCTGTTTTATGCTCCGTTTGGTGGCGCTAAATTCTTTATACCAAAAAGTGCCTTAGGCTTTGTCGGTTTGTTACTAAGCCCATTATTATTTGTTGCTAACTTTGCATTTAATATCATTGAATACGTTTCAAAACCGCTTTCACACTCACTTCGGCTGTTCGGTAATATGTACGCAGGTGAGGTTATTTTCTTGCTGATTGGCCTGTGGGCAGCAACAGGTCTAACAGGTACGATTTTTGGTGCGATTTTAGGCGCGGGCTGGTCAATCTTCCACATTTTAATCGTGGCATTGCAAGCTTTTATTTTCATGATGTTAACGGTCGTATACTTGGCTATGGCGCATGAATCGCATTAGTGGGAACGGTATTTAGTTTTAATTGAGCAGTAAATTTTTTAGTAGTTTTAGTTGTAAGTTTAATTTTTGAGAGGGTAATAAAATGGATTCTTTAGCAATGATTCAAGCCTACACAGGCGTTGGTATTGGTTTAATTATTGGTCTAGGCGCTGCTGGTGCTTGTATCGGTATCGGTATTATGTGTGCAAGTTTCTTAGAAGGCGCGGCGCGTCAACCAGAAATGATTCCACAATTGCAAGGTAAAGTATTCTTGTTATTAGGTCTTATCGATGCATCTTTCATTATTGGTGTTGGTCTAGCGATGATGTTTGCATTTGCTAACCCATTATTAAGCGTAGTTGCTAAGTAATTAGCCTCAATAATTTGGCTTTAAGTTAGCGCAAATTAACGACTTAAATATTGGAGTAAGTAATGAACATTAACTTTACACTTATCGCACAAGCAATCGCATTCTCTGTGTTGATTTGGTTCACAGTAAAATTCGTTTGGCCACCGCTATTAAATGCAATAGAAGCGCGTCAAAAGGAAATCGCTGATGGTTTGGCTGCAGCATCTGAGGGTAAAAACTCTTTAGCAGTGGCGGCGAAGCAATCAGAAGTCACTTTGAATGAAGCTAAGCAAAAAGCTAGCGAAATTATTGGTCAAGCTGAAAAGCGTGGATCACAAATCGTTGAAGAAGCTAAAGGCTCAGCTAAAACTGAAGGTGATCGTATTTTGGCGGGAGCAAAAGCTGAAATTGAGCAAGAAGTGAATCGTGCAAAAGAAGGTTTACGTTCGCAAGTGTCAGCACTAGCAATTGCTGGTGCTGAAAAAATATTGCGAAAAGAAATTGACGCAAAAGCACACAGCGAAATGTTATCTAAACTCGCTTCAGAACTTTAAGGCTAAGGGATAAAGGAAATCACATGGCTGAAATATCAACCATCGCTAGGCCTTATGCAGTTGCAGCTTTTAATCTTGGTCAAGAGCATAAAGCACTTGCTAAATGGTCCGAAATGTTAGGTTTTGCAGCTGCGGTGGCAAGTGACGCACAGATGCAGGCTTACATTCAAGATCCAAAGGTTGTGAGCATTGAGCTGCAAAATACATTTTTAAAAGTGTGTGGCGATAAGCTGAATGAGCAAGGTCAAAACTTGATTAAAGTGCTGGTTGAATATAACCGAATGGCTATCTTGCCAGCTATTACATCTGCCTTTGAAGAACTTAAGGCGCAAGCTGAAGGCGTGTTAGATGCACAAATTATTGCAGCGGCTAAGCCAAGTGCTGCAGAAGTAAAAGATTTGGTTAAGCGTTTAGAAGCTAAGTTCGGTAAAAAGATTGAAGCCAATGTAACGGTAGATGCAGAACTTATTGGTGGTATCAAAATTATTGTTGGCGATACTGTGATAGACGCATCCGTCAAAGGTCAGTTGCAAAATTTAGCTTATACGCTTGCGGCATAAGTTGCAGTTATAGAAAATATTAGGAGCTACAATGCAGTTATCTACATCAGAAATCAGTGAACTGATTAAAAGCAGATTAGAGAATTTTTCTACCTCAGCTGAAGCGCGTACTCAAGGTACGGTAATTTCAGTAACCGATGGTATCGTACGTATTCATGGCCTTTCAAACGTGATGGCTGGCGAGATGATCGAGTTTCCAGGTAACACATTCGGTTTGGCGCTTAATTTAGAGCGTGATTCAGTGGGTGCCGTTGTTCTAGGTGACTACGAACATATTACAGAAGGCGATGTATGTAAATGTACAGGTCGTATTTTGGAAGTACCAGTGGGTCCAGAATTGATTGGTCGCGTTGTTAACGCACTTGGCCAGCCTATTGATGGCAAAGGCCCAGTCAATGCAAAAATGACTGATAAAATCGAAAAGGTTGCACCAGGCGTGATTGCTCGTAAATCAGTTTCACAACCTGTACAAACGGGTTTGAAATCAGTTGACTCTATGGTTCCAGTAGGTCGTGGTCAACGTGAATTGATTATTGGTGACCGCCAAACAGGTAAAACAGCAGTTGCGATTGATGCGATCATCAATCAAAAAGGTCAAAACATGACCTGTATCTATGTTGCGATTGGACAAAAGGCCTCTACAGTAGCTAACGTGGTACGTAAGCTAGAAGAAAATGGCGCAATGGCTTATACCATTGTTGTTGCTGCTACTGCATCTGATTCAGCTGCATTGCAATTCTTAGCACCATATGCTGGTTGCACTATGGGCGAATATTTCCGTGATCGTGGTGAAGATTCATTAATCGTATACGATGATTTGACAAAACAAGCGATTGCTTACCGTCAAATTTCATTACTATTACGCCGTCCACCTGGTCGTGAAGCTTACCCTGGTGATGTGTTTTATATTCACTCACGTTTATTAGAGCGTGCTGCGCGTGTAAATGAAGAGTATGTAGAAAAATTCACTAACGGCGCTGTTAAAGGTAAAACTGGTTCATTAACTGCGTTGCCTGTGATTGAAACTGCCGCCGGCGACGTTTCTGCGTTCGTTCCAACTAACGTGATTTCAATTACTGATGGTCAAATTTTCTTAGAAACTGACTTGTTCAACGCTGGTATTCGTCCTGCGATTAACGCTGGTATTTCAGTGTCTCGCGTGGGTGGTGCGGCGCAAACAAAAGTAATCAAGAAGTTGGGTGGCGGTGTACGTCTAGCATTGGCTCAGTACCGTGAATTGGCAGCATTTGCTCAGTTTGCATCTGATTTGGATGAAGCAACGCGTAAACAACTAGACCGCGGTCGTATGTTTACTGAGTTAATGAAACAAGCACAATATGCCCCATTAAGTGTTTCTAATATGGCTATTACTTTGTTAGCAGCAAATAAAGGCTATTTCGATGATGTGCCAACCAATAAAGTATTAGCATTTGAAACTTCATTGCATGGTTTTATGGCTTCTAAATACAAAGATTTAATGGATGGTATTGAGAAGAGCAAAGATTTGGCTGGTGATAATGAAAAAGCTGTAGAAGCCGCAATTCAAGACTTCAAAGCAACTAATGCTTATTAATTGCGCTTACTAATCACTTTTAGGATTAAAAATGGCTGGTAGTAAAGAGATTAGAACCAAGATCAAAAGTGTTGAAAATACACGTAAGATCACTAAAGCCATGGAAATGGTGGCTGCTTCTAAAATGCGTAAAGCGCAAGATAGAATGCGTGCATCACGACCATATGCTGAAAAAATTCGTAATGTTGCAGCGCACCTTTCTTTAGCTCATTCAGAATATAAGCACCCTTTTCTCGTAAAGCGTGAAGTGGTAAAAAAAATCGGCATTATTGTCGTGAGTTCTGACAAAGGTCTTTGCGGTGGTTTGAATACTAATGTGTTGAGAATGACTATAAACCAGATGAAGACTTGGGAAGCTGAAGGTAAAGTAATCACTGTTAGTGCAATTGGCAACAAAGGTTATTCATTTATGAATCGTGTGGGTGCAGATGTTAAATCGCACATCACAGGTTTAGGTGATGTGCCACATTTAGAAACGCTAATTGGTACTATTAAGGTGATGTTAGATGCTTATATCTCTGGTGAAATTGATCAGTTGCATATTTGCTATACACGCTTTATTAACACGATGAAGCAAGAGCCAGTTTTAGAGCAGTTGTTGCCATTAACTAGCGAACGCTTGGGTACGCATGCAGACCATGAAAAAGCAGAGGCGCTTACTACAAGTGGAGTCATTAAGAGTGCACTTCAGATTGGTGCGGCTAAAGGCCATTGGGATTATATTTATGAGCCAGAATCGAAGCCTGTCATTGATCAGTTAATGGTGCGTTATATTGAATCATTAGTATATAACGCAGTATCTGAGAATATGGCTTCAGAGCAGTCATCTCGTATGGTCGCAATGAAGTCTGCATCAGACAATGCAAAAGAAGTGATTGGTGATTTGAAATTGGTATATAACAAAGCACGTCAAGCGGCCATTACTAAAGAGATTTCAGAAATCGTCGGTGGCGCAGCAGCAGTAGCATAAATTTTACGAATTAAATTGTAATTCAACAGATTAGCTTGAATAGGATATAAAAATGAGTACAGCAAACGTTAGTGTAAAAACAGGTAGAGTCGTGCAAATTATTGGTGCTGTGGTTGATGTGGAGTTTCCACGTGATCAAATGCCAAAAGTATTCGAAGCATTAATTATTGATGATACATCAAGCAAAGCTGAAGAAGGCCTAACGCTTGAAGTGCAACAACAATTAGGCGACGGCATTGTACGTACCATTGCCATGGGCTCTTCTGATGGTCTTTCACGTGGTGCATTGTTTAAATCAACTGGTAACCAAATTACTGTACCTGTTGGTATTGGTACTTTAGGCCGTATTATGGATGTGCTAGGCCGTCCAATTGATGAAGCTGGTCCTATTGATTCAGATGAGCGACGTGCAATTCACCAAAAAGCACCAACTTTTGAAGAGTTATCTCCTTCAGTTGACTTGCTAGAAACAGGCATTAAGGTGATTGACTTAGTTTGTCCATTTGCTAAAGGCGGTAAAGTTGGCTTATTTGGTGGTGCGGGTGTAGGTAAAACCGTAAACATGCTTGAACTGATTAACAACATTGCTAAACAGCACTCAGGCTTATCAGTGTTTGCTGGTGTTGGCGAGCGTACTCGTGAGGGTAACGACTTCTACCATGAAATGGCAGAAGCAGGTGTTATCAAACTAGATAACATGAAAGAATCAAAAGTTGCGATGGTGTTTGGTCAAATGAATGAGCCACCAGGCAACCGTTTACGCGTAGCGCTTTCTGGTTTAACCATGGCTGAGAAATTCCGTGATGAAGGTAGGGATGTATTGTTCTTTGTTGATAATATTTACCGTTACACATTAGCAGGTACAGAAGTATCAGCATTACTAGGTCGTATGCCTTCAGCTGTAGGTTACCAACCAACTTTGGCTGATGAAATGGGTCGCTTGCAAGAACGTATTACTTCAACTAAATCAGGTTCTATTACTTCTATCCAAGCGGTTTATGTGCCTGCGGATGACTTGACTGACCCATCACCAGCAACAACTTTCCAGCATTTGGATTCAACAGTTGTATTGTCTCGTGATATTGCTTCACTTGGTATATACCCAGCAGTAGATCCATTAGATTCAACTTCACGTCAATTAGACCCATTAGTGGTTGGTGAAGAGCACTACAACGTAGCCCGTAGCGTTCAACAAACATTACAACGTTATAAAGAATTACGTGACATTATTGCAATTTTGGGTATGGACGAATTGTCGCCAGAAGATAAGTTGGCTGTAGGCCGTGCACGTAAAATTCAACGTTTCTTGTCACAACCATTCCACGTTGCTGAGGTATTTACTGGTGCGCCAGGTAAATACGTTCCACTAAAAGAAACCATCAAAGGCTTTAAAGCGATTGTAGCTGGCGAATATGATCACTTGCCAGAGCAAGCATTCTACATGGTGGGTGGCATTGAAGAGGCTGTTGAAAAAGCCAAGACTCTTAACTAAAGGTCGCTTAACCAGTCGTTAGACGTTAGTTAAAAGTTTTTAAGGAATAACATGGCAAATACTGTTCATATTGATGTTGTAAGCGCAGAGGCAAGTATATTCTCAGGTGATGCTGAGTTTGTCGTTGCACCTGCAAGTGCTGGTGAAGTGGGTATCTATCCTAACCATGCGCCAATGATTTCAACAATCAAGCCAGGCGCACTGCGTATCAAGCAAGCTAGTGAGGCTCAAGAGGTTGTAATTTATCTCTCTGGTGGATTATTAGAGGTTCAACCAGGCGTAATTACAGTGTTAGCTGATACAGCAGTTCGTGGCCATGATTTAGATGAAGCAAAGGCCATTGCTGCTAAGGAAGTAGCAGAAGAGGCGATTAAAAATAGAACTTCAGATGTGAATTATGCGGCAGCGCAAGCTGAATTATCAGAAGCACTAGCTCAGATTCAGACGATTGAGCGACTTCGCAAAGCAACACACTAAATATAGAAAATAAGATGGTGAAGTAATAACTAACACCAGCAAAAAGGCAGCTTAGGCTGCCTTTTTTGTTATACTTAAATATTGTTAAATCACTAAAAACCAATAAGTTATGAGTAAGCTTAATGTCATTATTCTTGCTGCGGGTAAAGGTACACGCATGCACTCCAATACGCCTAAGGTGCTTCATCAAATAGGCGGTAAGCCAATATTAGCGCATGTGATTGACTGTGCGAAAGCATTAAATCCTTACAAAATTATTGTGGTATATGGTTATGGGGGAGAAATAGTTCGTGAAGCATTTAGTCATGAAAAAATAATATGGGTTAATCAAGCAGAGCAACTTGGCACTGGACATGCGGTTCAACAAGCTATTTCATTTTTAGATGAAAATGCAGATACTTTAGTCATGCTTGGTGATGTGCCTTTAGTTGATGTAACAGCTTGCAAAGCATTAATTGCACTAGCAAATAACAAGCTTGCAATTTTGTCATTTAACAAAAAAGACCCGACAGGCTATGGTCGAATTGTCCGTAATGAAGAAAAAAATGTAGTAGCAATCGTAGAACATAAAGACGCAACAAAAGAGCAACTTAATATCGTGGAAGTCAATACAGGCATCATGGCGATGCCGAACGTTCACCTAACGCAATGGCTATTGCAACTAACAAATGACAATGCACAAGGTGAATACTATTTAACAGATGTTGTGGCGTTAGCTGTGAAGCAGGGAGTCGATGTCGTATCTAAAATAACCGATGATGAATGGTCGGTAACAGGTGTTAATTCAAAAATAGATTTAAGTGACATTGAGCGAGTTTATCAAGAACGCATCGCGCAAAAGTTATTGCAGCAAGGTGTAACCTTACGAGACCCTATACGGCTAGATGTCCGAGGCTCATTAAGCTGCGGGAAAGATGTAGAGATTGATATTAATTGCGTGTTTGAAGGTAATGTAATTTTAGGTGATAACGTAAAAATCTCAGCAAACTGCGTGATTAAAAATGCAACTATAAAAGCTGGTGCACAAATCGCGCCATTTACACACATAGATGACACTGTAATTGGCGAAAATAGCCGTATCGGCCCGTTTGCAAGATTGCGTCCTGGAACTACGCTAGAGGCAGATACGCATATTGGTAATTTTGTAGAACTTAAAAATGCTCAAGTTGATATAGGCAGTAAAATCAATCACTTGAGTTATATTGGTGATACCACAGTAGGAAAAAATGTAAATATTGGCGCGGGAACTATCACCTGCAATTACGATGGAGCAAATAAATTTAGAACGGTGATTGAAGATAACGCATTTATAGGCTCAGATACACAATTAATAGCACCCGTCACCATAGGTAAAGGGGCAACGATTGCAGCAGGTTCTACAATTACAAAAGATGCACCTGCTGATCAACTCACTCTTTGCCGAGCTAAAGAACAAAAAACATTTGCAGGCTGGAAACGACCTACCAAAAAAACAAGTTAATTGAATCATTAGGAAAGAATAAATTTATGTGTGGCATAGTAGGGGCAGTTGCAAATAGAAATGTCGTTTCAACGCTTATAGAAGGTTTAAGCCGGCTAGAATATCGCGGTTATGACTCGGCTGGAATTGCGGTCTTAAACAATAGTGGCATTGAGCGCGTTAGGGCAGTAGGTCGGGTCGCCGCCATGACGGAAAAAGCCAGCGAGTCAAAAATAAGTGGTTTAGTGGGCATCGGCCATACCCGCTGGGCAACCCATGGTGGCGTAACAGAGAGCAACGCACATCCACATGTTTCAAAAGGCGAGCTTGCAGTAGTGCATAATGGCATTATTGAAAATCATGATGAGCAACGTGAAAAACTAAAAAAATTAGGCTACGAGTTCACCTCTCAAACTGATACTGAAGTGATTGCACATTTAATTCACCATTATCACATAGATTTACCAGTACTAGCTGCCACGCAAAAAGCCGTTGCTGAACTGAAAGGCGCTTTCGCCATCAGTGTGATTTCAGTGAAAGAACCTGATCATATGATTACAGCACGCTTAGGCTGTCCATTATTGATAGGCTTAGGTGAAGGTGAAAACTTTATTGCATCTGATGTTTCAGCGGTGTTATCTGTCACCCGCAAAGTGATTTATCTTGAAGATGGTGATGTGGCAGATATTCGCCGTGATGGCGTGACAATTTTTTGCCGTGATGGCAATACAGTCGAACGTAAAATTCACATGAGCGACGTGTCACTTGCCAGTATGGAGCTTGGCCCATACGCGCACTTCATGCAAAAAGAGATACATGAGCAACCAAAGGCGCTTGCAGATACGATTGAAGCTCTAATTGACGACAACCAATTCTCACCAGCTTTGTTTGGCGAACATGCCAGCGATGTATTTAATGCTGTCGATAGTATTTTGATTCTTGCCGCAGGAACAAGTTATTACGCTGCACTAACAGCTAAATACTGGCTAGAAAGCATTGCAAAAATACCCACAAATGTAGAAATTGCCAGTGAATATCGCTACAGAGTTTCTGTGCCCAATCCTAAACAGCTGATAGTCACTATTTCACAATCAGGCGAAACGCTAGACACGATGGAGGCATTAAAACACGCCAAGTCACTAGGCCAACATTACACACTTGCCATTTGTAATGTGCAAGAGAGCGCTATTCCACGCGCCTCTCAACTGGTTTTCTATACGCGCGCAGGAGCTGAAATTGGCGTAGCTTCAACCAAAGCCTTCACCACCCAATTAGTTGCCCTCTTCACTTTGGCATCTACCTTAGCCAAACAACGCGGATTATTGACCGCAGATGAAGAACACGCACATTTAAGCGCTTTAAGACAACTGGCAGGCAGCGTACAACATGCCCTTAATTTAGAGCCACAAATTCGTGAATGGGCGAAAAGCTTTGCCAATAAACAGCACGCACTTTTTTTAGGGCGTGGCATACACTACCCAATCGCGCTAGAAGGTGCACTCAAGCTTAAAGAAATCTCCTATATCCATGCAGAAGCATACCCTGCAGGCGAGCTTAAGCACGGCCCGTTAGCACTGGTTGATAGCGATATGCCTGTGGTAGTGATTGCGCCAAATGATACATTGTTAGAGAAAGTTAAATCAAACATGCAAGAAGTCAAAGCACGTGGTGGCGAACTATTTGTATTTGCAGATTCCGATAGCCACTTTACTGAGTCAGAAGGCGTGCATGTCATCCGCACACCACGTCACGTAGGCGTGCTCTCCCCTATTTTACATACAATACCTGTGCAAATGTTGGCTTACCATGCGGCGTTGTTGAAGGGGACCGATGTAGATAAACCAAGAAATTTAGCAAAGAGTGTTACGGTGGAATAAAAGCTCAATGTTGTGATGCGTCTTCGTTTGACCAATCAAAGGTTAATACTTTGATCCATTAAAAATTCAGTAACGTATTGAATAAAAAATTTAAATTTCATAGTTATTAGATTAAAATTTAATACACAAAACTAAACTTTTTGTATCAAACAACCATGCATGTCAACAGCGAGAGAAAGTTTTCAGAAGAGGCTTTAATAATGGTTCAATCTGACAGTCTTTATTTAAACGACCAAATCCGTCAGGTTTAGTAGCTACTCGGCTCTTTCAAAATCACTGGCGTAATGTCTAATGTACCGCCGTCATGTCCTACCATTATTTGCCCGTCTTGAATGGTGCAGCTAATATTAAAGCCACGCGCTGCAATATTTGCTAGCTCCTTTGTTTCAGGTAAATTAATTACAGTAAGGTTGTTAGTTTTAAGTAGTGCTTTAGTGTTAGCCGCCCACCACATATCAGCCACTCGACCACCGTAAAGCACTACAACTACATGCCGCGCACGCCCTGCTGCTTTACGGATGTCTTTTTCTGTTGGTAAGCCTACATCCATCCACAATTCTATTGCGCCAGTGAGGTCTTTTTGCCATAAGTCTGGTTCTTCTTCATCACTCAAGCCTTTGCCAAAAACAAGCGTCTCATTGGCATACATGGCAAAACCTATCAGCCGTACCATCACGCGCTCATCAGTTTCTGATGGATGCTTGGCAATGGTCAAGCTGTGCTGTTGATAATAATTACGATCCATATCTGAAACTTGTAGATCGACTTTATAAATTGTGGATTTTATTGCCATAATAATTTTGCATTCTTTTAAGTGAGTGCATTATACATAGAATGTAGCAGCTAATCTTAGCGACAAAAAAGGTTGACGTATTTGATAGCGAGCAAGGCACTCTGCTTTCTGTTAAGCTTTCATTTTTCTTACTTGAAAACAAAAAAGGGTTTTATTTTGGCTCAATATGTCATGTCTATGCTCCGCGTGAGCAAAATCGTTCCTCCTAAAAAAACCATTATTAAAGATATTTCTTTATCTTTTTTCCCGGGAGCAAAAATCGGTTTACTGGGTTTAAATGGCTCAGGTAAATCAACCGTGCTACGAATTATGGCGGGAGTGGATAAAGAGTTTGAGGGCGAAGTGCAATGGCAGCCCAATATGACGATAGGCTATTTACCCCAGGAACCGCAATTAGACACAGAAAAAACCGTGCGAGAAGAAGTTGAATCAGGCATGGGCGAAGTGATGGAAGCGCAAGCTAAACTAGAAGCAGTGTATGCGGCTTATGCTGAGCCAGATGCAGATTTTGACAAGCTGGCTGAAGAACAAGCTAAGTGGGAAAACATTATCGCCGCCAGTGGTAGCGATTTAACCACACAGTTAGAAATTGCTGCTGATGCGCTACGTTTACCACCTTGGGATGCCAAAATTGGCCCATTATCAGGTGGTGAAAAACGTCGTGTGGCTCTGTGTAAACTATTGCTGTCCAAGCCAGATATGCTGTTGTTAGACGAGCCAACCAATCATCTTGATGCAGAGTCTGTAGAATGGTTAGAACAGTTCTTGGTGCGATTCCCAGGCACCGTGGTTGCGGTAACGCATGATAGATACTTTCTCGATAACGCAGCAGAATGGATTTTAGAGCTAGACCGCGGACATGGAATTCCATGGAAAGGCAATTACTCCAGCTGGCTAGACCAAAAACAAGCGCGTTTGGCATTGGAAGAATCACAAGAATCTTCACGCCGCAAAGCCTTGAATACAGAGTTAGAGTGGGTGCGCCAAAATCCAAAAGCACGCCAAGCTAAAAGTAAATCACGTATTGCTCGTTACGAAGAGTTAGCAAGTGCCGAATACCAAAAACGTAACGAAACGCAGGAGATATTTATTCCGGCTGGTGAGCGCTTAGGTGACCAAGTCATTGAGTTCAACGGCGTCAGCAAAGCCTTTAAAGATCGGTTGTTAATTGATAATCTAAGCTTTAGTGTGCCAGCTGGTGCGATTGTCGGCATTATCGGTCCAAACGGTGCGGGTAAATCAACGCTCTTTAAAATGATTACAGGTAAAGAAACGCCAGACAGTGGCGAGGTGAACATCGGTAAAACCGTAAAAATGGCTTATGTTGACCAAAGCCGTGATGCATTAAGTGATGCTAAAACTGTATTTGACGAAATCTCAGGCGGCTCAGATATTTTGACGGTTGGCCGCTACGAAACGCCATCACGCGCTTACATTGGTCGCTTCAACTTTAAAGGTGGTGATCAGCAAAAAATCGTTGGTCAGCTTTCAGGTGGTGAACGAGGTCGCTTGCACTTGGCTAAAACGCTCATTTCAGGTGGAAACGTATTGCTACTCGATGAGCCATCAAACGATTTAGACGTCGAAACATTGCGTGCGCTAGAAGATGCGTTGTTAGAGTTTGCAGGATGCGTACTGGTAATTTCACATGATAGATGGTTCTTAGACCGTATTGCGACCCATATTTTAGCCGCAGAAGGCGAATCACAATGGATGTTCTTTAATGGTAACTATCAGGAATATGAGGCTGATAAGGTAAATAGGCTTGGTTTAGAGGGTGCAAAACCAAAAAGAATCAAATACTTACCAATTCATAGAAATTAATAGTTTCCAAAAATCGGACAGTTTAGCCTATAATTCTTCTAAAAATCTTCTAAAATATTTGATGTGGGATAAGGCTGAACACGATGGCAAAATTACCAAAAAATGTTTATCAAGTTGCTTACAAAAACAAAGACGGCAAAAAGCAGTATAAATATCAAGTCAAAAAGACATTTCAAGGTAAGAAATACAACAAACTATTTGAAACCGTAGAAGATTGCGAGATTTACCTAAAAGAAATCAATTCGCTCTTTGGAAGAAAAAATATTGATGAGTGGTATGAACTAGAACAAAGGAAGTTGGAAGAGTTTAAAAAGCCACCTTTTGAGTGGTTTTTTATGCAATATTTCAATTACAAACATCCCAGTAATTTTGACAAAAACGACCTATTAAAAAAGAAATCTTATACAACATATAAGAGTTTTTTTAAGACTATTCTAAGCACTAAAATTGATTTTTATGATGAAGAGGTTTTAGAAGATACCCCCCAAGCGGCCCAAGCCCTAATTAAGGCTGGCTTAGGTAATGCAATTTCAAAAACTACCACCTTAGGTAAATTGAAATTACATCAAATCAATTTCAAAACCATAAACTCATACATTAAAGCCAGAATAGCAGTTGGCAACTCAAAAATTACTGTAAGAAAACATATCTCGATACTGTCTTGTTTCTTTCAAGAGTGTAGATATATAGACGGCATCCCACTGAAAGCCGTGGAAAATATTGAAAATCCCACAAAGCAAATAGACAAAAAGTTATTGGCTAATGCTTTCAATGTTAGAAAAGCAAAAAGAATTGATGACGAACATTGGGAAAAGTTAATGGAATGCTATAACAAAGAGGATGATTTAACTTTTCATTACATTTCACTACTTCAATATTTCGGAGCATTTCGGATGTCGGAAGCATTGACTTTGACTTGGGACAATATCAATTTTTCTGCTAAAACCATTTCTTTGCCGATTACAAAAACAACTCCAAGGGTTGTTTATATGACAAAAGATTTAAGAGATTTATTAGAAACAATTGAACCAGATAAATCGAAAAGAATTGGGCTAGTAGTAAAAAATACTGGTTTATACAAATATCAAAAACAAATCCAAAGGTTCGGTCAAAGATATGGATTTTATAAAATTATTTCAACACATAATTTTAGAAAAGATGCAATTTCAAGAATGGTTGATAAAGTGGGAGGTTCTAATCCACTTCAACTTGCACAAATATTAGGCTATAAAAATGTTCAACAGTTTAAAGCAGATTACATAACTGATATACCCGATTTAAATACATTAGATGGGGTTATGCAAAACAACGGACAAAAGCAATTAAATACAACTAATACACATTATTACGAATTAGCTAATCTAGAAGGTTTTGAATAATTATTAGTTTACTAGGCTCATCCAGATTTAAAGAATAAGGAATTGCTTATGGCACTTACAGAAGAGCAACAAGATAAATTAGATGAAGAATTAATTAATGCTATCTATGCTAATGACCTTAAAAGGGTTAAAGAACTTAAAGCCCAAGGTGCTGATTTTAGCGAATTGAATAGTTGTGATGTTTATGATGTTTTAGTAATTGCTTCAATGAGTGGGCATTTGGATATTGTTAAATATCTAAATGAGGAAATAGAAGATGACGATTTTGATTGGGATTTTGATGAAGCATTAAGTGAGGCCGCAGGTGCAGGACATTTAGAAATGCTTAAATACCTAGCTTCAAAATATGATTATGACGAAGATGAACTTAATAATGCTTTGATGAAAGCCTCAGAGGGAGGTAATTTAGAAGTAGTTAAACATCTGATTACAGAACTAGAAAAAAATGAGTTAGATATTAATTACTCCGAAGCACTAGAAGAAGCTTCCCGTGTTGGTAACTTAGAAATAGTTAAATATCTTGTTGAAAATTGCGAAGATGTAGATGTTTTAAATGCTGGTTTAAGAAGTGCCTCAACAAAAGGGAAATTAGATGTTGTTAAATATCTTCATCAAAAAGGTGCTGATGTTAATTCTAATGATGGATATGCTATTGAATGGTCATCATATTATGGGCATTTAGATGTTGTTAAATACTTGGTAGAAAATGGGGCTAATGTAAATGTAGGTTTTGTTGAGGCTGCTAACTATGGGGGAATTGAAGTAATCAAATACCTTGTTGAAAAAGGTGCTAATGAAAACGATAAAGCTCTTAAAAATGCCATAGAAAGAGGTCATTTAGAAGTAATTAAATATTTAGCTGATAACGGTGTTGATGTTGTTTCTGCTGGTAATGAATATATATATTTAGCTTTAATGAATAGTCATTTAGAAGTGGTGGAGTATTTAGAAACCCAAGGAGTTGATTTTAATTCTTCTATTAATATTGGTATAGCTTTTAGTAATGCTTTAATGAATGGGGTATTAGATAATGTTAAATACCTTGTTAAAAAAGGAGCTGATATAAATGACGGTCTTGGTAATGCTTCTAAACACGGGCAATTGGAAATAGTTAAATATCTGGTTGAGCAAGGTGCTGATGTAATTGCTGAAGATAACTTTGCAATTAAATGTGCTTCATATAATGGCTATTTAGAAATAGTAAAATACCTACACCAGAACGGTGGAGATTTAGATGAAGCAATTAAAGAAGCTGATGAAGACATCATAGAAGAATTAATCGCTTACAAAGAAAAATCATTATTTGAAGATGACTTGAAAAATATGGTTTTTGCCAAGAAAAAAACTGACCCATTGAGAGTGTAAATATGGCCCTTACACAAGGACTACAAGAACAGCTTAATGAGCAACTTTTACGAGCCTCTTGGGATGGTGATTTAGATAAAGTTAAAGATTTAATCAAACAAGGTGCTGATGTTCATTATAAAAATGACATTGCCGCTGAAAAGGCATCAATTTCAGGACATTTAGAAGTTCTAAAATATCTTAATGAGAATGGGGCTGATATTCTTGCTTCAAATGACTATGTTTTAAGAAGAGCTGCTTATTACAAGCATTTAGAGATAATTAAATATTTACACCAGCAAGGAGCTGATTTTGATTCAGCTATTGAATCTGCTGATGACAGTATTAAAGAAGAGCTTACCTCTTATAAAGAAAAAATATTGTTGGAAAATGATTTAAAAAATGTAGTAACGATTAAGAAAACCTCTTCCCCATTTAAAACATAACTATGTCAAAAATTACTCAAAAGATGGATAGCCTAAGAAAAGAAAGGTTACTCGCCCAACTTGCAACCGATTTTACCGATTATTGAGCGACAATTATCTTGTCTGGTCTAGCGACAATTAACTTGTCTAGTTGATCTGATAGAGTTCTGCACAGCAAACCACTAGGAGGCGCTGTGTCAGGTAAACACATTTCAGATAAACAG
>Ga0247844_1000681_pt1 | contig 70189 bp, 57 predicted proteins | sample LaCtaG_FD_192421 | JGI IMG/M metagenome (GOLD analysis project Ga0247844, IMG submission 192421) | Freshwater microbial communities from meromictic Lake La Cruz, Castile-La Mancha, Spain - LaCruzMarch201714.5m_1 | ecosystem: Environmental > Aquatic > Freshwater > Lake | place: Spain: Castile-La... | reverse complement strand
TTGCCCAGTCCCAGCAGCGCGACTGCCTTGTCCTTGAACTCTTGAGTGTATCGTTGGTAGATCTTCTGGCTCATGTGTATGTGTTGGATTCCGGTTACTGCTGGTCCAGGAAACTCGCACACCTCATACGGGGTGTTGTACGTCGACACTCAACCATGCAACCAAGCGTCTTTTGGGGCAATCTGCTCTGATTTGGCGCGGACCTTCCAGGTTTCATTTAGTGCAGTAAACGTCAGGTTAAAGAAACTGGGGCTTCTAAATGACCAAAGGGCACTGTCCTCTTCCACAAGCACATAGGCGGAAGCTTGGATGGCATGGCCTTATGTTAACATATCACAGCGAATCCACCCATCTGCGCTGAATACGTTCCATGGCAGGCGTTTAGAATGCTCGTTCCCATGATCAAAGTCATCCTCTCAATTTTCGCCGTCATATTGCCGCTGGCGTCGGCTCAAAGCCTCATCCCAGCCAATTGGGACCCCGCGCTCGCGGGCGACATCGTCATGCAGCGGCTCGTTCGCGTCACGGCGCCGCAGGTGAAAGGGGCGCATGATGCGGAGTTCGTCTGTGTCGGCGAGCGGGCTTACATCGTCGAGCATGACAACGACGTTTCACCCGGTCACGGCGCGGGTGCGGCGATGTATTGCGTTCTGACGGTGGTGAACCTGAAAACGCTCCAGGTCGAAAAAACGCACACGATGGCCAAAGCGGGTCAGGCCTTCGCCAACATCACGCTGCCGGAGGCGCTGGTCTTTGTGCCGCGCATCATCCGCAAGGATGAGCACACGCTGCGCACCTACTTTTGCAGCCAACCGAGCAAAGCACAGGCCGTGACCTGGTATCGCGACTTTGACCTGCGCACGCAGACCTTCGAGGACAGCATCCACAAAGCCAAGCTCAAGACCGCCGCAGGCACCTTCGACATGGAGCCGCGTCATTTCCATGCGGACGCAGCCGCTTTGGGTTTCAAGCGGCCCGGCATCAATCAGGGTCTCTACATCTTCGATTCGTTCAAGGAGATCGACGGCAAGCGCTACATCGCGCTCAACAACTTCCCCGGTAAACAAAACGCCCTCGCCGTGCTGCACGACGACTTCGCCACCTTTGAGGTCATCGGTCACTACAACGAGCCGCAATCGCAGCAACTCAGCGAATCCGCTGTGAACCGCCTGCCCGACGGCACCTGGATGGCCATCGTGCGCAACGACGCGGGCAACTACCACTTCACCACTAGCCACGACGGCAAAACATGGACCATCGCCGAGCCAAAACCCTTCGTGCCGAACGGCCTGAACTCGAAACCGACCTTCGACAAGTTTGGCGGCATCTATTACCTCGGCTGGCAGGAGAACGCCAAGATCCAGATCTGCAATCGCAGCGTCTTCAACGTGGACATCTCCCGCGACGGCAAAACCTGGCAGCGCAAATACCGCTTCGAGTCCCCGCACTCGTTTCAGTATCCGACCTTCCACGAACACGAAGGCACGCTCTGGCTAACCGTCAGCCAAAGCGACCACGGCGGCTCCACCGACCGCATCATGTTTGGCAAACTCGAAGCCGTGGGCGAGTTCGAATCGCAAAAAGACCATCAGCGCATCGAATGGCCCGCACCGCCGCCACCAGCGCCCGCCGTTATGAAACGCGGTGTGACGCTCTTCACCGACCGCGACTACGTCATCGATGAAATGCCCGATGCGGTCAAAGACCTGCCGTTCCATCGCACCAGCATCGAGAAGCTCGACGTGACCGTCACCAAGCCCGGCACCCTTTTCGCCCTCACCCCCACGATCCGCCCCCAAGCCGCCAGCCAGGAGGAAGCACTGCAAAAAGCCGGTTCAGACCCTCTCACACCCCATCCCCGCTCCACGTCGAGGGCCAACCCGACCCGGCCCCCTCAAAAGCAATTTCCTAGCAGATCAAAAGCAATTTCCTAGCAGACACGACGATGCTGCCCTTGACGAGCAGGCGCTCAAGCACCTCGCCCATGTCGAACTTGTCATACTTCGCCTCGCGCACCCCGATAGCGAGGTTCTCGAAGTCGCAAAAGATAGCCATCGTGTGGTCGCGTTCTGGATTGCGCATGGCCGCAAAGTCAGGGCGATGGGGAAAGGGTCAAGCCTTGTGAGCCGCCGCCCATTTTCGAGTGCGTGCGTGTCGATACGCGAAAAGCAGGTGCAGATAAGCGCGCACGCCTGTCTCGGAGATCAGCTTTCCCCACCACGATCTGCCAAACGCAAATGTGACGGTGTCATGCATCACGCAACCACCCCCTGGCGAGGGATCGAAGCAATGCTCATGCACAAACAAGGCAAACGGTCCCTCCAGCATCTCGTCCACCAGCACGCGCGGCGGTTGCACACGAGCCCAGCGGCATTTCCAGCGCATCGGGATGAAGCCCCAATCGCGACATTCAAAGTCGATCAAGCGCCCTTCCTGCGCCTGACCATCCGTCTCCAGCTTCAAGAGCTTCAGCGTCGGCGGCATGACGTGGACGATGTTTCGCGGGTCGCTGTGAAACTGGAACATGACTTCCGCGCTCGCGGCGAGAGGTGTGCTGGCGTGGAAGGTCGAGGTCATAAAGGAGGTCGTTTTAAGCAGGCCAAAGCACCGCCAGCAGGCAGCCTGCGCGGAGCGTCCAGCCGAGGGTGCGAATCCAGTTGGTGAAGGTCAGGCGGCGGATGGTATCGAGGTGGAAGCCGTTGGTGAGTTTATCGTGAAGCCTCACCTGATAGATGATGGTGGAAGCCCAGATGGCAGGAAGAGGAACGAGGCTGAGACAGAACAGGGGCGATCTTTCTCCAAGAAAAAGCAGCAGCGCCGCACTGCCTACCTCCGCCAGCATGAGCGGTGCCGCCACCCAAGTGATGAGCCACATGTGGCGTGCATGATAGGTGACAAAGCTGTACTCCCCGACTTGCTCAAAGAGTGGGTAATGCACGATCTGAATGGTCCAAATGAGCCCGGCGAGTGTCCAGGTGGTGGCGATGTGGAGGAGAAGGAGTTCGTGGGTCATGGCTTCGCGGATGATGGATGCTTTCCACGACGGCAGGCATCACTGCAAAAGCGAACTTGGTCCCAATCGTGTGCCCATTTCTTCCGCCAGGCAAAAGGTCGGCCGCAGGCGGCGCAAAGCTTCTGCGGCAGATGCTGTTTCTTCACGCTATTCATAGCAGGGTCATCTGAGCGGGTGGAAACTGCTGCCCCAGCCAGCGCGAGGTCTTTTCCCAAAAGGGAAAGAAGCCCGACTTCGCCGCTGGAAATATCTGCGCATCCCACGGACGACGAACGAGATGCAGTGGCACATTGAGGGCACGGCGAATGGCAGGCAGCGCATCTGCCACCGGACCGATGTTTGGTGCCATGGCGATCACGGCATCCAGCTTTTCCCGCTCGGCCCAGCTTTGCAAAGCCTCGGCCAGACCCCCTCACACCCCGTCTCCGCTCCACATCCAGGGCCAACTCGGCGCGGCCCCCTCAAAAGCAATTTCCTAGCAGAAAGGGGGTGGTGCTGCACTGGCAGATGCCAGTCGCGCTCCACACAGTAAACCGTTACACACCAGCGAGGCGATCGAGCGTAAACGTCACTACAACGACCTCGACCGGCTGAAGGAACTCAATGATTCCTGGAGTGCTGAAGGACGCCTCATCTCCCTCTTCCGCTACGGCTTCAATGACGGCAGCCACCTCACCAGCAGGCTTGCCATTCCTTACCCCTATGGCCTCACGGGAGCGCCTTTTGCCGCCACACTTGGGGAATGACCAACCGCCTGCTCACCGACATTCGCCGACAAAACTTGGAACATGGAAGTCTGGTGCTTGGCTTAATGTCGGGAAGCCTGCCTACTGTTGGCTTTCCGCTGCCTGCCCCTGACCGGCTGAAGCCGGAACTACAATGCTAGGCCTGGACTGCAATGTTTGATCCTCAGCCGGCGATCTCCAACTTCCCTTTGCCGCTGCCAAAGCTGTCCGTTTCCATGCCCATGTTTTGCAGCATGGTGACAAAGAGATTGCCGAAGGGCGTGTTGTTCTTCGCATCGAAGGCGTGGTGCCTGCCGTGCTTGAAGCCGCCACCGGCGAGGAGCACGGGAAGGTTCTTCCAGTCATGGGAGTTGGCATTGCCGAGATTGCTGCCAAAGAGGACCATTGTGCTGTCGAGCAAGTTGCCGCCAGCCTCCTTCTTGCCTTTCAGCGAAGTGAAGAGGCGGTTCAGCGCGCCCATCTCTGCCTTTTCGACGAGGCGTAGTTGCCCGATCTTCTCCGGATCCTGGCCGTGGTGGGAGAGGTTGTGGTGGTCCATACTCACACCGGGAATGCCGGGCACGTCGCCACGTCCTTGGATGAGGATGGTGATGAGGCGCGTGCTGTCGGTCTGGAGCGCGAGCGGCACGAGGTCAAAGAGAAGGTTCATGCGGCCGATGAGATCTTTTTCATCCTGGATGTCCTGGGGTACAGTCGCGTCCACTTTGGGTTTCGGCTTTTGCACCCAGTCCTCGGCTTTCATAAGGCGCTGCTCCATCTCGCGCACGCTCGTGTAGTATTCGTCCAGCTTCTCGCGATCGGCGCTGCCCACGCGGCGCTCGAAGCTTTTGGCCTCCTCGCGCACGGTGTCCATGATGCTGCGGCCTTCGCGCAGCTTGCGCATCTGCCTTTTGACCTCGTCGGGTGTGCCATCAAGGAAGAGCTTTGCGAACACCTTCGAGGGCCGCGACTCCGCCGGGATCATGACGCCGCTGCGCGTGTAGCTTTGGCTGTTGTTGCCGCCAGTGTTCAGCGCCAGGAAAGGGAAGCGTGTCTCGTAGCCGATCTTTTCGGCAATGTATTGATCCAGCGAGATGGTGTTCCGAAAGCCGCCGAGTCCAGGATGCATCGCCGTGGTCAGCCAGGTCATCTCCGACGCATGGCCATCGCGCCCGCTCTGCTCAGGATGGGAGAGGCCGGAGAAGACGCTGAAGTCGCTGCGGTGTTCCTTGAGCACATCGAGATAAGGCGTGCTCTGATAGTCCGCGCCAACCGTAGTGGGGAAAAAGTCCGGCCCATAAATCCCCAGCGAGGCGCACACGGTGACAAGCCGTTTCGGCGGAGCAGCCTGGGCCGCGAGCAATCGCCGCGACCACATGGCATCGAGAAACGGCAGTGCGAGCGAGATGCCGGTGCCACGCAGGAAATGACGGCGGGAGAGGGCGGGCGGGGTGGTCATGATAAGGGTCGGGGCTTGTCGGTTAAAACGAATGCGTTGGGACGGAGTAAGGTCATTTCGACTTGAAGGTCGGGCTTGCCACGATCTCCTGCACCAGCGTGCGCAAGCCGCCGCCTTGCTTCATGGTTTGCTCGGCGATGTGGGCGACTGCGGCTCGGTCGGCGAAGCTGATGCCGGCTCCGGTGCCGTAGATGAGCAACTTGGTCGTTAGGGCTTGAGCGATGCGCTTGGGATCGGCGGCGAGGAGTTTTTTGAAATCTTGAACGCAGGTGAACTTGCGGCCATCCGGGAGTTCACCCGTGGCGTCCACGGGCATGGCCATCTTATACTGCCAGATGCTGCGGCCTTCGAAGGTGCCGGGCGGTTTGTCGCCCTTCTCCTTTGAGCGGTAGCGGTCGCGCCAGCCGCCGATGACATCGAAGGACTCGAGCGCAAAACCGGGCGGGTCCATCTTGCTGTGGCAGCCTGCGCAGGTCTCGGAGTTGCGGTGCTTCGCCAGCAGCTCGCGGATGGTCGTGGCACCGCGGGTGTCCGGCTCCACGCTGCCGACATTCGGCGGCGGCGGCGCGGGTGGATCGGCGAGGATGCGCTTCATCACCCACGCGCCACGCAGCACAGGGGAGGTGACGGTGCCGTTGGCGGTGATCTTCAAAACACTCGCCTGGGTCAAAACGCCGCCGCGCGGGCTGTCGGCGGGCATTTTCACACGGCGGAAGTGCTCCCCCGTGACACCGGGGATGCCGTAATGCTCGGCGAGGCGGGCATTGAGCATGGTGAAGTCGGACTCGATAATGCTCGTGACGGGCAGATTGTGCTGGAGCAGCTCGCGGAAAAAGGACTCAGATTCCGCTACCATCGCGCGCTTGAGCATCTCATCGAACTCGGGATAAAGCCGCATGTCCGGGCTGGTGGCGTCTATGCTGCGCAGGTCGAGCCATTGGCCGGTGAAGTTGGTGACGAATGCCTCTGACTTCCGGTCTTTGAGCATCCGCTCCACCTGGGCGCGGAGTGTGGCAGGTTGGGACAGCTTTCCCCCGGCGGCCAGGCGCATCAGTTCGTCATCCGGCAGTGTGCTCCAGAGGAAGTAGGAGAGGCGTGTGGCGAGCGCATGATCGCTGAGCTTTCCGGGCATTTCTTCAAAGAGCAGAAACTGCGGCGCGGTTAGGATGGCGCGGAAGCCAGTGCGCATGGCGGTCACGAAGTCATCCCCGGCGGTGATCTCCGCATGAACCAGTTTCACAAAGCGGTCCGTCTCACCTGGCGCGAGGGGCCGACGAAAAGCACGGGCGGCAAAACGGTCGAGCAGGGACTTCACGCTCGCGGCGGCATCGGCGGGCTTGATCTCGTAGCCGTCGGAGTTTTTATCCCAGCGGTTCTTGCTTTTGCTGAGGTCGACCGGCACCACCGGGGTGTCGCCAAACAGCTTCGCCAAGGACGGCGGCGGCCAGGTTTGAGCCTCCAGCGGGCCTTCGACTTCGATCCACTGCACGGCGAGGCCGGTGCCTTTGAAATCCTTCGTCGTCTCGTAGTCACGGAGGTTCTTGCCTTCCGCATCGCGCCCCACATCCGTGGGCGTGAGCAGCAGGTGCTCGCCACGCCGGATGCGGGCGGTGAACATTGCCTCGCGGGGTTGGTCAGGGGGCATGTCAAAGGCGGCGAGGAGGCGCTTTTCGCGGAAATTGTTGGTGTAGAGGCGCAGCGTCACTGCCTTGCCCGCGCTCTGGTAGGCGTAGGCGGAGACGCGCACGCGGTAGGCGCCTTCGTGCTCGACGCGTGCCTGGCCGAGGCCGAGCATGTAATCCGCCGCCGTGAACATGACGAGCGCATCCGGCAGAGCGCGGAAGACCTGGCGCTCGCCGCTGTATCTCTTTTTCGGATCGGTGATTGGTTCGTCAGGCAGCGCCAGGTTCTTTTGAATGCTCTTTTCGTCCTTGTAGCTGTAGCGGCCTTTCTTTAGCTCCGGCTTTTGTCTGAGCACGATAGCCGCATCCAGTGCGGCATCGGCTGCCTCCAGATAGGTCTCCAGATGCAGCGTGGAAAGCTGTAGCCCCTCCGCCACGGTGTCAAAGCCGTGCGCGCTGCCGTCCTCTGGCAGCATGTCCTTCAGCGGCAGGTCAATGCCCAGCAGCTCATGAAGTGTGCTTTCATACTCATTGCGGTTCAGCCTGCGCAGCACGGTGCGGCCTGTTTTGGCCTGGGCAGCGGCGCTCGCCTCATGCAAAGGCTTGTGCAAGGCACCGGTGAAGACGGCGAGAGCCTCCGCCTCCGGGCGCGGCTGCTTCGCGGGCGGCATCTCGCCTTTTCTGACGCGGTCAAGGACCTTCACCCAGGTGTCGAATGCAGATTTGTCATCGGGCTTCCAGGTAAGCTGAGTCAGGTCAAGACCGGCTTTTTTGACATCGCTGTCATGGCACTCCGCGCAGTGCGCTTCCAGAAAGGTAGCAAGGGCAGTCGGCGGCGCGGCGGCAGCGGACAGGGTGCAGAATGTGAAGAAAAGAACTGTCAGAGGACGCATGAAGCACACGAATACGTAACAGATGGGTTCTTCCTGACAAAAGGCACGTGCATTTAGCCCTGCAAGGCTGGGCTTGATTGCGGCTCTTTCCGCTCCTGCGCAGGTGGCTGCGTGATTTCCATCTCCACCCATTCGTCCCCGTCACGCAGGAGCCGCCATTGATTGAAAGTGATTACAGCGATGATGCCACCGATGGCGATGCTGGACTCTAGGATGAAGGGCGTGGCGAGTGCCCCGGCGATGTTCATGATGGACTGCGCCAATATCTCCCGTGCGGTCTCGCTGATCTGCCAGGCGGTAATGACTGCGGCGAGTCCTACGCAGAAGAAGATCAATGGGGTAATCCACCAGCGTTTGGGCAGCATTTGGAACATTGGCTGAGATTAGTCGAAGCGGCGACCTTTACCAGCCAGTTCTACGATTTGGGCCTCAATCTCCTCCGGTGTGGGGCGGAGTGGACGGCGGATCATCGTCCGGGGCTTTGATAAATCTGATGCTTCGCCTAGCGGGGCATCCGTCAGAGACACAGGTTGGGGCTGCGTATCAGTCTTCGTGACGACCGGGGCTGGCTCCTGCTGATGCCGGGCCAGGCTGGCATTCTCATCTGCAACATACTTTCCCCAGATGCCGGTGCCCGCGAGTACGAGAACAAAAATGGCGATGCCAGCGGGCACGGGGGATTTCTTTGCCTGACGGCGGTAAACTGGGGATGCAAGGTGCTGCACACGCACATCACGCGGCGGCACCCAAGGACCGTGGCTGTCAGTGAGGTAACGGTAGTCACGCGGACCACCGAGGACACCTCCTGGCAGATCTTCCAGCATTTCCTCAGCATCCACGGCCAGAAAGCGGCTGTAAACGCGGAGAAAAGCACGCGCATAGGTCAAGCTGCCAAAGGCGGCGTAATTGTCCTGCTCCAGATGCAGCAGCCGTATCACCGGAATACGCGTTGCATGGGCGGCATCCGGCAGCGACAGGCAACGCCTTTCACGCGCAGCTTTGAGTCTTTGTCCGAGCGGGGATGCCATGAGAGATAGTTTGAATTACGTTGGGATAATGCCAGAAGGTCAGCAGTTTGCGATCAATTTTTTGTCCGAATTGTTCATGCGAACAAGGCTAAGAGATTGCAGTCCGCACACTCTCATATCTTATAACCCGTTTTTTCCAATCGAGTTACAGATAAACTGCACGGAAGCGCCGCTCACTCGTCATTTCTGATCTTTTCCGGAGGCAGGGATGCTACACGATTTTTGAGTTCCCTGCCCGGCTTGAATCTCACCACACAGCGGTCAGGAATGCGCACCTTGGAACCTGGTTTGTTGGGGTTGCGCCCGATCTTCGAGCGGGCCACGCGCAGTTCAAAAGTGCCAAAGGTGCGGAAGGTAACATGATTGCCCTCCTCTAACTTTTTGCCCACCAGCTCGATGAAGGCATCTACCAGTTGGGAAACATCATTTTGCTTCATCCCTGTCTCGTTGCTAAGGTCGTTGACGAGTTCGCGTTTTGTCACAGATGCCATGATTCGGGGGAGTGTCTCGTTTTTGCGAGCAGTTGCCTGCTTAGAACGTAGGATGCAAGCAATTCCTTATAGTGAAGCCAAAGGAGTTTCAGGGGTTGTGGACGGGAAGATACCATCGGAAACCTCTCCGGCGGTCTTGAAGTGCAGCTTCGCAGCGTGCCGTAGCCCGTCCATGCCCGCTTTTTCAAGCAGTGTGCGTGCGTTTGCTTTCACCGCTGGGGATACGCCTTTCGGCAGTTCGACTCCGAATCTGCCGCCTGCCTCGCGCAGCCAGAGCACGAACCGCTCCCGTGCCAGGATGGAGGCGGCAGCCACGGCGGGGTCACTCTCTGCTTTCGTGCGCTGCACTAGCTCAATGCTTCTACCGCGCGACTGTAGTGCGCGCTGGAGCACGGCGGGATTCGCGAACTGGTCGGAAATGGTGCGCGGGCAGCCTGGCACCTTTTCTAGCAGCAGCTCGATCACCTTCGCATGGCCCCAGGCCAGCAGGCGGTTGAGATTGCCAAACTTTTCATAAAGGTCGTTGTAGCTATCCGGGTTGATCTGCACCACCTCCCATCTCAATCCGGGAATGGCCCGGATCGCCTGCGCCAGCTTGCAAATTTTCTCATCACTGCTGATTCGCTTGCTGTCCACAGCGCCCGCCGTTTGTAGAGAGCGTGCCACGCCGCCGTCCACATACACGCCGGCGATGACCAGGGGGCCAAAGAAGTCGCCCTTTCCACTCTCATCCACGCCGATGTGCGGCTGAAACATCTCGGGGTGATGCACCTCCTCGTAGCCCAGCTCCGCCACGCCCAGTACCAGTGGCTCAAGCACGTTGGTGACGAAGTCCTCTGTCTCCTTTCCCTGCACGAGCACCTTTGGCCCTTTTTCATAGACGAGCACGCTAACCTTCCTCCGGTTGGCGGCATACAGGCACCAGGGCTTGGTCTCAAACTCATACTCGCGCTCCTGGAGCAGCCCTTTCAACAGCGCAGCCTGGGCGCTGGTGAGGGGCTTTGTGTAACTGGTCAATGCGGGCATGGGCCAGCATGGAGGAAGCTGCGCGGGTGCTCAAGCGCCCAGGCGCGGATTGGCGTGCGGGAGATCATTTTTTCTCCAAAGCTGTGCGGAGCATGACGGGGTCGTCCGTCGTGATCCCGTCCACGCCTAGGGTGGCGAGGTGCCGGGCATCCGCCGGGGTATTCACCGTCCACACGTACAGCTCTAAGCCTGCGGCGCGCACCTGGCTGACGAGTGCTGCGTCCCAATTCCATTTCAGGCCCAGGTCCAGTCCGTCGAGTCCGTCTGCCTTGGTATCGGCAATGAGTTGGGCGAGGTCCACGGGCTTCTTGTCCTTTGTCGCCTCGGCAGACAGGCGATAGACTTTCAGCCAGGGCATGGCCTGCTTCACTGCACGCGCCACCTCGCGCTCAAAGGCAATGATGCAAAGCTGCTGCGCACGGGGTCTCCAATCTGCAAGCTCAGTCACCAGCGTGGGCACCACCTCGGTGCCGCACTTCACTTCGAGAAAGAAGCGCTTTTCACCCACTGGCAACGTCGCCAGACACTGCGCCAAAGTCGGGACTGGCTCGCCCTTGTAGGCGGGGCTTTTCCAGGAGCCAGCGTCCAGCTTTTGCAGTTCGGCCAGGGGTATGTTTTTCACCGTCCGTGCTACACCCGTGGTGCGCAGCGTGTCTTTGTCATGCAAGACGGCGATCTGGTTATCAGCGGTCAGGTGCAGGTCTAGCTCACAAGCATCTGCCCCCTGCTCCCAGGCCAGTCTAAAAGCCGCCACGGTATTTTCTGGCGCGCGCGCGGAGAACCCACGATGGGCGACGATCTCTGTGGCATGGGCGTTATGGAGCATGAGTAGTGGCAGGGCGCGGAGCAGGTGTTTCATCGGCGGTAGGGCATCATCAACGCCAGCCCAGCGCGGGGCTTTCCAAATCGAATCCACACAGTCTGGAGACACTGTTTCACTGTAAAGCCAGAAGAATTTCCCCGCACAGGCTTCCTGCTTCCTAATCTGTCCAGGCGCGCTAGCCTGTGGGTGATGTCTAAACGCCTCTTCCTGCTCGATGGCATGGCGCTGCTCTACCGCGCGCACTTCGCCTTCATCAAGACCCCGATCCGCACGACGGATGGGGTGAACACCTCCGCGCTCTACGGCTTTGCCAACACGCTACTGGACATTTTGAAGAACCAGGAACCGACGCACCTAGCCGTGGTGCTGGACACCTCAGCCCCCACGGTGCGGCATGAGATATACCCGGAGTATAAGGCGCAGCGGGAGGAGATGCCAGAGGACCTGGCTGCTGCCATCCCCCACCTGCATCGGCTGTGCGCGGCGATGAATCTGCCGCTGATCACGCGCGATGGGTATGAGGCGGATGACATCATCGGCATCCTGGCGAAGCGGTCTGAAGGCGAAGGGTTCGAGACCTTCATGGTCACGCCGGACAAGGACTTCGGCCAGCTCGTGTCGGACACGGTGAAAATCTACAAGCCGGGCCGCCAGGGCAGTGAAGTGGAGATACTGGGCGTGGCGGAGGTGTGCGCGCGCTGGGGCATTGAACGGCCTGAGCAGGTGGTGGACATCCTGGCGCTGATGGGGGATGCGGTGGATAACATCCCTGGCATCCCTGGCTTTGGCGAGAAGACAGCGACGGCCCTCATCCAGCAATACGGCAGCGTGGAAAATCTGATCGCCAACGCGGCGCAGCTCAAAGGAAAGCAGCGGGAGAAGGTGGAGCAGAATGCGGACAAGGCGCGGCTGTCCTACACGCTAGCGACGATCCTGCACGACGCGCCGCTGGAGGTGGCGCTGGAGGACCTGGCGGTGAGGGGGCACGATGAGGCGGTGCTGAAGGCGCTGTTTGCCGAGTTCGAGTTCAATGCGCTGGGCCGCCGGATGTTCGGGGAGGACTTCAAAGCGGGGCGCGGACGACAGGTGGCGCAGGCTGCCGCCACGGTTGAGGGGGAACTTTTCGCCGCCGCGGAGACGTACCCGCGCCGCGCGGAGGCACCACGGACAATCGCAGACACGGCACACGCCTACCACCAGGTGCGCACAGCGCCGGAGCGCGCGGCGCTGATCACGCAGCTCCTGCAGCAGCCGCGCTTTTGCTTCGATCTGGAGACGACATCACTGGACCCACGGGACACGAAAATCGTGGGCATCGCCTTTTCCTGGCAGGCGCATGAGGGCTGGTTCGTGCTCTTTCCGCGCGAGGCGGCGGCGCAGGCGGTGCTGGCGGAGTTTGCAGAGGTCTTCACGGGAGCGGGGCGTGAGAAGATCGGGCATAACCTGAAATTCGACCTCAGTGTGCTGCTGGCACATGGTGTGGAAGTCAGTGGGCCGTTCTTTGACACGATGCTTGCCCACTCATTGGTGGAGCCAGAGCAGCGGCATGGCATGGATTTCCTGGCGGAGGCACTGCTGAACTACACACCAGTGCCGATCACGGCTCTCATCGGCACGGAGAAGAATGACCTCTTCAGCCAGGCGACGATGGCGGACGTGGCAGACGCAGATCCACAAAAGATCACCGACTACGCAGCGGAAGATGCGGACGTGACCTGGCAACTCGCGGAGAAGCTGCGCCCACTTCTCACGCAACACGGAGCGGACCGCGTGTTTTATGAGATTGAGTGCCCGCTGCTGCCAGTGCTGACGCGGATGGAGCATGTGGGCGTGAAGATTGATGTGGCAGCGCTACAGGAGTTCGGCATTGAGCTAAAGAAGCGCGCGGTGGAGATGGAGCGGCGCATCCAGGACGCTGCGGGGATGCCCTTCAACCTCAACAGCCCGAAGCAACTGGGGGAGGTTCTCTTTGAAAAGCTGTGCCTGCTAGAGAAGCCGAAGAAGACCGCGACGGGCCAGTACCAGACGAATGAGCAGGTGCTGCAATCGCTGATGGGAACTCACCCGATCATCGCCGACATCCTGGAGTATCGGGAAGTGACGAAGCTGAAGAACACCTATGTGGATGCACTGCCGGGGGACGTGTCACGCGTCACCGGTCGTGTACACACGACGTTTCATCAGCTCATGGCCGCGACGGGCCGCATGGCCTCCAGCAATCCGAACCTGCAAAACATCCCCATCCGCTCCGACTCCGGGAAAGAGATACGCAAGGCCTTCGTGCCCGGTGAGCCAGGCTGGGTGCTACTAAGCGCGGACTACAGTCAGATCGAGCTGCGCGTGATGGCGGCAATCAGTGAGGACACGGCAATGATCGAGGCTTTCAAAAACGGTCAGGACATCCACCAAGCCACCGCCGCGCGCGTTTACGGCGTGCCGCTGGAGGGTGTACTGCCAGAGATGCGCCGCACGGCGAAGATGGTGAACTTTGGCATCATCTACGGCATCAGCGCTTTTGGTTTGGCACAAAGGCTGGGTATTCCGCGCAGTGAGGCGGCGCAGATCATTGAGAACTACTTCAAGCAGTTCCCTGGCATCCACCAGTACATGGAGCAGATCGTGAAGGACGCGAAAAAATACGGCTACGTGGAAACCCTCACGGGAAGGAGGCGGGTGATCCGGGACATCAGCAGCGCCAATGCCAGCGTGCGCGGTGGTGCCGAGCGCATTGCCATGAACACGCCCATCCAGGGCACAGCGGCGGACATGATCAAGCTGGCGATGATCCACGTGGAATCCGCCCTGCGGAAGGCCGGTCTGCACACCCGGATGCTGCTGCAGGTGCATGACGAGCTGCTCTTTGAAGTGCCTAAAAACGAGGTGGCTCAGGCCCGCGAAATCATCCTGGAAGGGATGCGCGATGCCCTATCTCTCGGCGATGTGCCCGTGCAAGTCGAAGCCGGTACGGGCATCAATTGGCTGGAAGCCCACTGACACACCAGTCCATCTTACTTCGGCAGCAGGGTGAGGTACTGAGTCTCCATCTGCTTCACCTTCGTGCGCTGGGGTTCCAGTTGCGGCTGCATTTTGGTTAGCTCAGCATTGATCTCAGCGAGGTTCTTGTCACGCACGGGGTTGTCCTTCTCGGCAGCGGCGATGACGGCTTCGGCATCTGCTTTCTGCTTCTTCGCGGCTTCAAAGGTCTCGGTGGCCTTGGCGACTTCGGCCTTTTTTGCCTCGACGATCTTGATCTCGGCTTCCAGCTTGGCACGGGCTTCCGCAAAGCCTTTCTCTAGCGGGGGCTGCGCGGCTTTGAGCTGGGCGATGGCCCCGCTCACGGGCTTGGCCTTAGTGGCAAACTCGGCCTCCAGCGCAGCAGGCACGGCCTGCTTGTCCGCACGGGCTTTTTCCTGGGCGGCAATCTCTTTGGTGATGCTCTCCTGCTGACCGCGCAGTGGTACGGCGCTTTTCTCGGCGGCTGCCATATCGCTCTTCGCCTGCGTGAGTTGCTTTTCAGCCTGGGTCACTGCGTTCTTGGCGTTGGCCAGGTCGTTCTTGGTCTTACTTGCGACTTTGCGGACTTCAGCAAGAGTCTTCTCGGCATTGGTGCGGGCTTCACGGCGGGTATCAAAGGCACGCTGGGCCTCGCTGAGCTGCATGGCTGCATCAGCGGCCTGCTTCTCAGCGGCGGCGAGCTTGGCTTTGGCGTCGGTGATAGCCTGCTCGTGAGCAGGCGTGGCGGCGTTCTTCGCCTTGGCATCAGCGAGATCCTTCTCGGCTTTTGCGAGAGCCTGCCGCGCGGGTTGCACGGCGCGTCCGGCATCGGCGGTGGACTTGCGGAAATCGGCCAGGGTCTTGTCGGCAGTCTGGATTTCAGCGGTGAACTTCGGCAGCGCGGCTTCCGCATCCTTAACAGCCTTTTCCTGCGCGGGCAATGCAGCACCGAGATCGGCGGCGGACTTCTTCACTGCAGCAAGGTTGCCTTCAATCTTGGTCACGTTGGCTTTCTTGCTGACGACTTGCTCCTCAGGCCCCTTGAGCTTCGCTGCGACCTCGGCCTGCTTCTTTTTGAGCGGGTCAATCGCCTTCGTGATGTCCTCCACGGACTTCTTTGCGGCGGCGATGCCTTCATCGCGAGCCTTGGTCAGGGCGGCGAGTTCGGCCTCACGGGCGGCGAGGGTTTTCTTGTGATCTTCCAGCTTCGCCGATGCGGCACTGTCAGCGGTCTTCGTGGGCGTAACGGCCTGCTCCAGACCACCGAGTTCGGCCTTGAGCTTGTTCAGTGTGGCCTCGTGCTGTGGGATGAGATTCGTGGCTTCGGCGATGATTTTCTTTGAGGAATCAATGCGTCCGGCATTGGCGACCTTGGCTTCTTCGTTCTCCTTCTTCGCGGCAATGTAGTCGTTTAAGTCGCCTTCCAACTTCGCCAGCTTTTCCTTTTCCGTCAGTACGCCGACATTGAACTGCGCGGCCTTCAGAATGGTGGGTAGTTTCTGGAGAAAGGCGATGGCTGTTTTGTGGGAATCAAAGTCCGTCTGGGCCGCAACGAGTGAGGCTTTGGCATCGGCGATCTGCTTCTCGTTTTCGGCGATGGTTTTCGGCCAGCCTTCGAGACCTTTCTTCACGCCTTCGAGTTCCTTGGTCTTTGGCGCTTTGCCGTTGTTCAGCGCGGCAATCTGGTCCTGGGCGGCTTTGATCTGCTTGTCAAACTCGGCCACAGGCGGCTGCGGCAAGGCGGCAACGGTCTTCTTCAAATTTTCGAGCTGTGCGGCTTTCTCGGTGATGGTCTTGGTAACTTCGGCGAGCTTCGGTGCCTGTTCGGGGGTGGTGAGTTTGGCTTTCTCGAGATTAAGCGTGCTGAGTTCGCTTTCGATCTTCTTCACCGCAGCCACCGTCTGCTCGTATTTCTTGATGGCCTCAATCTGTGCTTGGCGCTTGGCTTGGAGGTCTTTGGACTGCTTGTCTAGCTCAGCCACTTTGCCGGGGATGCCGTTGGTCTCGCCTTCCAGCTTCGACTTGTAGGTAAGGGCTTCAGCAGCCTTTTTTTTCGTTTCGGCTAGCTTGGCTTCGGCACCGGTCACGCCTTCGCGTGCTTTTTGGATGCGGCCTTCCAGTTCCGGTGTCTTAGCCACGAGTTCGGTGGCCTGCTTTTCAGCCTCAATGATGCGCTGGGCAATCAAGGGCGGGTTGCTGGTGATCTGGCCGCTCTTTTTGGCGGTAGCGAGGTCGTAGAAGAAAAGTTCGCCGCGCCAGTTGCCCGTGAGTGCCTGCTTCGAATCGTGCAGAGCGACGACCTTGGTCACGATGTCGCCCTGGCTCTCGGTCTTCAACAGCTCCTTGCCTTCCAGATTCCAGGTGCGGGTGATGCCGTCATTGCCGCAGGAGACGACCTTGCCATCCGGTGTGAAAGACACTGACTGCACACCACCGTTGTGCGCGCTCCAATTCTTGACCTGCTTGCCTTCGTTCATCTCCCAAAGGCTGATGGTGCCGTCGAGGGAGGAGGAAGCGAGGATGTTTGAGTCAGCCCGCCAGGCGAGATCGGAGCAGGAGGCTTTGTGCTGGCCGAGGATGTAGAACTCACCGCCATTTTCGGCCTCCCAGACCATCACGTTGCCATTGCGGTCGGCAGTGGCGAGCAGAACGCCATCCGGGCTGAAGGCGGTGCCCATGATCCACTCCGTGTGCTTACTAATCATGTATAGCTCCTCGCCCGTGGCGGTGTCATAGACCTTGACCTTCTTCGACGGGCTGCCGATGACCACCTTTTTTTGGTCGGGGCTGATGTCGGCGCTCATCACCTGATCGAACTCCTTGCCCACCTCTACGATGCGTTTGCCGCTTTTCACATCCCAGACAATGGCGTGACCGAGCTTGCCACCACGCCCGCCGCCCATGACGAGTAGGGAGCCATTGCGGCTGAAGCGTAGGCTGCGCGCATAGCCTTCAGTGTAGGGGAAGATGCCCGCGAGCTGCTTCGTGTCCGTGTCATAGAGCAGGATTTGTTTTGGCGCAGCGACAGCAACGAGCGATGTCCAAGGACTGGCCGCCATCGCGGTCACAGCCGTGGTGCGCGGGGTGACGACAACAGGCTCCAACAGGACATGCTCCGGCTTGGCGATGGGGCCTTCCGGCTTGCCGCTGGTGACGGCGACGGTCATGTCCACTTTTGGCTTGGATGATTTCTTGGCGACGCTGGATTTGGTATCGAGCACACCGCCGCTGATCCATTTGGCGAGCAATTCGAGTTCCTTGGCATTCAGTGGTGCTCCTTCTGGCGGCATGAAGGGTTCTTCCTTTTTTGCGCAGGTCGTCCAGATGCGACTGGCGTCCGAATTGCCCGCCTCGACGATGGCACCGCCGCCGCCGCCAGTCATCAGCGCGCCAAAGCTTGTTAGGTCGAGGTCGCCCTTCTTCTTATCCGGGTTGTGGCAGGAGAAACATTTGTTCTCCAGCAACGGACGGATGTGGTCCTGATAAGTGATCTTTTCGGCATCCTGGGCGACAGCCGAGGCTGCCGTGAGAATGCTGAGGGCTAGGATCGTGGCGTGGGTTTTCATGACGAGAAAAATAGACTGGAGAAATCCTGCGGATGTGGGCATCCGCAGTATGGGACAAAGGGTCCGCACTCCGCTCAAAACTTAATGATTAAAGTAAAACTCTTTGGAGTTCAGCAGCGCCCAGAAAACGTCTTCGAGCGCCAACTGACGCTGGTCGGGCGCGGCGGCGAGGGTCTGCTGGATGGTGCTCCACTCCTTGTCCTCCGGCATGCGGCCGAAGACTTTGAGATAGAGATCCTCGACGATCTCGCGGTCAGTCTTCTTCTCCTGGATCATCTTGGCAACGACCTTGCCCTGCTTGATGCGGTCGTTGACAGCATCGCCATTCATAAGGTGCAGTGCCTGTGACAAGGTGGGTTCCATCTTGACTTCGCAGGAGCAGACGGACTCGCGTTTGGCACGGCCAAAGGTGGTGAGGAAGTAGTTGCTCACGGCACCATCGGCGATCTGCACGGCGCGTGCTCCGAGAGGAAGACCCTGGAATTTATTCGGCGTATCGGTGATCTGGGAGATGGCGTCCAGCAGCACCTCGGCACGAACGCGGCGGACCTGGGCGTGGGAGAAGTTCTTTTTGTCACCCGCATTGGTGTCATTGACCTTGGTGCTGCGCTGGTAGGTCATGGAGGTGCAGATGTCCTTCACGAGGCGACGCATGTCGTATTTGTACTCGGTCAGGTTTTTGGCGAGTGCGGTGAGAAGCTCAGGGTTCGAGGGAGGATTTGAGACACGCACATCATCCACAGGGTCCACAATGCCGACGCCGAAGAAGTGCGCCCAGATGATGTTGCCGATGTTGCGGGCAAAGAATGGATTCTGGGGAGAGGCGATCCAATCAGCGAGAATCTTGCGGCGGTCATCACCCGGCTTGATCTCAGGGGTGTCACCACCAAGGAATTTAGGCTTCATCACGGCCTGGGTCAGGAAGTGCTTCGATTCGCCACCCTTGCTGTTGTACACGATGACTTCCTGGGGGTCATCAGTTTGCTTGCGGCCGATCTGGGAGAAGAATGCCTTGAAGCCGTAGTAGTCGTCCATGGTCCAGCGGTCGAATGGATGGTTGTGACACTGGGCGCACTGGATGCGCATGCCCATGAAGACTTGGGCGATGTTTTCAGTCAGCTTGAGTTGGTCCACCTCAGTCTGATAAAAGTTCACGGCTGGGTTGGAGACAGTACCGCCGGTGGAAGCCATGAGTTCGGTGACGATCTCGTTGAGCGGTACGTTCTTGCCGATGCGCTCTGCCAGCCAGTTGTAGTAGAGCAGCGCGTTCTTGTAGAAGGGCGGCTGGTTGTTGTTGATGGCGGAGCGTATCTGGAGCAACTCGGCCCACTTCATGACCCAGAGTTCGGTGAACTCCTTGCGCTGGGTTAGCTCGTCAATCAATGCCTCGCGCTTCTTCGGATTCGCATCGGCGAGGAACTTGCGGATGTCATCAGCCTGCGGGTAAATGCCGACCACATCAATGTAGGCGCGGCGGACGAACTCCTCGTCCGTGCAGAGGCCGCTGGGCAGGATGCGCAGCTTGTGGAGGTTTTCATTGACTAGGGTGTCAATGTAGTTGTTCTCGACCAGCTTAGGCCGGTCATACTGTAGTTTGTCCGGGATGACGAGCACCTGGGCGGTGACGCTGTACACATTGAAACGCGCCAGAGTGAAGGCCGCCCCGCGCTCACCCGAGGTCACCAGAGCCTCTTTACTGATGGTGGCAGTGGGGTCGTTGTTTGACATGTAAAGCGCCAGCTTCGTGACATCGCGGTCGGTGCCGTCAGAGTAGGTGGCGCGCACAGTAATCTGCTGGGTGTTGCCCTTGCCCTCCAAAACGATCTGCTTGGGGAAAATCTCAATGCCGGTGACCTTAGCGATCTCCGGCGCGTCAGCGGGCGTGCCGTTGCGAATCCACTCGAGGACGGCCTGATTGTATTCGGACTCTGGCGTGTAGCACTGGTTGCCGGAGTGTGGAACCGCACCTGTGGCTTTCTCGACGAGCGTGCTTTCCTCGGGGATGGCGAGGTTGACACGGCGGCCCACTAGCTCGCGGGTGATGCGGTTGTAGTCGCCAGCAGGGTCCATGCCAAACAAGGAGAGCCGGAAGCCGTCTTTGCCGCGTGCAGCACCGTGGCAGCCGCCCTGATTGCAGCCACCGCGCAGGAAGACCGGCATCACGTCGAGGTCAAAGGATACTGGACGGTCTTTGTGGCCTTCTTTGAGCGACACGGGGACTTTGATGCTTTTGCTGCCGAGATCGGCGAGCAGTTCCGTGGTGCCTGTGTCGGCGACGGGCTTCAAAGTATCGCCGTCGAGCTTGGCGATGTTTGCATCGGCCACGCGGAGGTTGGCGAGCTTTGTGACATCGCGAGTCGTCGCATCCGCAAAAGTGGCCATAACGACCACGCGGTGGAAGTCGCGCTTGGTTTCCAGGGCGAACTTATCCGGGAATATCTCCAATTTTGTCAACGTGGGCAGCTTCTCTTTGAGTGCGGCCACAGCTTTGATTTCAGCGGAGGACTTGTGGCGCAGGGCCACACCTTGCGGCCACTTTGCTCCTTCGGCGACCCAGCGCTTGAGTAGATCAATCTCCACCGCAGCGAGCGGGCCGCCTTTCGGAGGCATGATGTCATCGTGATCGGCGGGTAGGGTGAGGCGCTTGATGATTTCGCTTTCCTCCGGCTTCCCTGCGATGAGGGCAGGACCGGATTCGCCGCCTTTGAGGAGGGCTGCAGCGGTGTCCATGAGTAGCTTACCCTTCACCTTGTCGGGGTTGTGGCACTCTAGGCACTTGCTTTCCAGAATGGCCTGTACTTGGGCAAAGTTCACCACGCTAGGCTGCTGCGGAGAGGGCGCGGGCACCGGATTCGCATGAATCAGGCTCAGTGCTGGCAGTGAGGCGAGAGCGAGGATGAGAGAGAGCTTAGAGGGACGTGACATGGATTGACAAGGGGGCTGACAGTTCCTACGCGCGATGTGGGAGGTTTTTCACAAAAGACGGTTCATTTCCCACCAGAGGCTTCCTGGCGGAGCTGCTCCAAGCGGGAGAGCACCTTGGGTGCGGCGGGCTTGGCTTCTTCTTTCGGCTTGTTTTGCGCCACGACTGGCGCTGCTGCAGCGGGCGGCGGGGCGACGACTTTACGCGGTGCATCAATGCGCAGGACGGAGCCGAGCGCGATGCGGTGTGTGGTGGTGCCGCCTTTGACGGGGACATCCACCTTCACAAACAGGTTGGCCTGCTTGCCAACGGGTGATTTGTCATGCGTCTTCACTTTGAAGGCGACCTCTTTGGTGTCCTTGGTGATCTTCGCGCCCTCGATCGGGATCGTGTCTGGCACGCCGACGATCTCTGCTGCGGCTTCACCTTCAAAGGGGAGTAGATGCTCGATCTTCGCGACCATGAGGGTTTCTTTCCCCTGCTCCACGGCGGTCAGCGGGATGGCGGGCGCGTTGACATAGGCGGCGGCGGTGGTGACCTCGCAGAATGGGGAGGCATTGAAGACGCGACCATTGCCGGCATCCGCCTCGCCCATGACGATGAATTTCCAGGTGCCCGCAGGTGCGGTGGCATTAACGTCGAGTACAAAGGTGCATTCGTTCTGGCCTTCAGGTATAGTCTGTTCACCGAGGACGCTGACACCATTCGGCTTCCAGACCATGAGCACGCGGATCGGTGCCTTGAAGCCTTCTTTGCGCTTCGAGACAACCTTCAGATTTAGCAGGCCGTTGTTCACCACAGGGACGGCGGGCTTGACGATTTCCAGCGAGTAGGGAGCCGCCTCCACGACTGCCACCGGCAGCTTGTCTTCGATCTCGGTGTAAAAGATCACATTGCCGTTGCGCACGATGTCGAACTCCTGGCGCATTTTGCCGACGACCTTTACGGCTGGGTCCACGGGCTTTAGCGTCACGGGCACGGTAGCATGGCCGAATGGGGCATCTGCTGCGGCTTCAAAGACAAGAGGCACGTTGGGCAGGTCTTTAGGCGCTAACTCGGTCAGGAGCTTCACGCCTGGTGGCAGGTTGGTGGCCTCGAACTTGAAGTCGCCGCTCACATTGCTGCGGGAAAGGTTTTCCAGAAGCGCCATGCGACCACCACGCGGGATGGCCATGAACTGGCGATAGTGTGTATCATTCACCGAGTATTGCGGTGAGGCAAAGGTCAGGTCGGGCTGGCTGGCGACCAACTCGATGCGATATACATAGTTCGGACCACCGCGCTCCAGGTGGTCGCTCACGCGCACGAAGTAATGGCCGTCTGCTGGGATGTTGAGCGTCTGCTTGCTGTCGAGACGACGACGACCACCACCATCGTCATTACCACCGAGGCTGCCGCCTTTTTCGTTATACACGTTTACCACGGAGTCGAGCGGCGATCCCAGGCTCTGGGCGAAGGTTTGCAGCACTACCTGCTGGCCTTTTTTGAAGGGCACTTTGAAGTAATCCACATCGCCGGGCTTATCAATAATGCCATTGAGCGCGACAGGCTCACCGCTCGGCGAGGGGGTGGCTTTTGCTTGTTCTTCGTTAGGCTCGGCTTCAAGGGCGTTGTCAAAGGGCACGAGGCGGAAGGGATTGCCGGAGGGGGCGGCCTCTTGCGTTTTTGAGTAGATCATGAAGCCCGGGTCTGTCTCTGCAGGTAGTACGATGTCTTCTTCAAAGGAGTCTGCTTTTTCCAAGAAGCGCACCTTCACGGTCGTGCCCACTTTTCCACCTGCGGGATAAACCACGTCGGGCCGCCGATAGCTGCCCACATGCAGGCGGTAAAAGCTGTTGCCACTGCCGCGATAGGAGGACTCGCGGATCATCACATAGTAGTCGCCGTCGTATTCGGCTACAAAGGAGCAGTAGCCGTCCTGGCGGTGCAGGATGGTGTCGTCAGAGAAGGTCTTTTCGAAGCGCTCCTGGTCAATGATGGCGATGTAGGGGTCAAAATTGAGGTAGCCCAGGCGCAGGCCGTCCACTTCCAGGCTGATGCGCTGGCCTTTCTTCGCCGTGATCTTGTAGTAGTCCACGTCTTCGTTAGTGACCACCCCCTCGACCGTTTGATTGAAGCCGATGACCTGAGCGGCCTCGAACTCAGTGTTCGGCTCCTTTTCCTCCACATTCGGGAAGGGTCCGACAAAGACCTGACGCGCGTGGGAAATGCCGGACTTCGTGCGGATGCGCATCAGGTGGTTCCCGGAGGGCACGCTGGCATCCACACTCACGGTCAGTTCCACCTTGTTCTTTTCCACCTTGTCCACGCTCTTTTGCGTAAAGCCGGGGGAAAAGAAGATCAGGCTTTCGAAGTCTTCTAGGCGGTTGCCCGTGACCGTCAGCTTCCAGTCGGTGCCGCGCTGGCCACCGTTGGGCTTCGTGCCGGAGAATTCAGGATAGGCCGCGAAGGCGGTTGCCGTGGCGGAAAGGAGGGAGAGGATGAGGAGTTTGAGGGACATGATGGGAGGACATACGCCCGTTGTTGGGGAAAAATTTCGTTTCAAACGAAACATCTCCCGCACAGGTAGGCCCAGCACACGCTCACAGCTTTGGCTTTGTGATCATGGGAAAGTCGTCCGTGCGGAAAGGCGTCATGGGGAGACCCTCGGTGCTGTAAACATTGCACACAGGGTTGTCGGACCAGGCGTAGCGCACAGCCACGGGCTTGGCGACAGCGGCAGCACTGACTTCGATCTTGTCCTTGCCGAGGAGCTTGGCAGTGGCCCAGACCCACTTCTTGTCCTCGCCACAGATCACGAAGCCCTTCACCTCGCCCACGTCCACGGTGCGCAGGCTGGAGCCGAAGGTATCGAGTGTGACCACTGCCTTTGCGCCAGTGATTTCTAGGCTCTTGTACTCTGGGCTGCGATAGGGCAGCTTTATCCCATAGTCCTTCGCTAGTGCCCAACGGGCGAGGCGCTCGGCCACATCGCGCTTGTTTTTTGGGTGGATATCGTTGGCTTCGCCAAGGTCAATGATGACGGCCTGGCCGCCGTTCTTGATAGCATTCTGCGTCTTTGTCTGGCTTTCGCGCAGCTCGGCCCAGGCACTGTCACCTGGCTGGGGCTGCTCTGCCATGTAGTCGGCGAGTTGGACCCAATAGAAGGGGAAGTCGCCTTGCTTCCATTCATCGCGCCAGTGTTGGATCATCAGCGGGAAAAGGCTGGCGTACTCATAAGCGCGGCCAGCATTGCTTTCGCCTTGATACCAGATGGCTCCTTTGATGCCGTATCCGATTGTGGGCAGCAGCACACCGTTGAAAATGTTGCCCGGACGCGCATTGCCGCGCAGCCAGGCATCAGGCGGACTCGGTGCGCGCGTGGTGAAGGGAGTGCCTGCTAGTTTGCTTGCCTCGGCCTGCTTTTTCCACTCTGCTAGGGCTGCCTCATACTTGGCTTTCACCTCTGGATTGCTGATGTTTGCCTCGTTCTTTTTTGCGTTCTCCATCAGTTGGGTAAAGCGCGCGTCCTTTTCCAACACATCGCGCCGTACCCAGGCCTCTGCAGCGCTGCCACCCCAGGCGTTGTTGATGAGACCCACGGGCACGTCCAGGACGCGGTGCAGTATCCGACCATAAAAAAAACCCACTGCGCTGAAGCCCGCTACTGTCTCCGGCGCGCATTCCTTCCACGCGCCTGAGAAATCCTTCTGCGGCTCTTGCGTACCCACGGCTGGCACAGAGATGAGGCGTATCTGCGGATACTTCGCCGTGGCGATCTCCAGCTCGGCATCCCAGCACCCCTGCACAGTCCATTGCATGTTCGATTGACCGGAGCAGACCCACACCTCGCCCACCAGCACGTTTTTTAGCTCACGAACCGTGCTGCCTTTGATGGAAAGCTGCGCCGGTTTGGCGTTCGCGGGCACTGGGTCTAGTTTGACCGTCCATTTGCCATCGGTGCCGGCTTTGGTACTCTTTGTCTGGTTGGCAAAGGTGACCGTGACTGCGGTGCCTGGCGTGTCCCAGCCCCAGATCGGATTGGCCTGCTTTTGCTGGAGGACCATGTTGTCGCCGATGATGGCGGGGAGTTTGAGTTCAGCCTGGGCCGTGAGGCTGAAAGCAACGAGCAGGAGTGTGGGTGCAAAGGTTCGCATGGTTGGAATGAGAGCGCTGCTATACGCACCTTGTCCGTGCTTCCATTCGTGAACGCGAAACATTTCTACCGGCCTCACGCATCTGGTCTGGTGTCACCCAGCCAAACCTGCATCTCCTCTGGCATTGGGGCTTTCCATTGCAGCAGCTTGTCTTCCAGCCGCACTTCAAGCTGCTGGGAGTGCAGTGCCTGGCGGGAGAAGACGAGGCGCTTCTCCAGGTCGGGCGTCCAGCCGGTTTCGATGAAGTCTAGGTAGCAGCGTTCATCGGGGCCATAGATTTTATCGCCTAGAATGGGGTGGTCGAGGTGTGCCAGATGTACGCGTATCTGGTGCATACGGCCAGTGATGGGACGTGCCTCGATGAGGGCCAGCGGGCCTGCATGCGCGTGTGTGACTTTGTTGAGCACCTGAAACTCGGTGCGGCTCGGCGTGCCGTGCTCATGCACCATTTGTTTAACCCAGATGGGGGAGTCAGTGACTTCGCCTTTGCGCAGGATGGGGGCGGACAGGTCCAGTGTGTCCCACTCTGGCCAGCCGTGGACGATGGCAAGGTAGTTTTTATGAATGCGCCGCTCTTGCATGGCGAAGCCGAACAGGCGCGCGGTGGGTTGGTTCTTCGCGATGAGCACGGTGCCGCTGGTTTCACGATCGAGGCGATTGATGATGCTGATTTGGCCGCCGTTCGCCAATTCGTAGGCCAGCAGGTCTGAAACTCCATGCCACAGAGTCAATGTGCCATTGGGTGTGCTGGGGTGAATCTGCAAGGGCGCAGGCTTGTCCACGACGATGTAATCGTCCGTCTCGTCAAGGAGGGTAAAGGCAGTATTGACAGCGCGCAGCAAGCGCCGACAGCCTAGCACGGATCGTTTCATCCGCACTGTAGTCCCGCCTTCAGGCGGTTCAGCGTCCAGCCCCCATGCAGCTACAAGCTAACGCTGGCCTTGATGACGCTACCTCCGGGCTGCACCCAGGCTGGCATGGATTGCGGAAGATCGGCGAAATCGCAACGGTGGGTGATCCAGGGGCGGGTGTCTATCTGGCCGGTCTGGATGAGGCCGAGGATGCGGGGGAAGTCGGGGGCGAGGGCGTTGCGGCTGGCGAGGAGGGTCAGCTCGCGACGGTGGAAAAGCGGGTCGTCGAGCTGCACGGGATCCTTGGTGATGCCGACATAAATGATGCGTCCGGTGAAGCGTGCCAGGCCCAGGGTGCGGGCCATGGAGCCGGGATGACCGGTGGCGTCAAAGACGACCTGGGCGGCGGGTTCGTCGGGGAGGGAGGCGACGACGTGCGTGCCGGGGTAGTGACGGCGCACAAAGTCACGGCGTGTTTCATTCAACTCCAGGACGGTGACGGGCACCTGATGCAGGCGGGCGAACTCCAGCACGGTGAGGCCGATGGGGCCTGCACCGATGATGAGGACGTCATCGCCGGGCTGGATGGCGGCGCGGTTCACGGCATGGCAGCCGATGGCGAGGGTCTCGACAAGGGCGAGTTGCTCGAAGGAGAGCGCGTTGCAGGGATGCAGCTTATGGGCGGGGAGGATCATGCGCTCGCGCATGGCACCGTCGCAGTGGACGCCGAGGACTTGGAGGGTTTCGCAGCAGTTGGTTCTACCCTGGCGGCAGGCATGGCAGGTGCCGCAGTTCAGGTAAGGCTCGACTGAGCAGCGATCACCGGCCTGGAGATGGGTGACGCCTGCACCGACGGCAAGGACTTCGATGCCCAGCTCGTGGCCGAGGATGCGCGGGCACTGGATGAAGGGCATCTTTCCCAAATAACCGCTGATGTCGGTGCCGCAGATGCCGATGGCGCGGATGGCGACGAGCGCCTCGCCAAGACCGGGAGGCGCGGCCTCGGACAGTTCGATCCATTCGAGGCGCTGTGGCTCGGCGAGGGTGAGAGCGCGCATGGCGGGCGCTTTACAGGCTCTGATGCACTCGCGCCAGCGCCATGAGCATGTAGGCGGTGGTGAGGGTGCTGTCGCTCTCCATCCAGCGGCCTGCGGTGTTGGCCCAGGAGCCGTCGCCCTGCTGGAGGTTGAGGAGCTTTTGCGCGAGGTCGGCGCGCCAGTCTATGGTTATGCCGTCCTTGGTCTTGATGAAGTCCACTCCGGCAATGGCGAGCCCCTTTGCCATGGTGTGGTAGTAGTAATAGAGTCCTTCTGCGCCGAGGCCGGGATTCTCATCAAGCGTGTAGTTTTCGCTGAGCCACTGGAGGACGGCTTTGACACGCGGGTCGTTTTTGTCGAGACCGGCGTAGATGAAGCTGAGCATGCCTGCATAGCTGATGCTGCCGTAGCTGCGCAGGGCGGTGCGGCCCTCGGGGGTCTTGACCTCGCCGCCGCGTGTCTCGCCGGGGCTGTAGATGAAGCCGCCGGCGTCCTTGGGGTCGGTGCTGACCCAGCCGGCTTTGTTGGTCTCCGGGCGGTTCTGGCAGTTCTGGATGAACTGGATGGCGGCGGCGTAGTTGAGCTGCGGCTCGTTCTTCGCGGCATCGCCTTTGTCGGCCAGGAGGTTCTGTGCGTAATAAAGTGCCTCCAAGGCGAAGTGGGTGTTGGAAAGGTCGGCGTGCGCGGGGATGCCGGGCTTGGGCGTGCCGTAGCCGACGCCGCCGTCGAAGGGGTTGTCCTGCCTGCCTTTTTCATCGAAGTCATTCTGCTGGCCGATGATGAAGCGGCGGGCGGCGAGCATGATCTGCTCGTTTTCCGGCTTCGGATTGAGCATGAGGGCCATGAGGGCGAGCGAGGTGTTGTAGTTGGCGCGGGCCTTCACATAGATGCCACCGTCGGGCTGCACGTTTTTCAGGAGAAAGGCGGTGGCTTTCTCGATCTCCGGGCTCACGGGGTCGGCGGGCTTGCGCCCGGGCTGGAGCAGGTGGCTGGCGACGACGAGCGCGGTGAAGGCAACTGGCTCGGCATCACCCCACTGGCCGGTCTGGGCGTTCTGTTTGGATTTGAGGAAGGCAAGCCCGCGCTCGTAGGCGAGGCGGATTTCCTGCTTCAGGGACTCATGCCGCGCAGGCTGGGTGGCGGACTGGGACAGGACGAGCTGCGGCGCGGCGAGCAGCAGGATGGCGGGGATGGAGCGGAGGTTCATGTCAAGTTTCGCGGTTTTCAGTTGGTTGGTTGGGCCGGGGAGATGATGAGAGTGACGGGGGTGCCGGGTTCGGGGATGTTTGCGGGCAGGGAAATCCAAAGGTCGTCGCGCCAATTGCCCTCAGCGGGGGAGTTGATGATGGCACCGCGATCAAGCCAGACGGCGATGATGGACCCCTCGTGCTGGGCGACGAAGCCATTGTCCACGTCAATGTGGGAGCCGTTGAAGACCCAAGTACTGAGGTCGGGTGCGGGCTTGCGCGTCTCGATGTTTTGCACCCAGTCGGAGAGAGGCGCGGTTTTAGTTTCGTCGCCAACTTTCCATTCGACGGTGATTATCACGCGGTTCGCACCCGCATCCTTGGGCGGCTCGTCCTTCCAGGACTTCGGGCGCTCCTCGGCAGGGACTTTGGCCAGCATGCCCTCCGTGGCGGCCTGGTAGTTTGCCAGCAGCAGCGCGACCTGGATGGCGGTGGGGGTGACGGCGGTGGTCAGCACGCTTTCATGGGTTTTGCCGGTCTCGGTGACGAGCATGTACTCGATGGGAGCCTGCTTGAGTTCGACCTTGGTGGGGATGCGTACCTCGCGTGTCGCAGCATTGATGCGGATGCCGTCAAGGTCGTACTCGGTGGCAGAGAGTTTCTTCACCCGCTGCTGCGCCTCCGTCATCTGCTTGGCTGAGTCAGGTTTTGTCGGCTCCTGAGCAGAGAGGCCCAGGGCGAAGATCGCAATCAGGCTGGTGAGGACGCGGGACATGACGGTGGGTATACGCAACGTATGGAGCATGGCTGAACTTGGGCGCGGGATAATCGCGCTGCAATCACCATGCGGACAGGGTTTGGCCTGAAATGAAAGCGGGCGGACAAAAGCTGTCCGCCCGCGTGTGGGACTGGTCGGTTACTCGTCGCGTCGTCCCTGGCCCAGGAGCATCATCGCGTAGTAGAGGAACTCTGCCAGCGCGCCGATGAAGGCGGCGACATAGGTCAAGGCGGCGGCGTCCAGCACCTTGCTCATGGCATTGAACTCTGCACCGCTGGCGACCGCGCCCGTGCTGGCGAGGATTTTTTTCGCCCGCGCCGTAGCATCAAACTCCACCGGCAGGGTGACGAGCTGAAAGAGCATGATGATGCCAAAGCCCACCACGAGCAGCGGCAGAGCGACCTTGGGCATGGTGAACCACAGGACTGTGCCTGCGATGGGGATGAGCCAGCCAGCAGCGGTGGTCAGGCCGACGGCAGCCATGCGCCATTGCAAGGGGGAGTAAAGCTGCTTGTGCTGGATGGCGTGGCCGCACTCATGGGCGGCGATGCCGAGGGCGGCCACGGAGGTGCCGTGGTAGTTCTCCTCAGAGAGCACGAGCCGACGGTTGGACGGGTCATAGTGGTCGGTCAAGTGGCCCTGGGTGGGGTGGATGCTGACATCATGGATGTCATTGATATCCAGGATGCGTTGCGCTACCTCAGCGCCGGTGAGACCGCTGGAGGCATGCACCTTGGAGTAACGGTTGTAGGCACTACGCACCTTCCAGGAGGCGAGGAGCGAGAGCGCCATAGTGCCGAAGAAGATAATCCAGATCATAGTTTGTGTGAGTGTGGGGTTTGGGGTGAGATACGACGCTGACGATGTGACGAGCGTTGAATTTACCGCGTGTGCAATTCAGCCCAGATTATGGAATTCCGCCACTGCGGGAAATCGCCAGTTGCACAAACCGTCGCCACCGGGTTTGAGTCCGCTCATGGACACCGCCCCATCCTCCACCACCACCGCTGCCGACCCCATCGTCTGCCGGGTCACTGTCTGGTATTTCCGCCGCATGGCCCTATTGGCCGGGATGCTGCTGCTCATGGGATTGTATTTCCTTTATGATGGCAAATTTGGTTATCCAAAGGCAAACGGCATCGCGGAAAAGAAGGACTGGTTTGAGCAGGTGCTACTGAAAGGCTACGACGAGGCCAAGAAGGAAGGCACGCTTGATGCCTGGATCGCACAGACAAAGGCACAGGGCTGGCCCACTGGTAGGGATGGCGAGCCGCCGCGCTGGATTTCCTATGCAGCGGAGAAGGGTTGGCCGGAAAAGCCGCACAAGTACACGGCCAAGGAGATCAGCGAGCAGTTCTGGTGGGGTGGCGGCGTGCTGGCGGTGGCGCTGGGAGTGGGCGTGCTCGCGCTGCTGAACCGCGGCAAGGTGCTGCGCGCCGGGGCGGATCATTTCATCACGCCGGAGGGGCGGACCGTGCGCTTCGCAGAGGTCTTCAGAGTGGATAAGCGGAAGTGGGACAACAAGGGACTGGCCTACGTTTGGCACCGCCCGGCGGCAGAAGCGCCGGAACAGCGTGCGGAGATTGACGACTTGAAGTACGACGGCGCGGTGAAGGTGCTGGACCGCCTGCTGGTGAACTTTAAGGGCGAGCTGATCGAGAAGGTGGCAGACAGCGCAGCGGAGTTGCCTGAGACCGATGAAAAAAAGGCGTGAGTGCCTGTGTTTAAACCCAGCAACGAGCAGTGAAAAAAGGCGAATTCGTTCTTGCCAAAGGAAAACCAGCCGCTAACTCTCCGCCGCACATCCCCCCCTCAATTATGGCAGACAACATCCAAGAAAAAGTCCGTGACATCATCGTCGAGCAGCTCGGCGTGAACCCTGAGCAGGTGACCCCGGAAGCCAAATTCATTGAGGATCTGGGAGCAGATTCCCTGGATACCGTGGAGTTGGTGATGGCCTTCGAAGAGGAGTTCGGCATTGATGTCCCTGATGAAGAAGCTGAGAAGCTCCAGTCCGTGGGAGATGTGATCCGCTACGTCGAGGAAAACGCCGAATAAACCCGGCCAAACAGCAAACTTTCTGCAAAGCAGGCGGGCAACTGCCTGCTTTTTTGTTGGGCGGCAGCACGCCAATAGAACTGACCGCATCAACTACTTCCAAAAAGGTGCGGGGCTGAGGTAGCGCGTCACTGCACAAGGCGTGTGATCTCGTGCCCCACAAGTCAGGCTGGGGTCCTGGAAGCGCAGATCAGCGGCGGTGGTTTGGACGAGGTCTGGCGCGTGCGGAAGCGGAATCTTCTCCGTGCAGTGAAGTTCTGCAAAGGCGGCGGCAGTAAAGCAGAATCCCAAATTGTGAACGTGTAACTCCTGAGCACCGTCTGCTCAGTGCGGCAAACAGAACTGAGATGCTACGTCTCAACTCGTAGATGCGAGGAGCTATCAGCGTGCTGGCGCGGGGGGCTGAGTCGGGGCCGATGGTTGTACATCAACCCCTTCTGAAGCGCGACGCATGATTTCTCTTTCTACTTCTTCGCCTGACTTTTTGGCTGCTCGGAGGTTTTCTTCAGGAACAGTATCCGTGTAAAAACTGCGCGGGTTAGCAGGAGGAGTCAGCGGGGTATAGCCTGCTGGGTTGGGTAGTTGATCCGAGTTCTTCAGAGAGTCCGGTGACTCAGTTGACGACGCTTTTGCAGGCGCGGAAGATTTCGCGTTACTAGAAGCCTGCGCTGTAGAAAACTCAGACTGAGGCACTGTCACATGGTCCCCCTTACTGGCTGGCTTTTTGCCACAGCCTGCCACCAAGAGCGCGCAAACGAAGATGCTCATCACCAGAAAGGTGAGATGTCGTTCGCAACGATCAAGATGGCAGGTCACAGAATCAACTTATGAAGTTTATAAATTACGCGAGCACCAAATCAAGGAGCTTCCGCTTCGATGAGCGCGCCGGTGCCGTCTAGGAACTCGACCCAGAAGATCAGAATGCCTTCGCGATCAAATCCACGGGGGTTGGCGGTGCCGTTATCCTTGCCTAGCGCCTGGATTTTGCTCACTGTCCGGTTGGCTCCGCCAACATTGATGATGGCACCTTCCCGAAGGGCGAGTGCGACCACGGAGTCACTGCGCGTCATCCACAAACCAGTGTCATTGGAGGATGTCACGCCACCGAGGCCGATGCGCAGAGTTGCGGTAAATATCGGCTGGCCTTTGCTTGGCAGCGCCAGTTCTGTAAAGGTTTGATACTGGGCGACTGATGGCACCCCAGGAGGTGTGCCACCTTCACGCGCTAGCAGCACTAGGCCAGACGTGTTGGACTTGGCCCATAGCCCGCTGTCGTTGGTGCTATTGACGCCGGTGCCGCGCAGATCTGCCAGAAAGGCGAATTCATACTCGCCACTCGTAGCGTTGCCAGCGCCCATGACTAGCTCTGTGAATTGATGGAAGACACCTCCGCTGGCACCGGGGGCTGCCTGATTTTCCCGCACCTGCATGACTAGTTGGTCAGGATCCAGGTCTGCAAAGATGGCTGAGTCGTCAAAGCTCGACACTGGTATGTCTCCTGAACCCACTTCCAGGGAGGACACGAAGCCGTAGTATTCGCCATTCTGATCCCAAGCTGGAAAGCGGAAGAAATTACCAAACTCGGCAAGCGGGAAGGCTGGTGACGCACCGGCAGCAAAGTCCACCAACTGTCCAGGGGCTGCGTAGCTGGCTGTAAAGCCCGTGTAGGTCGCGCCATTGAACTTTGCCTTGATGATCGCCTGTGTGTTATCAGTGAAAAGTGCGACGAAGGTGTAAAGCTCTTCGTTGGCGAGGTTGAGCACATGTTCACGGCCCTGGCCGGATGTGGTGCCGTTTGTTGCCATGAGTAAAAAGGAACTGACCGTCTTGTTGGTGCCGTTTATATTGACGACATCGCCACTGCTAAATAAGAGAGTCAGACCAAGAGTATTGTTCCATGCGTAAACAGAGGTCTTGCCTGCAGCAGAGATGGCTTGGAAGACGACGCCGTCCCCGGCGATGGAAACGGGGCCTAACTGACTGAAGGTGCTGCCCGTGAGGTCAGCGGTGGTGACGCGGGCCAACATTTTCAGAACGCCATCTGGGGCGTTGGTGAAAACGCCAAGTCGGTTAAACCGATTGATGCCAGCACCTTGGATGTTAGCAAGGAAGGCCACACGACCACGGACGTTCGCTACGCATTCGCGGAAGTTGAGGAAGGTGGTGCCCACGGGCATCGAAGGCACCTGCGTCGTGGTGGAGGCGACCAAGCCAAAATTCAGACCACCGAACAATGCATTGCTTACCGTGCCGCCGGAGTCACGCAAGAGACCGGCCGTGCCACCATAGGAGGGGCTAAAGCTGATCTGACCGTAGGTCGTGCCCGCAGGCTGCCCCGGCACGGCACTGCCTGTGCCATCAAGGGCGGTGAACGCGCGGTTTTCGAGATATGGCGTCAGCGAAACGATTCCGTTGATCGGGAAGTTAAACGGCTGCTCGTCCGCATCATTGTTATTGATGTTGATCGTGCCTGAGTAGGTGCCAGCGGTAGCTGCGGAGAAATTGATCGTGAAAGTAGCGGTCCCGCCCGTTCCAAGCGGTGCCGTCGGCGCGTTGGAAATGCTGAAGTTGCCACCAGAAACACTGATACTGCTGATTGTCAGGTCAAGGTTGCCGGTGTTTTTAATCGTGATGTCGCGTGACTTCGCCACGCCTGGGAGTGTCACAGCCACCCGCACTGGTGCTGCCTGGCCGTCTATGATTTCCACCCCAGCATCGTCTGCTCCGCGGAAGACCGAGATTTCACGAGCACCCGCAAACCCTGTGAGAGGAACGTCAAAGGGGCTTTCGTCTTCGTCATTGTTAGCCAGATGCATCACCGCATCGCGCTGCCCCAGGCCAGAGGAGATGGGTGCGAATCTCACCGTGAATGTCCTGGTTTGGCCTGCTAGCAAGAGTTCGCTTGTTGGCTGCACCACCGTGTAGTCTGAGGCGCTGGGCCCGCTCAAGGTCACATTCAGGGAGGTCAAGTCACCAAGACCGACGCTGGATATGGTGAAGGTCTTGGTGACATTCGTGCCGATCACCACATTACCATAGTCCACTGGTGCCGTTTGGCCATCCGTGAGCTGGGGACTGGCGGTTGTAGCACCGTCGTGCAGCTCGATTTCCGCAGGTGGGCTGCCGACTAGAACTAAGCTGTGCTCACTGTTACTCTTCGCAGCGATGAGTTTGGCCGCTTTGACGCCGGTCAGCGCAGATGCCGTAGTAGTATCAGCCGCTACAGGAGAATTGCGACTCGTTTGCGTGCCATCACCAATGCGCCCGTATTGACCACGTCCCCAGCCATAAACCAGGCCTGCGTTATCAATTGCAATTGTGTGATAGAGGGATGCCGAAATTGCGGTGACTACTTTACCCATCAAGGCGCTGCTGCCACTGACATCAACTGCAACAGCAAGTAGCCTATCGGTTGTGCCGCCATCCCCTAGCTGGCCGTTTGAATTTTCTCCCCAAGAAAATGCTAAGCCGTCCGCAGACAAGGCCATGCTGTGCTCACCACCAGCAGATACGCTGATGATATTCTTGCCCAGCAGAGCACTGCCCGCGCTATTCACCGTGATAGGAATGATGCCATTGTTTGTCGTGCCATCACCCAAGCGCCCACTACCGCCGGAACCCCAAGAAGCAATCACGCCAGTGCTCGTTAGCACCAGGTTATGCAGGTAACCCGCAGAAATTTGGACCACAACCCGTCCGTTCAACGCGCTGCTTACACCCGTGTTAACGAACACGGGGCGATTGCGCGAAGTGGTTGTGTTATCGCCCAACTGGCGAAAGTCATTGCGTCCCCAGGACACCACTTGGCCTTCCGAAGTCAGTGCCAGGGCGTGATCCAGTCCGGCAGCAATCGCGACCACTGTCTTGCCATTCAGCGCACTCATAGCCCCGACATCCACGGCCACCGGCAGGTTTTTATCTGTGCCAGCGCCATTCGTGCCATCACCCAGTTGACCATAGTCATTCTCGCCCCAGGAATACACCCGACCTTCCGTCGTCAGTGCCAGGGTGAAATATGAACCACAGGCCACAGCCACCACTGTCTTGCCATTCAGAGCACTCGTCGCACCGGTATCGACCTGCACAGGCTGAGTGCGGCCTGTGTTCGTGCCATCGCCCAGTTGCCCATTGGCATTCTGGCCCCAGGTATAGACTAGCCCCTCGGTCGTCACCGCCGCAGAAAACGCATAGCCCGCAGCCAGGGAGACTACTGTTTTATCCTTCAACACCCCGCCCATCTCGGTGCGCACAGGAAAAACGCTGTTCAGAATCGTTTTGTTACCCAAAGCACCATTGACGTTGTAACCCCAGGCACTGATGAACATATCCTTCCAAACCAAAACTAAGTCACGTCCATCAGCACCCCCGTAGTACCAGGCGATGAACTTGTAGTCCGTCATACCGAAGCTCAGCGTCACTTCTTGGCCATTCGCCAGACCAGTGAAAGTGCCAGAGATAAACCCTGAGGCACCAATGATGTCCACTACCGTCAGGCATGTGCCAGGGGACGGAGCAAACCCAAGGGAAAGCGCCACCGTATTGCCCGTTGCCGTCAGGCCATTGCTGCTCACGGCCACATCATTTGCGGTATTAAACGTGGCTACGAGATTCGTGATACCCATGCCTGTAACTGGGAAATCGAAGGGATTTTCGTCCGCATCATCACTGGCGACCTGCACGTCCCCAAAGCGCGCACCGGTAGCGGTTGGCATGAATGCGACGGTGAAAGTGGTGGAGGCACCAGCTGATAGGGAAACTACGCCAGGCTGAGTGACCGGGAAATCACCAGCGTTTGTTCCACCAATCGAGACTGCGAGACCCGTAAGAGAAGTTGTTCCAATATTGACGATAGTGAAGGTGCGGACTGTCCTGCCGCCGATCAATTGAGAGCCATAATCAACCGCCGTGACCTGGCCATCTGTCAGCAGCGGGTCTGTGATCGTAGGTCCATTGCGTATTTCAATTTCTGGTGTAGCCAGAACTGAACCACAACTAACAATTAACATCATGACGATTGCCAAATGATTGCACAAACTTCTGCTTGTTGATTTCATAAGTGTTGAGTTTTTATAAATCTGTAACGCAAGTGCTGTTGCATTATGCAACTGACCCAATGCCGCATATAGCTAAGTCAGATAGACCAAGTCAACCAAACATATTGATACAAGTCAAAAAAGAGAAACAACCTCAAGCAATCATGCGCTTTGCAATCAAATGATGTATCCTTTCGGCCCTCCCACGCCTTCACTCACCCGTTTGGGGAGAAGCAGCGTCCTTTTGCGCAAACCCGTCCGCCCAGCGGCCTGACCGCATACACTTCTTCCAAAATGCGCGGCATTGTGCAAAGCCCTGCGGCTTGCGGCAAGAATTGGGGCGTGCTCTAATGCGCGCTCACTGCACCATGAGCCTACGCAACATCATCTTCTCAGAGTTCAGCATCCACTTGGTCACGGTGGGCATCACGGCCATTGGCGCGGGCGTTGGACTTGACCCGCTTTCTGCGGGTGCGCTGGGTGGCGGAGTGGCTGCCTGGATGAAGGACCGCAAGGAAGGTCTCTCCGCCGAGGCCGCAGAGCAGGCGCGGCAGGCTGCGGCGCTTGCCACTGCGGAAAAGGTGCGGGCCGAGGTAGCGCGCCAGTACGCCAGCTATGAGCGGCTGCCCGCAGCGGAGCGCATCGCTGTCATGGACGGCCTGGCACAGGTGGATGATCCACAAGAATTGCTTTCTGCCCCTGCCGTGCAGGCTGGGCTGAACCGCATCCAAAACCCTGCCGCGCGCGCGCTGGCAGAACGCTGGGTGCGTGCCCTGCCCGATCATCTGCGCCGCACCCAGGCCAGCCCGGCTGACCCCAGCGGGCGCACCGTCACGGCCCAAAACATCCCCCACAGCGCGGCGGAGCTTGGCGCGGCGTTTGCGGCCATTCCTTCCAGCCACAAGGCGGGTGATCCCGTGCCCCACATGCCTGGCTGGGTGCTGGAGGCGCAGCTCGGCGGCGGCGGTTTTGGCGAGGTCTGGCGCGCGCGGAAGCGGGAGATGGTCTGCGCGGTGAAGTTCTGCAAAGGCGGCGGCAGCACCGCGAACCTCCGCATCGAGCGCGATCTGGTAGAGCGCGTGACCCAGCTCGCCAAACGCACGCCGGGTCTGGTGCAGATCGAGGATGACTTCCTGGACCAATCTCCGCCCTCCCTCGTCTATGAGTATGTCCACGGCTGCACCCTGGAGGCGCACATGAAGGCGCGCATCCGCGATGGGCAGTCCTTCTCCTGGCACGAAGCCGCAGGCATGATCCTGGAGCTGGCGGGGACGCTGGCCGCCTGCCACCGGCAGTCCATCGTCCACCGCGACATGAAGCCCGCGAACGTCTTGCTCGATCTCGCCGACCCGGCGCACCCGCGCCTGCGCATCACCGACTTCGGCATCGGTGCCGCTGTGGATGGGACCACCGGGGCCGCTCTGGGCGGCTTCACCCAGGGTCTCGGCGCAGGCACGGCCAGGTATGCCAGCCCGGAGCAGCTCAGCGGCGCGGTGCAGCACCCTGCGGATGACGTCCACGCCCTCGGCATCCTCTGGCTGCAGCTCCTCACTGGCGACCTGGCGGAGGATCAGCTCGATGGTGCCACGGAAGACAGGCTGGAGGACGAAGGCCACCCGAAGAACCTACTCAAGCTGCTGAAATACTGCATCGCTACCAGGCGCGATCACCGTCCCAAAGACGCAGGAGAGATGGAGCAAAAAATGCGCGCTGCCATGCAAGCCGTCCAGGCATCCGCTGCCGCCCCCTCAGCATTGCCACCACCGCTGCCACCACCGCTGCCACCACCGCTGCCACCACCGCTGCCACCAGTCCAGACTTCTGCGGTGTCAGCAGGCCTCCGCACGGATCTCAAATTCGAGGACATCAAGGACAAACTCCGGCGCAAGCCGACCCGGCACCCGGAGGACTTCGCCGCTGATCTGGCCGGGTTTGGTCTCGTCGAAGTGGCCCGCTTTACCTTTTCAGAGAATGACTACCGCTTCACTGAGCGGTGCCTGCCACTGCCCACAAAGATAGACTGGCACCCGACCATCCCCGCCAGCCAGCGCCCGGCCAAAGGGCTGATCGCCCGCCTGCCCGGCACCGAACGTGAGGCTGGCCGCACGACGGAGGCTCTCTGTGCGGCGGGCGTGCAGCCGCTGCTGGCCCGATTCACCGCTGCCGGGGATGCCTACACCCTCAGCGACTTCAGCATCATGCTGCGCGGCCAGCCCCTGCCCTTGCTGGACAAGGAAAAGGAAGACGCCGCCCGTATCCTGCGGGAGATCGCTGCCGCGATGGTCCCCATCCAGCCCGGCAGCGTGAAGCGCAAGGAAGGCGGCGAGCTGCGCGTGGACCAGCCCTACTCCATCGGCAAATACCCGGTCACCCAGGCCATGTATGAGGCCGTCATGGGCAGCAATCCCAGCCACTTCCAGGGTGATGCCCAGCGCCCCGTGGAGCAGGTCTCCTGGAATGATGCGCAAGACTTCTGCCAGCGGCTCAATGACCTTTCTGCCAGGCAGGGTCAGCGCTACTGCCTGCCGAGTGAGGCGCAGTGGGAGTATGCCTGCCGCGCTGGGTCAAAGGGTGACTTCGGCCTGCTCAAGAACGGTCAGGAAGGCACGGTGGATCAGATGGCTTGGTATGGCGATAACAGCGGCAAAACCACCCACGCCGTCGGGCAAAAATCTGCCAATGCCTGGGGTCTTTATGACATGCACGGCAATGTCTGGGAGTGGTGCGAAGACGCTTATGACAGCTCCGACCGCGTGCTTCGCGGCGGCTCCTGGCTCGTCAACGCCCGGAACTGCCGTGCTGCCGCTCGCAACTGGTACACGCCGGAGGACCGGCGCAACGGCCTGGGCTTCCGTCTGGCCGCAGTTCCAGCCTAGCGGCGGAGCCGAAAGGCCTGTAGAGAGCGGGAGGGGCGGGACGCCCTCCCGGCGAACGGAAGGCTATGCCCCGCGCAGCGGCGAATTTTTTTTTGAAAACCGTCATCTATGCCACTCCATTTCTTTAAACTCCCCGTGCAGCCGCCAGATGGGGCGCTGTGTGTGGACTATGTGCAGATTGCCCAGACGTAAGCCGGATGTGTTTGGCGCAAAGCAACCCCGTTTCCTCCAACCACACGCTGCGCGCCGAACATACGCCCGGCCTACGGTCGGACGGCACTCAACAGTCAACACTCAACTCTCAACTCTCAGCTTTCTGGCTGACCACGGGCGGCTTTTTGTCCGCCTCCGGCTTGGCGGCCTCGCGGTGGGCGGGCATTTCTAGCTGGCCGTCAATGGTCGGCAGCACGCGTGCGCCATCGGCGGGAAAGGGGATGGGGGTCAGGCAGAGGACATCGCCATCTTTGGGGGCTTTGGGCGCATCGGCAGCGACGACGATGTGCTTTTCATTGCTGACCAGTGGCTCCACGGTCAGGCGGCGCAGGGTGTTCTGCGGGCGGTTGATGAGGATGATCTCATTGCCTGCACGGACGGCATTGCGCGGGATGATGAAGACATTCGGCAGTGCATCGCCAACGATGTCGGCCTCGACAAACGCGCCGATGGTCAGCGGCGGCGCGCCATCGGCACGGCGGGCGTAGGGGTCAGTGACCTGGGCCACGGCAGTGGCCTGGCGGGTTTCCGCATCCAGGCTGCTTTCGACGCGGATGATGCGGCCCTCCCACAGCACTGGCTTCCCTGCTGCGCTGGCCTTTAGAAAGACCTTCGTACCGCCATCCACCAGGGGCTGGTCGCGGAAGGGCTGCGGCAGGTTCAGGAACTGACTCTCGCGCTCTGGCAGCGGCAGCCGCACTTCCACATAGTCCACGGCGAAGACGCGCCCCAGTGTGGTGCCCTGGCCGACGAATTGGCCGACATCTACGGCCTGCTCCAGCACCTGACCGGCGTAGGGGGCGCGGATCTGGGTGCGCTCCAGGTCGCGCTGCGCTTTCAAAACCTGCGCTTTGGTGGAGGCGACATCGGCCTCCGCCTTGGCCACCTGCGGGGCGCGGATGACGAGGGCGTTTGGCGTACCCGTGCGGCCCAGGGCCTTCCAGTTTTCGCGGGCCTGCTCGGCGCGGGCTTTTTCCTCGGCGAGCACGACCTCTGCCTGCGCCTGTGCGGCTTTGGCGATGACGATGGCGGTTTCGTAGTCCAGCGGGTCCAGTTTCATCAAGACTTCGTCTTTAGCAAAGAAGCCGCCGGGGCGGAAGGAGGCGCTCATCTCGATGATCCTGCCGCTGACCTCTGGCAGCAGCGTGCTGCGGGTGCGCGGCTGCACGGTGCCCTGGCTGCGGACATGCAGTTCGTAGGCACCTTTGTGCAGGACGGTGCCCTCTACCCGCACCAGTGTGGGCGGCATCTCCAGCTTTGGCTGCACTGGCGGGTGCTTTAGCAACCACCAAGCGGTCAGGCCACACGCCCCGATGATGAGCAGCGGCAGGATGAGGCGGAGGGCTTTCCAGAGAAACGACATGAGAACGGGGAGGAAACGTCTGTCCATCGCCCAGGATTCAAACTTTGTCGAACAGCGGGGCGTCCTTCACCGGGGCTGACGTGGGCTTGAGACTCCAATCTTCCGCTCAAAACTCCCCGCCTAACGCGAGGTGGAGATCAGCACGGGTGCGCAGGCGCTGGGCCTGGAGGGTGATGAGGGCGCTGCGGGCATCAAAGGCGCGCTGGCGGGCGTCTAGCAGCGTCAGCACCTCGGTCAGGCCTTTTTCATATTGGCCGAGGGCTAGGGACTCGGAGCGTTCAGCCTCTACGGCAGCGCGGGAAAGGGCTGCCGCCTGGTCGAGCAGGTAGCGCTCGGCAGCGAGGGCGGTCTCCACCTCGCGGAAAGCGGTGAGGGCACTGCTGGCGTAAGTTTGGAGCTGCTCTTCATAGCGACCACGCGCCAGTCGCACCCCAGCCACGAGGCGACCACCCTGGAAGAGTGTCTGCGTGGTGCTGCTGGCCAGGCTCCAAAAGGCGGCGTCAGGGGCCAGCAGGTTGTCCATGTCCTGGGCAGTGCGTCCAGTATCGCCAGTCAGGCGGATGCTGGGCAGGAAGGCTTTCTTGGCCGCGCTCTCGCTGCGCAGGGCGGACTCCAGGCGGCGCTCTGCTGCGCGCAGGTCGGGGCGGCGCAGGAGCAGCTCTGAGGGCAGTCCGGCAGGGACTTCGCGGCGCAAAGTGGGCAGCGTGTCTAGCCCAGGTTCCTTTCCCGCCGGGTAGCCGCCCAGCAGCACTTCCAGCGCACGGCGGCTCTGGTCCGCGCTGGCACGCCGCTGCTGGATGGCGACCTCCGAACGCGCTAGGTCGGCCCGGCTCAGAGACACGTCCAGGGCCGCGCGGTCCGGGTCCAGTCCGCGCTCCATCTGCTTTTCTAAAATGCCCAACTGCACACGGCGTGTGCGCACGTCCTGCTCCGCCAGCCGCAGGAGTGCCTGCGCCTCTGCCAGGGTGATGGCGGTGCGCACGGTATTCGCCGCCAGGGCCAAGCGGGCAGCGTAAAAGGTCTCCTCGGCAGCTAGGCGGTCCGCCTTTGCCGCGCCGCGCTCATCTGCCACACGCCCCCAGAGGTCAATTTCCCAGGACACATTCAGAGGCAGACGGAAGCGGTTGTTGATGAAGTTCAGCCCAGGGAAGCGTTGGTCCGCAGGCGTCTGGTTGCGGGCGGCACTGTAGCTGCCGGAGATGGTCGGCAGCAGGGCCGCGCCAGCCTGCACTGTCTGCGCGCGCGCCTGGTCCACCCGTGCAGCGGCGGCTTTCAGGTCGGGGTTTGCCGTGATGGCGCGCTCCACCAGCGCGCTCAGTTTTTTGCTCTCAAAATCCCCGAGCCAGCCGGTGGCGGCGCTGGCTGGTAGGTTGGGTAAAGCTGCCCATTTTTCTGGGGCGATGCCTTTGACGCTGCGCACATCCTCCTGCAAACGCCCACTGCCCAGTGGCGGTAGCAACCCACAGCCGGTCAGCAGCAGCGGCACGAGGGTGAGAAAAAAATGGCGAAGGTCTGGCGGAGGCACGCGGGCGGCAGGGTGGAGCGAACGCCGTGAATGACAACCTCTGATCATGCAGCGACCCGAGGCTTTTTACCCGACGACGATTTCCACCGGGCAGTGGTCTGACCCCTGCACCTCAGCGCGGATGGTGCAGCTCTGGATGATCGGCCGCAGGCTGCGGGAGGCCAGCCAGTAGTCGAGCCGCCAGCCGATGTTTTTTGCCCGCGCGTCCGGCGTGCGCTGGGTCCACCAGGTGTAGCGGCCTGGACTGGGGTCGAACTCGCGGAAAACGTCCAGGAAACCTGCGTCGAGATGGCGTGTGAAGCTCTCACGTTCGGCATCGCTAAAGCCAGGGTTCATGCGGTTGGATTTTGGGTTGGCGAGGTCAATTTCCTGGTGCGCGCAGTTCAGGTCGCCGCAGACGAGCACGGGCTTTTTCTTTTCCAGCTTCTTCAAAAAGGCGCGAAAGTCCGCATCCCACTCCAGCCGATAGGGCAGGCGTGCGAGCGCGGCCTGCGAGTTCGGCGTGTACACATTCACGAGCATGAAGTCTGGGAATTCTGCGCTGATGACACGCCCCTCGCGGTCATGCACGGCGATGTCCATGCCTGGGCGGCTTTTCACCGGCAGCACGCGGCTGAGGATGCAGGTGCCGGAGTAGCCCTTCTTTTCCGCGCTATTCCACACCGCGTGCCAACCGGGGAGGCCGGAAAGGTCCGCCTGCTCTGCCTGCGCTTTGGTTTCTTGCAGGCACACCACCTCAGCATCCGTGGCCAGCAGGTACTCGCGCAGTCCTTTGCCCAATGACGCGCGGATGCCGTTGACGTTCCAGGTGGAGAGTTTCATGGCGGCAGTGCTTAGCAGCGAGGGGGCAGTCTTCAACCTGGAGGTTTGTCACAAGGCGAACAATCCCATTCCGCGGACCGGAGCACTCACCATTCCAGCCAGAGCAGCCTGCGGCGCAGGTCGAAGGTGACTCGATAGTCTTTTAAAAAGAACGTGCCCACGCGCGGCGGGCCGGGGGAGATGTCCACCTGCGCCTGGCTGTAGGTCTCGCCCAGCAGAGAGATTTCCGGCAGGGTCAGGGTGCGCAGTCCGGCATCTTTAGAACTAACGGTCCCGCCCACGGCCATGAGGTACAGGCCCTTCACCTCCTCGCCCTGATCCTGCACACCCAGCCGCACGGCGAGCGTCTGGCTGATTTCGATGCCGTTGAAAGAGCCGGTATCCACCAGTGCATCCCAGGACTGCCCCAGCGCACGCAGTTTGATGAACGGCACGCCCTCAGAGATTTTGAAAGGCGCGCAGGTTCTGTGACCGCCCTTGCGCGGCTGATAAGGCTGTCTGAAGCCGAAGGTGGCCTGCCCCCTCGGGTAATCCAAAGTCAGATACGAGCAAGTCCGCAGCGGCAGGTCAAAGCCGAGGATGTTCGAGGGGAAGCGTAACCCACCGAGACGATTCTCATGCGTGCGTATGAAGCACGGCCAGCCCTCTAGCCGCCAGCCGCCGATCCGCAGGGGAGACAGCAGGCCCACCCTGCCCTGCTCAGACCCGATGACGCCGAGCATGGTGACCTGCACCTCCTCCGCACGCACTACTGTCAGCCTATGGGCGGCAGCCGTATCCGCGTGGATCATTAGCCGCGCCGCACCGGTGTCCAGCATCATGGGCACCTCTGCCCCACCATTGACCCCAGCCATGATCCACGGCGTGCCACTGACCAGGCGGAAGGGCACCGTCATCTCCTGCTGCACGGGTTTCATGGAGGCGGCTAGCGCGGGGGATTTTAGCCGCTGCAAAAACTCCGCCTTCGTGATAGCTGCTGCATCCAGCCGCCGCAGCGTCCGTGCATCCACAGAGCCGTGCCGGGGCACCGGCGCACAGGCAGGGAGGAGAAAGATCAGACAGAGGGCGGTCCAGCGCATTGCCAGACCGTGTAACTGCGGGCCTGGATCACCGCAAGGAAACAAACCAGCGCCACCGTCTCTGCCCGCTAAAGCAGCAGCCCTGTGTTAGGTCCGAGAGTTCAATGGTTCATTCGTGCCTTGGCATCTCCTCCAGCGGCCAGAGGCGACTACGGCTTGCCGTCTGGCGCGTTCGTGGCTATCGGCACACTTTCTGCAATGCCCCGTCCTGATTACCGCCGTCGTCCGCCTGCTACCCCGAAGCCTCCGCCTCCGGGCAGTGAGGACTGGGCGCGGCCTTGGGCGCAGATGAAGTACTATTCCTACCACCCGGCCATTTTCCCGAACATGGTCGGCGCAGTGTCCGGCGATGCGGGCGCGGGCGACCTGGTGAATGTTTATGACAAGGAAGGCCGCCGTTTTGGCGCAGGCTTTCTCAACCCCAGGGCGCGGGTGCCGCTGCGGGTGCTGCATCATGGCGAATCTGATTTTACTGAGGCCAACCTGGATGAACTGCTGCTGCGCGCCATCCGCCTGCGCAGGGAGACACTGAAGCTGGACGCGGACACAGAGGCGTACCGCGTGATCCACTCTGATGCGGACGGTCTGAGTGGTCTGATCGTGGATCGCTACCACGACACGCTTTCCATTGATGTGACGACGCTGGGCGCGTGGCGGCGCATCCGCCGCTGGCTGCCGCTGCTACACGCGGAGTTGGGAACGAGCCTTCAGGTCATCCGCGTGGACCCGGACATCGCGCTCATGGAGGGGATGCGCGTGGCCGATGTGCCGGAGGCGTCAGAGCCCGGCCCAAAAAGTGTGCGCGTGCGCGAGCATGGCGTGCGCTATCTGGTGAACTTTGAGGAAGGGCACAAGACGGGCTTCTTCTGCGACCAGCGGGACAACCGGCTGCGGCTGGGCAGGCTGGCGCGCGGTCGTGTGCTGGACCTCTGCACCTACACGGGCGGGTTTGCCCTGGCGGCAAAGGTGCTGGCGGGCTGCGAGGATGTGACCGGTGTGGACCTGGACGAAAAGGCCATCGCCCAGGCGCGGCAGAACGCGAATCTGAACCAGACGCGCGTAAACTGGACGCATGGCGACGCCTTTACCTGGTCCCGGCAGATGATTAAAAATGGCGAGCTGTGGGACACGGTGGTGCTGGATCCGCCGAAGCTCATCCATCACCGCGACAGTCAGGAGGAGGGCATCTTCAAGTACCGCGACCTCAACGGCGTGGCACTCCAGCTTGTGCAGCGCGGCGGCCTCTTTGTCACCTGCTCCTGCTCCGGCCTGATGAGCACCGACCAGTTCGAGGAATTGGTGATCGGCGTCGCGCACCGGCACGGGCGCAAGCTGCAAATCCTGGACCGCACCGGCCCCGGCATGGACCATCCGGTGATGTCCAACTGCCCGGAGAGCCGCTACCTGAAAGTGGTGTGGGCGGTGGTGGTGTGAGCCTCAACGGCTCCTTGTCCTTCCACAGCGGCCTGGTTCTGCCGCAGGGCTTACGCATGAAACGAAGGTTTAAAAAGAGTAGCTGGCTTTGTTGCAGGAATTAAAAGATTAGCAGGTTGAAGAGGATTTTTCAGGCCTGTAAATCCTGTAGCATCGGCCTACTTCATTTTTGATGCGTAAGCCCTGGTTCTGGCACCCGGTGCATTGGATTCTTCGTTGCCTCACGAAAAAAGGCTGCGCTTTAGAATTCCTGGAATTCCGCAAAATGAAACACCCAGCACCTTCGCAGCCTGACACCGTTTACCTTTGCCCCCTTTTACCACCCTTTTCCCAGGCATAGACTGCCTCACCAACTGTAACCTATAAGCCCGGTCAACTTGTCACCCATCCGCCCGGTCCGAACCCCCGATTTCAAGCCGCAATCGTTGACAGACAGCGCAAAGTTTGTGCAATGCATGCATGACCCGAACAGCCATCGCACTTTGCCTGATCTTCCTTTGCGCACTCACTCACGCGCAGCAAATCATCCTCCTCAAGCTCGACGACGTGATCGCGCGGCGTGTCGGCACGAAGCCGGTTTCGGACCGTTGGCAGAAGGTGCATGACTACCTGATCGCGCAGGGCATCAAAGGCTCCTTCGGCGTCATCACGGAGTCCTTGGAGAAAGAGAATGCGATGTATTTCCAGTGGCTGAAGGACGTACAGGCGGCGGGACAGATTGAGCTATGGATGCACGGCTACAAGATGCGCGGCGCGAGCGACACGGGTGAGTTTGAAACCGGCACCGCCACGGAACAGCGAGCGATTTTGGCCAAGGGCGAGAAGCTGGCCAAGGAGAAGCTCGGCTTTGACCTCCCCGCCTTTGGTCCGCACTGGAGCGGCACGACGGATGCGACCGATGAAGCGCTGGAAGGCGTGCCCGAAGTCAAAATCTGGCTCTATGGCCCGACCAAACCCAAATTCTTCACGCGGCTGAGCATCCCGCGTGTGCTGGCGCTGGAGAACCCGACCTTCGTGCCTGATTCCACGAAGTTCATCGCCTTCTATGAGAAGAGCGCCACCACCAAAGACGTGCTCGTGCTCCAAGGCCACCCCGAGCAGTGGGACGACAAACGCTGGGCTGGATTTGTCGAGATCATCGCGTTTCTGAAATCGAAGAACGTGGTGTTCATGACGCCCTCAGAATATTTGAAAACGAAACAGGCGAAGTAGCCCTCTTCCATGAAATCCCGCCCGACCTCACACTTATCAGGATGGGCTAGTCATTGGTATCCCTTAGCTCAGAGTTCCAGACGGTGCCGGGTGCGTGCCACCTCGCCAGTGCTATTACCATTTTAAGCCTTACGCGCCAAAAGCCTTTGGTACAAACTGGCGATTGCTTCGGCGTTTCGGCAGGCCACCGCCGCCTCCGCCAGGGTCACCGCCACGTCCAGGCGGGAGATTTTAACGCCCTGCATCACCTCCGCCCAGGAGGCAGCCTGCATCTTGGCGATCGTCTTTGCGCCCAGCAACAGGGGCAGGGTGGTGGCATAGCGCAGCTTCCCATCGGCGACGTGTTGCACGTAGTTCAGGCCCGCGTCCAGGTGTGTGCGGCACACCTGCATCCAGTGCGTCCAGGCAGGGCGCAGGGCAGTGCTGTCGGCGCGCACGGCTTCGGCGGTCACGCCGGGCAGGTAGCAGCGCCCCTCGGCCACATCCTCCCCCAGGTCCCGCAGGATGTTGATGAGCTGGAGCCCCCGCCCCAGCCGCGCACCCCAGGTCTTCATCTGCTCTAAACTTACACTGGCATCCAACGCGCCAGGCTTCTCTGTGGCGCACATTTCGGTCCAAAACTCCCCCACACAGCCGGCCACCAGCCAAGTGTACTCGTCCAGCTCCGCCTCGGTGCCCAGGCAGCGCAGTGTGCCGTCTGCCGGGAAGCGCTGGATGTCCAGCATCTGCCCGCAGATGATGTGCCCGAGCACCTGCCGGATCGCCACCAGCGGTGCCCCGCGAATCGTCCCCAGCCAGGCCAGCCCTTCGGCAAAGCGCTCCATCAGCCGCCGCTCTGCTGCATCTGACTGCCGCACCACGAACTCGCGCGCGATCATTCCTTCCAGGTCGCTTTCCTCGGTCTCCCCGCCGCTGACCCTGCGCCCATACTCCCGCAGGCACTCCAGCCGCAGCGCCGCTGGCACCGCCGCTGTGTCTGCCAGGGTGTCCGCGGTGCGCGCCAGCAGGTAGGCTAGGGAGACAGGCTCCCGCAGCTCGCGCGGTAGCGCTTTCAGCGTCAGGTAAAACGACCGCGACACGGAGGCCAGCAACTGGCCGCCGAGTTCGCGCTCATGGGGAGATTCGTCGGTCATATACGCAGTTCGCCCTTTGCTGCGCAAACTTCAAAGCCCAATATGGACGATTCGCGGCTATGCTCCAGGCATCGGATGACCTTATACCACCTCTACCTCCACATCCCTTTCTGCCACCGCATTTGCCCCTACTGCAGCTTTTACAAGCACACGCCAGGGAACACGCCCATGACCGCCTTCGTGGACGCCATCCTGGTCGAGGCACGCCAGCAACGCCATCGTTTCCAGATCACGCCGCGCACCGTCTTCCTCGGCGGCGGCACACCAACGGCGCTGAGTGAAACCCACCTCGAACGGCTACTGACCGGTCTGCAGGAGGTGCTCGACCTTTCTCAAGTCACCGAGTTCACCGTCGAGGCCAATCCGCGCACCGTCACTGCCGCCAAGGCCACCATGATGCGCGCACTCGGCGTCACCCGTGTCAGTCTCGGCATCCAGGCATGGGACGAGGCCACGCTTCAGACCCTAGGCCGCGACCACTCCCCCGCCGATGCCGAGGAGACCTACCACATAATGCGCGCCGCCGGTTTCCCCAGCGTCAATGTGGACCTCATGTTCTCCATCCCAGGCCAGAGCCTAGAAACCTGGCGCAAGACCCTACAACACACGCTTTCTCTCCAGCCTGACCACATCTCAGCCTACAATCTCAACTACGAGGAGGACACGGAGTTTTTCCAGCGCTTGCGCACAGGCCAGTACCGCGAGGACGATGGCCGCGACGCTGAGTTCTTTCACCTCGCGCTCGACCTCATGGAGGCTGCGGGCTACGAGCACTATGAGATCAGCAACTATGCCCGCCCCGGTCACCGCTCCGCCCACAACGAAAGCTATTGGACCGGTGCCGACTACCTCGGCCTCGGCCCCAGCGCCTACTCCACCGTGGCCGGGCAGCGCTGGCAAAACATTCCTGACACTGCCGAGTACCTCGCCCGCATCCAGTCCGGTCGCAGTGCTGCTCTGCCCGGCGAGCAGCTTACCGCAGACCAGCGCCGCACCGAGCGTTTCGGCCTCGAACTACGCACCGCACGCGGTCTGCCCGTGGAGAATGTCCGCGCGGAACAGCGCCGGATGCTCGAAACCCTGCGCACCGAGGGGCTGCTGACCCTCCAGAACGACCGCATCATCCTCACCCGCATCGGCAAGCCCCTCGTGGACTCCATCGCCGTAGCCTTGATGGGATAAAAGCCTCTCCTTATCTTCCTACTCCTACTCGTTCTCGTCCTCGCACCTGAATCACCTCCGATCAGCCAACGACCTCCAAAGAATCGAGGACGAGTAAGATTTGGCGAAGCCGGGCATGTTCCCGCCTCCCTCCTTGCAAGGCGGCGTGTCGCGCGTACACTCCGCGCCTCATGCATCGAAAAATCCTTCTCGCCTCCGCCGTGCTTGTGGTCCTGCTCACCTGGCTGACTGCTGGAGCCAGCGCCCAATCAACGGCAGCGGCTCCCGCACCTGCTATGAGTGCTGAGGCCGCGCCCGCAGCAGCAGCCGATGAGGAGAACCCATTTGAAAACACACTGTCTCTGGAGGGCTTTGTGAAAAGTACTGGGGTCATGGCTTACCCACTGATTATTCTCTCCACCATCACCGCCTTTCTCATCGTGCTCTTCGCCTTCACCGTGCGCCAGGGAACTGTGGTTAGTGATGCCTTCATGAACAGCGCCGATGCACTCATCCGCAAGCAGGACTACCTCGGCCTACTGGCCGTCTGCAACCGCCGCAACGAATGCATCGCCCGCATCACGGCGAAGACGCTCGACTTTGCCACACGCAACCCCACCGCCAGCTTTGATGAGGTCAAAGAGGTCACTGAGGCGGAGGGCAACCGCCAGTCCAGCCTACTGCTGGCGCGCATCGCCTACCTCGGCGATGTAGGTGCAGTCGCCCCCATGCTCGGCCTGCTGGGCACCACGCTGGGGATGATAACTACCTTCAGCGCCATCTCCGGCAAAGACTACGGTGGCAGCAACCAGCTCGGCCTGGCCCAGGGCGTTTCAGAGGCGCTGCTCTGCACTGCCTCCGGCCTCGTCATCGGCATCCCCGCCCTCATTTTCTACGCCATCTTTCGCGGCAAAGTGAACCGCCTTATCTCTGAAATGGAAGCGGCTACTACCCACCTCATGGCGCTGCTAGCAGTGCAGTACAAGCGCGCCGCGCGGGCGGTCGCTGGCCGGGCGGACTGAAATTGCTGATGAATGATGAGTCCCGAACCGCTGACTTCCTCATTCCGCCTTCCACATCTCCTGCTCATGAACTTCCGCAAACAGCACTCCATCGAACCCACTCCCATGCAGCTCGCGCCGCTGGTGGATGTGCTGTTCCTGCTGGTCATCTTTTTCGCCGTCACCTCGCATTATGCAAAGAACGAGCAGGTCATGGACATCAGCGTCCCCGCCGCCGACGAAGGCAAGGACAAGGAATCCCGCAATGTCGGCGAGATCATTATCAACATCAAAACGGCAGGCGAAATCATCGTTAACGGTCAGCAGCTTACCGAGGACGAACTGCTGGTGAAGCTCAAAAACATTGCCGCGATTTACAAAGACCAGGCTGTCATCCTGCGTGGTGACGAAGTGGCGGACTACAAGTACGTCATCGCCGTCCTAAACACCTGTCAGAAGGCTGGCATCTGGAATATCGCCTTCGCCACACGCAAGCCGGAAGAAGCCCCGAAGAACTGAGATGAACCGTCCTGCCCAGACCCGACTTTTGCTACTGGCCGCCCTGACTGCCGTCACGCTCCAGGCCCAGCAGGCACCACGTGCCGTGCCAGTGGAGGATGAGGAAAAACCCATCCCCAAAGCCATCCCGGTCGGCCCCGCAGCCACCGCGTCCACAAAGCCAAAGGGGCCGGACGAAGATCTCTTCGACTACGCCACACTGACCTATGAGCGCCAGGAGTACACCCTAGCGGCCCAGTCTTTGGGGCAGTATTTGCAAAACTATCCGTCCGGGCGGCATGTGCCGCTGGCCCTCTTTCGCATCGGCGAGTGCTACATGCAGCAAAAGCAACTCAAAGTCGCCCAGACCTACTACACCGAGGTGGTGAACCGATACCCCAGTAGCGAGGGTGCGCCCTCCGCCGCCTACCGGCTGGGTGCGATGGCATTCAATGACCAGGACTTCGAGCAAGCGGCGCGCCACTTCGCCCTCTGCGAGGTGAAGTCCACCCTGCCCCAGGTGCGCCTTGCCGCCTCCTTCAACAAAGCCCGCGCCTACCAAATGCTCGGCGACACCAAGCGCCAAATGGCAGCGCTCAACGCCGTGCTTTCTGCGAAGACCGATAACCCCTACCGCGAGCCTGCCCTGCTGACTCTGGGCACCGTATTTCTCGCGCAGGATAAAAAATCAGAGGCACTGCCCCTCTTTCTCGATCTGCTCAAAGAAAGCCGCGACAACATCGTCATCTCCGAAGCCGCCGTGAAGGCCGCCGTGCTCCAGGCAGAGCTTAGCAGGCCAGAGGAGGCCATCCCCCTCTTTGAAAAAGCGCTCGCCATGACCGAGACCACCCCCACGAACCGCAGCATCGCCCTAGTCGGCGTCGTGCAGGCGCTGTTTGCCAAAGGCGACTACGAGGCCGTCATCGAAAACTACAACAAGAACGCCACCGTCCTGCCAGAGGGTGACACGCGGCCCAAGATGCTGCTCATGGTCGGCAACGCCTACCGCATGAAGAAAAGCTATGCACGAGCCGTGGAAATCTACCTCATGATCGAGCAGGCCGACCCGCGCAGCGACCCGGCCTTTGAGGCCGGTTACTGGAAGCTGTACTGCTTTTACCTGCTCGATGACAAAGACCTCGGCAGTTTCGCTGCCGACTTCATCCAAAGACACGCCGCCGCGCGCGCCCAGCATGAGTTCCTGAACCTTGCCCGCCTCATCCGCTCTGACTTCTACTTCAACAAGCAGGATTACCCAAAGGCGGCAGACAGCTTCAATGAGGTCATCCTCGAAAAACTCCCCGCCAAACTCCAGCCCGGCACCCTCTTCAACAAAGGCTGGGCACAGGCTGAGGCCGCACGTCATCAGGACGCCATCGGTGCCTTCACCCAATTCCTCGCCGCCCACCCTGCCCATGAACTCACCGCTAAAGCACTGGCCCGGCGTGGTCTCGCCCATTACGAGGCCAAAGACATGCCCAAAGCGATGGCCGACTTCCAGCGCGTGGTCAAAGAACACCCCAACTCCGACGCCGCCGAAATGGCCTACTTGCAGATGGGCGTGATCGCTATGAAGGCCGATGACGCCAAAGCCACCATCGCCGCCTTTGAGACACTGGTGCAGAAATTCCCCACCAGCCCCGCCGCCGGTCAGGCATGGTTCGGCATCGGTCGCGCGTACTTCAAGCTCACCCAGTGGGACAAGGCCGTCCAGGCACTGCAAAAGGCAATTGATGCCGATCGCAAGACCTACCTCGACCCCGCTAGCCAGATGCTCATGCAGGCACACTACCAGCAGCAGAACGTCGCCGCGCTAGCGCAGGCTATTGATACCTACCGCAAGGCCAACACCAACGCCAGCATACCACCGAACATCGTCACCTGGCTCGGCCTGAAGCTCTTCGATGAAAAGCTCTACGCCCGCAGCGCCCAGTACCTCTCCCTGGCCACCACACCCGACGAGCCGGCGAATACCGACCCGCGAGTATGGAGCTACCTCGGCATGGCCTTCCTGGAAACCAAAGATTATGAGAGCGCCATCAAAAGGACCGACCACTTCCTAGCCGTCACCCCCGAAAGCGCCGCCAAAGCACGCGGCCTGCTGACCAAAGGCCGCGCTCTGCTGGGCCTCGGCAAATTTGATGATGCGGAAAAAGTTGTGCAAGAGGGCTTGGCCTTCGCCAAAGATGGCAAACCCCAGGCACTGCTACTCATCCTCCAGGGAGACATCCTCATGGCCGTCGCTGAAAAACTCACCGCCGAAATCCAGCTCGACGAGGCGAAGAAGAAGTACGCCGAAGCCGCCGGCAGATTCATGATCCCTGGCCAATTCGTGGACGATGAAGAAGTCACCCCCGAAGCCCTCGAAAAAGCCGCCAATGCCCTGGAAAAAGCCGGCCAGCCCCAGAAAGCCGCCGACTTCCGCAAACTGCTCAAAGACAAGTACCCCAAGTACCAAGCAAAGTAGCCACTAACTTAAGGATCATAACACGCTGGTGTTCACAATCTCGTTGCGCTCGCTCATCAGCAGGCGCTTTGGCGTGACCGGCGTCGCCGACGAGCCAAAGGCCATGATCGTCACCAGGTGCCCCGTGGTGATCAGATGTGCCGCTGCGCCATTGATGACGATCTGGCCAGAGCCACCCGGTGCCGGGATGACGTAAGTCTCCAGACGGTTGCCGTTGGTGATGGAGGTGACGAGCACCTTTTCCCCCTCCCAAAGGTCCGCCGCCTCCATCAAGTCTGTTGGGATGCTGATACTGCCCTCATAGTGGACGTTGGCATCGGTGATGGTGGCACGGTGGATTTTGGATTTGAGAAGCTGTCGGAGCACATGCCAGTGTGGCGGCGCAGAGTGGGATTGCAAGCCCTGGGAGCAAGGCTGCGGGCCGGGGGGTTGCAAGGCCACAACGCCTCGGCTAGGACTCACCATGCAGTTTTCAATTAACTTAGCTCTGACGGTGACATTTCTCGTGCTCACCCACACCTCCTGCAAGCGCATCGAAGCAAAGCTCGACCGCATGGCCCAGACCGCAGGCATTACCCAAAAGCCACAGCCCAAGCCCAAAGCAGCCGAGCCGGTGCTGACCCCAGAGCAGCAGGCCATCGAAGCCCGCCTACATGCCTCCGCCGTCTTCGAGGTAGCCCGGCCAGAAGACGCCATGCCAAAGACCGCACCCTTTGAGCTGAACAAGTCCGCAGTCGTCTCCATCCTCGGCTACCACGACTTCCGCGAACGAGGTGGCAGCCCGATGGTGATCGCCACGCCGAAATTCCGCGCACAGATGCAGGCCATCAAAGACTCCGGCATCCCCGTCATCCCGCTGAGTGATGTCCTGGCCTGGCGCAAAGGTGAAAAGAACATTCCCGAAGAGGCCATCTGCATCACCATGGACGACGGCTGGGAAGGCGTCTATACCCACGCCTATCCAGTACTGCGGGAGTTCGGCTTCCCCTTCACCATCTACCTTTACAAGAAGTATGTGAACGTCGGCGGCCGCTCCCTGAGCTGGACACAGGTCAAAGAGATGATGCAACACGGCTGCGAGGTGGGCAGTCACAGTGTCTCCCACGAGAGCCTGCGGCAGAAAAAAAACCGCACAGAGGCCGATCACCAGCTCTGGGTGCTGAGCGAGCTAAAGGACTCCAAAGAGTTCATCGAAAGGAACCTCGGCATCACCTGCACCTCCTTCGCCTACCCCTTTGGCATCTTTGATGATAGCACCACCGAGACTGCACTCCAGGTCGGTTATGAGACGCTCGTCACCGTAAACAACCAGAAAGTCACCTGGGACAGCCCGCTAGGAAAGCTCGGCCGCTACATCATTCACGGTGAGAGCGACACGAACTTCAAGCTCGCCACCAGCTTCCGTGGGCGCGGCGACGTGTCCTCCAGTCACTTCATGCACGCCGACACGAAGGACACCAAAGGCAATCCCATGATCGAACTCAAGCCCGTGCCCGAAGAACTGATCAAGGAACGCCGCCCTGTCATCCAGGCCAGCCTGCGCGGTCTCAATAGCCCTATTGTAGCAGAAAGCGTGCGCCTGCGCATCGCCGGCATGGGCACCGTGCCCGCCGCCTATGACCCTGCGACGATGACCGTAACCTACCATCTGCCCTACAATCTCCGGCGCGAGGACTGCGCCGTGACCCTCAGCTTCAAACGTAGCCCAGAATTGCCAGACGAGGTTCTTAGCTGGCGCTTCAAAGTGGACCTAGCCGCTGCCTATCTGCCCCGGCAGTAAATCATAGACAAAGAAGGACCACCGCACTCCTTGACGGCCCGTAATCCGCCAACTGCCGGGAAACTTCATCACACCCGCGCCCTAGTTTATGCTTAGCGCGGCATGATTTCCTTGCACAAACACGCGCCGCCATTCGTAATGTGAGCAATCTGAGCCCATATCGGGAATAATTCCCGGAGCACGGCATCAGAGTGCTGCCCGCACGGCAGCCCTACCAAGGAATCCGTGCGCTGAACCAAAACAAACAAACCAAACCAACGAACACCCTATGAAGAAACTGCTCGCACTCGCCCTCACCCTCATCGCCGCCTCCGTCATGGGCGCGGAGTTCCCAGACATCAGCGTCGCCGACCTGAAGGCCGCCATCGCTGACAAAAAGGTCACCGTCATTGACGTCAATGGCTCCGACTCCTACAAGGCCGGTCACGTCCCAGGGGCGATTGATTTCGCCGCCAACGCCGACCTCAGCGGTCTGCCATCCGACAAAAGCGCGCTCGTCGTCGCCTATTGCGGCGGCCCTGGCTGCAACGCTTACCAGGCCGCTGCCAAGAAGGCTGCCGCGCTGGGTTACACCAACGTCAAGCACCTGACCGTCGGCAAGTCCGGCTGGGCCAAGGCTGGCGAGAAGCTGGAACCCGCTAAGTAACCTTTGCGGAAAGAACTGCGCCGGGATGCTGCATTAGCCAGCGTCCCGGTTTTTCATTCCTACTCCTATCCCAAGCGCCATGAAGACACTCCACCTCGCCCTTTCACTGCTCATCACTGCCGCCATATCTGCAGCGGACGCCCCGAAGCCCCTAACCTATGAAGGCCAGATCACCGGCGTGGTCTGCGCTGCCTGCAAAAGCCACATTACCGCTGCTCTGACCCAAAAGCTGCCCGGCGTGGTCAGCGTGGAGGTGAAGCCAGGTGCCAATGCAGATCAGCAGAAGCTCATCATCACCACCAGCGGTGAGGTTACGAAGGAAAGCGCCACCGCAGCGCTGGGCACCTACGCAAAGAACTACCAGATACTTTCCCTGGCGCGGAAGGACTGAGCTAAAAAAGCAACAGGCGCAGCCCCGTAAAGGTGCTGCGCCTGCAGACAAGAGGTGGAATGCCGCGCGGCCTTATTTGCCGAGCAGGATCAGGACGCCAGTGACGACAGCAAGCAGTGGCACCAGGACGCCAAGCTGGCCGAGGCTAAGCCCAAAGGTGCCCATGAGACCGATGGTGACGAGGTAGATACCAAGTAAGAGCTTGCTAAGATTGTTGGGGATGTTCATGGCTGCGTTATTTAGTGTTGTTACGGGTGGGGAAAGGGCGGCTCAAACATATTTCCTGCCAGCGGCCAGCACTAGGATGCCGCCGACCATAGCCACACCGCCGACGAAAGTCGGCAGGGGGATGGTGTGTGTCTGGCGGAGATCGGCCTGATATGAGCCAACGTCAAGAGCCTTCTCAGTGGTGGTATAACTGATGCCCTGATAGACAAAGGCAAAGATGCCGATGACGATGAGTAGAGTAGCGACAAGGATTTGTGCTTTCATAATTGGGAAAGGAATTCCAGAGGGTGAGAAAACTTATGTGAGGGGGTGGGCACCGTGGCATGGGGGCGCATGTCAGGATCATTCACCCTTGCCCTTGCCACGCTCTTTCCCTGGCAGAGGCCGCCCTGGTACAGGTGGTGCCAGTGCAGGTGGCGGAGTAGTGGTGACAGCCGGGGGCTTTGGTGCGGCTGGCGCGGCGGGTCTGGGCAGCTCTGGCCTCGGCATGGGGCGCAACTGTGGCGGCGTGCGTGGTGCGGGCTGCGGTGCCGTGTCCCTGATGCTAGGCTTTGGCATAGTCCGAGGCACTGGCACGGCATCGGGGCGGGGACGTTGGGCCTCGTCTGTCTTCTTTCTCAAACCTGGCAGGGCTCTGCCGGATGGCTCGCGCACGGCTGGGGCTGGCGCAGGCACGGGTGGACGCTCCTTGACGCTCGGCTTTTTCTCTGGGGAAGGTGTTGGTAGGGCGGGTTGTGGCTCCATCTTCTCCTTGGGTGCGCCACCTGGACGCGGACGGCGGGCCTCGTCTGAATTCTTTCTCATCCCTGGCAGGGGAGTGCCGGATGGCTCGCGCACGGCTGGCGCTGGTGGAATCTCATTCACTTTGGGCTTCTCTGGGGTCGGTATTGGCAGGGCTGGTCGCGGCTCGGTGTCTCTACCCTTGGTCTGTGGCTCCATCTTTCCCTTCGGTGTGTCGTCACCCGGACGCGGACGGCGCGGATCATCCATCTTTCTTCTGCCAACTGGTGGGGGACTGTCAGTAGGCTTGTCTGTGGATGAGGTGGGGGCTTTGCCGTCCTTGGCTGTATCTGCGGGCGCGGGCGGGGTATCGGCCATGTTGGGCTTCTTTTCCGGTGTGGCAGGCGGCATATCGGCAGTGCCGGGCTTGCCCTCGCGGTTGCCTTTGGCTTTAGAGGCGGCTTCTGCAGTCTCTGGGAGACGCTCGCCCGGACGCTGCGGTTCACGCCCTGCTGGGCGTTCGGCCACTGGTTCAAACTTGGCTTGAGGGGGCAATTGATCAGGCAGCTTGACCTGGCTCTTCAGCCTGGCGCGTGCCTCGGCGACTTCGGTAGGCGTACCGGCATTGTTCCAGCCGCGGTTAATCTCGGCTCTGCCGACCCTTTCGGAAAACTTCCGGGGAGCGGCTGCGGGCCTGCTGTCAATGGGCAGTGCCAGCACGCTGAGTGAGTTACCTTCGATGCGAGAGCGGAACTGGTCGGCGCGCGGGTCGCTCAGATTACCCTCGAACTCCTGGCGGCGCTCCAGCTTGTAGCGCTGGATGGGAGCAGTACTTTGACGTGCCTGCTGGTCATAACCGATGCCGCCGTTGTAAACCACATTATTGGCGTAGGTGATGTTAGTGATGTTGGTCGTCTGGTTGACAATAGAAATATTCTGACGCTGATCCACGAACACGGAGCGCAGACGCGGTGCGCCAAAGTTCCGGTTTTCCACAAATCGGTAGCTGCTGGGGCCGATGTCATAATAGTCGTCCACCCAAGCACTGAAGCCGATGGCGCGGAGAAAGAGTGCCTCCGGCGGCAGCGGTGCCCAACCCACATAGCGTGAGCTGTGGCGCCAAGAGACCCAGCCCGGACCCCACTCCGTCCCTGGCACCCATACCCAGCCGACCCGCTCTACGTTCGCCCAGCGGCCATAGTGGTACACCGCCCAGCCAAAGGGTTCATTGGAGTCCCAGGTCCAGCCTGCGTCGGTATAAACCCAGCGCCCATCGCTGTAGGGACGCCAGTCTTCACCGACATCACGCGGGTGCCAGACATAACCATAGTTGCCTACCTCCCGCCAGTTGCCGTGGGATTCGAGGTTTTCATAAAAGAAGTCCAGCGAGACAGGCTCACGGGCCTCCGCAGAGGGAATGACCGACCCGATGAGCATCGTGGCGGCAAGAAATGAGATGAGTGTTTTCATAAATGGAACGAGTGAATGTTAGGCGTGCCGGTCTGGCGGCACGCCGTGGTCAGCGCAGGCAGCCTCAGAGGATGCGGCGACCTTGGATGACCCTGACCAGGACGATGATGACGGCCACGACCAGAAGGATGTGGATGAGGCCGCCCATCGTGGAGCTTGTCACCAGTCCGAGAATCCAGAGGACGAGGAGAATCACGGCAATTGTCATGAGCATAATGTTGTTTTTTCTTTGTGTTTATGTTGGGGTTGGGGCGGAGGCGCTGCCCGCCAGCGTATTTCCACGCCGTTGGCAGTGCCTCATGGGGTTAACTCGCGGACCGTGACCGGGTCAGAATGATGGGGTAGGGCATGGGGCGGCTGGCGGCACGGATTTCATTGGCAGGTGGCGTTGTGATTTGTTTCATGGGAATGGGGCTTGAGTAGGGGTTGGTGGTGGTAATGCGGGGTTCGGTTGCCCTTTGGTTTGTGGTAAATTTCATCGGCTGGAGGATGTCTGGCGCGCCACTCATTCGCTATGGGGTTTAACCCTACTCACGGCTGGTCTGGGAGGAGTGAAGGCGTTGTCTGTGCAGCAATTCCATTTGCCCATTTGCCACCACCACCGATGGAATGGCGCACACACCGGAAGACTCCTTTTTACCATCCCCGCGCGCCCAATGATCCTCGATGCCACCTGCCAGCTCGACTACCTGACTACGGAGGATATTCCCGCCATCTTCATGCTGCGCCCGCGCAGCGGCTGGGCGCAATGGATCATGCGGGAAGATTTTCACATCCATCCCCAGGTGCCCGTGCTGGAGTTCACGGATCTGTACGGCAATCTGTGCCAGAGAACCGTCATGCCAGCGGGTGAATTTCACTTTGCCGTGAGCTGCCGCGCCCGAGTCGCTGACTTTGTGGATGTAGATACCCTGGCCCCGCTGGTGCTGGTGCAGCATCTGCCGACTGAGATAATGCACTACCTCTTGCCCAGCCGCTACTGCCAGTCAGACAAGTTGTCCGCACTCGCCCTCTCCATTGTCGGGGATGCGCCGCCGAACTACATGCTTGTCGCCAGGATACACGCCTGGATTCACCAGCACATCTGCTTTGAATCCGGCTCTAGCGATGCCTCCACCTCTGCACTGGAGACTGCGGACACGCGGCGCGGGGTGTGTCGTGACTTCGCCCACTTGGGCATCGCCCTCTGCCGTGCAGTCAATATCCCGGCGCGCATGGTGGTGGGCTTTCTGTATGATCTGAAGCCGATGGACATGCACGCCTGGTTTGAGGCATTCATCGGCGGACGTTGGTTCACCTTTGACCCCACAGAGAAAGTCACCCGTGGCAACCGCATCGTCGTCGCTTATGGCCGTGATGCTGCCGATGTGGCACTGGCCACGATGTTGGGCACCTTCACGATGCAGAACATGCAGGTCAGCGTCAGCGCCGCGTAAGTGAAGGCGCTGCTGCCGCACCCTTCGGGGGCAGACAACAGCGCCTCAACAACCGGCCTGTAGCGGCGGCTCAGCGTGCCGCGCGCTCAATATGACTGCCAGCGTGCTCGACATCCCTGCCGAAGCCCTGGAAAGTTCTGCAACTGGTGCCGGCGACCGCAGCAAGCGTGGAGGCCAGTAGGAGGAGGATGAGACGTGTGTGTGGTGTTTTCATGGGTGTGTTTAGGGTGAAATGTTGGATTTAGGAACGTGTAGGTCAGTTAGTTGTGGCAGCCTCGGTGTCCCGGCGGAATTCTTTGATGGCGGCTTCCACGGCCTCGCGGCTTTGGCCAGTACGCTTCTGGATGCGGCCCAGCAACTCATCCTGCTGGCCTTCGATGAACTGGAGATCATCGTCCGTGAGTTTGGCCCACTTCTGTTTGAGATTTCCCTTGATGATGTTCCAGTCTCCTTTGAGTTCGATTGTTGTCATAGGACTCACTCTAACCCCTGCTTGCCCGATGCTGCTATGGGGTGTAACCCTACTGCCGCTGGAGCCGCAGCAGGCTTTTGCCTTTGCAGGTACTCATAAACCTTGGCAGCGCCAAACAAAAACAGCGCCGGTGGTGCCAGCGCAGACAGCAGACGTATCTGGGCCACCAGGATGGCACGCACGGGCAGCCGGTGCAGGCAGTAGCCGGAGGCTACGGCGATGAGCACGGATGACGTCGGCGACTTGCGAACATGTGCCTCGCACTCCTGGTAGCTTTGTCGCAGGCTTTGCTGCGCATTGCTGAGCATCGTATTTACGCCCTCTTCCAGCGAGAGCGGTGCGGATGGATTGACAGGTGCTGTACTCATGATTTACCAAAATTTGAGGTTGCTGCCGACGCGGCCAATCTGGTCTGACCAGGAGTCAATCGTGCGCCCTGGGTGGTAGCGGTGCATTCTGTCCATCGCCTTCCCGGCACCGTCACGCGCGGAGTCATAGCCTTCATGCAGACGGTGGGCGATGGGGGCCAGCGCGGCGTGGATGGCCTCGCGCGTGGTATTGAAAGGCTCGTCTACAAACCGCTCGCGGAAAGTAGGCTCCTCACGCCGCGCCATTACGATCAGGTAGCCAAGTGCCGTGCCCAGGGCGAGTGCGCCGAGGATGATCGGCACGGGGTTTTGATGCACATATTCTCGCGTGCGGACCATCGTGTCCTCGACTTTGACGGACATGTTGTGGCACATCTCCTTGGCGGCTTCGGTGGCGTGCTGGACAGCCTCCTTGGTGCTTTCAGGTGGGTGATCACTGGGCAGCTTCTCGTGGATATCGGTGTTCATGTGTGGGATTTCTGGCGGTGTTGAATGCGGTCTGCGCAATGGAGCGGTACTTTTGCCAGGATGGCATGTGCGCCCATGCCCCCGGTAAAATAGGTTACGCAGTGCAGTAGCCTGCCGCTATGGGGTGTAACCCCACCTCCAGGCCGCAAAGGTGGGGTTTCACCCCATCGACGGACTGCTGCTGAGGGACTGTATTTGCCACGATGAACACCACCCCCGCAAACCTAACCGCCGCCGATGGCCCGCAGATAGGCGTCGCCACCGCACGTCTTTTGCTAGAACTTGCCCTTGAAAGAGAGCAGCAGGCAGCAAGCGCAGAATCCCCTGAGTTAGCACATAAGCACGCGCTCAACAAACTGACCGGCGCATCCATCCATCTGCAGCCGATAATTCTCCCTGTTAAACCATGATTTATGTTGAAGGGCATTACCGAGATTCAACGCAACGAAGTTTTGCTAAAGACAGGCGCGTTGCAGAACGCGATCCTCAACAGCGCCAACTTTTCCAGCATCGCCACGGACGAGAAGGGGGTGATCCAGCTCTTTAACGTCGGTGCCGAGCGCATGCTGGGCTACACAGCAGCGGAGGTGCTCGATAAGATCACCCCGGCGGAGATTTCTGATTCGCAGGAGATCATCACGCGCGCCGCCGCCCTCAGTCTGGAGCTGGGCACCACCATCGCACCAGGCTTTGAGGCTCTGGTCTTCAAGGCCTCCCGCGGCATTGAGGACATCTATGAGCTGACCTACATCCGCAAGGACGGCAGCCGTTTCCCCGCCGTGGTATCTGTCACCGCGTTGCGCGACGATCTGGGCGGCATCATCGGCTACCTCCTGATCGGTACGGACAACACCGCGCGAAAGCGGGCCGAGGAGGAACAAAAAAAAACTGCTCCAGGAGCACACTGTCGAGTTGGAAAAGGCCAAGGCCATCGCGGAGAAGGCCAACCTCGCCAAATCAGACTTCCTTTCCAGCATGAGCCATGAGCTGCGCAGTCCGCTCAATGCCATCCTCGGCTTCGCGCAGCTCATGGAGTCGGACTCCCCGCAGCCCACGCCCACGCAGAGATCCAGCATTGACCAGATACTCCACGCGGGCTGGTATCTGCTGGAGCTTATCAATGACATCCTTGACCTTGCGGTCATCGAGTCCGGGCGGCTTTCGCTCTCCCTAGAGGCCGTGTCCTTGCCAGAGATCATGCTGGAATGCCAGTCCATGATCGAGCCGCTGGCGCTGCGACGTGGCATCAGCATGACGTTTCCGCAGTTTGAGAACCCGTCCTTCATCCAGGCTGATCGCACGCGCTTGAAGCAGGTGCTCATCAATCTGCTCTCCAACGCGATCAAGTACAACCAGGCAGGGGGAACCGTCGTTGTGGACTGCACTGCGGTCATCCCTGGGCGCATTCGTATCAGTGTCAGGGATACGGGTGCGGGATTGTCGCCAGACAAGCTGGCGCAGCTCTTCCAGTCCTTCAACCGCCTCGGCCAGGAAGCTGGTGGGGAGGAGGGCACCGGCATCGGCTTGGTCGTCAGCAAGCGGTTGATGGAGCTGATGCAGGGCATGATCGGCGTGGCGAGCACCGTCGGCGTCGGCAGCGTTTTTTGGATCGAACTGACTTCAGAGGTGGACCCTCAACTTGAGTTCGCCAAAGACGCATCCGCAACTGTGGGCGAGACACCCATCCCGGCAGTACCGCGCCCGCGCCTCCTGCTTTATGTGGAGGACAACCCCGCGAACGTGAGGCTTGTCGAGCAGCTCATCGCACGTCGCCCCGATATGCGCCTCATCACGGCGGGCAATGGCAGGGACGGCATTGACCTCGCGCGCGGCTACCTGCCGGACGTCATCCTCATGGACATCAATCTGCCCGGCATCAGCGGCATTGAGGCCATGAAAATCATCCGTCTTGATCCCACAACCGCGCGCATCCCCATCGTTGCCCTCAGTGCCAATGCCATCCCGCGCGATATTGAAAAGGGGCTTGAGGCCGGCTTCTTCCGTTACCTGACTAAACCCATGAAGGTGAACCAGTTTCTGGAGACACTGAACGTCGCGCTGGAGTTCGCGGAGAGTGGGGCTAGCAAGAGTGCCTAACAGCATTTTGCCCGGCCCGCATTGCAACGGGCCGGGCAAAATTTGTGCTACACAGCGGCCAAAGCCATGCGGCAATGACCGGGAGCGGACTTTACCTTGAGGAACGTCTGGAAAGTGGCCGCACCTCAAGTAGGTTGCTGACATTCTCCGGGCGACCTGCCCCAGCAGCGATGGCACCGATTCGCGTCTTGCCCTCCGCAGTATTCACATGGCCGCGCAGGGTCGTCTGTGCTTGGAAGGTGACGACTTCGATGTTCTTGGCGTTGGCGGAGAGGCTGGGATCAGCCTGGATGGCTTGCTTGATACGCGCGGTTTTTTGCTCATCGCGGAAGTTTTCCCCCTCCTCCATCGGCGTGGCTTTTCTAATCATGCCCGACCGCGCATTCTGGCGGGAGTGCAGTCCGTCGTCGGCCTCCACTTCCCTGTTCACATAGGACTGTTGCTGGAAGGACGTCTTGCTGTTGTTCAGCCATTTAAACTTCGGCTCGCCTGCGATCTCTGCGTGGGTGGAGTCCAGCACAATGGCGTCCTTCCCCGCATTGTAGCGCAGGGAACGTGCCTGGATGATGCTGCGTGAGCCAGTGGTGCCGGTCATGACGACATGGACGATCTGGCCTTTAGGCAGATCCATCATCAGGCTGCCCACTTTGCCGACTTGCTGGCCCTGCTGATTCACAATGGGAAGACTGTGGATTTGGTCAGTCCTCTGCACATGGCCGAGGCGCAAAATCTGCGCGTTCTGCCTAACCGTCTGGCCTTCAGTAAAGAACCAGGGTTCCAGCCCAAAGTAGCGATTCACCTTGGCCACCGGCCCGCGCTGGGAGTAAGCGGCGAAGTTTGACGTGTCAAAGTTCGGTGCTGCGGCGAACTTTGCCCGGCTCACGTTCAGCCGCATCACTTGGCTGCGCTCATCAAGCGTGAGCGCCCTCGGGGGCACGGCTTTGGTGCTGCCATCCGCCCCAGCCACGATCACCTCCACGAGGCGTGCATTTTCTAGGTCGGCAGTGATGTGGATGACTCTGCCGAGCCTTTCATTTTGGAAGTTCCTAATTTCTAGGCCGATGAACTCAGTAAATGATTTCGCAGGGCGGTGGCCCGACGCGTAAGTTTGGGATGTGTCCCAGGTATGCGTGCAGCCGCAGAGCGTTGCGATGGCACAAGTGGCGAGGATGGTTTTCAGTCTCATAGGTGATGTGATTCCGTTTCTAGGGTGACGTTTCACGGGGGAGTCCCGCTGGTTGCAGCAATGCCGCATCATCAGGGTAGTCGCAGTCAACCCATGACTGCTATGGGGTGTTTTCCCCAGAGCATGCAGTCTCCTTGGCAGACCTGCTCCACACACTTGCATCCTGGTGGATGCGGTAGCGCAATACAGCGTAGCGCGCCCACTGTAACTCATGTCCCGGGTCTGCTTGTCGCCATCATGCCAACACTGGTGCGTCTCACCGCGCGCTCAAAGTCTCCAGCGCCATGACGGTGGCGGCGTTGCGGCTTTCCACGCCCATCTTTTGGAAGCAAACACCGAGATGCTGCTTGACGGTTTTTTCGCTCATCTCAAGGATGGCGGCCACGTCGCCGTTGCTCTTGCCCTGGGCCACCCAGAGCAGCACCTCGGCCTCGCGGGCGGTCAGGCCATGGGCTTTCTGGAGGAGATCGGGACGGTCGAAATTGGGGTTGAAGCCGCTGTTGTCCGCTAGGCGCTGCTTGACGGCTTCTGCGCGTGCAAGACGCGTCTGCACGGCGGCGAGGAGGTCGTCACGCACCACGGGCTTAGTGAGATAATCGTCCGCGCCGAAGTTCATGCCCACACGCACGTCGCTTTTGTCGCTCTTAGCGGTGAGAAAGATGAAGGGCGTGTTGTCGAAGGCCTCATCCTCACGCAGAGCCTGGATGACGCCGTAGCCGTCGAGTTCGGGCATCATGACGTCGCACAGGATGAGGTCGGGGCGCTCCTTTCGGGCCACCTCGACGCCGACGCGGCCGTTTTCCGCCACGCAGGTCTGGTAACCCTCCAGTTCAAGCATGAGCGCCACATTTCGGCGCATGGGTGCCTGGTCTTCGATGATGAGAATTTTCTTCGCCATGTGCGGATGATGGCAAATCTTCGCCGGAATGCCATCCGACTAAAGTCGGATGCCCGGTAACCCAATAGTGTGGTTCAATCCCACCATGACCACCCACCAAGTCCATCTAATCCGCAAATCCTTCGCCCAACTGGCGCGGCATGAGCATGTGGCGGCGCTGATTTTTTACCGTCGGCTGTTTGAGATCGCCCCGGAGCTGCGGCCCATGTTCAAAGGCGACATTGAGGAGCAGTCGAAGAAGCTGCTGGACATGCTGGGCGTGCTCATCGCCATGCTGGAGCGTCCGCTTGGCCTGGAACTGGAGCTGAAGGCGATGGGTGCGCGTCATGCCGGTTACGGCGTGAAAGACGCGCACTACGCCACGGTGGGTGGTGCGCTGCTGGACATGCTTGAGGAGACGCTGGACAAGGACTTCACGCCCGAGGTGCGCACCGCCTGGACGGCGCTGTATGGCGCGGTAGAAGCGACGATGAAGGCGGGCGCGAAGGAGAATGAAGCGGCTGTTCTGCATGGCTTGCAGTAGCCTAGTTCTCCAGATTCGAGTTTCTCGAATCCAGTGTGTAGGATATACCTGTCTTGGAGCTATTAATCTGGCACAAAGAATGAACCTCAAGCTGCATACTGCGTTGAGCTTGAGGTGAAGAAGGTGCGGAAACGCTCAGGCTGCTTCTGGCAGAAGCGCAGCCTACCGATGATTTGCTTTTGCAGGCAGCGTTCGTCCTTGGCCGAGGGGAGGTGGCTAAATCTCCTCCAGAAAGCCTTTGCGGCTATTTTGCAAGAGGTCACATAAAGCCCTGGCTAAGAAGGGCTGGCTAGCTTTCCGCGTTTGACTGGGGGCTGGGAATCGCCAGCCTTTGATCTACTTATGAAAACCAGCCTCTCTGCCCTTATTGTCTTTACCGCTGCCAGCCTTCAGGCGGGTGATTTTGTGTCTCTTTTCGATGGTAAATCCCTGGCGGGCTGGTCCGGGCTGGATGGCAAGGCACCGGAGGCAGGCTGGGTAATCGCGGAGGGTACGCTGCATCTGAATGGCACGAAGGGCGGGATGCTCCTGTCTGAAAAAGAGTACACGAACTTCGAGCTGGAGTGGGACTGGAAGATCGAAGAAGGCGGCAACAATGGCGTGAAATACTGGGTGACGAAGGTCGGCGGCAAGGAGTGGCTGGGCATTGAGTACCAAATGATTGATGACGCGAAGCATCCTGACGGCATGAAGGGCGGCAGCCGCACGACAGCCTCTATTTACGACATTAAGATGCCTGCCGCAGACAAGCCGATGAAGCCGGTGGGGGAATGGAACAGCAGCCGCGTCGTGGTGAACGCGGGGAAAATCCAACACTGGCTCAACGGTGCCCTGGTGTGCGAGGCGGATACGACGACGGAGGAGTGGAAGCAGATGATCGCGGGTAGCAAGTTCAAGTCCAAGGTCGGCTTTGCCCCAGGCACAGGCCGCATCATGCTGACCGACCACGGCGACAAGGTGTGGTTCAAAGGCATCCGCGTGCGGGAGCTTTAATGAAACCGTAGCCTTCAACTCTCAGGATAGACCGCCACGGCCATGATGCCTTCAGTGGGCAGCCAACCGACGACCTCGACGCGGCGGGGTGCCCTGGAGGTGGCGCTGACTCCCATGCCCTGGCGGACGGTATCGAGCAGCTTCTTCTGAGTATCGGCATTTACATCGCTGCCAAAAAAACTGGCGAGATGGGTCAGGACGGGGGCGGCCGGGGCGTTCATGCCGACCACGGTCACAGGCGTGCTGCTCAGGCCACTGGCGAGTATCTGCTCACGCATCGCAGCCGGAGTGAGGGTGCCTGGCATGAGGATCAGACGGCGGAGACGGGCCACAGTAGGCACATTTACCTGCGGCTGGAGGGCGACGGCGGGGACGGCGGCAGACGGCGGCTTGATGGACTTCGTGGGCTTTAGGAAACGGGGGCCAGAATCCTCCACGGTTGACATGGGGGGGCCGGCCTGGGGCAGGGGCAGGGGCAGCGGAATGTCCTGCGCCTGGGTGCTGGCACCCAGGAGGCAGAGGCAGGCGATGCTGAAGAAACGTTCCGAAATTGACACAGGACGTGAGTTTATGACCTGGCGGATTTTTCCACAATGACAATTTTCATGCACTGGCTGGACGGCTCCTTGCGCCTGCGGATGCTGAAGCATGTCCGCCGATGTCCTGATTTCGAAGCGAAAAGACTTCCTACCTCTCACCGAAGAGTTAGAGACCTACCTGGACCAGTTCGGGCGGCGCTACTCGCTGCCGGCGAGCTACAAGGATCTGTTGGGCTTCATCGAGAGCTATCCGCTCGATGACAAGAACGGCAACCCCACCCACTGGGCCAGCGTGCTGTATCCGCAGGATCTGCAGCAGGAACTGTTTCCGCGCCTGACGAGCATCTACTCCCTCCTACGCACCGGGGATCTGCACGCGGTGCCGCATCTTTATGTGGAGCGGGTGGACTTTTGTGAGTTTGGGAACTCGCGCCCCTTCCGCGTGCGGGTGGTGAACCAGTACAATGACAACTACGACCACTTTTATGTTAAGACGGCGGACGCCTCGCGGGTGTACGGGCTTGAGCTAGAGCATCTGCTTTCGCCAAATCGCATCAACTACCTGGCCCACGGCGGCACGCTGGTGGAGGAGCATGTGGCTGGCGTGCCGGGGGATGTCTTCATCCGCGACTACCTGGACCGCGCAGACGTGAACAAGGTACGCATCGCCAAGGAATTTGTGAAGTTCAGCGAGCGCTGTTTCATCCGGCTGCTGGGGGACATGCGCAGCTACAACTATGTGATAGACATCACGCCGGACTTTGAGGACGTGCAGTACCGCGTGCGGGCGATTGATTTCGACCAGCAGAGCTACGAGGGGCGGCGCAGCCTGTACCTGCCGCAGTTCTTCAAAGAGAACAACGCCGTGGTCTGGCTGTGCTCAAAGTGCCTGAACCTGCCAACGATGAAGCAGTACCAGGACGAGGAGCGCAGCCTGATTGCGCGCCGCTACATCGGCGAGCACCAGCGCATCTCCGCGCTGCTGGACATCATGAAGCGCAACCCACGCGAGCCTGCGGAGAAAGTGGCGCAACTGGCGCGCGAGTTGGGCGAGCACCATCAAAGCAGCGCCTTTGACACCTGCGAATCCATGGGAGCGATCGTGGAAAGGAACCTCGAAGTGGCGCTGGCACGGCATCTGGTTTAGCGCGTGGTGAGCAGTCAAAACTGGCTCAAATTCCGGGGGGGCGGACCAAGTTGACTTCCCCAATGTCCTCCGCGATTCAAGAGACTGCCATGAGCCAGCCACATCCTTTTGATCTCACGGGCTCACGGCCTTCGTCTCCGGCACTTCAAGCGGCCTGGGGGAGCGCTTCGCGCTCACGCTCGCCAAAACAGGAGCGGATATCATCATCTCCAGCCGCACACTCGCATCGCTGAAGGAGATGGAAAAGCAGGTCACTGACCTGGGCCGCAAATGCACGCCGCTGGAGCTGGATGTGCGCTCGCAGGATAGCATCACGGCAGCGGTGGCAGCGGTAAGGCGGCAGTGGAGAAAATTGACATCAAAGTGAACGGCACGGGCTGCAACGTACGCAAGCCCGCGACTGAGATTACCTGAGATTACCTGAGATGACTGGAATCTCGTCGTGGACACGAACCTGCGCGGTACCTTCTTCCTGGCGCAGCAGGTGGCGAAGGAGTTCATGATCCCCGCAGGCTAAGGTCGCATCATCAACATCGGCTCCGTGACCTGCGCGGCCGGTTACGCGAGCCTGGTGCATGACTGGGGGAAGCACGGAGTCACCGTAAACGCGCTGGCACCGGGCTGGTTCAAGACCTCGCAGAACCGCGTGATGTATGAGGACGCAGGCTGGGGGGAATACCTGACCGAGCGCATCCCGCTGGGCCGCCCTGGCGCGATGGATAATCTGGAAGGGCCGCTGCTCTTTCTCGCCGCCGAGGAAAGCCGTTATGTGACCGGGCAGCTTTTGCTAGTGGACGGCGGCATCAGCGTCGGTGCCACGCACGCTGTCAGCAAAGAAATGAAGCCCCAGTAGCCCTCCGATACGCCGCAGGCTGGAAAGCCCGCCCTTCGGCATCAACCGCCAAAGTACCGAGTCGCCAGCAGATGAAACTTCAGGCAGCGGCAGGCATCGTCTTCAATGCGCCGTTCTGTCCCTTTATGGCGTTCAACACCCTCGGAGTGGCCCTTGGCGTGGAGCGGGGATGGGGTGCGAGGTTGGGCTAAAAGCAGGGTAATTCCCCATGTGATGCCGCACCGCCAACCGCTAACCTGCCTAAACCCAACCCCTTGCCCACCATGAAACGGTCCATCCTCCTCGCCTTCGCCACCCTTGCCATCCCCTTCCTGGCGATGGCGCAATCCCCAGGAACCCCACCCTCCGCTCCGGCTCCAAGCGAAGATAAGCCCCTGACACCGGGCGCACCCATACCGGCACCTGAAACTCCTCCTGTGCCTGTGCCTGTGCCTGTGCCTGTGCCTGTGCCTGTCGTGCCACCCGTGGTGCCTCCTGTGGTGCCACCCGCGCCCATCCCCGTCCCTGACCTGCCTCCTGTTGCTGTGCCACCCGTGCCTGCCACGCCAGAAAAGCCGACAAAACCCGGATTCAAACGCCCCGGCATTCCCGGAACCAAAGAAAAACCCGGCAAGCCCGGAAAGCCGGTCCCGGTTCTCGTTCCTCCAGTCACTGAAGCCGATCCAAAGTCCACCACCGAGCCACCGACACCCGCTCCAGGGATGAAAGCGCCCTCAGTACGTCCGGCGGAACCCGATGCGAGTGTCACCCCGCCGGCCACCCCCGGCACCACCGGAACCCGTCCCTTCCCCGGCAAAAGACCCACCGATCCGAGAGAGCGTCCCCTTGATCCTGCTGCGACACCCTCGCCAGCCCCCGGCACATCGATGCCTGCTGCCGCCAACCCCGCGCCCGAAGTCCCCGTCGTAGCGAAAACCGTAGAACGACCCGAGCGCCCCGTCGCAGAGAAGCCACCCTCGAAAGAGACCGTCGAGGTGCTGGAAGACCAGGGAAAGCGCGACCGCCAGGCCGACGCCGCGCAGGCCCGGAAGATCGAGAACAAGGACGATGCCAAACGCCTGCTCATGACCATCCTCGGCGCAGCCGCCGCAGGTGAAATCGCGAATCAGCCCCGTAACCAGCCCAGGCCCGCCGACCGCTCCAGGCAGAGCTACCGGCCACCGGTTGAGGAAGTCGGCCGGACGCAGTTGGACCGGCAACGCAATGTCGGCATCATGGTGCAGCGCTTCCAAGGGCAGGCCCCACCGTCCGCAGCCCGGGATCCAAGAAACCCGGCATTCACCCAGGGCCAGCGCGCCCCACGGTTCTACGAGGGCAACCGCCGCGTCGTTCGCTATGCATCCATGCAGGAAATACCGCCCGTCATCGTCGCCTCCCAGCAGCTGAACCGCGTCCAAGTGCTCCCCCAGGCACAAAGCCCCGAGACTTTATGGCTGCGGCCCGATTTGCGCGAGCAGGTCGGAAGTGCAGCACGTTTGATTGAAAAAGGCGTGGTGTGCTGGCTGCATTTGAATCGCGGGCTGCTTCTGGCGAAGCCTATCCGCATG
>Ga0247844_1000680_pt1:0-67500 | contig 70207 bp, 62 predicted proteins | sample LaCtaG_FD_192421 | JGI IMG/M metagenome (GOLD analysis project Ga0247844, IMG submission 192421) | Freshwater microbial communities from meromictic Lake La Cruz, Castile-La Mancha, Spain - LaCruzMarch201714.5m_1 | ecosystem: Environmental > Aquatic > Freshwater > Lake | place: Spain... | reverse complement strand
GTACTCATCCATTGTCTCAATCGCCTTGATATATTCTGTGCAATTTGGGGAAAAGCCATAGGTGTGTCCGGCATGGTCTGGGTCATCAAAATGAAGTATCATCATATCAGGGCAGCAAGATAATAACTTATCTTTACTAGCTATAAACAAAGACAAATCAGTTTCGTAGCGCTGTGCATAATCCTCAGTACTTGTGATTTTTAAAAAATCATCCCAATGACTCAAGCTTGCAACACTCAATGCTGGCTTTATACATTTAGCTCTTTTAAATAAATCCGGGTAATTATCATATTGATTCTTTTTAAAGGAGTTCTCGGTTAAGCCATGCTTTTCTGGCCAAACGCCATGAAGGATCGTAGACCAACCAGGCACGCTGACCGTATGAGGGCCGCGATCAGTATTCCAAGAAACAAAACTACGCTGGATTAGACTATCAATTGCAGGTGTATTAGCCAACTGTAGGGCATCGGTCCTTACACCATCCAAGCCTATAAATAGCACTTTTCGGACAGCCTCAGTCCCTGGTTTACATGTTGTAATTATTTCTTTACGGGGATTAAACCGATCTGCACACGAAGATAATAATAACAAAACTATTAAAATTCTAAGTCTTTTTAAGTGTCTGTTGCAAGACACCATAAGATAAGAATTTTAACTAAATTTAGTTTATGATAATGTTTTTCGTGAATGGTTTGCCATTAATAATAGCTTGTAGAATATAGGTTCCTTTTGGATAAGAACCTGACAAATCAACTATAATTTTATTTTTACCAATTATAACTTGCTCATTTTTCTTGATACTCCATGTCTTTCCATTCATATCAACTAGCTTAAGATCAATTGAACCTTGTTGTAATGATTCAAATGTAATTGTTGCCAACTGAGTATCCGCTGCGTAAAAGAGATTAAATGCTGAAATATTTTCGTTTTCAGTTAATCCCGCACCTGACGAGGGGGCATTGATAACATGCTGAGAAAGATAGATTTGATCACCATTAGTGTTATTATTGTTGTTTGTTTTATTGGCTGCCACGTAAAATGTGACATTTCCGACATTCGTAGCAGGAGCAGTCCATGTCCAAGACCACACTGGAGTAGCGCTTGAATTACTTGTTGCTTTATGTTCAGCATAGTTACGTTGCGCACCAGTAATGGTAGCGTTAACAATTTGAGTAGTTAAGGCCGCGGTAAATGTCCCTGCCATTAAATTTGATGAAGTAAGTACAGTAGATTGAAATCCTTTTTTAGCAGGATTAGATGTCATGGCTAAATTAACGGTATATGTTGCACCAGCGACATATGACACAACAGGCATGTTATTGACATCTAAAAGAACAAAGTTGTTTTCTGTAGCTCCACTAAGAGAAGATCCTGAATGACAACTAGTGCAGTTTTGCTCTCCAGGAGCACCTGTCTTTCCTCCCGCAGGTCCATTAGATTGATTTGGCGATTTGTGGTATGAATTATTGATTGTTACTCCTTGATGAAAAGCAAGTAATAATAAACTGCTAGCAATAAATAAACTTGGTAAAAAAAACGATTTTTTCATAACTTATTTTTTATAATCTATAATTTAGAACAAGATTAGATTTAAATTTTACAAAACAAATATATTACTTTTCATGGAATTAATTATTCAACTTACCTTGACTAACCCAACATTTTATAAATTGTATGGTTGAATCCGGAAGCATTGGGCCTCCCTGAGGCATCAGTGAAAACCCTTGCCCCTGCATCGAGCCTAATAATGCTGACGATTGGTTCGAAATATTGGTGTGGTTTGAAAAAGTATATCCTGTAGAGTTTCCAACATTATGGCATGAAATACAATTTTGTTGAATAATTGGAAGTACTGTTGCATTAAAAGAAACTGTATCGATACAAGATGGGTCCATTATGGTCGAAGGCACTTTATCTTTAGAACAAGAAAAAAAGGGAATAGCTCCCCCTACTAAAATAAGAAGTGCTGCGATTTGATTAAATTTTTTCATTAGGAGATATTAAAGGGTAAAAGGTCAACCAGAATAATGGAAAGATAAAATGAAATGGTATTGCGAAAACTGGAAAAAATTCAGCGTCAGCATGAGTAACTTGTGCTAAAATAGGAATACAAACAGTAAAAAAGGAAATTAAACTAAGTGACAAATTAAACACCCATAGATTCCTGGCACGAGTTACTCTAACATATTGCAGAAATAAAAAAGTGGCTAAGAAAGAAATAAAGCAATAAGTAGAAATTAATTTCCAACTAGGCAATACCGAAGAAAAATCAAATAAAAAATGGTTAAAGGAAAAAAAATAAGTAAGTCCAAGTAAGCTAGACAAAAAGGCTATAAATAATGCGAAGACAATCGGTTTAATTCGCATTATTTTTTTAACGCTGGAATGACATACACGACCTTCATTTTATCTGGAACAACATTGCTTTTTTTACCCACTTTAAATGCCAATCGATCCACACTAAAAGTTCCGCTAAATACTATTTTATTTCCCGTTATCGTTTTTGTAGCCGGGATAGTATATTGTTTTGTTGTTCCCTTCATAGTTAAATCTCCGGTAATTAAATAGCCGTTTCCATTTTTAGCAACCTTGCTAGATTTAAATTTGATTTGAGGAAATGAAGCTGCATTAAACCACTCGGATGTTTGCGCTTTTTTATTTTGCATTCCATTTCCCGTATTAATTGAAGACACTTCAATATTTAAGTTGAACTTACTATTAGCTAAATCGGCGTCACTGAAATAAATATCACCTCCCATTTTTGAAAAAGAACCAGAAGGATCGGCCGATTTAAATTCCATTTTATAACCAGCGCTAACTACATAATGTTCCACCGGCAAAAACGTGAATGCTGCTGAAACTATCATTAGAACAGCAAATAGAAGGGTTGATAATCTGTTTTTCATATCTTACATTTTTAGTTATTCTTTTGTGAATTTCCTGCCTATGCAAAAACCTAACCTAAATTGGCCCAGCGACCACTTTTCTGTTGTATAAGGAATAAATTGAAGTTCACCTATTCCCGATGAATTGGTTATATTAACGGTAAAATTGTGACCGAATGTAAACCATTCCAGCGCAATCCCGAGACTGCTTTTGGAATTAGTACGCATGTTAGGAGAAGCAAAGGCATGGTAATACTCCCCTATCACAGCAAATCTTGAACTAATTCGAAAACGAATACCCGAGCCTACTGCAAATAATTCATTTTGATCATCCGCAGCGACATAGTTGCGATGAACATATGTTGGCATAATACAAAGACTTAAACGGTCATTAAAGCGCCTAGCTACATTGAGTTGCGAAACATAGGAAAAACGGTGTGAAAACTTTGGAAAATTACTAACTAAACTTTGATCATTACTCGCTGTCATATACGTAAACCCGGCTGTTCCAATTAAACTCATAGACACGAATGACTTTCCTTTTTTTTGTTTTAAAACACTATATTTCACATGGCCATCTAACAAAGATCTATAGGGCTTTCCCGCGCCTTTGCATCGGCCAAATCCAAGCATCAATTTATCGGTCAAGCCGTATTCCAAGGCAATGCGCATATCTGATAAATTATCAAATCCAAACATACTTTGAACCCCTCCATTTGTTCCAGCTATATCACCAAATTTATGTTCAATCCTAAATTCCATTGTGCCTTTTGGCAACATGTCTACAGAATGTCCATTAATAACTCTAGTTCCAGTAAAGGTGTAATCCAACTCTTGCGATTCAAAAATGGTGTCTGGAATAGCTTGAGACCAAAGGGAATTATAAAGAAAAACGAATAAAAAAAAAGTGAGGAATTTACTCATTATGATAGCTTAATTTTAGAGCACAAAGGTATGCAATAATTTATGCAAAATAGTATCGATTCCAACTGTTAATTGTTATTAATTCGTAGCTTTGATTACCAATGAATAAAAAACAACTTAGATTAGCTTATTCCGAGAAACGGACGGAACTCGATGGTTCTAAAAGAAAATCATTTATTGAAAAAATCATTTTAGAACTGTCTAAATTTGACCTGTTCCAAAAACATGTGTCCATTTACCTAACAATCGCGGATAAAAATGAGATAGACACCCGGCTAGTAATAGCTTGCATTCAAAATCAAGGAGGTGTTCCCGTTGTTCCCAAAGCAAATTTTCAAACGGGGGAACTAACTCATTATATATATGAAGGAACTGAGCAGCTTAAAGTAAATGAATATGGAATTCCTGAGCCAACATATGGAAAAGTTATTAATACCAATGAAATTGACCTTGTTATTGTTCCTCTTCTTATTTTTGATCGCCTTGGAAACCGTGTAGGTTACGGAAAGGGATTTTATGACCGATTTCTACAAGAATGCAATCCTTCTACATTAAAAATTGGACTTTGCGATTTTGAGCCAGTTGACCATATTACAGATGTAAATAATCAGGACATAGCATTGGACTTTTGCATTACACCTAAAAAGACCTATTCCTTTAATTTATAACACTGTGCATATTTTATCAAAATGAAACATCCCGAAATGGATTTATTATTATTTCACACCCCCAACTGTATAGAGGCTGGGTGTGACGAAGCAGGAAGAGGATGTCTTGCTGGGCCAGTTGTAGCTGCCGCGGTAATATTAAAACACCCGATCGGTGGTCTTAACGACTCCAAACTACTCACCAAAAAAAGAAGGGATGAATTACGAATTGAGATCGAAAAAAGTGCTTTGGCATTTGCTGTGGCCATTGTTGCACCTGAACAAATAGACAAAATAAACATCTTAAATGCGAGTATTGAAGCCATGAAAATAGCCTTGGATAAACTTGCTATTACTCCCCAACACATCCTTATTGATGGAAATATGTTCTCTACCTATACATCAATAAAACATACAACCATCATAAAAGGAGACACTAAATTTCAATCAATCGCTGCGGCTTCAATTTTAGCAAAAACTTATCGAGATGAAATAATGGAATCGCTTCACAAAGAAAACTCAGCATACAAATGGGATAAAAACAAAGGCTACCCAACGAAAGAACATCGTGAAGCCATACGCTTAAATGGAATATCAATCCACCACAGAAAGTCCTTTCAACTATTACCCCGACAAACAAATTCCCTTTTAAGAGATTGAACATTACTTTGTTCATTTAATTTACAAGCAAGCATTTTTAGTGTATTAAAGCGGTATACTTTTACACCAAAATGTGATCATGGTCAAGAAAATTATTGGACCCCTTGTTGTTTTTCTTTGTCTTAGTTGGATTGCTTTTGTTGCTCGTGGAATCTTACAAAAAGAAAAAGAAAGTGATTTTCTTTGTTATTTTGGCACACAAGATTCATTAGTTTTAGTTATTCACCATATAAATGAGTTTAATTGGGAGACTGTTGGATTCAATACCTTAGGAAGTAACCAAGACTTGTTTTACGATATCACACGTAATTTAGATAATAATTACAGCGTATATATTAGTAAAGAAAGACCATTTTTGGTAATTGAAATAAATCAAAAATGGTCAAAGACAAGTGTAAAACGATTGTTTGATAAAGGACATCGAAAATTTCAATTAACCGGACTCAAAACCTTCGAATATGGCTCCTACATCGGAAAATACGAGGGGAAACAACTAATGATATTCCCAAAAGATTTTAAGATTGAACCAATTTGCAATTCGCCATTTAAGGTGGATAAGCAAGCAAGTTATTCAATTGTAAAATTTGATAAAAAAGAGCCGCACATTCAAGATGTATACTTAAAAGATGACTGTAAAGTGGTCTATGAAGCACAGAAAAGTAATTATATTAAACCAAATTTAGTGGACGACAGGTACATATTCGCAGAAAATATTCCGTCCAATTTTTCATCTTATGCATTTTACGAGAAAAATTATTTGAGAGAATTAGACCCTATTTTTAAGAAAGGAGTATTTCAAAATTGGATTGAAAGTGGCATAGTTGAGTTAATAGTTGACGATCAAAAAGTATTAGTATTTGATGTTTTGGAGGGACAAAGTCCCATTCAGAATCTGAATGAATTATTAAATAAAGAAGAAGAAAATTTAGCAAGCGGATTTTTTAAGGGCGTTCCAATAAAAAGTGGTCCTGAGGATTATTTTACACTTGGTTTTTTCATAACTGAAACAAATGGATATGCCTATGTTTCTTTGCATAAGGAAACCATAGATAAAGTCTTAACTGAAATTAAAATGAGTCATACACTTTCTAGCGATAATAAGCAATTTAACTCGTTGATAAATTACCTGCCTCTCTATGTATCTGAACGAATAATAAATAAGAATAAGCAAGAAAGTATAAGCCATATAGGGAAAAATAAAATAAAGACCAATGTCTATTTTTTTAACAATCAATCCAATATTAACGAATCAGAAACGAACCAGTATTTTTCCATGAATCCTGGTAGCAGAATTACAGCATTTTGTGCATTAGCCGGGAGAGGGAACGCCATAGTTTCTAGTGAAAACCAAGAATTACACGCGTACAAAAACGGCACAAAAATATGGTCTAGAAAAACAACAAATCCATTACTTTCTAATCCAACATTATTGTCATTCTCACAAAATGAGCGAGAATCCATTGCATTGCGCTTTGCGGATAAAATAGAAGTCATTGATAAAATGGGGCGTATTACACAAAATATACTTGGGAACTTTCAATTAGATCCAATTCGTTATGTTTTGAATGATCAATTTCAACTATTATGCGCTTCAAAAACGGCCATACAAGCATTTAATGAGCAAGGTAAAGTGACGTTCAGCCGAGCCTTAACGGAAGACGTTCAACATGTATCGGTTTACTATGAAGGGAAGAAAGCTATTTGTGCCATTCTTAGCACTGGGCAATTGCAACTAATTGATTTAGGTAGCAAAAAACTTATACGAAAAACAATGTTTCCTGAAAATGCTACCGAAAAAAAGATGGTTGAGAATGGAGCTTGTGTTTTTCTGGAAAATCAATCCTACATGATTTTAGATAATAAGGGAATAAAAACAAAGTTAAACCTTGACAAATCTTGGAAACTGAATACTCATTTTGTTTTTCAAAATGTTCCTTACTTACTGTTTACAAAAAACAAACAATGTGCATTAATAAAAAATGATGGTACTAAAATTTGGACTAAAAATTTTCCAATGAGGGAACTAACTTCTATTCATATTGCTGCAATAAACGAGGCCATCATCCTGACGATTTTTGACAATCTTGAAAACAATGTTTATCTTTACAACATGAATGGTGTTCCATTGGACCAAGTTGTAAGACATGCTGATGGTCCTGCACAAACCACATCATTTGGAACTCTTGGTCAGTCTATAACCACGCTACTTGGAAATGTCTTAATTCAATACACAAAATATTAACTATGAGAAACCTAATTACCCTACTATTAATTACCTCTTCCATTTATGTATCAGGTCAAGCTTATTTAGGATTACACAACAGCAATTATAGTGGCGTGATGGGCACTCAGATTCAACCTGCGAGTTTTGTCGATGGCCGCTATGCTTTTGACATGAATATTTCGAGTCTAAATTTCAACACGTATCAGAACTTTGGTTATTTCGATGCTGACGCTATGCGTGAGGCACAAGGAAACGGTGGGTTCTGGTGGGCAAAATCATTTGATAGTGTTCAGAGCAATATCTGGCCGAATCCCGACTCTACTTTTATGGATCGATTTGTTGGACGCTTGTTTGATGAAAACTCGAAAAAATCATTGGGCTTTTATAATAATGTTCAAGTTGACTTATTAAATTTCGCTTTTCACATTTCACCCAAAATTGCCGTGGGATTATTTATTAAAGGTAGAACAATCACGAATGTAGATAACTTAGATTCAAAACTGGCAGTATTAGCAGAAAACGGTTTGGACTATCCAGCTCTGTGGAATGAAAAATTCAATGAAGAACTATTAAGTATAAGTCATTTGGCCTGGACTGAATATGGCTTTAATTATGGCCAAGTAGCGCTTGACAAAGGAGAACATTTTCTAAAAGTTGGTGGTAGCTTGAAGTACTTAGCTGGATTTTCAGCGGCATATTTTTACACCAATAATTTTAATTACGAAATAAAAAACACCGACACCTCTTATAGTTTACAGGGAGATTTTAATTATGGCTACTCAAATAATCTTGATGAGTTAACTTCACCAGATGTTCAAATAGATGGTACCAACTGGCAAGAGTACGCCAAAAAATCCTCTTCTTTTGGAATGGGAATAGACTTAGGTGCAGTTTATGAATGGCGCAAAAATTATAAGGATTTCAAATACGACATGGATGGAAAAACTGACCTTTGGATGCGAAATAAAAACAAATATACTTTACGTGTAGGAGCTTCCATTCTTGATATAGGCGGAATGAAATTTCAAAAAGGTGGTTTGAGTAGGAACTTTAGTGTTAATTCTACGAATTTATTTGATTTAACAACTTTTGAGTCCGCTTCAAGTTTGTTGGGTTTTGATCAAGTGATAGATAGCTTAATTCAACAACCGAACGATAACAGCTGGACAGCATCACAAGATACATCAAGTACATTTTGGATGAAAACACCTGCCGCTTTGAGTTTACAAGTTGATTATCATATATGGAAAGGATTTTATATCAACGCAACAAGTATGCTAAATCTAAGGGCAAATAAGAAAGATACAAAAGTTAAGATTCCGAATCAGTTTTCTATTACACCAAGTTTTGATGTAGCAGGATTTGGATTGTATTTACCCTTATCAATTAATACCTACAGTGGATTCAAGGCGGGTATTGCCACACGTTTAGGCCCTTTAACTTTCGGTATGACTGATTTTAGCTTGTTATTAGCCCGTGGTAAAATAAGAGGCGCTGAATTTTATGCAGGATTACGATTGCCAATTCTTTATATGAAAGTAAAAGATAAGGATTTAGATAAAGTGTCCAATAAGAAAGATGAATGCATCGATGTCCCAGGTGTTTGGTCATTTAGAGGATGTCCTGATACAGATGGTGATGGAATTCAAGACAGTAAAGATGATTGCCCAACAGTGGCTGGTATACCAGAGTTTAACGGTTGTCCAGACAAAGACGGTGATAAAATAATGGATAAAAATGATTCTTGTCCAGATGTTGCCGGACCTATTGAATTTAATGGCTGCCCAGATACTGACGGAGATAAAATCATTGATAAAAAGGATAGCTGCCCAACGATTGCTGGGGTTCTCTATTTACAAGGATGCCCAGATCGTGACAAAGACAGCATCACCGATGCGGATGATCTATGTCCTGATAACTTTGGCCCACGTGAAAACAATGGCTGCCCTGACACTGACAAGGATGGTATTTTTGACTATTTAGACGACTGCCCATTAATTTTCGGCCCTAAGGAAAATAATGGTTGTCCATGGCCAGATACGGATGCGGATGGCTTACTTGATAAAGATGATGATTGTCCTCTTTTAGCTGGTCCAAAAGAAAACAAAGGTTGTCCATATAAAGATACGGATGGAGATGGCTTGTTGGATAAAGACGATGATTGTCCGAATACACCTGGACCTAAGTCTAACAAAGGCTGTCCAGTAATAGAAGTAGAAGTAGAGGAAATTTTAAAAACAGCCTTTGACGCCTTAGAATTTGAATTTGGCAAAGGAATAATTTTAGATATTTCTAAACCGTCTTTGATAGAATTAGCAGGTGTGCTAACAAAAAAACCTACCTGGAAACTTGAAATAACAGGACATACGGATAATGTAGGTGAAGAACAATCTAATTTAATCTTGTCAAAGAAACGTGCAGAGGCAATTCGTGAATTCCTTGTAGAACAAGGCATCGACTTTACACGACTAAACGTACTATATTTCGGAGAAACGATGCCGATTGGTGACAATAATACAGTAGAAGGTCGTCAGAAAAACAGACGGGTTGAGATGAAAGTTATGTTTGATTAGAAATCAATTAAATAGGGCAATGTTATTAATTTCTTAAGTTTAATTAACATTAAATTAATGTTTGATTAACTGTTGAATTATTTGTTTAAAGTTATTTTGCTGTAAATTAAAAATAACTTTTGTGAAACATTTTCTATCCTTGGTTTTAATCGCTGTTAGTATCAATAATCTTTATTGCCAAACCGCAACAATAAGTGGTAAAGTATTAGATGAAATAACCAACGAAGCCTTATTTGGAGCAAAGGTTATTGTTCAAGGAATCAGCAAAGGGGCTTTAGTGGATGCCGAAGGAAATTATTCCCTAACTGGATTAACAAATGGAAAATATACACTTGAGGTTAGAAATCCTGGTTACAACAATATGTTGCTAACAGACATTATTGTTAAGTCAGAAGAGAAAAGGACCCTCGATATAAAAATGCAAAAAATAGTCACGGAATTCGGTCCTATTACTATTGTTGCCAAAATAAATAAAGAATCAACAACAGATTTGGTTCGAATGCAAAAAAACAGCGCCTCTTTTGTGGATGGAATTAACGCTGAAACATTTAAGAAGACACCAGATGCAAAAGCAGCTGATATCTTAAAGCGTATTTCTGGTGCTAGTGTTCAGGACAACAAGTTTTTAGTAATCCGAGGGCTTAGCGATCGTTATAATTTTGCCTTACTAAATGGAGCTCCTCTTCCGAGTTCAGAAAGTGACAAAAAAGCTTTTTCATTTGATATTTTTCCTTCAAATATGCTGGATAATTTATTGATTATGAAAACGGCGACACCAGATCTACCTGGAGAATTTGCTGGAGGAGTTCTTGATATTAATACGGTAGAACCTAAAGATGTAAATTATCAGTCGATTCAATTGAGCGCTGGTTTCAATACCATTTCCACTTTTCAAAACTTTAAGAACTCAACCGATTCTAATTTAGACTTCTTGGGCTTGGGAGCAAATGATCGAGGTATTCCCGATGGCCTACCTTCTACGCTTGAATTTGCATCAGCGTTAGATGCTGAAAAAGGAATGTTAGCACAAAAAATGGTTTTCAATTGGACGCCAAAACAAATGTTAGCTTTGCCAAACACCAGTTTGCAGTATGCACTGGGTAGAATTTATAAACTTGCAGACAGCGTTAGATCAATTGGATTCTCTTTCGCCTACAGTTACATAAGTAATTTCAATTATTCAACCAACATACGTCGCGACTTTGAAGGAGATACCGACCCAACAGGAAACAATGCCGTTATTGACCCAAATAATGTAATCAAACGAATGGAATTAGTTGACTCCATGTTTACCCAATCAGTGCTCAATTCAAGTATGTTTAATATTAAGTTTGTTTTAGGTCCTAAAAGCAACATCCAATTCAAAAATTTGTATTCGATAAGTTCAGACGACAAAGTGAGCGTTCGAAACGGAGTTCGAGAATTAGATAACGACCCGCATCAATTCGAAAAAGCAACCAACTTCTGGTACACCCAAAACAACCTTTATTCCGGACAACTTATTGGAAAACATAGCTTTGATAAATTTAAAATTAACTGGAACGGTGGTTACAGTAATGTCTCGCGTGTTATCCCGAACCAGCGAAGGATTGTGTATCGTAAAAATGCATTGGATGTGAACGATTCCACGGAACAATTCATTGCGGTAATGCAAAATAATGGAACAATCCCTAGCTGCGCAGGAAATATGTTTTGGTCAACATCAATGGAAAGTATATACAGTATTAAATACGACATAACGCTTCCATTTGAATTTTCTATTTTAAAAAATGAGCTTAAATTAGGTGGGCTTCAGCAATACAGAACGCGTGATTTTACCGCACGGAATCTTGGATTTTCTAAATACTCTCCATCGGGAAGTAACTTCGATGGCCAATTACTACTTTCCTCAGAGAATGATATTTTTACAGCTGAAAATTTAGGATTGATGAGCAGTGGCATGGGCGGATTTAAATTGGACGAAGCTACGAACGTCGATGATAGTTACCAAGCATCAGCATTCCTTAATGCTGGCTTTGCAAGTTTGGATTCCAAAATAGGGGATAAAATACGTGTAGTAGGAGGTGTGAGATTAGAATCGTACAACCAAGTTTTTGAATACATAGAATTTGGTTCTAATAAGGCCATGAGAATCGACTCTACCGTTATCGATCTGCTTCCATCTGTTAATCTTATTTATTCATTAACTAAAAAAATGAATTTGAGAGCTAGTGTTTACAAAACAGTATCTAGGCCAGAATTTAGAGAGCTCGCTCCTTTTGCCTTCTATAATTTTATTCTCGATAATATCATTGCTGGCAATCCCAAACTAAAAAGAGCTGTAATAACCAATTTTGATCTCCGGTATGAATACTTTCCTGGAAAGGGACAAATTATTAGTGTTTCAGGATTTTACAAAGATTTTACAGATCCAATAGAGTTAATCAACCGCACAGGAACCTCAGGAGCACCAGAACTTTACTACACGAATGTGCCTAAAGTAACCAATTATGGCGTTGAAGCTGAATGGCGAATGAAGCTTGGTTTTTTATCTAAACAAGAAAACCACCCATTATGGAGCAATATAACGCTTTATGCAAACGCTTCCATTATTCGTTCAAAGGTAGATCTTAGTAATACAATTGGATCTGGAATCGCAAGACCTTTGCAAGGGCAATCACCTTATATTGCAAACGCTGGTTTATACTACGCTAAAAATGATTTTTCAATCAGTTGTTCTTACAACATTGTTGGTCAGAGAATCTATATTGTTGGAAATATTCAAGAGCCTAATGTTTGGGAAAACGGACGACACATAATTGACTTGCAAGTTGCTAAAACTTTTAACGAGAAATTCGAACTTAAATTAAATGTTAAAGATTTACTTGCGCAGAAATTAATTTATTTCCAAGATCTAAACAACGACCGAAAATATACGGCTGAAGCAGACAATACTTGGCAGGAAAGTTCATTTGGCCAGACCGTATCATTGTCCTTAAAATACAACTTTTAAAAAGTTGTAACCACCCTCCTTTTAATAAGACCTCCGTTTGTTAAGCCGAGGTTACCAATCCTTAACAAATCCTTAAAGAAAACATAAGGGGGCTTTAACATGGCCATGGGATTATCATATGACCTTTGCATCGTATAATTTTAAAAAAAAAACCATGAAAAAAATCTATTTAAGCTTGTTAGCTATTGCTATCGTAACTTCCTTTAGTGCACAAGATGCATTTTGGAACGTTACTAATTACAGGGGAGCATTTCCCATAACGGATAATACTCCAGCAACAGATTGGACCTCAGGCTGGTCTAACTTTGATGCTGAGAACACCAATTATCCAGCAACTATTACCACTGTTTCTACCAATATTCTTACCAATACAACTTGGAGTGGAGTAATCTTATTAGAAAACAAAATTTACATAAAAAACAACGCTACATTAACTATTCTTCCTGGAACAATTATCCGAGGAGATAAGTTAACACAAGCAACCTTAATCGTAACAAGAGGTGCGAAACTTTATGCTAACGGTACTGCAGCAAATCCAGTTGTGTTTACATCCAACGAGCCAATTGGAAATAGAAATGAAGGTGACTGGGGTGGACTTGTTTTACTTGGTCTTGCAAAAAATAACCAACCAGGTGGTGTGGCAAATATTGAAGGAATCGTTCCTTCAACAGACACGCAATTCGGTGGAAATTTTGACAATGACAATTCAGGGGCATTAAATTATGTTCGAATCGAATTTGCTGGGATTCCGTTAGAGCCAAACAAAGAGCTTAATGGACTTACTTGTGGATCTGTAGGTTCAGCAACTGCAATTGATTATGTACAAGTTTCCCATTGTGGTGATGATTCTTTTGAGTTTTTTGGTGGTACAGTAAATTGTAAACACCTTATAGCTTACAGAGGTTTAGACGATGATTTCGATACAGATTTCGGATACAGAGGAAAAATACAGTTTGGACTTGCCATTCGCGATAAAGACTTATCTGATGCTCCAGGAGATTCAAATTGTTTTGAATCAGATAACGACGCAGCAGGATCAACAGCTCAACCTAAAACAAGACCAATTTTTTCTAACATGACTATCGTAGGACCAAAAGGAAACGGTACAATTGTATTGCCTGTTGGAGAGAAGTTTGAAAAAGCATTTAGATTAAGAAGAAACACTTCTACTTCATGTTTTAATTCACTTGTAGTTGGTTGGGAAAAAGGATTGTCTATTGAAAGTGCAAACACAGCTGCTAACGCTACAGGTGATAGTTTAATTTTTGCTTCTAACACAATGACTAACTTTACTAATGGAACTAATGTAATTACATCTGCAGGAGTTTCTGGCGCATTTTACGCTAGTTTCTTTGGTGTTGATGGTAATGACTCTACAGTTACTCTACCTCTAGTAAATTGGGTGAATCTTTTCACTCCTCTAGGTACTGCACCAGATGCTCGATTAATCGCAGGATCAACTGTTTCTACCACTGCTAACTTTACTAATCCTAAATTCTTTAGTGTACTTGCTCCAGTTGTAACAAACTCTGCTACTTACTGTCAAAATGCAATTGCATCAGCAATTAACGGAACTCCACTAGTTGGAAATACACTTTATTACTATACAACTGCAGTTGGTGGAACAGGAAGCATTACGCCTATTGTACCAAGTACTACAACACCAGGAATTTTTACTTATTACGTGAGTCAAAAAAATGCAGCAGGTGACGAAAGCCCTAGATCAATGGTAACTGTAACTGTAAACGCACTTCCAACTACACCAATAGTAAGCGCAAGTGGTTCAACTACGTTTTGTACAGGAGGATCGGTAATCCTTACCTCTTCATCTCCAATAGGTAACGTATGGTCAAACGCAGCTACTACTGCAGCTATTACTGTGCTTAGCTCAGGAACGTTCTCGGTAACTGTAACTGATTTAAACGGTTGTTCTGCAAGTTCAACTGCTACAAACGTAAGCGTTTCTAACTCGCCTGTACCAACAATTAACGCAACATCAACCACTGCATGTAGTGGCGATTCAGTTACGTTGAGTTCATCAAGTGCAAATTCATACTTATGGTCAAACGGTGCAACAACTTCATCTATAATAGTAACTGCTACAACGACTGCAACAGTAACAACAACTAATTTAAATGCTTGTGATGGTGTTGGTTTATCTCAAGGTGTTACAGTAACGTTTACAGCCTCTCCTACAGCAAATGGAGCGTTTACTACTAATGGAAATGTTGTTAGTTTCACTAATACATCAACAGGTGCATCCGCTTACTCTTGGGACTTTGGAGATCAATCTAACTCATCAGCAATGGCTCCTTCTCATGCATACGTTGGAAATGGAGTATATGTGGTAACTTTAACCGCTATCAATGGCTTATGTACAGATGTAATCACTTTTGATGTAACATTGTCAGTTGGAATAGATGAATTAACAGGTCTTTCAAATGTTACTATCTACCCTAATCCAGCGAATGATGTATTAAACATCGATTACAACAAAAATGGAGACGATGTAGTTGAAATTTCAATTATTGATCAATTCGGAAGAGTTATTAATTCAATAAATGGATTGTCTAACGGATTTAACCACAACACAATTAACGTTAGCAACTTACAAAGCGGTGTTTATTTTGTACGATTTACTACGAACGGTTTCAGTAAATCTGAACGAGTAGTAATCCGATAATAAGTATTAATAATTACTTGAAAGGGATGATCGTTTTAAAAACGATTATCCCTTTTTTTAATAAAAGAAAAAATGCAAAATAGCAAAGGACATACCATACTACTTGTAGATGATGAAACTGACATTTTAGATTTTCTATCCTACAATATTCGTAAAGAAGGGTATAAAGTTTTTACCGCAACAAATGGTGAAGAGGGTGTGAAGCTGGCTCAGCAATTGAGCCCTTCATTAATCATCCTAGATGTTATGATGCCCAAAATGGATGGAATTGAAGCTTGTCAAATTATCAGGAAAGATTTAAATATTTCACAACCAATTATCGCATTTTTAACATCAAGAGCAGAGGATTATGCTCAAATTGCTGGATTTGAGGCCGGTGCTGATGATTACATCTCAAAACCCGTTAGGCCGAGATTATTATTGGCTAAAATTGAGTCCTTGTTAAAAAGATTAAACAATAAAGGAATAGAAACAGAAAAATTAGTGCAGCCATCTTTACTTATCGACCGTGAAAAATTTATGGTTGTTTGTGATGGAAAATCATTAATTCTTCCAAAAAAAGAATTTGAATTACTTGAATTACTGGCGAGCCGCCCTGGTAAAGTTTACAATCGGGAACAAATATTAGCCATCGTATGGGGGAATGAAACCATCGTTGGAGAACGCACCATTGATGTTCACATAAGAAAACTTCGCGAAAAGCTTGGAGATGACTATATTCGTACCGTTAAAGGAGTCGGATATACCTTCAATGAAAGTGAAAAACCTTAGACCTAGTCTCTTAATCTTAATTGGTAGCTTCATATACTTAGTGATAAGTGCCATTGCTATCCTTATCTTTCATCATTTTGTAATGACCATAAATATATTGGTTATTATTTTTGCTCCACTTATTTCAGGGCTTATAGTTTTTTTATTATTTTATGGTTTACTGAAGATCTTTATTCAAAAAAGATTACACCTAATCTATAGATCTATTCAAACCAATCAAGATTTAAAACCCGTTAAGGGAAAAAGGAGTGATCTGCTAATCAATAGAGTTGAAGCAGATGTACAAAAATGGAAAGTAAATAAAAACAAAGAAATTTCAAAACTGAAAGAACAAGAAGAATTTAGAAGAGAATTTCTAGGCAATTTAGCACATGAACTAAAAACCCCTGTATTTGCAGTTCAAGGTTATATATTAACGCTGATTGAAGGAGGTATAGAAGATCAAAATGTAAACCATCAATTCCTCAACAGAGCAGCCAATGCAACCGATCGAATCGTAAATATCCTCGAAGACTTAGATCAAATTAATAAATTAGAGGTCGACAAATTAAACCTTGAACTTCGTTCATTCGAAATAAAGGATCTAATTAAAGAAATCTTTGATTCATTAGAAATGCAAGCAAAAGCAAAAAATATTTCAATTCAATTTAAAAGAGATTACTCTCCCATTCAAGTTTTTGCCGATCGAACTAAAATTAGCCAAGTTCTGACCAACCTAATTTATAATGCCATTGTATATGGAAACGAAAATGGGAAAGTGACCATCTCATTAATCCCAATAGATGACATTGTCACTATAGAGGTTACCGATAACGGAATAGGTATTGAAGAAGTAAATCTCCCCCGCTTGTTTGAACGTTTTTACAGAGTTGAAAAAAGCAGAAATAGAAATGAAGGTGGTTCTGGATTAGGCTTAGCCATTGTAAAACACATTATTGAATCCCACAAGCAAACAATCCAAGTAAGAAGTACCCCAGGAGTTGGAAGCACCTTTAGTTTCAGTCTGCAAAAGAGTCCACACAATGGCCCGGTAAGTTCAAGAGGAATCCCCTTAAAGTAAGCCCATTTCTATTATTTTGGGTAATTTTGCGGTATGGAAATTCCAGCTGCTAAAAAGTATAATTTATTTGTCCGATTACTGAGCTTGGCTAGGCCATATAAACGTTATTTTTTTATAGCATTTTTATGCATTATAACGCTTTCGTTTTTAGGACCATTAAGACCTTATCTGATTGGGAAAATGGTCGATAATTACATTATCAATTCCCAAAATAAAGATAAGCTGTTAGTCTGGAGTTTGATCATTGCAGGGATATTAGTTTTAGAAGGGATTTTTCAATTAATTGCGACCTATTTTTCCAATTTATTGGCGCAGTCAGTTATTAAGGATATAAGAACAAAAACCTTCAACCATCTTTTATCCTTTAGAATGCGTTATTTTGATAATACGCCTGTCGGTGCCTTAGTAACTCGTGTGGTATCAGATGTTGAAGCAATTACTGAAGTTTTTTCGGCAGGACTCATGGAGATTTCGGGGGACTTACTATCCTTATTTTTTGTGCTTACTTTAATGTTTTTAGCAAATTGGCAACTAGCATTAATGACATTGATCCCTGTTCCCATTTTGATTATTTCAACCCGTATTTTTGCAAAAGCGATGAAATCTTCCTTTCAATTTGAAAGACAACAAGTCACAAAACTGAACACATTTGTGCAAGAGCATATAACAGGAATGGGTATTGTGCAATTATTTAACCGACAAAAAATAGAATACGCGAAATTTGAAGAAATCAATAAAGGACATCGACAAGCGCATGTGAATGCTGTTTGGGCTAACTCCATATTTTTTCCCGTTGTTGAATTATTGAGTTCCCTATCAATCGCCTTTTTACTTGTTTGGGGAGCGCTAAAAGCGGGCGGAAAAACAACGCTAGAAATTAAAGCGATGTATGGGCAAATTATCGCATTCACTCTTTGGATCAATCAATTATATCGACCGATACGTCAATTAGCCGACAAGTTTAATATTCTGCAACGAGGTACCGTTAGAGCAGAACGGATTTTTGAAATTTTAGACCAAGAAGAGCATGTACAAGATGTGGGAACGGTCAATGTTTGTGATTTCAATCAAAACATTCACTTTAAAAATGTTACTTTTTCCTATGTTCCGGGGCAAGATGTACTAAAAAACATCAACTTAGTGCTTGAAAAAGGAAAGACAATCGCTTTTGTTGGCGCAACCGGATCCGGAAAAACAACCCTAATTAATCTATTAGGTCGGTTTTATGACTATGAAAAAGGGGCCATATATATTGGCGAAACAGAACTTAAGACGATTCAACTACATCTTCTCAGGGCCAATATCGCTATTGTGTTACAAGATGTTTTTTTATTTTCAGATACCATTCACAATAACATCACTTTAGGAAATAAAAACATAACCAGAGAACAAGTGATTTTAGCTGCAAAAGCGGTAGGTGCTGATGGTTTCATTTCAAAATTGCCGGACAGTTATGATTATACCATAGGTGAACGTGGCGGAGTGTTGAGTGTGGGGCAAAGGCAATTATTAGCATTCATTCGAGCCTATTTATATAACCCTGTCATCTTAATTCTTGATGAAGCTACCTCCAGCCTTGACACCGAATCAGAGGAATTAATTCAAAAGGCGACAGATAAACTTACGCAAAACAGAACTTCGATTATTATTGCTCATAGATTATCAACCATTCAAAAAGCAGCTAAAATTGTTGTTCTAGAAAAAGGGGAAATAGTAGAACAGGGAACACATAAGTATCTATTAAAAGAAGGAGGATATTATAAAAACTTATTTGACAAACAATTCTTAGAAGAGGAGCAATGAAACGATTTAAAATCGGTGGCGTACCGGAACATTTTAACCTTCCATGGCGATTAGCTATTGAAGATGGAGATTTTCATAAAAATGGAGTAGAATTACATTGGGCTGATATGAGCGGTGGAACCGGTCAAATGATTAAAGGATTACAAACAGGTTCTATAGACATTGCTGTTTTATTAACCGAAGGAATTACCAAAGCTATTTTACAAGGCCTTGATGCAACAATTGTCGCCGTTTATGTGCAATCACCACTTTCATGGGGAATTCATGTGCCTTATTCATCCTCTATTAACAGCGTAGAAGACTTAGAAAATAAAACATTCGCAATATCAAGAGAAGCATCTGGGTCTCATCTAATGGCCGTTGTAAACGCTTATCAAAAAAATTGGGATTTATCTAAGCTTACTTTTAATGTTGTAGGAGATATCTATGGTGGGCTGTGGTCCTTAAACCAAAATGAATCACAAGGATTTCTTTGGGAAAAATATACCACTCAACCCTTTGTCGACCAAAATAAATGCAGACGCGTAGGCGAAGTGAAAACACCTTGGCCCTGTTTTGTAATTGCGGTTAACAAAAAAATAGCCAGAGAAAACCCTGAACTAATAAAAAATATTTGTGAAACAGTTCAACTAAAAGCAAGTGCGCTAAAGCAACATACAGATTCCGCAACAATTATTTCTTGGCGGTATAATTTATCGGTTTCACAAGTTTCAATGTGGTTGGCTGATACAGAGTGGAGTACCGATGGCCAAATCAAGCTGTCCGATTTTGAATTGGTTATTCACTATTTAAACCAAATGAAGCTAATTAGTATAGAAGAAGCTATTAATTGGGAACAAAAACTTTTTTAATGAAGTCATTTACCCTTCTTATTGCTATACTATTCAGCCAAATTATTTATGGACAGTTTGGTTGCACCGATTCTCAAGCAACGAATTTTAATGCTTCTGCGACTATTAATGATGGGTCTTGTTTGTATAACCTAACTAATTACACACTTAATTTAGTGGCTAACTTAAATGATACCTTAATTGAAAATTCAGGACTCGTTTGGGCGGATGGTAAACTTTACACGTTTAATGATTCAGGCAGTGGTACCAAGGTATATGAAATCATGGCGAATGGAACAATAATTAGAACCATCCATATAGCCAATGCTACCAATGTAGATTGGGAAGCAATGACATCAGACTCCACGTATTTTTACCTTGGCGACTTTGGTAACAACAATGGAAACAGAACAGATTTATGTATTTATAGGCTCTTAAAGTCTGAGATGATCAATAATACCATCGACACTGTTATAGCTGAAAAAATGAACTTTAGGTGGGCTGATCAACTCGATTTTACGGCTGCTTATAATGCGAATGATTTTGATTGTGAAGCATTTTATGCGACAGAAGATTCACTTTTCCTTTTTAGCAAAAACTGGGTGGATTTACAAACGAAATGTTATGGATTACCCAACTATTGGACAGACACCTTAAATGCAGCATATACTTCTCAATTTGATGTCGATGGATTAATAACAGATGCCTGCAGAGACTCGGTAAACAATAGAACATTATTGTTGGGGTATAAAAACAATGGGAGTAATTTTTATACCAGCTTCATCTGGTGTCTGTGGGATCATGCCTCCAATTTGATTTTTTCTGGTAATAAAAGAAGAATTGAAATAGGAAATGTACTAACGGTTTCTCAAACAGAAGGAATAACAGTAAGCGATAATGGAACCGGATATGTGAGTGCAGAAAAAGTGGTGAACATTATTACCATTCCTGCTAAACTATTTACTTTCAATTTCAACGCTTTTTTTGAAGGAACAAATGAATTAGAGCCTCTGTCAAGTCAAGCACCTTTTATACTAAGTCAACAATTCATCAATGAAGGCATTATTGACTTAGCCATTAATATCCCATTCAGGAAAGTGTACATAGAAGATCTCCAAGGCAAAAGAATCATGGAAATAGACAAACAGCACACCCAATTACCTGCTAATTATTTTCATGGCGTCTATTTTTTAAAAATAGACAACAACACTTACCCAATAATTTTATGGCATTGATTTATGAATTACCGTTGCACTCGCTTGCGCAGTAGGCATGATGGTTATATCATTTAAATTAACATGTGCAGGGCGAGTTGCCGCGAATACGATTACCTCAGCAATATCATCTGCCTTCAATGCCTCAAAACCAGTATAAACAGCCTTTGCTTGCTCGGCATCACCTTTAAAACGAACAATTGAAAATTCGGTCTCAGTGGCTCCAGGAGCAATATTGGTCACTTTAATGTTGTCCTGCACTAAATCAATCCGCATGGCTTTTGATAAGGCATCTACTGCATGTTTAGTTGCACAATATACATTTCCACCTGCATAAACTTCTTTACCGGCAATGCTTGACACATTAAAAATGTGGCCTTGCTTATTTGATTGCATGATAGGCGCAACGAACCTACTTACATACAACAAGCCTTTAATATTCGTGTCAATCATTCGCTCCCAATCGTCGATAACACCTTCGGAAATCACCCCTCGACCAACCGCTAAGCCTGCATTATTTACTAAAATTTTTAAGTTCGATTTTACAACGTTTGACAAGGAGTTAATCGCACTAGAAACCTGAGATTCATCTCGCACATCAACACTAAAAGTTAGCACGTTTACGCCATCCTTCTCTAGTTCATTTTTCAACGCTAAGAGTCGATCTTCTCTGCGTGCAAATAAAATTAATGAATACCCTAGATTGGCAAATTGAAGAGCGCACGCTTCCCCAATTCCTGAGGTTGCGCCTGTTATAAGTGCGTATTTATCCATTTTATAAAAGTGTGATTGGTTAGTTTTACTGAGATTGTTTTTAGCTTTATTATTGAAAGTAATCCAAAAAACAAAAAAGGTAAGGCCGGCATTTTATAACGAACTAATGCTCCAATTACGGGGGTGGTAAGGCCAATTATCGTAAACAAAGTCAGAATAAAAATTAAAGAGAAAACAATAAATTTCATGCTTGATTTGTTCGGTTTCTCAAAGTAAAAAATCGACAAAGGAATCAACGAGAAAAAAATTAAATTCTCAAAAATGGAGAATAAATATAACGGAGACTTCACATGAGAAAACCAAGGCAATGTAATAACATGAAACAATGCGAGCGGAATAGCTTTTAGTATAGACCAACTGTTATTTCCCAAGTAGTCCATGTGAATAGCACTTCCGGCATGGTACGTTTTAGCCAAGTTAATAAAGTCGTGTTGCTTCCCAACCAACAAGGAAATAAAATCAACGTGTGGATGTAACAACATTACCCCGAAATATAAACTAACACCAGCAATAAGAAATGTAAGCAATGATTTCCAAAATAATTGAAATTTCATCCAAATAAACCAAAATAGCAGGGCAGGTAATAAGGCAAAAAGGACATAGATTTTTAACGATGATAACAAGCCAAATCCAATTAGTAATAAGCATAAATTAGACCAACTAAAAGCCTTCCCTAATTTATAAACCGCCCAACAAAATATACCCAAAGCAAAAATCAACAAAGCTTCTTTTAACACCCCAGAAGACCAAAAAAACACAGATGGAATTAAAAATGCCGAAACATAGGCCTTTATTTTACTTTCTGAAATATCAAAAAATAACTTTGCTAAGAAAAACAAGCCTAAGAATGATAAAAAAATAAAAATGAGCGCATGGAGGAAATAATTACCGAAACTTAAAATATGTAAAACCGCGTTTATTCGAATCACGATTCTATTATCATTTCGTAAGCCATGATCATATGGTCTAAACCAATAATGCATTTTATTAAGGTATTGATCCTTTAGATATTGATTCTCTGCACCAAGCATTATTTTAATAAAATCAATAGGGTGCTTTGTAGCAGCATTTCCTAAAATTTCCCCGTCATCATAATACTTAAAAACATCAGCTGTTTGCCTATCCGTATAATAAAAGGTATAAATTAAAAATAATAAGATGCCAGCAACTACTTTTAATGAAAAAGCCACTTTTAAAGACGAGGTACTGAAAGGTGAATTCTTAAAAAAGGATGCTTTATCGATAAACCTATAAACGCACCACAAAAATAGCAAAGCAATAAAAAGCTTTATACCTAAAATCATGCGCAAATTTAGTGAAATTAATAGCTAAGTATGGACAAAGCGTCAAAATATCCCTGCTTATGCGACAAGTTGTCAGAAATAGTCACTTGGCACATCGATTGTCAATAGTTTGAAAAATTATAAAATGAAAACAGGACAAATTAACGTACAAACGGAAAACATTTTTCCAATTATTAAGAAGTTTTTATATTCTGACCATGAGATCTTTCTTCGGGAATTAGTCTCGAATGCAGTAGATGCCTCTCAAAAAATGAAAGTGCTTTCTGCCAATGGCGAGTTTAAAGGCACTTTAGGTGATCTAAGAGTTGACGTAATTTTGGATGTAGCTGAAAAAACACTAACGATCAGGGATAATGGAATCGGTATGACTTCCGATGAAATTGATAAATACATTAACCAAATTGCGTTCTCGGGGGCGGAAGAGTTCGTTCAAAAATACAGCGGAAAAGAAGGCGCTGAGCAAATAATTGGTCATTTTGGATTAGGATTTTATTCCGCGTTCATGGTGGCTGAAAAAGTTCAAATCAGAACCCTTTCGCGCACTGAAGGATCACAAGCAGTTCAATGGGAAAGTAATGGTTCTACTGAATACACCATAAGCGATATTGAAAAAGAAAGTAGAGGGACCGATATTATCCTCTACATTAATGAGGAATCGATCGAATTTATTGAAAAAGCTCGAATTGAAGGCATACTAAATAAGTATTGTAAATTTTTGCCGATTCCCGTCTTTTTTGGAATGAAAACCGAGTACATCGATTCACCAGAAGGAGAAAAAGATGAGAAAGGGGCCATAAAGCGTGTAGCCATTGAGGTGCCAAATCAACTCAATAATACACAACCTGCTTGGACAAAAGCGCCTGTTGATTTAACAGAAGAAGATTACGATACTTTTTACCGGGAATTATACCCAATGACCTTTGAAAAGCCATTGTTCAACATTCACTTAAATGTCGACTACCCCTTTAATTTGACAGGAATATTATATTTTCCGAAAATAAAAGAAAATGTAGAAGTACAACGAAACAAAATCAACCTTTACAGCAATCAAGTTTTTATTACCGACAGCGTAGCAGAAATTGTCCCTGAATTTTTGACATTGTTGCATGGTGTTATTGATTCGCCAGATATTCCATTAAACGTTTCAAGATCTTATTTACAAAGTGATAGTAATGTAAAAAAGATCTCCTCTCACATTACCAAAAAAGTGGCCGATAAATTAGCAGAAATGTTTAAAAAAGACCGAAAAGATTTTGAGCAAAAATGGGATGATTTACAAGTTTTTGTTCAATATGGTATGTTGTCTGAAGATAAATTTGCAGAAAAAGCGAACGGATTTACCTTACTTAAAAATACAGATGGCGCCTATTTTACCATTGAAGAATACAAAGAGAAAATTCAAGCCTTACAAACAGACAAAGACGGCAAAACAATCGTTTTATACACTAATAATCCCGAGGAACAATATAGCTATGTAAAAAATGCAAAAGAGCGGGGGTATGATATATTAAACTTAGATGGCCCGTTGATTTCTCACTGGTTACCCAAGTTAGAGCAAAGCAATGAAAACCTTAGTTTTGTGAGAGTAGATGCCGATACTTTAGATAAAATCATCCGTAAAACAGATGAAATACCTTCTAAATTATCGAAAGAAGAAGAAGAAAAATTGAAAGTCTTATTTGAAAATTCGATCAACAAGGAAAAATATAATATCCAATTTGAGAGCATGAGTGAAGAAAATGCGCCAATTGTTATTACGCAGCCAGAATTTATTCGAAGAATGATGGAACAACAGAAGCTTGGTGGTGGTGGTGGATTTTATGGCGCATTTCCAGAAATGTTCACGATGACCATTAATTCAAATCACCCTGCGGTTTCAGGATTAACAGCTAAACCTGAGAAAAAGCAACAAGCGACTATCAAGCAATTAACCGATTTAGCCTTATTATCACAAGGATTATTAAAAGGAGAAGCGTTGAGTAGTTTTATTGAACGAAACTTAAAAGGAATCGCTTAAACTTATTACTTTTGTAAAGGGAGCTTGCTCCCTTTTTTCAATCTTATAGTTTTGTATAAATTTATTTTTGGTATTGGCGCATTTTATTTAACAAGGAAGATCCATTTCGGTATTCTTGGTTTTATTATTGGTGGTTTTATTGATCAGTTACAAAACAATAAAGGGAAATCTGATAATAGTCAATCGGATCCATTCCAACAATTTCGTGGACAATCTTCTCGATTCGATTTTCAAACGATGCTTATGGCGCTTTCGGCAGCTGTAATGAAAGCAGACGGGAAAGTGCTGAAAGCAGAATTAGACTATGTAAAAATATTTTTCACGAATCAATTTGGAAATAAATTTACACCACAACACCTTTCATCATTAAAGAACTACATTGACTCTGGACAAATTCCTCTTCAGGAAATTTGCTCTCAAATTAGACAGGCAATGCCCATGGAAATGCGCGTTCAACTTTTACACTATTTGTTTGGTATTGCCAAATCAGATGGCAATGTTTCGCAAAGTGAAATGAGCGTAATAGAACGTATTGCTAGTCAATTAGGTGTTTCTGCTATTGAATTTGACAGTGTGAAGAACATGTTTTACCGAAACGTTGATTCCGATTATAAGATCTTAGGATTGGATGCTAATGCTACTGATGAAGAAGTAAAAAAAGCCTATAGAAAGATGGCTATAACTTATCACCCTGATAAAGTAGCGCAAATGGGAGAAGAATATCAAAAAGGAGCAAAGGAAAAATTCCAAACAATTCAAGATGCTTACGAAGCTCTTAAAAAAAGACGAGGCTTTAAATAAATTAGTGGGTACTTGTCATTGATTCCGTCACGCAAATAATAAAATCTGCTTTTCCCAAGTGTTCTTTTTCCAATTTATTTACCTTCTGTTGGCTAACAGTTGAGATCGTTGTCACCTTCATCAATGGCTTGCTTTGTTGTACATACCACAAAATACCTTGATAATAATCGCTGTGATAAGCACCATTATAGTGGATAAGTTGATTATCGTCTTTTAATGCTTGTAAAATATATTTTGCCATGGTTGCATCCTTGAGCGCTTGGGCTTCTAACATATTTCCCCCGCCCATATGAGCAGCCATTTCGTTTAAACTAGCATATTGACTTAACGTGGTATCAATTGGAAATTTCAAGTCTGCCATTTGGCTCTTTTTCAACGGTGAAATGCTGTCCAACGCAAGGCGTCCACTTTTAAACAATAACGACGCATATTTACGCTCAACATTAGAAGCAATACAAGCTAAGTGATGTTCTTTAGCAAACAGAATAAGTGGTTTATAATCAGTAGAATAATTTGGCCATAGGCGCAGGGAATCTTTTAATTGTTTATCAGTGATGCCACCAAGAAGGTAACGGTCTAATACAGCTTGTTGATCCTGCTCAAACATTTCGAAACCTAGGCTTAGCTTACTGCCCTTTTGAATGAATAACTCCTTAAGCAATTCGAGTTCCAACCAATGAGAAATAGGATTGTCATGAAACTCCCCGAACAAAATTAACTGAGCATCAATTGATTCTTTGGTCATTTTAGCTATACTCACTTTTTTTCCTTTGGAATTATAGATCACAAAAGCTTGTTCTGTTTGAGAAATAGCAAAAAACGGTGATAGAAATACAAGCAAAAGAATTTTCATCTTTGTAGGTTTTATCATAAAATTAATCGCGCTTTTAGTCTTCTCCTTGCAAATGCAAATTGAAGCGAGCCGCTAATTGCTGATAAATATAACTTTTTAAATCATTGGATGCTACCTTTGAAAGCACATCAGTCATAAAAGCGGCAACCACCATACTGCGTGCATCTATCTCTGAAATCCCTCGGCTACGCAGATAAAAAACTGCTTCTAAATCTAATTGACCTGTAGTAGAGCCATGCGAACATTTCACATCATCTGCATAAATCTCTAACTCAGGCTTCGAATTAATCGTGGCATCATCACTTAGTAAAACATTCGCATTGGATTGAAAAGCATTAATTTTTTGTGCATCAGGACGTACGAAAACTTTCCCATTAAAAACGGCTGTCGATTTATCATCCATTACGCCTTTATACAATTCGTAGGAATTACAATTCGGAAAAATATGATCTACCGTGGTATGGTTATCCACGTGTTGATTTTCCTTCATAATGTATGCGCCGTTAAGATGGGTTTCACAATTCTCACCTTCTACCTTCACCAACACGTCATTTCGGACAAATGCCCCATTAAGCGTAACGGTATTTAAGGTGAAATTAGAGTCCTTTAATTGACTAATATTTTCAGTTGAGAAATGAAAGTTTGCCTCTCCATCATTTTGGATTTTTGTCATTATCAGGTGACTGTTTTCTTTTAAAAAGACACTCCAATGCACATTTGAATAGGAATCAATCGCAGCTTTTGAAAAATAACCAATATGAATATTAGCCTTTGCCCCTACTTCTATATTCAATTGATTTCTCCAGAAATTTGGCTGTTTGGGGCCATCAGTAATATAAATAATTTGAATGGGTTTATCGACTTGAACTCCTTTCGCAATGTTAATCACACAGCCATTTTGCGCATGAGCCACATTTAGTTTAGCAACATGACTTTCGTTGATAGAATACAACCAATCCGTAGTTGCAATTTCATCTCCAATTTTGATGCTTAAACCCTCGGGTAGACCATTAGAAATATAGATGCAAGTTGTGTTTTGAAAGACAAACGTATACGCGTCTTTGACCATATTGAAATCTTCCCAATCAATTGGTGCAGCGATAGTGCTTTCTAATTGAATTTTCGCCAAACGACTTAGACGGGTATATTTCCAAGCTTCATGTCGTGTAGTCGGAAAGTCCATTAGCGAAAGATCGCCTTCATTATTAGCTATTAAAACGGAAGGCAGGGCTAACTTAGCAGCGCTAAGATTGCTTCTAAATGATTGAAGTGTTGCTTTTGTGGACGGCTCCATTATTGTTGTTTTCAATTGACTTTATTTTCTTTTATCCAGTCATATCCTTTTTCTTCCAATTCAAGCGCAAGCTCTTTTCCGGCCGTTTTTACAATTCGACCGTCATATAAAACATGCACAAAATCAGGAATAATATAATCTAATAATCGTTGGTAATGGGTAATAATGATGGTCGCATTTTGATCCGTTTTTAATTGATTGACACCGTTGGCAACAATTCGTAAGGCATCGATATCTAGGCCAGAATCCGTTTCATCCAAAATGGCTAATTTGGGATTGAGCATGGCCATTTGAAAAATTTCATTTCGTTTTTTTTCACCACCAGAGAAACCTTCATTCACAGAGCGAGAGGCCAATTTGCTATCCAATTCTACGAGTGCAGATTTATCTCTAACCAATGCCATAAATTCCTTTGCTGACATGGCTGTCTCTCCCTTATGCTCTCTTATTTCATTAATGGCTGTTCGAAGGAAATTAACATTCGAAACACCAGGAATTTCTACCGGATATTGAAAAGCAAGAAACAAGCCCTCGCGGGCTCTTTCCTCTACAGATAAATCCAATAGATCTTCTCCATCAAAGTCAATTTCACCAGCTGTAATTTCATATTCTTCCCTTCCTGCTAATATAGATGCAAGCGTACTCTTTCCTGCTCCATTTGGCCCCATAATCGCATGTACCTCACCCGCATTAACGGTCAAGTTAAGTCCTTTTAAAATGGCTTTTCCTTCTATACTAGCATGTAAATTTTTAATCGTAATCATATGTTACTATTTTTTAATCAATGTGTTATCCAACACTTCCTTCTAAACTTATCGTTAATAATTTTTGTGCTTCAACCGCAAATTCCATTGGTAATTGATTCAACACTTCTTTACAATACCCATTAACGATTAAACCAATTGCTTTTTCTTCACTGATGCCACGTTGTTTGCAATAAAACAGTTGATCCTCCCCAATTTTCGAAGTCGTTGCCTCGTGCTCAATTTTTGCGCTGCTATTTTTACACTCAATATAAGGAAAGGTATGAGCACCGCATTCACTAGACATTAATAGGGAATCACATTGCGAAAAATTACGCGCATTGTGTGCGTTTTTGTGAATTTGCACCAATCCACGATATGAATTTTGAGATTTCCCTGCGGAAATACCTTTCGAAATAATGGTCGATTTTGTGTTTTTGCCCAGATGAATCATTTTCGTGCCTGTATCAGCTTGCTGATAGTTATTAGTAACCGCCACGGAATAAAATTCACCTACCGAATTATCTCCTTTCAAAATACAAGAAGGATATTTCCAAGTAACTGCAGACCCAGTTTCCACTTGTGTCCATGAAATTTTTGCGTTTTTTTCGCAGATGCCTCTTTTCGTAACGAAATTAAAAATACCTCCAAGTCCATTCTTGTCACCTGGATACCAATTTTGAACAGTTGAATATTTTATTTCGGCATTATCCAATGCTATTAATTCTACAACGGCAGCATGCAATTGATTTTCGTCACGTTGTGGAGCTGTGCATCCCTCTAAATAAGAAACGTAAGAGCCTTCGTCAGCGATGACTAATGTTCGTTCAAATTGCCCTGTTCCACCTGCATTAATTCTAAAATAAGTGGAAAGCTCCATAGGACATCGCACGCCTTTCGGAATATAGCAAAATGAACCATCTGTAAAGACCGCTGCATTTAGCGCTGCATAATAATTATCTTGAGTTGGAATTACCGTTCCCATATATTTCTTTACCAATTCAGGATGGTTTTGAACTGCCTCCGAAAAGGAGCAAAAAATAATACCTAATTCGCCTAACTTTTCTTTAAATGAGGTGGCTACAGAAACAGAATCCATCACAAAATCAACAGCTACGCCAGTTAATCGTTGCTGTTCTTCCATTGAGATGCCTAATTTAGTCATCGTTGCCTTCATCTCAGGATCTACATCATCCCATGACTCATATTTTTTTGTTTGTTTTGGAGCCGAATAATAGGCAATAGCCTGAAAATCGGGCTTTTTATACTTCACATGCGCCCATGATGGTTCATTCATCGTTGACCAAAGTTCTAAGGCATTAAGTCGGTAATCAAGCAGCCATTGCGGCTCCTCTTTCTTAGATGAAATTAATCGGACAATATCTTCATTAAGTCCAATAGGAATTGTGTCTGTATCTATATCACTTACAAAACCAAATTTATATTCTTGATTTTTAAGTTCTTCAGCTAATTCGCCTTCGGTATAGTTTGCCATTTGTTTAGTTCAATTGTATTTATACAGAGAAAGATTCTCCACAACCACATGTACGATCGGCATTTGGGTTTTTAAAAACAAAACCCTTTCCGTTTAATCCTCCTGAGAAGTCTAGAACGGTGCCTATTAAATATAAATAACTTTTCTTGTCCACGACAACCGTTACCCCATTGTCTTCAATGTTAGTGTCCCCTTCTAAGTGTTGATTATCAAAAGTAAGCTGGTACATAAGTCCCGAACACCCTCCTCCTTGAACACCTACACGAATAAAATATCCCGACTTACCATCTTCTTCCATTAAACGTATCGCTTGGTTTTTTGCTTGATCTGTAACTGTTATCATTTCGTTTTATTTAGATTAATTATAAATAACAACTAATTAAAGTACAAAAATACCTTATTTAAAAGACTGCCACAACTATTTTATAAACAAGTTAAGTAAATAGTTGTTTAGAAAGAGAACTTAAAAAAAACAACATGAATCATTTAATAATTGGGGGCAACAGCGGAATTGGAAATGCCGTTGTGGAAGCACTTGGGGAATCCAATTGTATTATTTTTTCAAGAAGAGGTGATGAAAGCGCAGATAATCATTATAAAATCAATGTTTTAACAGATGAATTTCCAGAGCTACCTGATTTAAAAAGTATAGTGTATTGTCCAGGAACCATACAATTAAAGCCCTTTCATCGGTTTAGTGAAGCAGATTTTCTAAACGATTTACAAACCAACGTAATTGGTGCCATAAAGGTCTTGCAGTTTTATCAAAAAACACTTAAATCAAATAATGGCAGCGTTGTATTATTTAGCACAATTGCTATAAGTCAAGGCATGGGGTTCCATTCTTCCATTGCGGTTTCAAAGGGAGCGATTGAAGGCCTGATGAAAAGTCTTGCTGCTGAATGGGCACCTTTTGTGAGAGTAAATTGTATTGCTCCATCATTAACAGACACTCCTTTAGCCCAAGATCTATTAAATACGGAACAAAAAAGGGAGGGTGCGAATAATCGTCACCCATTAAAACGAATCGGTACACCAATGGATATTGCTCAAGGCGTACAGTTTTTAATCGAAAACAGCTGGGTAACTGGCCAAATAATCCACATTGACGGAGGTCTTTCGTCAATAAAAATGTTGTAAAAAAAAAGAGGGCTTACACCCTCTCTTTTCATTCTTTTGCTTGGAGATTACCGGTTTACTTCAATTGTTTTTGTGTATAAAATAGATTCATTTGATTTAAATACAATGGTATAAGTTCCATTGATTAAATCGTTCAAGTGTAATTCTGACGCACCCATAACAGGAATGGTTGGCATAAACTGACCGTTTGAAGAAATTATCTCAATAGTTTCAATTCGACTGTCCTTCCAATTTATTCGTGCATTTCCTGTCACTGAATTGGTAAAAACCTCTATAACATCATCATTAAACGATTCCTTAGTACCATTAAAGGAAAAGACACTTGAAGCAAGTAACATAGAAAAAGCTAAAACCAGCGAGTTTAAATTTAAGATTGTTTTCATGGCGTTTGTTTTTGTTTGTTTGTAATTAGTTGTTTTGTTTGTCAAAATTGAAATAAATAACATTATTTCACATCGTGTTTAACCCATTACGTGATTAAAATACAAATAGTTACATAAAAATTACTAGGTATTAATACGTATATCGAAATGAGATAGCAATAAAATAATAATTATAAAACAATCAATATTCAACATTAGAAGTCTTTCAAACATCTACGCATAGAATACCGAACAATTTTCAATAGTTTTATTTCGAAATAATAAGGAAAGAAGGCAGGATGCTTATTATGTTGGAAATTGATTTCTGCTTGGAGAGGCAGTTTATTTTCATAATTAAATAAATTAATTTTATTAAACAACGTAATAAGTACCTGTACTTTTTATAAAAAAGAACCACTCAGACTTTAATCGGTCTACAATTGAAAAGGGCTTCGGCCCTTTTCTTATTTAACTTGATTTATTTTATAAAGCACAGGCCTACTAGGACTAGCGTCGTTTTCAAAAGGAGCCACTTGCAACTCCAGAATGTATTCTCCGTCTGTGATCTTTTCATCTACAAAAATTAATTCTGTAATCGTTCTTTCTATGCGATTAACATGAGGCACTTCCCAAAAAGCATGGTGAAAAGCTAGCTCTCCCCCGTCTTTCTCTTTGTCAACAGAAGGCAAATCAATTAATAAGTGTTTAATATGAAAATCATTCAACACTTTAATTCCATCCAATGCTAAAAATGGCGGATTTGTATCTGCATAATTCAGTGACTTTTTTGAGTCACTATTTGGCAATGTTCTTATGATAAGCGCCTCAACATTAGTTTCTTTAGGAAGGGAGGGAATAGAAATCACCCTATCACCATTTGATTTTTCTTCAGGTGATAAGGAAATAAGTAAGGCGCGAAAAAAATAGTTTTTAAGAACCTTATTTACAGATAAAATATTCTTGGTAATATGCCCCAATGATTCCGTGTGCGTTCCATGGCCATGAGGATTAAACCAAATTGATCTAAAATTCACATCTCCCCCTTCTTCAACACTTCCTAGAAAACCATTTTCACGGACAACCTCCATTTTTGGAGGAGAGACGTACCAAGCGCTTAAGGTTTGGTTGTCAGATAACTCAAGAGATAAATCCATTGGGGAATCTGTTTCAATAAATTCTTTTTCATTTAAATAGAGGCGCATAGTCACCAAATTTATTAATTATGATCCACTTAATTCAATATACATTGTTGAAATTGTTCCCAATGATTAAATAACCGCAAAGATATTGCTCGTATCTTTGAGCCATGGAACAACAACAAGATTTATTAAAAGACATAATTTCCCATTCGAAAGAATACGGATTTATTTTTCCATCATCTGAGATATATGATGGACTTGCCGCGACCTATGATTATGGTCAACTTGGCGTTGAGTTGAAAAATAACATTAAAACATATTGGTGGAAAGCGATGGTTCAAATGCATACCAATATTGTAGGCATCGACTCCTCGATCTTTATGCACCCAAGTATTTGGAAAGCCTCAGGCCATGTAGATGCTTTTAATGATCCATTAATTGATAATAAAGATTCCAAAAAAAGATACCGAGCAGATGTGTTAATTGAAGAACACATTGAAAAAATAAAAGTAAAAATTGAGAAGGAAGTAGACAAAGGGAAACAAAAATTTGGAGATGCTTTTAATGAGGTAGAATTCCGTCGAACAAATCCGAATGTACTTCGAAATGCTACTAAAATCAATGAAATTGAGTCACGGTTCAAAGAAACATTGTCTAATGATGATTTGGAAGGAGTTAGGCAGTTAATTATTGATTTGGAAATCGCATGCCCCATTTCCGGGACAAAAAATTGGACAGATGTTCGACAATTTAATTTAATGTTCTCAACAGAAATGGGGTCTGTTGCTGGCGAAGCGTCCACCATTTATTTGCGGCCAGAAACAGCACAAGGAATTTTTGTTAATTTTCTAAATGTTCAGAAATCGGGAAGGATGAAAATCCCTTTTGGCATTGCCCAAATAGGAAAAGCTTTTAGAAATGAAATCGTTGCCAGGCAATTTATTTTTCGAATGCGCGAATTTGAACAAATGGAAATGCAATTCTTTGTTGAACCAGGCGAAGAAATTACGTGGTATAATAACTGGAAAATAGCACGAGAAAAATGGCATAAAGCGCTTAATTTAGGTGATGCTAACTATCGTTTTCATGACCATGTAAAACTGGCTCATTATGCCAATGCAGCATGTGATATAGAGTTTAATTTTCCTATGGGCTTCAAAGAATTAGAAGGGATTCATTCTCGGACCGATTTTGATTTAAAACAACACGAAACCTTTTCAGGTAAGAAACTGCAGTATTTTGATACCACTACAAACAAAAGCTATGTTCCATTTGTGGTAGAAACATCCCTTGGTCTTGACAGAATGTTTTTATCTATTCTGAGTGCTTCATATAAGAATGAGACCCTTGAAGATGGAAGCTCACGAATTGTCTTAACTATCCCGCCGGTTCTAGCACCCTACAAAGTAGCAATTCTTCCACTGTTGAAAAAAGATGGCTTACCCGAAAAATCGCGGGAAATCATGAAAGAATTGCAATTCGATTTTTCCATCCAATACGATGAAAAAGATTCGATAGGGAAACGATATAGAAGACAAGACGCCATTGGGACTCCTTATGCTATCACCATTGATCATCAAAGTTTGGAAGATAACACCGTAACCATAAGAGATCGGGATACAATGGAACAAGAACGGGTTGATTTATCTACCATACGGAACTTTCTTCTAGAAAAAACTGGGTGGAATTCATTGCTTCTAAATCAATAATTCGCTTTTGAGAATCCTGCATATTGTGTTTATCATCTGTTCGCTAAATGTTCGTGGGCAATTTATAAATAACAATAGTGGCAGTGCTTTTTCAGACCAAGCCTTTTTCAATCCAGCCTATATTCAAGCATTAAGGATTCAACGTTTAACGGCGACCATTTCAATTAAGAAAAAAAATGATGGTATCCGTCTGACAAAAGATGAATTGATTTATCATTTTGATACAACAGGGAATTTAATCCAACTTGAACAAATAAAAAATAGTAATGATAAATTCGAATCGACCAATCAATATTTCAACTATGACTCCTACGCACGATTAATCGAATCGAAAAAAGATAGAGGAACTAACTGGTTCGTTACCCATTTTAATTATGATTCCTTGGGGCGAATTCATGAAAGAATTGAATCCATCATTAGTAAAGAAACACAAGAGATTCCATCATTCATTACTTACGAAAGAATTGAATATACGATGTTAGAGGAAGGTGTACTTAAAAAATATTTTGATGAGAATAAGCAAGAATTCAAAGAGCAGACAATTATTTCGAGTGATCTTGATTTAATGGTAGAGACGGAAAAATGGAAAATGAGCATTCATCCTACTAGAAAAGAATTTTTACTAAATGATGGCCGCTTAGCTTCGCTAACTATCTATACAGAAAATAAGGACCTTCCTATTGAACAAAATTGTTTTGCCTACAACAACGACGGAGAATTAGAATCTAAAGAAATTCTAAAAGATGGCGTATTTACAAATGAATGGCAACTACTTTACGACCCAAATAGCAAAATAATCTCCGCCCTTATCAATCAAGATAAAGCAACGGGAACCATGGAAATTTTTCGTTTTAAGGAACAAAAATATGCCCCTAAATAAATTAACCTTTTCTTTTAAATAAATTGATGGCGAAAATAATCGCTACTACGGAAATCAATGCCGCAAAAAAATAGAAAAAGATGGCCATTTCTGTGTTTGCTAGAATATACATATCTTTTAGTTTGTTCTTCTAAGGTATTGTATGTTAATTAATTATAAAGCTCATATGAATAAAATTGACCTTTGAATTATTCGACAACGCAAATGAATGAATATTGAAGATCCTGAGTATCAAATAATCATGGCTTACAATCAGCCAAACGAGGAGAATTGCTTATTTTTGCTAAAAAAAAGAAATGTTTAGAACACACACCTGTGGTGAATTAACGATTAAAGAAGTGGGTAATACCGTTGAATTAGCGGGATGGGTCCAACGATCTAGGGATTTAGGAGGAATGACTTTTATTGACTTAAGAGATCGATACGGAATAACACAATTAACTTTTAATGCTGACCAAAATGCTGAATTAGCAGAACATGCGAATAAATTGGGGCGAGAGTTTGTTATTCAAATAAGAGGAAAAGTAATTGAAAGAAGCAATAAAAATAAAAACATTCCAACCGGGGAAATTGAAATAATTGTGGAGATTTTAACGATATTAAATACGGCGAAACTTCCCCCATTCACGATTGAAGATGAAACGGATGGCGGCGATGAATTGCGCATGCAATACAGATACTTAGATTTGCGAAGAACGCCTGTACTTCATAAATTACAACTTAGGAATAAAGTAGCCCTCGAGACCAGAAAATACCTTGATGAATTAAATTTCATGGATGTAGAAACCCCTGTCTTGATCAAATCAACCCCTGAAGGTGCACGTGATTTTGTGGTGCCTAGCCGTATGAACCCCGGTCAATTCTATGCCTTGCCTCAATCCCCTCAAACCTTCAAGCAATTGCTCATGGTTTCTGGAATTGATCGCTACTACCAAATCGTGAAATGTTTTCGCGATGAGGATTTACGTGCGGACCGTCAACCTGAGTTTACACAAATAGACTGTGAAATGGCATTTGTCGAGCAAGAAGACATTCTGTCCGTATTTGAAGGATTGATCAAACACCTCTTTGCCGAAGTGAAAGGAATTCATTTTAATGAGCCATTTCCAAGAATGACCTATGACGATGCCATTCATACCTATGGCTCAGACAAACCGGATCTTCGTTTTGGAATGGAATTCAACTATTTGTCGTCGCTTCAAGGGAAAGGCTTTGCCATTTTCGACCAAGCAGAAACGGTCATAGGCATTGCGGTTGAAGGCGCTGCGGATTACACAAGAAAACAATTGGACGAACTCACCGAATGGGTGAAACGTCCGCAAATTGGGGCCAAAGGAATGGTTTACGTAAAGTATAATTCAGATGGAAGTATTAAGTCTTCCGTAGATAAATTCTACAGCGAAGAAGATTTTAAATTATTGGCCGAAAACCACAACCTAAAAGCGGGTGATTTGTTATTAGTGTTGAGTGGGGATTTGGCTAAAACCCAAAAACAGATGAATGAACTTCGACTTCATGTAGCGCAACAACAAGGACTTCGAAATACAGGTGCCTTTTGTCCAGTTTGGGTACTTGACTTCCCTTTATTGGAAAAAGACGAGGCATCGGGACGCTATTTTGCCATGCACCATCCATTTACATCGCCAAAACTGGAAGACGTACACTTAATGGATTCAGATCCGGGTGCGATACGCGCAAATGCCTATGATTTGGCCATGAACGGCGTAGAATTAGGCGGCGGTTCCATTCGAATTCATGACCGAGGCTTGCAAGAAAAGATGTTCTCCTTGCTAGGCTTCACTCCAGAACAAGCGCAAGAACAATTTGGCTTTTTAATGGGGGCTTTTGAATACGGTGCACCACCACATGGCGGCTTAGCCTTTGGCTTGGACCGCTTGGTTGCTACCATGTCCGGCGAAGAATCCATTCGCGATTTCATCGCCTTCCCAAAGAACAACAGCGGAAGAGACACAATGATTGAAGCACCATCGATGTTGGAACCAACGCAATTAACAGAGTTAGGAATTAACCTTTTACCAAATGAACATTGATTATTTACAGTCTAAAATAGCACCCTTACGCGCTCGATTAATTGAACATCCGGTTTACCAACAAATTGCCACTGAGGAAGAATTAAAAGCTTTTACGGAGGAGCACGTCTTCGCGGTTTGGGATTTTATGAGCTTACTTAAAAGTCTTCAACAACACCTTACCTGTGTACAAGTACCCTGGTTACCTACGGAAAACAAAGAAACCCGACGATTTATCAATGAAATTGTAGTGGGTGAAGAAAGTGACTTTGATGCAGCAGGCATCACCATGAGTCATTTTGAAATGTACCTAAGCGCCATGAAAGACATGGGAGCAAATGACCAACAAATGGAACAATTCATAGCATTGATTGCGCAAGGACATCCCGTTGAACAGGCATTAGACTCCTGCAACATAAATCCGGAAACCAAGGCATTTGTACGTTTTACCTTTGCAACCATAGAACGTGGGAACATGCATGAAATCGCGTCGTTGTTTACCTTCGGAAGAGAGGATTTAATCCCCGAAATGTTTATTGAAATGGTGAAGGAATTGAAAGCGACGGCACCCGAACGCATGCAAAAATTTCTATATTATTTAGAACGCCACATTGAAATTGATGGTGAAGACCATGGTCCACTGGCATTGAAATTAATGGAAGAAGTTTGCGCAGGTGACCCAACGAAATGGGAAGAGGCTACTTTGGCCGCGGAACAAGCCCTCGCAATGCGCATTCAATTGTGGGATGGCGTACTTCGGAAAAACAAAGCACTTAGCGGCACGCTGGTTTAAACTATCCGGGTACGGGTTTAAACCCGCACCCGGGAGAGATTTTTTCTAAAAAATAGTTGTTTTTTAATCCTCCTTAATTGAAGGAGTCTAATATTCGCATGGTTGATTCCAACGATTAATAGTTTTTTATCGGCTTTCAATTCCGATAATGGCTAGGCTAGCTAATACGATTCCATCGGAATCGTAAATGATTGTTTAAGTAATGTAGCAATCAAGCGACCCCAGCGGGGTCGAATATCTTGTTGTTTTTGTGTTGCCTGGCTTTAGTCGTGACCATCGATATTCCCATATCGTTCTTATTACATTTACTTTCCATAATTATTCAAAGAATACAGTAAAACTAATCTTCAATTATGTATATATTTGTATACACATTTGTTAAATAGTACACATGAAAAAAACACTACTCATTTTAGCTGTCTTCACCTTAGGCACAACAGCCTTCTCCCAAATCCCAAATTATGTGCCCTCCAACGGGCTTGTAGGTTGGTGGCCATTTAACGGCAATGCCAACGACGAAAGTGGGAATGGGAACAATGGAACGGTGAATGGGGCGACCTTGACAACGGATAGAAATGGACAGGCAAATAATGCCTTCAGTTTTGATGGGGTGGATGATTTTATTCAAACACCTAATAATGCATTAGCTGGTTCATTTACAATTTCAGGTTGGTATAAAATGCCTACTTACAATATCAATTCACTTGGAGCCAATGATTTTATTTTCTTTTGTAATCATTCTGGTATAAATGATAACAATCGTAACGTTCTTGTGGGTTATAGAAATTTTGGTTTGGAATATGGCCACAGCACATTTATTCAAAACAATAGTTCAAATATGACAGGATATTATGGTTTAAATGATATTCCGATAGCAAATGTATGGCATCACATCGTTTTTATTTTTGACAATGGAGTTTCAGTAAAAATGTATTTAGATAACAACTTGGTCTACAGTAACATCTCCGTTATTTCCAACTCAAGTTTACCGAGTTTGCCTTTTTTCTTTGGGGTTGGAATAGCAACTCAATTCAATTTCTTCCAAGGTCAATTGGATGATTTTGGAGCTTGGAACCGCGCCCTCACCGAATGCGAAATACAGGATTTATATCATACACAACTTAACAGCGCGAGCATGTCTATTTCAGCCGGCCTAGACCAAAGCATTTGCGCTGGGGATAATGTAACCCTTAGCGGGTCTGGAGGCAGCAATTACCTGTGGAACAACAACGTGGTGGATGGTCAAGCTTTTGCGCCTGCGCAAAGCAATGCTTACGTTGTTACCGCTCAAGATACGCTCGGCTGCACAGGAACAGACACCATGGTAGTTACGGTTTTAGAAAACGCAACAAGTACCCTTACCGAAACAGCCTTAGATTCCTACACGCTGAACGGTCAAACTTACACCCAAAGCGGTACCTATACCCAAACCCTAACCGCAGCCAATGGGTGCGACAGTACCATCACACTTAACCTCACCTTGAACTTCACCGGCATCGATGAATTGGGTACGGGCGCTAAAAAGCTTGTCAAAATCACCGACTTCAACGGTAAAATCATCCCTCGCCGTAAAAACACCCTGATGCTATTCATCTATGAAGATGGCACCGTGGAGCGGGTCGTGGAGATGGAGGAGTGATGTTTATTGATTTAACTTCCCGGGTGGGGGTTTAAACTTCCCCTAGGTGCGGGTTTAAACCCGCACCCGGGGAAATACACTAAACATCTAACGACTGATCCGAAGGAATTGTAAAAAAATCTTGTAGGGTAATTCCCAACAGTTTACAGATTCTAAGTAAGGTTCGGATTTCGAAATTTGCCCCTTTTTCTAGGCGCCAATAGGCCGAGCGACTCATTCCGAGTTCATAAGCAAAGTGCTCATAATTATTAAACCCTTTCTCTTTCCTCAACTGTTTGAGCCGATTGGCAATCCAACGATAATCTTCTTCGAACGCATCTTGACTCATGCTACAAAAGTCCACAAGTTTTCTATTTTTTAGTACTCTTATTTGAAGTGTACTATTTATAGTGTATTTTTACACAAAATTTAACGTTAACCCTATGAAAAAAAGAATTTTACTTCTGAGTTTTATTGTATTAGGCGGTATTCCTGCCTTTGCACAAAATGTTCCTTCTTATGTTTCAAGCAACGGACTTGTAGGCTGGTGGCCCTTTAACGGCAATGCCAACGATGAAAGTGGGAATGGGAATAATGGAACGGTGAATGGGGCGACGTTGGCCACTGATCGGTTTTCAAATTTAAATAGTTCGTACAGTTTTAGTAACTCAAGTATAATTTGTGCAAATTCGAATATTCCAGATAATATATTTTCATTATCAGTTTGGGTGTATAAAAACTTATCATTTGGTGATATAGAATATATTTGTCTAGGTAGCCCTTCAAATACAAGATGGGGGACTATTTCAAATTCATCCTACACTACTTTGAACTACGGTAGAGGATGTAGTGGATCAGGAGGAAGTTCTATCAACTCAATGGTTGATCTAAATAACTGGGTTCACATAGTTTACGTTTCACAAGGAGTAGGTCTAAATACGGATATTTTTATTAATGGCAATTTTGCCGGATCAAGTGTCAATAATAATACTGGAGGTTGTAGTACGAATAATTTATACTTTGGAGTTGATATATTTTCAATACCTGAATATATTGACGGTAAATTAGACGACATCGGTATCTGGAACCGTGCCCTTACGGAATGTGAAATACAGGATTTATACCATGCCCAGCTCGGATCGCAAGCAATTTCAGCCGGCCTAGACCAAAGCATTTGCGCGGGAGATAACGTAACCCTAAACGGAGCAGGAGGAGCCAACTACCAGTGGAACAACAACGTGGTGGATGGTCAAGCTTTTGCGCCTGCGCAAAGCAATGCTTACGTTGTTACCGCTCAAGATACGCTCGGCTGCACAGGAACAGACACCATGGTAGTTACGGTTTTAGAAAACGCAACAAGTACCCTTACCGAAACAGCCTTAGATTCCTACACGCTGAACGGTCAAACTTACACCCAAAGCGGTACCTATACCCAAACCCTAACCGCAGCCAATGGGTGCGACAGTACCATCACACTTAACCTCACCTTGAACTTCACCGGCATCGATGAATTGGGTACGGGCGCTAAAAAGCTTGTCAAAATCACCGACTTCAACGGTAAAATCATCCCTCGCCGTAAAAACACCCTGATGCTATTCATCTATGAAGATGGCACCGTGGAGCGGGTCGTGGAGATGGAGGAGTGATGTTTATTGATTTAACTTCCCGGGTGGGGGTTTAAACTTCCCCTAGATGCTGGTTTAAACCCGCACCTAGGAGGGTTAAATTAATTTATTTCCCTCGTTTTTTGGCCAACCAAGGTGGCAGGTTGGTGCTTTTGTCGAAATTCTCAACTAATTTTTCTTTCAAATCCAAACGGTTGGCTTTATTCAGGCGTTCTGAAATCCATGCCTTGTTTTCTTTCTTGTACCAGAAGAAAAATCGGTTTTGGTTTTGTTTCTCTTCCTTCGTTTTCGCAGTTCGAATGGGCTTAAGCGTGTAGGGATGAACACCCGTGTAGTAAATTACTTCGGCAACGGTCATCGGGGTAGGGGTAAAATCTTGTACCTGTTCCAACTGAAAGCCCATGTCTTTGGTCTCCGCTGCAAGCTCTGCCATGTCCACCTCATCACAACCTGGATGCGAAGAAATAAAATAGGGTATCAAAGGCTGGTTCAATCCGTTTCTCTCTGAAATGAGGTCGTATTTTTCTTTGAATTTATGGAAATACTTAAATGACGGTTTACGCATCACCCGCAAGGTAGCATCCGCCGTGTGCTCGGGGGCAACTTTCAATCGTCCACTTATGTGCCTTGTAACCACTTGTTCGATGTACGCATCATGGTTTCCATCTTCATTGTTCTTGTTAAAATCATCCACCAATAAATCATAGCGGATTCCAGAACCGATGAACGCTTTTTTCACCTTGGGATGGGCATCAATTTTTTGGTACAACGTAGTCATTGCCGCATGGGAGGTATTTAGGTTGCTGCAAATCACAGGGTGAATACAACTTGGCGCTACACACTTGGCACAAATCGATTCGTCTTTGCCTTTCATGTTGTACATGTTCGCGGAAGGTCCACCGATGTCAGAAATGTATCCCTTAAAATCTGGATGATTGGTGAGTTCATCTAATTCTTTTAGGATGGATTTTTCGCTTCGTGAGGCGATGAATTTCCCTTGATGGGCCGAAATGGTACAAAAACTACAACCCCCAAAACACCCACGGTGCATGTTAATGGAGAATTTGATCATCTCAAACGCGGGAATGGTTCCCCGTTTTTTATACTTCGGATGAGGCAAGCGGGTGTAAGGCAAATCAAAAGAGCGATCTATTTCATTTTCTTCCATTGTTTTATATGGAGGATTAACGACTAAAATTTCATCGCCTACCACCTGAGTAATTCGATTTGCTTCCCATTTATTGGATTCGACTTCTACAATTTTAAAGTTTGCCGCATATCTTATTTTATCTTCAAGACATACTTCATGACTTGCTAATTCAACCGTTTCCCAATTTTTATTTTTGGGCAAGGAAAGTGCTTTATCTTGAAGAAAGGCAACCTGTTTTAAGGTTTTTGCTTGCTCAAAAGGGACGCCTTTTTTTAGAAGCCGTAATAATTCTCGCAATGGTTGATCCCCCATTCCATAAACCAACAAATCGGCTTTTGAATCTACTAAAATAGTAGGCATTAATTCATCTTTCCAATAATCATAATGGGTAACTCTACGCAAGGAAGATTCGATTCCACCAAGAACAACCGGTACATCTGGATACAACTCTTTTAAAATATTCGAATAAACAATTGATGCATAATCGGGTCTAAAACCTGCCTCGCCACCCGGCGTGTACGCATCCGTGGAGCGCAATCGCTTATTTGCGGTGTAGTGATTGACCATGGAATCCATGCAGCCAGCGGTCACACCAAAAAACAAACGGGGTTTTCCTAATTTCTTAAAATCTCTTAGGTCATCTTTCCAATTTGGTTGAGCAACAATTCCAATCCGCAACCCTTCATCTTCAATGATTCGACTCACCACCGCTGTTCCAAAAGCAGGATGGTCCACGTACGCATCTCCTGAAATTAAAATGACATCAAATTCTTCCCAAGCTCTTTTTTGAGCTTCTTTTAAAGACATTGGAATCCAATCGGAAATTGGGCGTTCTGCTAGCATAGTACAAAAATAAGCAAAGGGAATTGGAATAATTACAGATGCTTTTTTTTTCTTACTTAAGTGCTTCAATTAGTCCAAGAACATACATTTTAAGCACATCATTTGCATCAATTGTCTCGGAAATAGTTACTACATCTGTATTTTGTTTAAGCCCTTTAATGCCGTACGAATCTTCAAATGTTCGAGACCGTAAATTCTCGAAATCTTTGAGCACAGCTTCTTTCGTTTCCAATAGATTTTTATCTATATCGTAAACCTTAATGTTTAATGTCAATTTAGGTTTCACTTTTGAATATCTGCTTGGTAACAGCGTAATTTGAGCTCCGCCATTTGCTGAAATGTAACAACTAATGTCGATGTAAAGATTTTTGTCAGGGGCTATTTTAATGGCTTTCTTGAAAAAATTTGCCGGTAAATACAACAAATGCTCGGGTAGAGCTCCCATTATTAATTTTTCCTCCTGCATAAGACTAGTTATCTCGGCATTTAAATACGTACCAATTAATTGTTCACTAATTATTGCAATGGTATCGGATAATTCTTTTGGCAGTTCCTCTACAGTAGCAATGTTTAAGATCTTGTAGTCTTTATTTTGAACTTTCATTTGCGTAACAAGCTCGTTATCAACTTTAAATTCAAAATTGTAAATTACACCTACTTGCGAGTAGGCAAAAAGTAAATTGAGCGTCAAACAAATAAATAGTAGGGCTTTTTTCATGGTCTTATTTTTTATTCAGGTAAATTTAGTTAAAAAAAAATTAGTCCAAGATATTTACACTCATTGTTCGTTGCTTATCGCCCTCCCCGATACATAGAATATACTGTCCGCTATAGACTGTACTTACATCAAAATAAGCGATTGTGCTTCCCTGATAAATGATCTTTGTATCAAGTACTTTTCCTGTCAAATCAACTAATTTAATCGTAACATTTTCTTTGACTAGGTTACTTAATTGAACCATTAGCAAATCATTGCTTGGATTTGGAAAAACCTTGACCTCAACAGGCGTATTTTCAGAAAGGTTATTACTTGGATTATACATCGTTACCGTTTCCGTAATCGAGGTTACTTTGGCGCCTGTTTTTGTGCCATAAAAAGTGGGGCCAACTACATACGGATAAGCAGAGTTCCAATTTGCATCAACCGTTGCAAAGTAGCAATAGATCCCATTAGGATATTCTGGTGTAATACAAAAACGCCCGTTGTGAACGTCTAAATAATCTTGCCCTGCGTTTGAAATGTACTCATAATCTTCTCGAAAATAACCTAAAGGGTAGGTAGCAGAAACAGGTGGGCCAGCCGTTACAGCCGTTCCATTGGAATAGGTAGTTCTTGTGCTGATATTTCTCAATTGATAACTAGATTTCATTCGTGTGATTCCACCCGTTCCGTTTGTATTTGCATAGCCATAAGCACCATAAATCGGGAAACCATCGTAAGCATAACCAATTAAGGGTGAATGTTGCGTGGCATTGATTAAATACAAGCCATCAGCAGCATAAATATCACAAATATTAGAAATAACAGTAAGGTCTAAATTAAAAGCACTTGGATTTTGATGGTGGTGGTAATTTCCCATAGCAGGGTGACCTTTAGCACAATCGAATCCTGCTTTTTCTGCAGGAATAGCGTCTCGATTCCAAACACCGTCTCCCATTCCGCCTAAAGGTCCACCAGCAAGTGCATTTGTTGAATTCTTCCAAGAAATACCATCTCGGTAATCAAATAAAGCGACACCATTAATGAAAATACCGATATTACTAGGGGTTGTATTTGTCGGATTACCTGTGTTTTGAACTGGATTCAAAGAAATCTTAAAAATGGCATTTTGACTCGTTGCAAGCGAAGGATTTCCATCTAAAAATGGCCCTGTTATGTAAGAAGGGATTCCTTTTGTTGATACATAAACCCAATTAGTCGAATACTGAACCGTTTGGACATTTGCAGACACAGCATCAACAATAGGCGTCGGATTACCACTTACATAATGCCTCCCAGTTAAGCCAGAAGTGTTAATTAACCAAGCACTAATTGCGGGATTCGTTTGTGCAACGGCTGATAGTGTTGCAGCTAAAAAGATTGATAAGGTAATTTTTTTCATGTTTAAACTTTTTGTTTGATAATTAGTCGTTACTATTTGAATTAACTTGCGGTGTAAAATTACTTAATCGTTGCATATTTAAATCTTTCATCGAATAAAAATGTTTTATCCGTTAGTGTTTTTAAAAATGCCAATAAATCTTTTTGTTCGTTATCTGAAAGTCTGACGGGATTTTTTCTTAATTCTTTACTTAATAATGGATTTGAATAATCTAAAAGCGTGTAATGTTTAATCACATCCTTCAATTTCGCGATGCGTCCATCATGCATGTATGGGAAACTATATTCAATGTTGCGAAGTGTTGGCACCATAAAAAGCAGTGAATCACGTTTGTTACCAGTTATTGTCATTCTTCCAAAATCCAATAATTCAGGATGAAGAGGCAGTCCATTGGATTTAAAATCATCCCCACCAAAAAACGGCGGCTTATGACATGAAGCACAGAATTTATTAAACAAAACCATTCCTTTCGATTCCTGCTCGGTAAATACTTGATCATCTTCCGCCCTCATTACTTTATCGTATTTAGAATTAGCTGAAACAAGAGACACTGTAAATTGTGCCAATGCTTTTACTAGGTGAAAAGGTCGAATATCAATGGTGCCAAAAGTGCGTTTAAATGCCGCCGAATAGATGGGAGAGCGATCCAAGCGATATAGCAAGGAGTCCAAGCGCATATCCATTTCGGCAACATGCGTGATGGGATTAATCGCCTGAGCATTTAAGTTTAACACGCCACCGTCCCAATGGAATAATTTTCGCCATGCTAAATTCGCTAAACCGGGAGCATTTCGTTTACCAATCCGCCCATCAATGCCATGGCTTGTTGGGTGATCCACATGTGCAAAAGCAGTAAATTGCAAATGACAAGAAGCACATGAAATGCTTGAATCTCTTGATAGAATTGGGTCGTAAAACAAAGCCCTTCCTAGTTCAAATTTGTCTCCATCCAATGGGTTTCCTTTAAAATCATAACTAGGTTTCGGCCAAGCTTTAGGCTGATAAAAAGGAGAAGGAATAAGTTCTTTCAGCGTAAAGGAACATACACAACAACAAAAAAAAGCGAACAATAAGAAACGAGAACCCTTCATACCCTTTTTTAATTAAAACATTCCGCTAGGCCCTGCGAAATTAAAAAGGCTTCTTTACCTGGCAACATTAAATGATGTGTTTTTTTTAAAGAAATGACATCCGGAAAAAGCAAGCTCAATTCAAATTGGATATATGAATCAAGAAGATCTACCTGTACCTGTTGAGCACTTGCATAGGGAAATCGATAGCCACCTAGGTGAAATTCAAAATCATGCGTTTTTGTTAAAACCAAACTGCTTTTTCCTGCCAATTTAAAGTTGCCATAACCCGTATTCCACGCCCAATACATTCCAAGTAAAGGATCGTAGGCGTTTTCCAATTCTCCCGATACATTTTTACTACTGTCTAATCCTAGCGTAAATGAAACGTCGTCATAGTTAGAAATTTCTAAATTTTTAAAAAAAACATGCGTGGATGAATCGGCTAAATCATAAAAAATCAAAGTGTCAATTTCAGTAATGCCACCACTAAGTTTTTCTCTGAAGCGGAAATCCGAAAAATACATTTTTAGGGTAGAAAAACTAATAGAATCCTTGTTTTCGGTTAAATACACCTGCTCTAACTCGAGGACTTTATTATCCCAAGACGGTATAATTCTAAGTTGCCCATTGCAAGTTAAGGAGAAGAAAAAACTAATTAGAAAAAGGTGGAAAGCAACTTTCATTTTTTATGGCGAGGCCCTCCTTCCAAAACCCTTGTAAAAAACCCATTTAATTGCTTCCGTTCCTTTTCAGAACACAGGCTATTTATATCTTTAAAGAAAAGATAAGTCATTTTATCCAGTTCATATTGATTGGCACTAATTAGCTTTAGAATACTATCCGCTTGACTTTCGGGAAGCTCGTTTTCAAAAGACAAGAGTAGTTTTGCACGTAGTTTTTTTGAATTATCGATTAGCTTTTCCTTCATTTTAAAATGAAGCAACTCTTTCCGATTGATGTCATTTGCCCGGGCATCTTCTATGTTGAGAATATTCACAATTCTTGGTCGCTCGTGTGGCCTATGTGGAAGAAATATAAACGTAATCAAGCCTATATTAATGATTACTAAAGCCCAAATTATCACCTTGTGTTTTTTCATTTTTTATTTTTTTAAGTCCATTCTTCGAAATATTCAGTGTCTTCTTTTTGTGTTTCTGCCGATTTATTGGCATACAATACAGCAAATACATTGATTGAGATCAGCAATGCAATGGCCGCTGCAGCATAATAAAAACGAGTAATCGGAACCTGTTTCCCAGTAGGAATTAGTGCTAATTTATTCGCTAAATCATCAGAAACTTCAATTCTTGAAGAAAATTTAAACCCTTCTAATTCTATCATAATTTAATTATTTTTTTCAAATTACCTCGCGCTCTAAAAAGCAATGATTCTACCGCTGAAATGGATAAATTCATTGCTTGAGCAATTTCTAAATAACTAAAGTCTTCCATTGTAAACATGGTAAATGCAATACGTTGGTTTTCTGGTATGCGCAGTAAAACATTTCTCATTTTTGCTTCTTCTTCCAGTTGAATTAGTGCAGTATCTGTATTTTGAGAACTCAGGTAATAGTCAACTTTTTCAATTGGAACGTTTATCCCTTTTCGCTTTTGACGCAGATCTCTCCGTGTTTTTTCTTTGCATTTATTTACCGTTATACTATAGATCCAGGTGGAAATTTCACTCGCTCCTTTAAAATTAGGGAGCCCTTTAAATACGGCAATGAAAACTTCTTGTGTAATATCCTCCGCATCTTCTTTGTTTCCAGTTAAATGATAGGCAAGATTTAGAACTTTAGCAGACAATATGAGGGTTAATTTCTTGAACTCATTTGCCTCACCGTTTCTCAATTTATCTATATCCACCATGAATCAAGCTATTTGTTGATTAATTGTTTAGAAACTTGCGTGAAGACCTAATTATGCGCTTGGTAATTTAAAACAGGGTGATAAGAAAAAGCGATCTAACGTAAATGATTAATAGGGATTATTCACTTTTTCTTTACAAAACAATTAAACCAATTTTAAATCGATCAACGATTTTGCTGTTTCTTGAACCGCTTGTACGGAAGAGATGGGAGCCATTTTTAAGTCTTTTTTCATTTTGTCGTTGTTAACAACATAAAGTAAACCCAACTCATCTTTCACCATGCGGATCGTTTTATCAAACAAAGAAGCAATCTTTACCAACCAATTAGGCAATTCCCTTGCCTTCAATTTGTTTTTGTATTCAGGACAAGCCTCCAATACAGCAAGAGCAACATCTTTCATCCACAAGGATTCATTCACAATGGCATAGCGTTGTCCAATGGAAATTTCGTTTTCTAAGGCATTGAAATGAGCCGCGGCGACATCCCTCACATCGACAATTGGGAAACCCATTTTTGGCGTGCCTGGAAATTCTCCTTTCATCATCTTTACTATAATATCTGCACTCGTGCCAATTTCTTTATTCAAAATCGGTCCTAATACAAAGCCCGGATTCATCACCGTTATTTTTAAGGCCGGATTTTCTTTTGCATAGATCCACATATCTTGTTCAGCAAGCGTCTTACTTTTCGCGTAGGCGCTAACTAAGTTACCACTACTGAGGTTGGTGAAATCGCCTTCATCGAAATTTATTTTTCCTTTCTCATGTCCATACAAAATGGCGGCAATCGAAGAAGTTTGAACAATCCGTGAAATGTGATTGGCCAGAGCCGCATCCATTACGTGCTTAACACCATTACGTGCTGGCTTAATAATATCGTCTTCGTGTTTTGGAATTCCCAATGGAAAAGGGGAAGCAACGTGTAATACCGCATCGCATCCTTTCATGGCATCTTGCCAATTGTCGGGACTATTTAAATCGCAATGAAAAACTTTTAAGGACTTGAGAGCCTCCACACCGAGCACTTTTTCAATGGTTCTTTTTACCTCATCTTCCTTTTGTTGATTCCGAGTTGTACCTGTAATCTGATACCCTCTCTTAATTCCTTCAATGGTAATGTGCGTGCCGATAAAACCAGAGATGCCACTAATAAAAATGTTTTTCATGTAAATTATTCTTTTTAAGCAGTTATTTTAAATTTTTTAAAACCAAAAAATAGTTTGGCGCTAAATTATTATAGTTTGTTTAAAGTTTTACAAAAAGGAGAAGTTTTATAGTTATTGGTAATGTTTCAATAGTTATTGAAATTTTTGATTAGACATAAAAAAAGGCGTGAATAATCACGCCTTTTTCTTATAACAAAGTACTAGCTTTTTGATTAGTTATTATCGTATTCATCCTGCATTTTCTGCATTGCATCTTCTGCATTTTTCATTGCGTCGCCGTAACCTTTAATCGCATCACCTGCACCCAAATCCTTCATTGCTTCAAGTGTCTTTCCTAAAACTTCATCGTAAGCCGCAAAGGCTTTGTCTAAATCCACATCTTTACCTGACTGCAATTGAAGAGCAAGTTTTGTTAAACCTACCATCGCCTTCAATTCACTGGTTTTAAATTTTTCTTTTGAATATTTTTCTAATTCATCAAGCTTTGCTTTAAGTTCTTCTGCTTCTTCTTTAGATGAGGATTTAACTTTCTCTGAGTATTCACTAAGAAGTTCTTTATATTCATTAGAGGCTTGTTCCGCGGATGTAATTGTGGTAACATCTAAGTCCGCTGGTGAAGGTGGTGTTTGACTAACACTCGCCTCTGAACTGCCCTCTGAACCTGCAGGCATTTCGGGAGATTTTACATTGGATGCGCCTTCATCTTTAGAGCCACCACAGCTAACCAAAGAAAGAGATAAAACTAAAGAAAGACTAAGTAGGCTAATAAACTTTTTTTTCATGAAATTGGTTTTAATTAAATTTTACAATTATAATTTTCTAAAAATCCGAAAGTTTATCTACATAAACATTTCATTACAAATGTAAAAATATAAATTTACGTATACTCCAAAATTTTGGATAAAATTTCAACTCTGAAACAAATAAAATAAATGCCCATGAGCGTCATTGAACATATTTTTATACTTTTATGGCTTATCTTAAAAACATAAACAATGTCTTTTGAACTACCTAAATTGGCTTACGCATACGATGCACTAGAGCCACATATTGATGCACGAACAATGGAAATTCACCATTCCAAACACCATCAAGCCTATACTACTAATTTAAACAATGCGATTGCAGGAACTGAATTAGAAGGAATGACAATAGAAGATATGTTGAAAGTATGCAAAGACAAACCTGCCGTAAGAAATAACGGAGGTGGATTTTGGAATCATAATTTATTCTGGGAATGTATGTCACCAAATGGTGGTGGATTACCTACTGGAGAATTGGCTAACGCTATCAATGATGCTTTTGGCTCGTTTGAAAACTTTCAGTCAGAATTTGCAAAAGCGGCAACAACTCGTTTTGGTTCAGGTTGGGCATGGTTGTGCGTGACGAATGGAAAATTAGAAATCTGTTCTACGGCCAACCAAGACAATCCATTGATGGGAGAAGGTTGTTCGGGGACACCTATTCTTGCTTTAGATGTTTGGGAACATGCTTACTATTTAAACTACCAAAACAGAAGGCCTGATTACATAACTGCTTTTTTCAATGTAGTTAATTGGGAATTCGTTGATGGGAAGTATGCTGAAATAGCATAAAATGCGATGGGATAATTAGTACCCTAATTAAGTTTCGCGATAATAAAATTTATAAATCAAAACTATTGGATTTCTGAGTTTCTAATGTTATGTTTACATTATCAAGCATTAGTAGTCTTTGCTTGACAGAAACAAGACTATACATTTGTTAAAAAAACAATAATAATATGGCTGGGATTTTAAGTTACTTTTTACCAAAAGACAGAGTTTTTTACTCATTGTTTGAAGAAGCAAGTGATAATTTAGAAAAAATTGCGAAAAAACTATTACAAGTCGTTCATGAACCCGACTTTAATAAGCGAGCAGTTCTTATTACTGACATGTCGGCATTAGAACATGATAATGACGAAGTAACTCATCGAATTTTTATTGAACTAGGCAGGAATTTCATTACTCCTTTTGATAGAGAAGACATTCACGCTTTAGCATCGGCACTAGATGATATAGCAGATTATATATTTTCTGCAGGCAAGAAAATTAACTTTTATAACATTGACCCAATTAGTGATCAAGGCATCCAAAAAACAGCAGAAGCTATTTATAATGCTACGCTTGCAGTTAAGGAGGCAGTTATGGAGTTAAGAAATCTTAAAAATCCCCAAAAGATTATTGAATGCGTTATCAAAATCAATAGCATTGAAAATGATGCAGATAATCTATTTGACATGAGCATTGAAAAACTATTTAACTCAGATGTAGATGCAAAAGAATTGATTAAACGACGTGAATTGTATCAAGTAATGGAAACAGCAACAGACAAATGTGAAGATGCTGGAAATGTTATTGAATCAATCGTTGTAAAATACACCTAATTTTTACTTAGAAAAACACGTCTATGTTTACTTTACTAATTGTTGTAATTGTACTAGCACTCATTTTTGACTTAGTTAATGGTTTTCATGATGCTGCAAATTCTATTGCAACTGTTGTCTCTACAAAAGTATTAACTCCTTTACAAGCGGTGATCTGGGCAGCAGCCTTTAACGTAATTGCCTTTTGGGTTTTTGATATGAGTGTTGGAAACACTGTCGCAAAAACCGTTGATAATAATGCCATTGATCTCTGGGTAATTCTAGCTGGATTATTAGCTGCTACTTTCTGGAATTTATTAACTTGGCGCTTAGGAATTCCCTCGTCTTCTTCGCATACGCTAATTGGCGGATTTGCAGGTGCTGCGGTCGCCCATGCTGGATTCGACGTAATCCAAACCGGTCAAATATTAATCGTTATTTTGTTCATTTTTCTTGCTCCAATTATTGGGGGATTCATCGCCTACATCATTGCTGTGGTTACCATGAGTCGTTCCTTCTGGAAAAAAATGTTGGTTATTTTAGGTTTATCGACTTTAACTGTTTTGGTGATGCAATATATGGTTGATCACATAGACATGAAGCCCATCATGCTCTACATCGTTATTGGAATACTCGTTGCCTTTATTATTGTTTACATTTGGTTTGAAATTGCACACGGCAAAAGGCCTTCTGCATTGAAGGAGGGAAATATGCATAAAAAACTGCAGCTCTTATCTTCAGCGGCATTTTCATTAGGGCATGGTGGAGCAGATTCTCAAAAAGTAATGGGAATTATTTGTGCGGCTCTTTTGGTTTATGGTAATATGGGACGACAAGGTAAATTGGATGACTCTGTTCCAAAAAGCCTTCAAATTACCGAATTAATGCAAGTTGAATATCATACTGCTGATGATAAATTAGAAAAATTTAATCCTGAAGTTGCTAAATTCGATTCGGTTATTTATTTCCTAGAGAAAAAAGAAATTGTTGAGGCTAAGTCAGGTAAAATTGTTTACGATAAAAAAGGAATTATAACCCCTGCTTTTGCAAATACAAGCGTCCCGAGTTATAAAGAGATTGATGATAAATTAGAAAAAATTGAAGTCTTTACACTTGGGAAAGCTTTATGTGATTCAAAAACGCATGACACCGTTTTTATAGATAAAACATTGAATCGCAAGTATGTTTATGCTGGCATTTTTTCTAATTATGTGGATGAAAAGACCCATGAGTTAAAAAATGGGTTTAAAATAAAAACAAAAGTTCATTCGGAGACAATGCCATTTTGGATTGCATTTGGTTGTTACTTAATGATCGGACTAGGAACTTTGATGGGTGGGATGAGAATCGTTAAAACGATGGGAACAAAAATCACAAAAGTAACTCCATTGGAAGGTGTTTGCGCCGAAACAGCCGGTGCTTTAACCCTATTCACAGTGTCTCAATTTGGAATTCCTGTATCAACAACCCATACGATAACTGGTTCCATCATTGGAGTTGGTGCAACGAAAAGATTGAGTGCGGTACGCTGGGGCGTTACCATTAACCTCCTTTGGGCGTGGATATTAACTATTCCTGTGAGTGCTGCACTGGCTGCTTTAATTTACTATTTAATCTGTTTTCTTAAATAATTTAAGATAATCTCGTTTTGTAAATTATTTTTTTGTTAAATTAGCACTTCATTTTAAAAACTAAAACATGAAAAAACTTTTACTTTCTTTTGTTGCCCTTTCTGTAAGTTTCTGGTCAGGTGCACAAGTAATATGTGCAGGTGTTTCGCCTATGCCTATTCAAGGTAATTACGCATTCACTTGGGCTGATCCAGCTGGAGGTTGGGGAACACCTGACTTTTTAATTCCTGGGACATTTGTTCAAGATACCTTAATGATGACCGACGATGGTTCCCCGGGCTTAAACGCACAAGGTAATCCAATCTCGGCGGAAGGATGTAATCCATTAATCAATAATTTAACAGGGAAAATCGCCGTAATTTACAGAAACGCATGTGAATTTGGTGCGAAAGCATTAAATGCTCAAAATGCAGGTGCTGTAGCGGTACTAATTATTAATAAAGAGCCTGGAACGATTGCAATGGGGGCTGGCGCTTCTGGTGCAAACGTAACAATTCCAGTTGTGATGATCCAAGATACAGATGGCGCTTTGATTACTGCAGCTATGGCTGGAGGTCCTGTTGTCATGTTATTTGGAAATAAAACAGGTCTTTTTGCCAATGACGGTGGTTTAACAGGTGGAACGACCTTGGTTTCTAAGCAAGGAGCTGTTCCTGCATTACTTGCTCAAAACGGAACTGAATTTAACTTTGAAGTGGGAACTCGTGTTTACAATTACGGTAACCAACCTCAAACAAATATGTCTTTGACTGCAACAGTAACTGACCCGGCTGGGGCGACTGTTTATTCAAACTCTGTAAATAGTATCAATCTTGCTTCTGGAGATTCCTTAGATGTATATCCTGGTGGCGCTTCAACACTTCCTGCATTTTCATTGGCAACTTATGCGCCAGGAAGATACACATTAACCTATACTCTTTCTTTAGCTGGTGCTGATGATTATGCTGCTGATAATAGCTTGTCTTCTGATTTTGTAATTCAAGACTCCATGTACAGCTTCGCACAATTGGATGTTGTATCGGGTATGCCTAACCCAGGAAACTATTACCGACCTGGTACAAACACCCAAACATTTTCTGCGTGTGCTGTAATCAGCGATCCGAACGCTAGTAGATTAGGGGTTTCTGGTATCCATTTTTCAGCAACAACAAGTGCTGCTTCTATGGTGCTATTAACTGGTGAAGAAATGGCTTTATATTTATACAAGTGGGAAGATGCTTTTACTGATTTAAATGATGCTAACCTAGCATTTAATACACTAACACAAGTTGCTTCAGGGTATTATTATTATCCATCAGATTTACAAGGTGATATGGTTTATGGCGCTTTTTCAGCACCAGTTGTACTACAAGATAACCAACGATATTTAGCTTGTGTACAAACAGTAAACCTTAACTTATACATGGGTCATGAATCAAATACCAACTATATCTGGAATGCTAATCAATATTTGCAGCCAATGACGCCTAACGAAAGTGATGGCACGTATTATGCTGCAGGTTTTGGTTACGAGCTTCCAAGTTCATTAGTGGTTCATGTATTTGATGCCAACAACATCGGAATTAATGAGTCTGCTACAATTGATGGAATGGCTTATCCAAACCCAGCGACTGATAATGTTACTATTTCATTGGAAGGTGAAGGATTAGCTAGTTTACGAGTAACTGATGTTTCAGGGAAAGTTGTAGGCAATCAATCATTGAACCTAATCAACGGGAAAGCAGCTGTTTCTATAGAAAATTTAGAATCAGGTGTTTATATTTTCAATGTTGTTTTAGAGAATGGTAAAACCGCTCAATTCAATGTAGTAAAAAGATAATTTATCTACGATAAAAAAAAAGGGTTGGGTTTCCAACCCTTTTTTTTATGCCTTAACTTTTGTCCACATTAACTCCGTATCTTTGCTACCTTAAAATGGAGAAAAAAGCCTATACCGTTACAGCAGCGCTGCCCTATGCAAATGGCCCCTTACACCTAGGTCACGTGGCAGGAGTTTACTTGCCTGCAGATATATTTGTGCGCTTTCTAAAACTTAATGGTCACGACGTAGCCTTTATTTGTGGTAGTGACGAACATGGGGCAGCAATTACACTTAGGGCAAAAAAAGAAGGCATAAAGCCACAAGAAATCGTCGATAAATACCATCGCATCATTAAGGATTCTTTTGAAAAATTTCAAATTTCATTTGACATCTTTCACCGGACATCATCACCGCTGCATCATCAAGTTGCTTCTGAATTCTTTAAAAAACTTCATGAAAAAGACACGTTCAAAGAAGAGCGATCGCTTCAGTATTACGATAACGACTATGAACAATTTTTAGCGGATCGGTATATTACAGGAACCTGCCCAAAATGCCAGTATGAAAACGCCTATGGAGATCAGTGTGAAAAATGTGGCGCTGACTTAAGCCCCAACGACCTAATCAATCCTATTTCAACATTATCCGGAAAAACACCCCAGCTAAAAGAAACGGCTCATTGGTATTTACCCATGAATGAGCATGAAAATTGGTTACGGGAGTGGATACAAAAAGGATCCATTGACGGAAAAGTTCTTCACGATCCGAAAACATGGAAAAATCAAGTTATTGGACAATGCATGTCTTGGATTAATGGCGGCTTGCGTGCACGCGCCATGACTAGGGATTTGGACTGGGGGATTCCGGTTCCCTTGCCCAACTCAGAAGGAAAAGTACTTTATGTTTGGCTAGACGCTCCTATTGGCTATATTTCTGCCACCCAACAATGGGCCATAGATAATGGAAAAAATTGGAAAGATTACTGGTGCAAAAAAGAAGCAAAAGACCGAAAGTTAGTCCATTTCATTGGAAAGGACAATATCGTTTTTCATGCCATCATATTTCCTATTTTACTTAAAGCGCACGGAGATTTTATACTACCAGAAAATGTTCCCGCCTATGAATTCTTAAATTTAGAGGGCGATAAATTCTCCACGTCAAGGAATTGGGCCGTTTGGCTGCATGAATATTTGGAGAACTATCCAACTAAAGTGGATGAGTTAAAATATGTCCTCACTTCAATTGCTCCCGAAAACAAAGATTCAGAGTTTACTTGGTTAGATTTTCAAACTAGGATCAACTCAGAGCTAGCAGATATTTATGGGAACTTTGTTAATCGCGTGTTTGTCCTGATCCATAAATATTATCAAGGGGTCATTCCTTCATCGCACGAATTGACAACACATGACCAAAAAGTACTTTCAGAAATTGCAACGATTCCTAGTAAAATTTCAGATTTATTATATCAATACAAAATAAGAGAAGCGCAACAAGAGATGATGAATTTGGCAAGAATTGGAAACAAATATCTTGCCGATGAAGAACCCTGGAAAGTAATCAAAAGTGATCCAATTAGAGTTGAAACAGTTCTCAATATTGCACTTCAAATCACTGAAAAGCTTGCCTTATGTTCACGTGTTTTTTTACCAAATACAGCACAATTACTACTTGAAATACTAGGTGTCAACTCTACTACGTGGGACAACACAACACAATTAATTTCAAGTGGCAACACAATAGGGACACCTACTATATTATTTGAAAAAATCACCGATGAATGGGTTGAGCAGGAGAAAAGCAAATTAATCACTACCCCCATTACTAATGCTAACTACCCCGTCATGAAAGAATTAATCTCCTTCGAAGATTTCACTAAAATGGACCTTCGCATTGGTCACGTGATAGCGGCCGATAAAATGGAAAATGCCGACAAACTCCTCGTTTTGAAGGTTGACACAGGAATTGATGAACGAACCATCGTCTCAGGAATCGCCAAACACTACGAAACATCGGATATTATTGGGAAGAAGGTAGTTGTGCTTATGAATTTAGCACCCAGAAAAATCAGGGGCGTTGAATCGCATGGAATGCTACTTATGGCCGAAAACAGCGAAGGTGAATTAAGCGCTTTAGTAAGTGAAAAAGATTTTGGTGCCGGCCCTATGATTTCGTGAGCTAAGCCATACTCAATAGGTTTAGGACTATTGAATACTCGAATATTTTTTTTTTATTAAACAGGTGGCTTAAATGAAGTGTTTATTCGGGGCTACTAAATCACCTTATCTTTATTTATGGATTATTTATTCTTATAATTCATAATAAATATCAAAAGTCCTTAATTCAAGAAAGGGTAAGAAGTACTAAAAGTTAATTCGTTTTTCAAGTCATTTATTATTTACAGGGTTTCAATTATTATTGCGGGATATCATACTTTTCAAAAATTAAATTAACGTGAACAATTTCTTATTAATATTGTTTTTACAATAATTAAACTTTGGTGGTATCCGAAAAACCGATTTAAAAGAGTAGGAAAAAGTAAAAAAAAAATTATGTTATTATCAATTTTACCTATTGCAACTAACAACTACGTTGCCTTTACGTTCTTTATCGGAACAATGGCCATGATGGCCGCATCAGTGTTTTTCTTTTTTGAGTTAAGCAACACCTCTCCAGAGTGGAGAACTTCAATTTTAGTATCCGGTTTGATTACTTTTATTGCAGCAGTACATTATTATTACATGAGAGATTACAATCTTTCAACTGGTGAATCACCAATTTTCTTCCGTTATGTGGATTGGATTCTTACCGTTCCATTAATGTGTGTTGAATTTTATTTAATTACCAAAAAAGCAGGTGCAAAAATTAACTTGTTATGGAAATTAATTTTCGCTTCAGTAATCATGTTAGTTACTGGTTATTTCGGAGAGGCAGTAGACAAAGGTCATGCAGCAATCTGGGGCTTACTTTCAGGCTTAGCTTACTTCTATATTGTATATGAAGTATGGATGGGTGATGTTGCTAAATTGTCTAAAGGAAGTACTCCTGCAGTTCAAAAAGCAGTTGGTTCATTATTGAAATTTGTTGTTATTGGATGGGCTATTTATCCATTAGGTTATATGATCGGAACTGCTGATGGACAGTGGTATTCTTTCATGGCAGGATGGGCAAGTATGGACATCGTTTACAACATCGGTGATGCAGTAAACAAAATTGGTTTTGGTTTAGTAATCTATTCTTTATCTAGATCTAAAGACTAGTCTTTAATTAATAATATTAAAAGTGGGAATTCAGCTGAATTCCCACTTTTTTTTTGCCTTTACTTCATAAAAAACTACAAACGATAATTTTCCCTTGATGTCTATTTCCATGCAAGGCTTGTATTCGAAAAGGAAATAAGCTGGTATTTTAAGCTCTTAGCTCATTGATACATCCAGCAGCTAATTCTAGCGCTAAACATACCCTTTATCTTTTGCCCAACTACTTAATTGAGCTGCGTTAGGCAAACCTAATTTCTTTAGAATATTATGCCGATGGGTTTCTACTGTCCGAGAAGAGATAAACAGTTTGTCTGCGATTTCTTTTGAAGTTAATCCCTGGGAAATAAAGATGACAATGTCAATTTCCTTCATCGTCAATTCCTTTTTATTATCGGTATTATTAACATTTAACAAGGACGTAAAGTAACGATCTTTTATATCCGAAGCAATGAACACCTCTCCACTATGAACGGCATGAATGGCATTAATTAATTCACTCTTATTGGTGTTTTTTGTTAAATATCCTTTTGCTCCTACGGATAAAAACTTCTTTACATAGGTGATGTCATCGTGCAATGAAAGTCCAATAATTCGACATTTAGGTAAGGTGTTATTGATTTTAACGGTCGCTTCAATGCCACTACCATTACCCAAATTAATATCCATCAAAATGATATCTGGTCGCAAACTCACTGCCGTTTCATAAGCACCTAGCTCAGAATCCGCCGTGCCAACCACAAGGATGGATGGGGCGTCTTTTAACAATGAAGACCAAGCTTCGCTAATAAGTTTGTGATCATCGACAATTAGAACCTTGATTATCGTATCCATAATATGCTATTTAAAGCTAAATTATGAATTCAAAGCTTCTGCACCACCAACTATTTCTAAAATTTCATTGGTAATGGCTGCTTGACGTGCTTTATTATACGTTAATTTCAAACTTTTTTGTAAATCACTCGCATTATCAGTCGCTTTGTGCATGGCAGTCATTCGAGCTCCTTGTTCAGAAGCATTTGAATCTAGAAGTGCTTTAAACAATTGAATCTTCAATGATTTAGGAATAAGCACCTCTATTAAATCCTGCTTATTAGGTTCAAAAACATAATCTACTGAAAGCTGTTTACCTTCAGGAATTATGTTAAGAACAGGAAGAAATTGTTCTGTTTCTATTGCCTGAGTCGCTGCATTAACAAAACGATTATAGACTATGATGATTTTACTAAATTGTTGTGATTCGTACAAAGCCATCAGTTCTGTTGCGATAGTTGCCGTGCGATCAAAGGTAAGATCAGAGAAAATATCTTCCACTTCTACCAACTCATCGTTAATATAATAATTTGGCGTCCTTTTTATTACATCTTTTACCTTTTTCCCAAGGCACAACACTTTTACGTCATTCGTTTGATAATCGGTCCGTATTAGATGTTGTACTCGTTTAATGATATTATTATTAAAGCCACCACATAATCCTCGATTCGAAGTTATTGCAACTAGAAGAATGCTGTTATTATCGTTTGTTATCGCTAGTTTATTTTCAGAAGCATCAGAGACTGCACTAATATTTTCTAGTATATCTTTCAACTTACTAGCATAAGGCCTTAATTTAGTTACAGCATCTTGTGCACGCTTTAATTTTGCAGCAGAAACCATTTTCATGGCAGAAGTGATTTGCATCGTAGATCCAACCGATGTAATTCTATTCCGTATTTCTTTTAAATTCGCCATAGTATTGATTTACAAATTGCCAATCGATAAGCTTAATTCAATTAGTATTTCTGTGCTATTTCCTTTGCGCACTTAGTTAAAACATCTGTTATCTCATCCGTATATTTCCCTGCCTTCAACGCCACTAAAACATCTGCATGTTTTGCCTCTAAGAAAGTAAGGTATTCTTTTTCAAATGCTTTCACTTGATTGATCGGCACATTTTGGATTAATCCTTTTGTACCAACAAAAATGATAGCAATTTGCTTTTCAACTGAATATGGATCACCTTCACGTTGCTTCAAAATTTCCACATTTCGTGAACCTTTGTCAAGAATAGATTTTGTTGCCGCATCCAAATCAGAACCAAATTTAGCAAACGCTTCTAATTCTCGGTATTGAGCTTGGTCTAACTTAAGTGTTCCAGCCACCTTTTTCATGGATTTAATTTGAGCAGATCCACCCACACGTGATACAGAAATACCTACGTTAATTGCTGGACGAACACCTGCATTAAACAAATCAGATTCCAAGAAAATTTGACCATCCGTAATAGAAATTACATTGGTAGGAATATAAGCGGATACATCACCTGCTTGTGTTTCAATGATAGGCAAGGCGGTAAGCGATCCTCCTCCTTTAACCAAAGGTCTAAGGGATTCCGGTAAATCATTCATTTGACAAGCAATCGTATCGTCACCAATAATTTTTGCGGCACGTTCCAATAAACGAGAGTGAAGGTAGAAAACATCACCAGGGTATGCCTCACGACCTGGAGGACGACGTAGTAATAATGAAACCTCACGGTATGCAACCGCTTGCTTAGATAAATCATCAAAAACAATAAGTGCTGGCCTACCTGAATCACGGAAAAACTCACCAATTGCTGCCCCAGTCATTGGCGCATAAAACTGCATTGGTGCAGGATCAGACGCATTCGACGCCACAACCGTAGTGTAGGCCATCGCACCTGCATCTTCAAATTTCTTTACGATACCTGCAACCGTTGACCCTTTTTGACCAATAGCTACATAAATACAATAAACTGTTTCTCCACGATCATAAAATTCACGTTGATTAATGATGGTATCAATAGCCACTGTTGTCTTTCCAGTTTGACGGTCACCAATAATTAATTCCCGTTGTCCACGACCAATTGGAATCATGGAATCGATCGCTTTAATTCCTGTTTGAAGAGGCTCAGTTACCGGTTGACGAAAGATAACTCCTGGTGCTTTTCGTTCGATAGGCATCTCATAAAGTTCGCCTGTAATCGGTCCTTTACCATCTATTGGCATACCTAATGTATCCACAACTCGACCTACAATACCTTCTCCAATTTTAACCGATGCAATCCGGCCTAATCTTTTCACAGTATCCCCCTCTTTTACCAAAGAAGAACGTCCAAGAAGTACAGCCCCTACATTGTCTTCCTCTAAGTTAAGAGCAATACCTTGTAAGCCGCCTTCGAACTCAATAAGTTCACCGTACTGAACGCCATTTAGACCATAAATACGTGCAATACCATCCCCTATTTGAAGGACGGTACCTACTTCTTGTAATTCAGCTTCTGTTTTGAATCCTGATAATTGTTCCCTTAAAATTGCCGAAACCTCTGCTGGATTAATGTCTGCCATTTTATTTTATTTTTAGTTAGTAAGTCTAGTGACTTATTTTGTTAATTCTTGTCTTAAATTTTTTATTTTACTTGAAACCGAAGCATCAATTTGATTATCTCCTATGGTAATTATGAATCCACCAATTAATGCTGGATCTATCTTTTCAGTAAGTTGAAGTTCGCCTGTAAATGTCTTAGCTAATTTATCCATTATTTTCTTTCTGCTTTGAGCATCAAGCGCAACTGCACTCGTAATGTTACCAGAAACAATTCCTCGGTGACTTTCGAGTAATGAATTATAATCAGATGCAATTTTAGGCAACATTTCTGACCTGCCATTCTTTACAATTAAAGCAATAAATAGAGCTGTTAAAGGCTGTAGATCAACAAATACCTTAGATATAACCGCTATTTTTTTATCGGATTTGATAATTGGTGAATTAAGGAAAGAAATAAAATCGAGTGACGAATTAGCCACACCCAAAATTCTCGCCATATCTAACGATACAAGATCAATGACCTTTTGCTCTATTGCCATTTCCAATAACGCTTTCGCGTATCTAATTGCAGCTTTAGTTGATTTCATGGATTAATTCATGTTAATATCATCCGCTAACTTCTCCGCTAACTCTTTTTGTTTTGAATCTGATGAAAGTTCAGCCCGGACAATCTTTTCAGCTATGTCCAAAGAAAAACCAGCCAACTGATTTTTTAAATCGCGAATGGCTGCAGACTTTTCTGAAGCAATGGTTGCCTTGGCGCTTTCAACAATTTTATTTGCCTCTTCCTTTGCTTTATTTTTTGCTGATTCGACCATTTCAACAGCCGTTTGTTTAGCATCATTCATTATAGCATCACGTTCAGCCCTTGCTTGTTTGATTATCTTTTCATTTTCTGCTTGAAGCAAAAGCATTTCTGCTCTTGTTTTTTCTGCTAATTCTAATGCTTCATGGATTTTTTGTCCCCTGGCATTTACCGCATTTAAGATCGGCTTCCAAGCAAATTTTGCTAATAAAAATAACAAAAGACAAAAAACAAGTCCTGTCCAAAACAACAAACCGTAATCAGGTAATATCAAGTCCATTTTTCTGTTTTATTTTTTAATTTTTAAACTAAAAATATAAACCGCAACCAACCGTTGCGGTTTATACTGTTTTTTTTTTACTGTCCTCCTCCTAGGAATCCAACTACTACTCCAAAAAGAGCAACACCTTCAATTAATGCTGCTGCAATAAGCATTGCAGTTTGAATTTTCCCTGCAGCTTCAGGATTACGAGCAATTGCCTCAACTGCTGAACCACCGATTCTACCGATTCCTAATCCAGCACCTAAAACGGCGATTCCTGCTCCAATAGCGGCAATACTTCCAAACATTCCTGTCATTACTATCATTGTATATGGTTTAAAAATTACAAATTAATGATGCGCTTCTTCTACAGCAGCACCAATAAACAATGCGGATAGCATTGTAAAAAGATATGCCTGTAAAAACGCAACTAACAATTCCAAAATCGAAATAAACAAAGCCATTGGGACCGACAAGGCGCTCCAACCTATACTTTTATTTATAAAAATTAAGGAAACAAGTGCTAAAATGATAATGTGACCTGCCGTAACATTGGCAAAAAGTCGAATCATTAGAGCAATGGGTTTGGTGAAAATTCCAATAATCTCTATTGGAACCATAATAATTAAAACAGGAATTGGAACCCCTGGTGTAGCAAATATATGTCTCCAATAATTTTTATTCCCTGAAAAAAGAGTAATCAATAAAGTCAATAGTGCCAGAAAAAAGGTAACACTTATATTTCCTGTTAAATTAGCACCCCCCGGCAAAATAGGCACCATGCCTAATAAATTATTCAATAAAATAAAAAAGAAGGCCGTCAGTAAGTAAGGCACGAATTTTCTGTATTTGTGTTCGCCAATATTTGCTTTGGCGAAGTCATCTTGAACTAGAACTACTAATGGCTCAATAAACTTAGCAATTCCTTTAGGTGCAATAGCGCCATTTTTCTTATAGAACCTTGCCATACTAAACATAATTAATATAATTATGAAAGCACCAATGAAAAGAGAAGTAACATTTTTGGTTATTGACAAATCTAACGGCATTTCATTATGTGGATGCCCATCTTCAAAATGCAATTTCCCTTCCATCAAGTTGTATATTTTCTCGTGGAATAGTGCGTAGCCTTCTGCAGGTCCTTCACCTAGTAAATAAGTAAGTTTTTCGCCTGTTTTTTCGTCTTTCTCTACCACCTTTAATCCATGATAAAAATGACTAGCACTAAAAACCTTAAGTCCATTGTCATATAAAATAACAGGAAGATGAACAGAAACCCCCTCGTGCTCACTGCCCCACAAATGCCATTCATGTGCATCTTTAACGTGGTGCATAATCATTTCATTTACATCAAACTCTTCTTCAACCGAATCAACAGCAATAACCGGTTCAGCATTTATTGATGCGGCTTTCTGTGCAGAAAAATTTGATGGGACAAGCACCAAAAAAAGGGTAAAAACAAACTGTATAAATAGCTTTGCAAATGTCATTTAATCATTTTTTAGAGGAAAAATCCTCAGAAATTTTGTGCAAATGTAGTAAATCTTTCTAGAGTTGAACTAATTAATCAGTAACTTTTTTCTCTCTTTTTTCACGAACCGAACGGTACAATTTTATCGCCAAGAACAAGGACAGCCCTGCGCCAAAAAAACCAATGGTTCCATACATCCAATCCATGGTGTTTTTCATTTCTACCAGGAAAATAATAACCACTAATAATAAAGTGGCCGCTTCATTCCAAATCCTCAGTCCAAAGGACGTCCAAACTACTTTATCTTTAAATAAATCATTCATGATTTTCTGGCAGGCAAAATGATAAACAGCCAACAAGACGACAAATGACAACTTAATATACATCCAAGGCTGGTTATAAGCGGCCGTATTGATCCAAAGAATCCACAAGCCAAAGAAAAAGGTAAGATACATGGATGGGGTGGTAATGTACCACCAAAGTTTTTTCTGCATAATGATAAATTGCTTTATCAAAATGTCGCGTTCTTGCTCCTCTTTTTTGTAGGCTTCAGTATGATAAATAAACAACCGGACCATGTAAAACAAGCCAGCGAACCAACAAACAACAAAAATTATATGCAACGATTTTACAGCTTCAATACTCATACGTCAAAAGTAATCATTTACCTAGAAAAAAGCCACTTGCATATTAAACAAATTGCACTTAATATTGTACAACTCAATTTCAATGGTACGTCGTCTAATTTTGTGTTTCTTTCTTCCCATAACCGTTGGTTATTCGCAGAGTTCGAATTTATCGATTGATGGGTATTATCAGGGATTAAACCTTTACGTTTCCAACCCATACCAAAGCGATGGTTTTGGCTTCTGTATCAGCAAAGTATTGGTCAATGGAAATGTATTGCCCGCCACCATTCAAAACGAACATTTTCAAATCGACCTTAGTTTATTTGGCCTAACAAAAGGGGAAGAGCTGTTTGTAGAGCTAGAGCATTATGCAGGATGCACCCCCCGCTTTATTAACCCGGAAGTACTTTTGCCTAAAAGCACATTTGTCTTGGCATCAATAGCGGCAGCAACAAATGGCTCCATTAGTTGGTCGACAAAAAGTGAGGCGGGAAGACTTCCATTTCATGTTGAACAATATAAATGGGGACGATGGGTTTCGGCGGGCGAAATACAGGGCAATGGAAGTCCCGGACTCAACCAATATCGATTAGACATTATTCCACATAGTGGATACAATAAAATTAGAATTGTTCAAATTGACAACACACAAAAAAAAAGGGTATCGAAAGAAGTTGGTTTTAATTCAACTACCAAAAAAGTGATGAAAACACCTGCTAAAGTAAAAGACTTTATTTATTTTAGCTCAGCATCAAAACCTGTAAAAACAAAGTTTGAACTCTATGATGCCTTTGGTAATTTACTCAAAAAGGGCTTCGACAGTCAAATTGATTGTAAACAATTATTAAACGGCATCTATTTTATCAATTTCGACAACTCCTCTGAGAAATTTATTAAGTATTAACATGATAAAGCATATTGAGCACATCGGAATTGCCGTAGAAAACATCGAGTCCGCCTTAAAAACGTATGAAAATTTATTGGGAGTAAGCTGCTACAAAACAGAGATTGTTGAATCGGAATTGGTGAGAACAGCCTTCTTAAAAATAGGCGATTCAAAAATTGAACTTTTGGAAGCAATGGATCCCATTTCACCCATTGGAAAGTTCCTGGCAAAAAAGGGGGAAGGATTTCATCATATCGCGTTTGAAGTAGATGATATTCACGCAGAAATAAAACGCCTTAGTTCCTTGGGCTTTGAGATGATCCACGAAACGCCGAAACCCGGTGCTGACAATAAGCTCATTGCCTTTCTTCACCCGAAATCTACACAAAAATTATTAGTGGAAATCTGTCAAGAAATCCTTTAAAACAAGCCCTTTTTTTCTTGTTGTAATTTAAATCAACTATAAATAAGGCTTCATGACAATCCTGTGACAATTGAACGGGACGCACTAGCGAAATTTGTACTCAAATAGATTAAACTTGCTAGCCGAACTTCATACAATAGCCTTTACTCACCGTCGATTTGAAGTAGGTAAAATTGGTGCTTTGCACATTGATGTGGACGATCAATTAGTTCGTTTACCCAGAGTAAAATCAAAATTTAAACTCCCAGAACTTTTATTTATTTCTACGTGTAACCGAGTAGAAATAAGCTTTTTTGCGATAGATGAGGTTACTAATTCTTGGCTGTTTGATTTTCTGCAAGCGCTTTACCCTTCAATTACCTCATCAACTATTACGGATTACCTTATCAACCTTGAATTATATAAAGACGAAAAGGCAATTGAACATGCTTTCTCGGTAGCGTCTTCCATTGATTCCATGATTGTGGGAGAACGCGAAATCATCACCCAAGTGCGCACGGCCTATGAGCATTGTCGCAAAGCAGGATTAACCGGCGATCGATTTCGTTTATTAATGAAACATGTTATCGAAACGGCTA
>Ga0247844_1000676_pt1 | contig 70430 bp, 30 predicted proteins | sample LaCtaG_FD_192421 | JGI IMG/M metagenome (GOLD analysis project Ga0247844, IMG submission 192421) | Freshwater microbial communities from meromictic Lake La Cruz, Castile-La Mancha, Spain - LaCruzMarch201714.5m_1 | ecosystem: Environmental > Aquatic > Freshwater > Lake | place: Spain: Castile-La... | reverse complement strand
CTCAACAAGCTCACCCTACCCACCGCGCTGGCCGAAAACCCCGCCGCGACCAAACTGACCGTCACCCCCGCGACCGGGGTGATGAGCGGCAGCTTCACGCTTGATGATCCGAATCCCCGCACCGTCGCCCCCGTAACCCCCGCGACCGTGAAGCGCAGCGTCACCTTCACCGGAATGATCTTCAAAGACGGAGCCAACCCAATCGGCGGTGGCTACTACCACCTCGACGAACTCCCCGGCAACGGCCCCCCACCGACCACCCCGAGCACAACCCGCAAACTCTCCGGCAAAGTCACCGCCAAGCAGCCGTGATACAACTCGAAGACCCTTATGATGAAGCCGCTTCTCCCCCTGTTGTTTGCCACCACCCTCGCCGCCGCTCCTTTCCCTGAAAAGACGCCCGACTCGGCGGGGAAGCGGATGCTGGACCAGTACTTCGAGCGCCAGGTCAATGAGATTGAGGAGACCGGCGGGCTGCGGGACATCCAGACGGCGGAGGACTGGAAGGCGAAGGCACCCGAGTATCGGCGGCAACTCGCGGAGATGCTGGGGCTGGACCCGCTGCCGGAGCGCACACCGCTGAACGTCACCAAGACCGGCGAAGTGAAGGGCGATGGCTATGTGGTGGAAAACCTGCACTACCAGGCCGTACCGGGCCTTTACATCACAGCGAACCTTTACCTGCCCGCGAAGGTGGAGAAGGCGCTGCCGACGATCCTCTACGTCTGCGGTCACGCCAATGTGATGAAGGACGGCATCAGCTACGGCAACAAGACGGGCTATCATCACCACGGCGTCTGGTTCGCCCGGCACGGGTATGTGTGCCTGATGATTGATACCGTGCAACTCGGCGAGATTCGCGGCGAGCATCACGGCACTTACAGCAAGGGGCGCTGGTGGTGGTTCTCTCGCGGCTACACGCCTGCTGGGCTGGAGGCCTGGGCAGGGATTCGCGGACTGGATTATCTGGAAACACGGCCCGAGGTGGACAAGACAAAGTTCGGCGTCACCGGGCGCAGCGGCGGCGGTGCGTATTCGTGGTGGGTGGCGGCGCTGGATGAGCGCATCAAGGCTGCGGCCCCCACGGCGGGCGTGACCACTTTGCGCAACCACATTGTCGGCGGCTGTGTCGAGGGGCACTGCGACTGCATGTTCTTTGTGAACACCCACCGCTGGGACTATGATCGCCTGGTGGCGCTGGTGGCCCCGCGTCCGCTGCTGATTTGCAACACGGACAAGGATAACATCTTCCCCATTGATGGCGTCTTCAGCATCTACCAGAACGTGCGGCGGGTGTACGCGCTGCTCGGCGCGGAGGCAAACATCGGCCTCCAGGTCGCGGAGGGGCCGCACAAGGATCTACAGCCACTCAACAACGGTGCCTTCCACTGGTTCGAGCGGCATCTCAAGGGCGCGGACCCGATGGCGGTGCTGGACGAGGGCGCAAAGACATCCCTCGATCCCAATGTGCTGCGCGTCTTCAAAGAACTGCCGAAGGACGAGAAAAACACCACCATTGATCAGTCCTTCGTGCCCCAGGCCGCAAAGCCCGCGCCGCTCACGGACAAGGCCGAATGGGAAAAGCAGCGCGAGTCGTGGATGACCGCCCTGCGCGATCAAGTCTTCGCTGGCTGGCCCAAGGACGCGCCCGCCATCCAGCCCGTGAAGGAAAACAGTCTTGAGCGCGACGGCATCCGCATGACCGCCTATGACCTGGAGACCCAGACGCCCTTCCGCCTGCGACTGTATGTGACGCACCGCGCCGGGCTGCGCGCGGAAGATTTGGAACTGGTGGCGCTCAACGTGCTGGACGCCCAGGGCTGGCAGGACTTCTGCGACACCTACGAGTCCCGCTTTTCAAAGCTCATCGAGACCTTCCCCGCAACCCAGAAGGATGACAAAGCCTTCGAGAGCGAGCAAAAGATGTTCACCACCTTCAAATGGGGCATGGCCTACCTCTGCCCGCGTGGCATCGGCCCCACTGAGTGGAGCGGCAGTGAAAAGGCACAGACCCAGCGGCTGCGGCGCTTCTATCTGGCCGGGCAGACTCTCGACTCCATGCGCGTGTGGGACATCCGCCGCACTGTCCAGGGCATCAGGCAGATCGCCGGGCTGGAAAAGACCCCGCTGTGGCTGCAAGGGCACCGCGACATGGCCGTGAACGCGCTCTACGCCTCCCTGTTCGAGGACGGCATCACCCGCCTCGACCTGCACGACATGCAGGCCGGCCACCAGGACGGTCCGGCCTACCTGAATGTGTTGAAATACCTCGACATCCCGCAGGCCGCCGCTATGGCCGCCGAGCGCACACGCGTCATCATCTACACTGGCGACTCAGCCGCCTGGGACTACCCAGCTGCCATCGTGAAGAACCTGGGCTTTCCAGAAAAGAACTGGCAGCTCAGAAAGCCTGCACCTTGAGGGGCGAGTTCAGCTTTCCAGCGCAGCCAGCCGCTGCACCAGCGGAGGGTGGCTGTAGTGCAGCCACAATGCCAGAGGATGCGGCTGCGGATGCGTCAGGTGATCTCGCGACAGTTTTTTCAGGCCGTCAGCCAGCGCTTCCGGTCCACCCACGGCCCTGGCGGCATAGGCGTCCGCCTCGAACTCATGCCTGCGGCTGACCGCCAGGCCCAGCAGGCCCGTCAGCACGCCTAGCGGTTGGTAGAGTATGCCAAACAGCACCAGCCCCATGCCCACCGGCGTCCCCTGCACGCCGAAGGCGGCGAAGAAGCCCGGCGACTGCAGCACCCAGCCCAGCAGGCCGAGCATGACGCCCATCTCCGCCAGGCCCAGCGCCAGATGCACGGGCACATGGCGGCATTTGTTGTGGCCGATCTCATGGGCGAGGATCGCCACTATCTCCTCCGTGGTGTGGCTTTTCAGCAGCGTATCATAGAGGGCGATCCGGCGCGTTTTGCCGAACCCGGCAAAGAACGCGTTCGCCTTTGACGAGCGCCGTGATCCGTCCACCACGCTGACCTCCTGCACGGGGAAATCCAGCCGTTGCGCGAGCGCAAAGATGGCCTCCCGTAGCGGGCCGGACTCCAGCGGCTGGAATTTAAAAAATAGTGGCATGAAGACGCGCGGGGCCAGCCAGGTCATCAGCACGCTGAGGCATGCCATGAAGGCCCAGGCGTATAATGCAGCCCGCGACTGTGTCTCAAAGAACCACACCACCGCCGCCGCCACAGGCAGGCCGATCAAGGCCATCAGCGCCAGGGATTTGAGGTGGTCGGCGATGAAGGTGCCGGGTGTCGTCTTGTTGAACCCGTGCCGCGCCTCGACGCCAAAAGTATCCCAGATTTCAAAGGGCAGCCCGGCCAGTGTTTGTGCCAGGAGCATCACGCCGATCACCAGCACGCCCGTGACCACCGGGCCATGCCCCTGTGCCTCGACCAGTCTTTGCAGCCAGCCGAAACCGCCGCCCCACCAGACCAGGATCAGCAGCACGAGCATCGCTGCATCCTGGGTAAAGCTGACACGGTTAGAGTCGCTGATATACTCCGCCAGCTTTGCCCGTGTCTCCTCCGGGAAAACCTCTGCCAGAACGGCGGGTAGCGCCTTTGCCAGCCACTTGAGATTGAGCAGTGTGACGAACAGTTCCAGGTGAAAGACGCCCAGCACGCCCAGCAGGGCAGCGGCGAACCAAGGATTAGAGAGGGTCATGTGGACCGTTGCTCCCGCTTACAGTCCCGCCGCCTTTTTCGCCTCATTCACCAGGCGGATGAAGCGGCCGCGCTCACCCGTGGCATCCGCGCCTTTCGCCTTCTGAGCGAGCGCGAGCACCAGCCCGTGATCCAGCCTGGGCGTCTGATGCACGCCGCGCAGCAGCATGCCAAAGGCGACGACGGAACTCTCGAAGATGAAGTCCTCGCGCGCGGTTTGCCAGGACTGGCCTTTGTCCAGCACGGCCAGCTTTGAGCTATCGAAGGGACCGACGGTCTGCGTGGTGAAGCGTCCGTTTGGCAGGGTGACGGTGGCCACGGTCTTGCCGGTGTCGCCGTTCGGCTGGAACTCATACCAGACGACATGGGTGCCGGCGCTGCGCAGCTCGGCTGCGGGCAGGTGGCGCTCGCAGAGCTGTCGGTATTCGCGGACAGTGGCGGGGTCAAAGGCGACTTGGAGGGGATGAGCAGCCTGACTCATGGCGGCGGGCTGGTCGGCGGGGAGCTGGACGGTCACTCGCATGAGGCGGTTGTTTTCATTCCAGGGGCAGGAGGCCACCTCAGCCTTCCAGGAGTGGATGTATATCTCGGATGTCTTCGGCCTGGCACTGTCCTTGGACTCTGCGGCGGGTCTGGCAGGTGCGGGGGAGGCAAACATCTCGGCCTTGTCGGCTTTCACCGGCAGCGGCCGGATGCTGGCCGGGCGCAGGGTGAACTCATCCACGGGCTGGCGGCTGGTATTGATGAAGGCATCATCCTTCGCAGGCGTGGTGACGGGTATCTGGGCGGCGACAGCCTGGACCACGACGGGCGCGGCGGGCTTTACGGCGGGTTCTCCAGCTTTGGGAGAGACAGGGGCAGGTTCTGGGGCTATGACCACAACGGCAGCCTTCTCAGGTGCAGCAGGCTCGACGATGGGTGCAGGCACCAGTGCGGGCTTGTCCTCCCCATTCACTGTTACCGCGATGGCTTTTTGAACCTGAACGGGCACTACGCTCTCCGGCGTTCCGGCTTCGGCCTTCACTGTCTCCTTTGTCCCGCTGTCTGTCACGGCACCACTGACCACGGCACCGATCTCCGAATGACGCCCTGCCAGATAGGCGGCACCTGCCACAGTGACGACGGCGGCGGCTTTCAGAACTCCGGCGATGAGCGGCCACAGGGGCGCGGGTTTCTTCGCCATCGGGCGTGGCATCATGGGGGTAATGCGCCGTGGGATGTGCGCGGGGTGGAGGACGGAATGACGCTGTTCTGGACGCAGGCGGTCCTGTGGGATGGGCGCACCCTGGCGGAGGGCATCGGTGATGGCCTCAATCTGTTCAAGCTCCGAGGTGGCGGCGGGGAAGCCTGCCAGGAGATCGTGGACTTCGCCTGCCTGGTGCGCGTGCAGTTCACCCAGGGCGTAGGCGGTGAGTTCGGGGGTGTCGTTGGCGGGGTTCATAAAATTAGTGTCCGGAGCGGGGGGCGAGATCGCGGTTCAGCAGTTCGCGGAGTTTCTTGATGGCCACATGCATGATGAATCCGACATTGCCGACCGTGAGGCCGGTGACATCGGCGATCTCCTGGTAAGAACAGTCGTGCATGAACTTGAGGCGGATGACCTCCCGCTGATTCGGGCGCAGCTTTTCCACCAGATCCCAGATGCGGGCGTAGAGTTCATGGGAGTCGGCGCTTTCAGAGGGGTCTGGGTCAAAGGAGACCGCTCCGGCGAGGGCGTCTTCATTGCCGAGATCGAGCCTGTGGTCCTTGCGCAGGATGTCCAGCGCGCGGTTCCTGCAGACGGTGAAAAGCCAGGCCTTGAGGCTGTCACGGACTTTGGCGGGGTCGGTGAGGTAGAGCTTGAGCATGGCGTCCTGGACGACATCACGCGCGCGCTCGACATCACCGCTGAGAATGCCCGCCGTGTAGGCGATGAGGCTGCTCTCATACTGATCCAGCGCGCGCCTGACCAATAGGGAGGCTTCGTCTTGAAGGGGCTGGACGGACATTTGTTCACTGTGCGACTTTTGGAACGCACGGGGAAGGCTTTTGTTAGAGACGTGCGGGTTCTGTGATCGCAAAACTTACCTTGCTTATGCCTTCAACGCCCAGTCCAGCAACGCTTGGGCATCCCGCCAGACGCCGCTGTCGGTATCATTGAGCACCACCACGATGCGGCGGCGGCCATTGCGCTCGCCACTGGCGACGAGGCAGTAGCCAGCGGCATCGGTATAGCCGGTCTTCATACCGTCACAATAGCCTGCGGTGCGGAGGACGCGGTTGGTGTTGGATAGCTCGGTGACTTTGCCAGTAGGCCAGTTGAACTTGTAGCTCTGTAGCTTCACGATCTGGCGGATGTCGGGGAGCTTATCGCAGGCTTTGGCGATAACGCTGAGGTCGCGCGCTGTGCTAAAAGGCTCGTTGCCATCGCGGGAAGGTAGGCCGTGCGGGTTCACATAATGGCTGTTTTGCAGCCCCAGCGCCTTGCACTTCTCGTTCATCTTCGCGGCGAATGCCTCGACACTACCCGCATTGTCCCGTGCTAGCGCCTGGGCTACGTCGTTGGAGCTTTTCACCAGCACAGTGGTCAGCAGTTGGCGGCGCGTGTACTGCTCCCCCGCCTTGATGCCAAGGCGCACCGGGGCGCACTGCGTATCGCTCACATCTACGGTGATGACTTTGTCCAGATCCCCCGCCTCCACCACCAGCAGGGCTGTCAGCAGTTTTGTGGTGCTGGCGATGGCACCGCGTTTGTCGGCGTTTTTTTCAAAAAGCACCTCGTCGGAGGCAGCGTCTATCACAATTACCCTGTCTGCCGTGACCTGCGGGATGGGGCCGCGGAGTTGGCGTATCTCTACCTCCCGGCGCACACGCTTGGTCTTCTCCAGCTCCGCTGCCAGCTCATTCTTGAGCAGCTCCATGCCCTTTTCCTTCGCCAGTAGGTCGAGGCGGTTGCTCTCCACCATCTGCTTCTCTTTCACCAGCGCCATCTCGCGGCGCACCACATCGGCCTCCTTTGCGTTCACCTCCTCCTCGCGCCATTTCAGCCTCTGCTCGCGCTGCGGGTCATCGCAACCAGCCAGCGGCAGCAGCGCCAGTACAAAAATGAGGCGCAGGGGGCGGAAATAGGGCGGGGGCAGGGGCATGTCAGAGTTCGCTCAGGAGTTCCTTTAACCGTGCGGCGGGCCACTGGCCGGGGGCGTTCGACCCGCCAATGAAGCCGTAGTTCAGCAGGCTGCCGCACTTTGCAAGCACCAACCGCGATACCCGCCCCCACGGACCCATGCCCATGCAGGAAAGGCGCAGCCGGTGGACCTCCGAGGTCAGCCGGATCAGCCGGGTGAGATCCTCGGTCGTGTTGATAAAAGTGGCGATCTTCACCGCATCCAGCCCGGCAGGCTGGGCGAAGCTGATGGCTCCCCGTAGCACCTCCTCCCCCGGCGTGGCCTGAAAGTCATGGAAGGAGCCGACGATCCGCACGCCCTGCGCACGCGCTTTCTGGATGAGCGGACGCATTTCCATCGCGCTGCGCAGCTCGATGTCCACCAGCGCCGCCAGGTCCAGCAGTGGCTCGATCAGCGCCACGCGTCCCGCCGCGTCCTCGCTCCCCTGCCCCCCTTCCGCCGGATGCCGCGCCGTTAGCAGGACGGGGGTGCTGCTGCCTGCCAAAGCCTGCCGCAGTTCGCCAGAGGGCATCATCAGCGTATCCAGCCGCAGCTCGATGACATCGCAGGTAGCCTCCCGCTGCTCCGCTGTCATGGCTGCCCACACTGCCAGGGTGTCCGGGTCAGGAATGACGCCGACTGCGAGCGGACGGGAAGAATGCAGCAGATTGGTAGTGGAAAGAAGTTGAGGCATTGGCTATGTTTGCTATAATTTTAATAGAAATGAATTAAAACTCCAAGCTGAATCTGAGAACTATGCTGGACCGCCGCCAAGAAATCAATTTGCAGCTTACTGAACTGGCCGACAGCGCCCTCCTCACCTTTTGCCTCTGGTTCGCCCACTTTCTGCGCTCCACCTTCGCAGTGGACTTCTGGCCGGGCCTGGTGGAGATACCCCCTCTGGAGCAGCTTTACTGGGTGTTCGCCGTGGTCGTCCCCTTTACGCCACTAGTTCTGGAGGCGCGTGGCTTTTACACAAATCTGCACCACAAAACCCCCGCCCGCAGCCTCCGACAGCTCGGTGAAGGGCTGGTCATCATGGGAACCATCATCGGTGCCCTTGTCGTCTTCCTCAAATGGGAGGTGCCCAGCCGCTCCGTAGTCATCGTAGCAGTTCTCCTCTCCGGTGTGGCGCTGCTGTTACGAGAAGAACTTCAAAAAATTCGCCTACGCCGCCGTCTCGCTCACGGCAAAGGGCGCGAGCATGTGCTGTTAGCCGGCCTGGAGGCAGACATGGACCACCTTCTGGAAAATATGCCCGCAGAGCAACGTGCCGGCATGGAGATCGTCGGGCGCATTGACATCACCCGCCAGCCGGTCGCCGAACTGGTGCGCGCCATGCACGAGCGTTCCGTCGCCCGCGTCCTCTTTGCTGCCCAGCATGTGCATTTCAGCAAAATCGAGGAGGCCGTGCAGGCCTGCGAGACCGAGGGCGTGGAGGCCTGGATCGCCGCCGACTTCTTCCAGACTGCCATCGCCCGCCCCACTTTCGATGTCCTCGGTGGTCGCCTCATGCTCGTCTTCCACAGCACGCCCCAAGTGTGTTGGGCGCTGTGGTTCAAGGATCTAGCCGACCGCATCGGTGCCGTCCTGCTCCTCTTGCTCACATTGCCGCTCTGGCTTGCCGCCATCATCGGCATCCGCTTGTCATCAAAGGGGCCGGTTTTCTTCCGCCAAGAGCGCGCCGGACACTACGGGCTGCCTTTCAAAATGTGGAAATTCCGCACCATGTATCCCGATGCCGAGTCGCGGCTGACTGAGCTACAATCCCGCAACGAGATGGACGGCCCCGTCTTCAAAATCACCCACGACCCGCGCATCTTCCCCTTTGGCCGCTGGCTCCGCAGGCTGAGCATTGATGAGCTGCCGCAACTGCTCAACGTCCTGCGTGGCGAGATGAGCCTCGTCGGCCCACGCCCGCTGCCCGTTTATGAAATCCAGAAGATCGAAAAACGTGCCCAGCGCCGCCGTCTCAGCGTCAAGCCCGGCCTCACCTGCCTCTGGCAGGTTACCGGTCGCAACGGCATCCGCAGTTTCGAGGAATGGGTCGCGCTCGACCTGCAATACATAGACAACTGGTCACTCTGGCTGGATGCCAAGATCCTCGCCCGCACTGTGCCCGCCGTTCTGCGCGGGACCGGGGCCTCGTAGTCACGGTCGGGCGCGCGCCGCCACTCCCATGATAGCTTGGCACGGCTGACGCTGTTTGATACACAGCGCCTATGTCCGACCTCACCGACTCTTCCCCCTCCGCCGCAGCAATGTCAGACAAGGAGGTCGTCGCGATGGTGGCCGGGATACGCGAGAAGATGATGAACGAGGTCGGCAAGGTCATCGTCGGCCAGCATGAGGTCATCGATCAGATGCTCATCGCCCTCATGGCAGGCGGGCACTGTCTCATCACCGGCGCACCCGGTTTGGCGAAGACGCTGCTGGTGAAAACCGTGGCCGATGTCTTCGATCTCAGCTTCAACCGCATCCAGTTCACGCCCGACCTCATGCCCTCCGACATTACCGGCACTGAGATCCTCGAAGACACCGAGCAGGGCCGCCGCATGGTGTTTAATAAAGGCCCCGTCTTTGCCCACATGATCCTGGCGGATGAAATCAACCGCACGCCACCGAAGACCCAGGCCTCGCTGCTGGAGGCCATGCAGGAGCATCAGGTCACCGTCGCCGGAAACACCATGCATTTGCCCGAGCCTTTCTTCGTGCTCGCCACGCAGAACCCCATCGAGATGGAAGGCACCTACCCGCTGCCCGAGGCGCAGCTCGACCGCTTCATGCTGAACATCGTCATCGACTACCTCAGCGAGGACGAAGAAGTCGCCGTCGTCACCCGCACCACCAGTGGCAAAAAAGAGCCCGTGCATCGCCTCTTCACAGGCGAGCAGCTCCAGGCCTTCCAGCAGGTCGTGAAAAAGGTGCCCATCGCCGAAGACGTCGCCCGCTACGCCGTCAAACTCGCCGCCAGCTCCCGCCCCAACCGCCCCGGCACCCCGGACTTCGTCAACGAATGGGTGAGCTGGGGAGCCGGAACCCGAGCCAGTCAAAACCTCGTCCTCGGCGCGAAGACAAGAGCCCTTATCCAAGGCCGCGCCCACGTCACTCTTGATGACATCCGAGCGCTGGCTTTGCCGGTCTTGAGGCACCGTATTTTGATCAATTACCGCGCTGAAGCCGAGGGTGTCACTGTAGCGAAGGTGATTGGAAGGCTGATCGAGAGCTTGGCGAAGTGAACTTAACCCGATGAATGTGATCGACCAAATTAAGCTATCCTTGAGATGGAAGAGAACATCGGCGCTATTGGAAGCTGCCGCAGCTCTTATTGAATCCGATCAAAGAGCTTCAGAAGTGGAAGATAGCCTCTCCAAATTTGAGGAATTCCTGGACCACAATGAACTGGAATGCGCGATGAACATGTTGGAGCAGGCTTCAGATTCTATCTCGGCACCTGCTGTGGTTTGGATAAAATTGGCTGAGGCGGCTGCTAGTATGGAGCTAACTCAGCACGAACATGAGTTCCTCGGAAGAGCGATACAGGGTGGTGAAAACACGGCACTAAACACTAGTGACTAAGCACTAAACACTCCCATGCCTTCCCACCTCGACACCACGGCCCTCGCGCGCATTCGCTCTCTTGAGCTGCGCGCCAAGGTCATCGTCGAGGGTCTCTGGAAAGGCATGCACCGCAGCCCTTACCACGGCTTCTCGGTCGAGTTCTCCGAATACCGAGCCTACGTCCAGGGCGATGATCCGCGCTACATCGACTGGAAGGTGCTGGCGCGCAGTGACCGCACCTTCATCAAGAAGTTCGAGGATGAAACGAACCTGCGTTGCCAGCTCGTCGTGGATCACAGCCGCTCGATGAGCTTTGGTTCTGGGCCGATGACGAAGGCGGATTACGCGGCCACGCTCGCGGCTACCATGGCCCTCTTTCTCATGCAGCAGGGCGATGCCGTGGGCGTGACCACCTTTGGTCAGACGTTGCAGGAACACATCCCCGCGCGGAATCGCCCCGGTCATCTGCGGCGGCTCATGCTGGAGCTGGAAAAGCCCGCGCCCGCTGGGGCCACCTCGCTCGATCTCAGTGTCAGCCAGCTGGCCGATCTCGTTCGCAAGCGCGGCCTGATCTGCCTCGTCTCCGATCTGCTAGCGCCCGTTGAGAAACTGGAGCGCCAGCTCGGCCTGCTCGGTGCTATGGGCCATGATGTCGTGATCTTCCACGTCATGGATCGCGCCGAGATCGACTTCAGCTTCGACAAAGCCGCGCACTTCCGCGATGCCGAAACCGGGACCGAGCGCTTCATCGATCCCGCCTCGGCTCGAGAGGTCTATTTGAACCGCCTGAACGTCCACCGCGATTTCATCCGCCGCGCCTGCGAGCGCCAAGGCATCGAGTATCACTGGACCCCGACCGACACACCCATTGAGCACGTCCTCTTCGACTTCCTCTCCGCCCGCCTGAGAAAGAAAGGAGGCGTGGCACGGCGATGACCTGGCTCTTTCCACTCTATTTACTCGGCGGGGCCGCGATCATCGGGCCGATCCTGATGCATCTGCGTCGGCGGCCGCCACAGGACCGGGTGGAGTTCAGCTCGCTGATGTTTCTGGATGCCCAGACGCCGATGCCCGTGAGCAAGCGTCGCTTGGAAAACTGGCTGCTGCTTCTGCTCCGCTGTCTGGCGCTGATTCTTATGTCGCTGATGTTTGCACGTCCGCTCTGGCGTCAGGATGAAGCAGCGACCGCCAGTGCGCGTCAGGCCACGGTGATTCTTTTGGATCGCAGCGCGTCCATGCGGCGGGGTGATCTGTGGAAAGACGCTGTTTCCCAGGCAACGAAGCTCAGTGATTCCGCCGCGCCCGGCGACCGCCTTGCACTGGCCGCGTTTGACCGCGTAATGCATCCCCTTTGGAGCCTGGATGAAGATGCGCGGTCGGCCAGCACTCGCGTCGTGACTTTGAGGCAGCGCCTCGCTCAAACGGCTCCTGGCTGGGATGCCACCGATCTCGGCCAGGCGCTTGTGGATGCTGCTTCGATCTTCATCAGCGCCCAAGGACTGGCAGGCATGAAGAAGCGGGTCATCGTCATCAGCGATCTCCAAGAAGGCGCGAAACTCAATGCCCTGCGTGGCATGGTCTGGCCGGAAAACATTACCGTGGAAGTGGTGCGCGTGGAGGCACCCAACGTGGAAAATTTTACGCTCTCCCTCGCCGCGAGTGCGGAGGAAAGTAAAACGAGTTTTCCAACTCGTTCGTCTGGAGACTCAGCAAGCTCCCAAACCAACGAGTTGGAAAACTCGTTTTACAGGGTGCGCCTCAGCAACATGCGCGACTCGAAAGTCAGCGACTTCAGTCTCGCTTGGGACAAGAGTCTCGATCCGCCGACCACCGGCTATCTTCCTCCAGGTGCGAGCCGTGTCCTCAGCCTTCCCGGCAACGCAGGCACGCTCACCCTCACAGGCGATGCCTGGGACTTCGACAACCGCATCTACATCGCCCCGGCGCAGCCGAAGGCGGTGAAGATCGTTTTCATCGGTGATGAAAAGACCCGCCGCGAAGCCGCCTCGCCGCTTTTCTACTTGAGCCGTGCTTTGCAGCCTACGCCAAGCCTTCTCCCCGAGCTGAGCATCGTGCCGGAGAGCGCAGCGAGTATTCCCACTGACACGGAGCTTGTCTTTATCTCTGGAGCGAGTCTCAGCGCTCCTTTGGCAAAATCCGTGCGCGCTTTGGCAGAGAGCGGCGCTCTGGTCGTGAGTGTCGTCACCGAATCCACCACAACCCAAGACCTCGAACCACTCACCGGCATCGTCACCACGAGTTGGAGTCTAGGCTTTAGCCGCCCCAATGAATCCACCACCACCAAAGCCCTCGAATCCCTCAGCGGCATTGCTGCCACGAGTTGGAGTCAAAGCTTTAGCCGACTCAATGACTCGTCCGACGACTACCAAATGCTCGCCGAAGTCCAAACCACCCACCCGCTCCTGCGTCCCTTCGCCGATGAGCGTCTGCGCGACTTCACGAAGCTGCGCTTCTGGAAACACCGCCGCCTTGAGCTGAATGCCGATGCCGCCAAGCAGCTCCAGGTCATCGCCCGTTTCGACAACGGTGATCCGGCGATCCTCACGCGATCCATCGGCAAGGGCACGCTCATCCTGATGACCAGCGGCTGGCATCCGGCAGATAGCCAGCTCGCACTCAGCACCAAGTTTGTGCCGCTGCTCTATGGCTGGCTGGATGCCGCCGGATTTCGCAACGAACAGACGGCGTCATTGTTGGTGGGAGATGTGCTTCACCAAGGAGTGACGGCTTCCAGCCGTCAGCCCTCCATGACGATTATGACTCCCGACGGCCAGACGCTCACCCCCAAACTTGACAACACGATTCGCGCTGAGATGCCGGGGGTGTATTCCATCATCAAAGACGGGCTAAAGCCCGAACTACGAGCAGTGAACCTCTCGCCTGAAGAAGGTCGCATCACCCCCATGGATACCGCCAAACTGCGTGAACTCGGCGTGCGAGTCGAAGAGGGCGAGGTGGACGCCACTGCCAGCGCTAAAGCCGAGGACAAAGAGCGTCTCGCCATCACCGAGCAGGAGGCCCGGCAGCGCGCGTGGATCTGGCTGCTCGGAACTTTGCTCGCCATCCTTGCCTGGGAAACATGGCTGGCTGGAAGAATCAGACAGTCTGTGACTCAAGCCACGTTAGTAACATCATGAACGAACTCGAATCCATGAGTCAGTCCCGAGGATCGCACCTCGTCTTGGAGTGCGGCGGCAGTGACGTCGCTTTCGATAGCTGTTTGAGCCTCGTAGATTCCTGGGTTCCGTCGAAAGCGGTGTCGTCACCCCGTCGGGGTTTTGTCCCCGCACTCCACGACGCTGCCGCGACTTCCATACCTCACCACGAAAGGAGCACCCCATGATCGAAGCCGAAATGCTCAAAGAAAAGTTCCGCGTTGTTACCGACACTATGCGCACGCTTAAGCGTCAGCGCTTTGTCATCCTGGGCTATCTGACCTTGAGTGCCATCTTGATCTTCGTCGCCACTCATCCCGAGTGGGGACCAGAGACTGACAAGAGGAGCTATCTGCCGCACACCTTGATTCCGCTCGTCAGTATCGCAATGCTGTCGTGGTTGCTGTATCGTCGGCGCGTCAGCAGTGTCGAGCTTGCTCGCCGACTCGAAGCCAGAGATACAAAGCTCAACGGGCTTGCCGTCACGGCTGCCGAGTTGCTACACAAGCCAGATCCCACGTTTCTCGATCATCGTGTGATCTCGCAGTTCACAGACTACTCCGCCACGCACGACTGGAACAAGATCCTGATCGGATGGAAGGCATCACTCTGGGGCTCACGCACCACCATTGCTGCCTGTTTGATGTTTGTGCTGAGCTTCTGGTGGGCACTGAGTTCCTCTAAGAACTACCACAGAAACTTGTCCCAGATCGCTGTGGAAAAAGCGACAGCTAAGCCCACGGCCCCAGCCCCCGAACTCTCCGCCACCCTCACTCCTGGCGACACTGAGATCGAGCGCGGCTCGCGGCTCATCGTGGAGGCCAAGTTCGCCAAAGACGTGCCTGCTGAGGCGACGCTCATCGTCACTGAGCCTGATGGCAAAGAACGCGAACGTATCCCGATGCGGCTCACGGTGGACGAGCAGGTCTTCGGCGGAATGATCGCGAAGGTGGACGTGGATGCGCGGTATCATGTCGAGTTCGGCAATGGCAAATCGAAGCAGCACACGATCACGACCTTTGTGTATCCGAAGCTGGAGCGGGTGGATGTGAAGATCACGCCGCCGTCTTACACAGGACTACCCACCAAGGAGGTCAAGAACACCATGAAGGTCACGGCGATGGAGGGCAGTGCGCTGGACTTCACCTTCAAGATCAACAAGCCCGTGAAGGACGCAGAGCTTTTTGGCGAGGACAAGACGGTGCTGCCGCTCAAGCCTTCGGCGGCTGATCCGACGATCCTTACGGCCAAGATGAAGGCGGAGAAGTCGCAGAAGTGGCGCGTGCATCTGGTGGATGACAAGGAGCGGGCGAACAAGAACCCGCCGTGGCTGAGCGTGACTGTGCAGACAAACCAACTGGCGAAGATCGAGGTCATGTTTCCGAAGCGTGATGTGCAGGTCTCGCAGATTCAGGAGTTGCCTCTGGAGGCAAAGGTCTGGGATGATCTAGGTGTCACCAAAAGCGGCGCGAGTTTTAGCATCGCAGGCAGGACGAAGGACGTCATCTTCAAGCATGGCACCACGCAGCCTGCAAAGAAGCAGGACGTGAGGGAACTGCTGGCGCTGGAGCATGAGAGCGCAGAGCCACGTCAGCTCGTGAGCTATCACTTTTGGGCGGAAGACAAAGGCCCGCAGGGCGAAGTGCGCCGCGCCATGAGCGACATGTTCTTTGCCGACGTGCGCCATTTTGAGGACATCTTCCGCGAAGCCGAGGCACCGCCGAGTGAGCCGGGCAAGGAGAAGAAGACGGACACGGACAAGCTCGTTGAATTGCAAAAGCAGATCGTGAATGCGACTTGGCGTGTCATTCGCGAGACAAATGCAGGCCGCGTGATGGAGGCTGCCGCACCTGATGTGGATGTGGTGCATGAATCGCAGGGTCTCGCTTTGGAGCAGACAAAGGAGGTGATGGAGAAGGCGGAGGATGCCGAGATCAAGACGGCGCTCACGGAAGCATGGAAAAGCATGAAGGATGCGCTTGAACCGCTGGGGCAGGCGTCGTCGGAGAAGAAGCGCACGCCTTTGAACCAGGCGCTGACCTTTGAGCAAAGTGCGTTGGAGTGGCTGCACCGGGCGCAGAGTCGGGAGCATCGCGTGATGCGGCAAAATCAGCCGAGCAAGAGCAGCAGTGCCTCGCAGCAGGCGAAGCAGAACCAGCTCATGAACCTGGAGCTGAAGCAGCAGGAGCAGCGCTATGAGGAGGAAAAGCAGGCCACGGAGGAGCAGACCGCTGAGCAGCAAGAGAACCTGCAAGTTTTGAATCGGCTCAAGGAACTGGCGCGGCGGCAGGAAGCGCTGGCGGAAAAGATGAAGGAGCTGCAAAGGCAGATGGAGCAGGCGAAGAACGAGCAGGAGAAGCAGGAACTCGCCAACCAGCTCAAACGCCTCCAGGACGAGCAGGAGCAGCTTTTGCGCGATGTAGATGAGCTCAAAGAGCGCATGGAGCAGCCGGACAATGCCGCCAACATGGCGGAGGCCAAAGAGCAGCTCGAACAAACCCGCGAGCAGGTGATGGACGCCGCTGAGAAGCTGAAGGAACAGCAGCTAGCCGATGCTGCAAACGCTGCCACCCGCGCTCAACGTGAGCTGGAAAAGATGCAGGAGGACTTCAAACAGAAGACGGCCAAGCAGTTCGCCGATGAGATGAAGCAGGTGCGCCAGCAGGCCCGCGAGGTGGCGGAGAAGCAGCAGAAGATCAGCGAGTCGCTGGAGAATCAGAAGACGGGTGAGCCGAGCGGCGACACGAGCGCGTCTCTGGAAAAGATGCTAAGCGGCAGCGAGGTGGCGCGGCAGATCGAGGAGCAGGGCGCGAAGGTGAACGAGCTGCTGGAAAACATGCGCCGCATCAGCGAGCAGGCGGAGGGCAACAACCCGCTTCTGCATCGTCGCCTGTATGAGGCCGTACGCGATGCGCAGACGGGCGGGCTTGAGGAGAATCTCGAAGAAGCGCGAATGCAGTCACGCTACGGCAATCGCGCGGACGCCCAAGATGCGGAGCGCAAGGCGACGACCTCTGTGGAGCAACTCCAAAAAGGTGTGGAGAAGGCCGCAGAGAGCGTGCTCGGCAGTGAGACGGAGACACTGCGCATGGCGCGGGCGGAATTGGACAAGCTGATCGAGGAAGTGGGTCAAGAAGGTCAGCAGAGTCAAGATAGTCAAGGCGAGCCAAACGCGGCGAAGGGAGACGCGGAGATGCGGAGTGCCCAAGCCTCAGTTAATGAGCGGAAGTCTTCGGATAAAGCCAAAGATGAAGCGAAAGCCGCTGGGCAGCAGCCTGGAGACAAGCCTACTGAAACGGCTGGGAAGGAACTCGGTGAGGGAAAAGCCGGTCAGGAAAGTCAAAAGGGTCGAGCAGGTCAAGAAGAGCCAAAGCCCAAGCAGATGGCCCAAGGGCAGAAGCCGGGTGAGGCCAAGGGTGCGCAGCCCGGTCAAGCTCCTGGCGAGGGCAAGCAGCCCGGCGAACAGCCAGGGCAGCAACAAGCGAATGCAGATCCCGGTCAGCAAGGTCAAGGCGGTCAAAAGGGTAAAGAAGGACAGAACCCTGGTGAGTCTCCACAAATGGCGCAAGGCGAAGGCAAGGAAGGTGCTGGAGGCCAAAAAGGCACAGGTGGTAAGCCTGGTGAAGCCGGGCAGGGAGGGCAAGGTGACCAACCATCGTCTGAGGATTCAGCCGAGCCGCAGCAGAGCGGAGCGCAGCAGCTTTCTGCCAATCGTTCGCCCCAGCAGTCCGGTGGTCGTGAATATAACACTGCTGGAAGCGGCGGAGGTGGTGGTAATGAAGGTGGAGCCTTCTTCTTCGATCAAGGCGCAGAAGTCGCGAATGACCGACCCTTCACGGGTGCTGGCTACGATCAATGGACCGACCGCCTGCGGACTGTGGAGGAGCTTTTAAGCCAGCCTGAACTGCGCAATGAAGCCGCCAAGGTGCTCGACAATGCCCGCGCGATGCGCATCGACCAGGAGCGCAATGATGCCACACCCCAGGTCGATCATTTGCAGATGCGCATCCTGAATCCACTCGTCGAGCTGCGTGATCGCGTGGCGGAAGAACTCGCCAAACGTGACACGAAGAATCCCATGGTACCCGTGGATCGCGACCCCGTGCCGCCCGTCTTTCGCGAACTGGTGAAACGCTACTATCAGGAGCTTGGGAATGGGAATTGAGCTACAAATAGCGCGAAGCGTCCTGGAGTGCGGTGGCAGAGCCCTGAAGGGGCGGCGACACCGCTTCGAGCGCACGCAGGATTCACGAAGTTCGATGACCTGTGGTGCGTTCGTTTTGCGCTCATGGCGTATCCGTTTTTCCACATCTCACCTGCGCACGAAAGCGGTGTCGCGCTTTAGCGCTTGCCACCGCACTCCGGGACGCTCCCGCGACTTCGCATGACCCTCACCCTCCAACATCCTGAGCGACTCTGGCTCGTCGCTGCGATCCTCGCGGTGACGGCGGTGGTCTTGCTGTGGGGGTATCGGAAGTCGCCACTGAATGGTGTCACCAAATGGGCAGCGATGGCTTGCAAGCTGGGCGCATGGGGACTGCTGGTCTTCTGTTTCACGGACCCGGTGTGGTCACGGAAGCAGCCGAAGACGGGGGAGAATGAAGTGGTGATTGTGGCGGACAACAGCGTCTCGATGACGGTGGCAGAGGTGCCGGGCGGCAAGACGCGCGGGGCGATGATGCGTGAGGCATTGGGGGCGGAGGCGAAGGTGCCGCCTGCGTGGCTGGATGAGCTTGGGCGCATGTTCCGCGTGAAGACGCAGATCGTGGATGAGCGGCTGCAGAGTGTGGCGGAGTTTTCAAAGCTGGACTTCACGGGGCAGAAGTCGGAGATGGAACGTGCGCTGAAAACCTTGGGCAGTGGTGGCGCAGGCAGTCGCATGGCGGCGCTGGTGCTCATCACGGATGGGAATGCGACAGATGTAGCGGAAGGTGTCAGCGTTCCGCAGGCATCTAAAGCGCAAGTGACACCTGAAGGAAGACTCACGTCTTCCTCTACGGTGCCCGTTTTCCCAGTGCTTGTTGGCAAGGACGATCCCACGCCTGACCTGCGCATTGTGGATCACACACTGACGCAGACTTCCTTTGAAGACACGCCGGTCACGATCACGGCGCGTATGGCGGGCAATGGATTCGTGGGCAAGGAGATCGCGGTTTGTGTGGTGGATGAAGACGGCAAGGCGCTGGTCACGGAGAAGCTAAAACTCGCGAAGGATGGCGAGGCGCAGGTGGTGCGGCTGCGGGTGCCTGCGGTGAAGCCGGGGGTGTCCTTTTACCGGCTGGCGGTCATGGAGGCGGGGCTGGCGGCGAAGATCGCGAAGGATGAATGGAGAGGTTTATCAAAGGAGGCGTCGCTGGCAAACAATGAGCGGCATATTGTGGTGGATCGCGGGGCGGGGCCGTACCGGGTGCTGTATGTGTCGGGACGACCTAACTGGGAGTATAAGTTTCTGCGCCGCGCGCTGGCGGGCGACACGGAGGTGCAGATGCCATCGCTGATCCGCATCGCGAAGCGGGAACCGAAGTTTGAATGGCGCGGGCGCACGGGAGAGACGAGCAATCCTTTGTTCCGCGGCTTCGGCCAGCAGGCGGAGGCGCAGCGCTATGACCAGCCAGTGCTGATCCGGCTGGGCACGAAGGATGCGAAGGAACTGAGCGACGGCTTCCCAAAGTCGGCGGAGGAATTGTTCGGCGAGTATCGGGCAATCATCCTGGACGACATCGAGGCGGAGTTTTTCACGCAGGAGCAGATGAACCTGATAGAGCGCTTTGTCAGCGAGCGCGGCGGGGCGCTGCTGATGCTCGGCGGGCAGGAATGCTACCAGGCAGGCGGGTACGATCACACGCCGGTGGGGCTAATGCTGCCGGTATATCTGGACAGGGTGACGCAGTCTCCATCTGTGGAGAATGGCCGTTTTGACCTGACGAGGGAGGGCTGGCTGGAGCCGTGGACGCGTCTGCGTGCCGGGCGTGAGGAGGACGAGCAGCGGCTGGCGCAGATGCCGGGTTTCTTTGCGGTGAACCAGACTTTTTCCATAAAGCCAGGGGCGAGTGTGCTGGCGACGATCCGCAGTGAGGATGATGGGAACGGGCTGCCTGCTTTGGCGGCGCAGAGGTTTGGCGAGGGGCGTGTGGGGGCGTTGATGATCGGGGATTTGTGGCGCTGGGGGATGCGGGACGAAGATACGCGCAAAGATCTGGAGCGGGCGTGGCGGCAGATGATGCGCTGGCTGGTGGTGGATGTGCGGGATCGGATCGAGATCGTGGCAGTGCCGGATGCGGAGCGGATGAAACTGGAAGTGCGCGTGCGGGATGCAGCGTTTCAGGCGCTGGATGAAGCGATGGTGAAGATCGAGATCACAGGGCCGGGCGGGAAGAAATCGGCGTTGTTTGCGCAGCCGAGCCTGAAGGAGGCGGGGCTGTTTGAGGCGGAGTTTTTTCCGAGGGAGCCGGGGGCGTATCGGGCGACGGCGACGGTGAGTAAGCAGGAACTTTCAGCGCTCGCCAGTGAGGCCAAGATGGCCTCACTCCTTGAGACGAAGGCGACGGGCTGGGTGCATGATCCTTTGGCGGCAGAGTTTGCTGCGGTGAAGCCAGGGCGCGAATGGATGGAGCGGGTGGCGCGGGAATCGGGCGGGCAGGTGCTGAGCTTGGCGGATTTGCCGATGCTGCCTGAAATTTTGAAGAACATCCGCGTGCCGATCGAGGAGACGGTGACGCAGCCGCTCTGGCACGCGCCGGGGATGCTGGCGCTGGTAATGGGGCTGCTGGGTGCGGAGTGGTTTCTGAGGCGGAAGGGGGGCATGGCGTGAAGGCGAAGCTCGTTGGGTGGATGCTGTGCCTGGGATTTTCGCAGTTGTGCGGTGGTGATAAACCGATGCGCGATGTCGAGGTGCTGATTGTTTCAGGCGCACCGGGGACAAAGGAGTATGGAACGCTGTTTGAGAAGCAGGCGGAGACTTGGAAGGCAGCGTGCTCGAAGGCGGCGGTGGCAGTCACGGCCATTAGCAAGGATGATGGCGATGCGGCAGCGCTGGAGGCGGCTCTGAAAAAGGCGGCGGAGAAGCCGACGGGGCAGCTCTGGTTGGTGCTGATCGGTCACGGGACTTACGACGGGCGCGAGGCAAAGTTTAATCTGCGCGGGCCGGATGTCTCGGCGAAGCAACTCGCGGAATGGTTGAAGCCGCTTAAACGGGAGCTGGTGGTGATTCACACTGCATCGGCAAGCGCGGGGTTCATGGCACCTTTGGCGGGAAAAAATCGTGTGCTGGTCAGTGCGACGAAAAGTGCGGACGAGATTTATTATGCGCGCTTTGGCGAGTTCTTCGCGCCAGCGATTGCCGGACAGTCGGAAGCGGACTTGGACCAGGACAAGCAAGTGTCGGTGCTGGAGGCGTTTCTTTATGCCAGCAGGCAGGCGACGGAGTTTTATGAGAAGGAGGAGCGGCTGGCGACGGAGCATGCGTTGATCGAAGACACCGGCGATGGCGTGGGAACGCGGGCGGAAAAGTTCGTGGGAGTGAAGGCGACGGATGCGAAAACCGATGGTGCCCGTGCGGCACAGATCGCGCTGGTGCTGAGTGAGGAGGAGCTGAAGCTCAGCGATGCGCAAAGGCAGAAGCGCGACGAACTAGAACGGCGGCTGGAGACGCTGAAGGCGAAGCGCGCGGAGATGGAGGAATCGAAGTATTACACGGAGCTCGAAAAGACTTTGCGGGAGCTGGCGGAACTGTATCGGTGAGCGGCTCCAGGCTTCCTGACCCTGCTGCCAATCCATCCCAACCATGAAATCTATCGCCTGCATTCTTCTGCTTACTGCCGCCGCTTTTGCTGACGGCCCCAAGGACAACCTTGCCGACAACGTGCGCCCCGTTCCACCTCCTGGGATCGCCGTGCCAGAGGCAGATGCGAAGGTGCTGGCGCAAGGCTTGTCGGAACTGCGTGCCGCGATTGATGCGGCTGTCAAAGCGCAGGTGAAGAATCCCAGGCTGGCGGATATGCTGCCGGATGTGGAGATTTATCACAAGGCGGTGGACTGGGCGCTGAAGTACAATGAAGTCCACAAACTAGCCGAACTAAAAGCAGCGCAGGAGTTGCTGGCGGAGGGCAGGCAGCGGGCGGAGCAGCTCAAGAGCGGTCAGGCACCGTGGACCACGCGGAAGGGTCTCGTGGTGCGTGGCTATCGCTCAAAGATAGACGGCTCCGTGCAGCCCTATGGCATGGTCATTCCTGACAGCTACAGCGGCGCGCCTTCCCGCCTGGATGCGTGGTGCCACGGTCGTGGCGAGACACTGAGTGAGCTGGCGTTCATTGACCAGCGCAGCAAGCAGGTGGGAAACATCGCCCCGACGAACACGCTGGTGCTGCATCCGTATGGCCGTTACTGCTGCGCGAACAAGTTCGCGGGTGAGATTGATCTGCTGGAGGCGCTGGAGCACGCGAAGAAGTTCTATTCCATTGATGAGGACCGCACGCTGGTGCGCGGCTTCAGCATGGGCGGCGCGGCCGCCTGGCAGTTCGCGGTGAACCACACAGACAAATGGTGCGCAGCGAATCCTGGAGCAGGCTTTGCCGAGACACCGGAGTTTTTGAATGTCTTCCAGAGCGAGGATGTGTCCAAGATACCCGCCTACGAGAAGACGCTCTGGCACTGGTACAACGCCACGGACAACGCGCTGAATCTTTTCAACTGCCCGACTGTGGCCTACAGCGGTGAGTTGGACAAGCAGAAGCAGGCTGCGGACATCATGGAGAAGCACCTGCGCATGGAGAATATGGACCTGGAGCACATCATCGGCCCGCAGACCGCGCACAAGATTCATCCCGACTCGCTTGAGCTGATCGAGAAACGTTTGGCTGACATTGCCGCCGTAGGGCGTGACCGCACGCCGAAGGAGATTCACTTCGCCACCTGGTTCCTACGCTACCACAAGATGCACTGGCTGACCGTGAACAGCCTGGAGAAGCACTGGGAGCGCACGCGCGTCCATGCCGAGATCACCGGAGACACGGAGGTCACGATCAAGACGCAGAATGTCACCGCACTGACCCTCGACATGCCAGCCGGTCACTGCCCTATCAGCCCGCGTGAGAAACCCACGGTCAAGATTGATGGCACCGCGCTGGAGGTGGTGCGGCCAAAGTCGGACCGCTCCTGGCTGGTCCATCTGCGCCGCAGCGGCGGCAAGTGGTCACAGGCTCTCAGCGCGCAGGATGAAGGTAAACTTGCCAAGCAGCACGGCCTCTCCGGACCGATTGATGATGCCTTCATGGACAGCTTCCTGTTTGTGAAGCCCACTGGCACCGCGCTGAATGACAAGGTGGGGGAGTGGTTGAAGGCGGAGATGGAGCGGGCGGTGTTTGAATGGCGACGCCAGTTCCGTGGCGATGCCCCCACCAAGGCGGACAAGGACATCAGCGATGCCGACATAGCCGCCAACAATCTGGTGCTGTGGGGTGATCCGCAGAGCAATTCCGTGCTTGCCAAGGTCATCGCCAAACTGCCGATCCAATGGACGAAGGACAAGCTGGTCGCCAATGGCAAGACCTATGACGCAGGCATCCACGTCCCCGTGCTGGTCTATCCGAATCCGCTGAACCCAAAGCGCTACATCGTCATCAACAGCAGCTTCACCTACCGCGAGTACGACTACCTGAACAATGCGCGGCAGGTGGCGAAGCTGCCGGACTGGGCGGTGATTGATCTGCGGCAGCCCAAGAACTCGCGCGCGCCTGGCGGCATTGCTGACGCGGGGTTCTTTGGGGAGGCTTGGGAGTGGAAGAAGTAGAACGATCTTCCCAGATCGTTCTGAACGAGTTGGTCCCGCACGCGGGATCGTTTTACGTTACTGCTTCCAGTTCTTCACGAACTCCAGGCACTGGGTGATCTCGGGCACACTGGTCTCCCAGTTGTGCTCGTATTCGCAGTGCAGCGGGCCGGGATAACCCTGGGCGTGATATTCGGCGAGGATGGCGGGGATGTCGGACTTGCCAGTGCCGAAGGGCAGGTCGTGCGCCTTGGGATTGCCAAACTCGGTGAGATCCTTCATGTGGCTGTCGAAGATGCGGCCCTTGAGGATGCGGATGCAGTCCACGGGCTTCAGGCCGCTGCGGACCCAGTGGCCCACGTCTGCGCAGGCACCCAGGCGCGGGTCGCGGTCCTTGACGAGGCTGAGCACATAGTTCGGATCCCAGAACATGTAAGCGCGGTCCAGCGGGCGCTTCGGATGGTTGTGGATGGCCATCTTGATGTCGAACTCCTTCACCAGCGCCTCGATGCCATCGAGTCCGGAGACGTCAGGCTCAGAGACCACGACGCTGATGCCCATGGTCTTCGCGAACTCGAACACCTTGCGGTCCTGCGCGGCATCCTTGCCCAGCTTCACCACGCCGTAGCCGACTGCGGTCAGGCCTTTCTCGCCCAGCTTCGCCTTCACGGCCTCGATCATCTCTGGCGTGGCGTTGTGGTCCCACTTCGCATCGGGCTTCTCGGTGGAAAACTTTTGGCCGGGATAAAACTCGATGGTCTTGCCACCTGCGATAGCGGTCTTGTCAATGGCCTCCATCACGCTGTACATGCGGAAGCTGTAGGACTGGCAGCCGGCGTAAAAAAGGCCGACTTTGGCGGTTTCAGGGATCGGTGCCGCAAAGGTGGTGGCGGCGAGGAGCAGGGTGAGCAGGATGGATTTCATGGAGATGGGTGGAACGGAAGAATGGCGGGTTCCTTGCGAAATGGAAGAACGGAGAACTGAAAATGGGGTGGCGATGGCGTATTGAATAGCCATGAGAGTCTTGATGCTGTTTTTGATCTTCACGGCGGCTGCTTCAGCGCAGCTCCCCACGGCCAAACCGGTCCCGCGTGTGCAGGCGGTGCCGCTGCCGCATCACATCACCTCATTTCAACTCGATGGGCGGGAGCTGACGGCCTGCCATTTTGATCCGTTGGACATGCGGCCTTTCTGGCATCCCATCCGTGCTACTAGGGATGTGAGCCTGACGCGCATGGGGCATCCGCATGATCCGCTGACGCACAGCCACCACAACAGTGTGTGGGTCACGCACAACATGGTCAATGACCTGGACTTCTGGGGCGACTACGCGAAGAAACAGGGGCGCATCATCAATGTGGAGGTCTCGCGCGAGGGTTATGAGGATACGGACGAGTTCGCGACGATGCGGATGGTGAACCATTGGATCAGCGCGGCGGACAAGTCGGTGCAGCTCATCGAGGTGCGGCGCACGGAAGTCCGCCCGCTGGACGGGGCGGGGAGTTGGCTGATGCTGGTGGACATGGAGTTCACACCGCCGAAGGGCCGGACGACGACCTTTGGCGCGACGGGCTTCGGTTTGATCGCCGTGCGGGTGGCGAAAAGCATCGGCGTGCATGACGGCGGCGGGCGCATCTTGAACTCGGAGGGGCAGGTGAATGAGGAGCAGGTCTTTCGCAAATCGGCACGCTGGTGTGACTACAGCGGGCGCATCACGAACGAGGCGGACGGGTTTGGCGGCATCACGCTGATGAACCACCCGATGAACCCGCACAACCCGACGGCCTTTCATGTGCGCGATGACGGTTGGATGGGCTGCTGCCTGAGCCTGGACACGCCTGTCGAGGTTACTGAGGAAAAGAAGCTGCGCGTGCGCTATGCGCTGTGGGTCCACGACGGCGTGGCGACGCAGGAGCAGAGCGAGGCGCAGTGGCGGGCCTTCACGGAGATGCCGGTGCCGGACCTGTGGCCGAAGAAGAAGTGAGCCTCCTTTACGGTCACCGGGTCATGTTCAGCCGAGGTCAAAGAGCAGCGCCTCCGCTTCGCCTGCGGAGGTGGTGATGGTCAGCGTGCCCGCGTCCTCGGTGCTGAGCGCGTCTCCGGGCGCGAGCGTTGTGCCATTGATCGTGGCGGTGCCTTTGATGAGCTGGAACCAGACGCCGCGCCCGGACTTCACCTCATGTGCGATGCTACCGGAGGTGCCTAGGCGCACGCGATAGACATCGGCATCCTGATGGATGGTGGCGGAGCTGTCGCGTCCGTCGCGGGAGATGACGAGCACCTTGGGTTCGCGGTCCTGCGCAGGATCGGGATGCCACTCGGTGTAGCTGGGGACGAGGCCGGGCTGTTCCGGCTGGATCCAGATTTGCAGGAGGTGGCTGATCTCCTTGTCGGATGGGTTGAACTCGCTGTGCAGCACGCCTTTGCCGGCGCTCATCATCTGGATCTGGCCGGGCAGGAGCACACGGCCGTTGCCGAGGCTGTCCTTGTGCTGGAGTGCGCCTTCGACCAGGTAGCTGAAGATTTCCATGTCGCGATGCGGATGGGTGGGGAAGCCGCCGCCTGGGGCGATGCGGTCCTGATTGATGACACGCAGGCTGCGGAAGCCCATGTGCGCCGGGTCGTAGTAGTCGGCAAAGCTGAAGGTGTGGTAGCTGTCGAGCCAGCCGTGGTCGGCATGGCCGCGTTCGAGGGATTTGCGCAGTGTGGTTTTCATGACGGGGATACGGTTATGAAACGTGTGTCATGAGCCATGCGGTACGGTTTGCTAACGGCAGCGTCTCATAGGACCAGCCAGAGAGCGGCGATGAAGGTCAGCACAAAGAGAGTCCACTCGAAGGGCTTTTGCGGGATGCGTTTCAAAATCTGCCAACCGAGCAGGATGCCGAGCACGACGGCGGGCAGCAGGACGAGGTTCGTGGTCAGGGAGCGCGGGTTGATGATGCCAAGATCGGCAGAAAACGGGACTTTGAAGATATTGATGAACAGGAAGAAGCGGCTGAAGACGCCGAGGTGCTCCTTTTTCTCCAAGCGCTGGGAGAGCAGATAGACGGTCATCACGGGACCAGCGGCGTTTGCCAGCATGGTGGTGACGCCAGCGCACAGGCCCATCGCCCAGGCAAAGTAGGTGTGCTTTGTCAGCGCCTCAAACGTGGTGCGCCAGGCATCTAGCATGAGCTTGAATACAAGCAGCGCGATGATGAGCCAGCCGATGACCGGGCGGGCGGCAGTGTTGTCAATATGGCCGAGTAGAAACCAGCCGAGTATGACACCTGCGATGGCGGGCGGCACCATCGGTATGATGCGCTTCCAACTGCCGCCGTGGCGGTTGAGAAAATAGCCCATGAAGTCCGCCACGATCAGCAGTGGCAGCACCAGGCCCACAGATGCCTTGGCCCCAAATGCCTGCGCCATGAGCACGACATTCAGCGTAGCGGTGCCGGCGAGGCCGCTCTTTGACAGGCCGATGCAGAGAGCCGCAGCCGCAGCCATCAGGAGGACGCTCATGTCCCCGGTGAAAAGCGTGTGCTGCTGGAACCAGTCTGGCACGGTCAAACGCGGCTCCTCCTGGGATGAATCTCTGCCGCAGGGAGAGGTACCATCACGGAACGATAGTCACGCGCGTGCCGCTGGGAGCCACGGCGTAGATTTTCTGTGCCATGTCATAAGGCAGGCGGATGCAGCCGTGGGATGCAGGGGAGCCGGGATTGGGAATGGCACCTGCGTGCATGCCGATTCCGGTGCTGGTGAGGCGCATCCAGTAGGGCATCTTAGCACCGACGAAACGCCCGCCAGACGGCACGCGGGAGACTCCCGCAGTGGCGCTGCCATTGATCACGTCGCCGTTTGCATTGACGATGGAACCATACTTGTTGGAGCGCTTGTCCACGATCTTGTCGTGGATTACGAAAGTGCCTGTGGGCGTCCGATAGCCGCCGCGACCAGTGGCGACATAGGTCCAGCCGACGTTTTCAGAGTTGCGGAAGACGTAGGCCTTCTGCTGGCTGAGATCAATCGTCACCCGCACCGGACCGGGCTGGCCGCTGCCATGCCAGACATACAGGGGGCTGCTGGATGAATCAGCAGGCTGCACAAATAGGGGCTTACGGACGACCTGCTGCTGCGCCATGAAGCCCGGCACGGGCAACTGACACGCGCTGAGGGAGATGACGACGCATAGAACTAGGGAGAATCGTGCAACATTCATGGCGGTGCGATGGTAGCAAAAACAACGCCGTTGCAAAAAACTTGTGCGGATCAGGACAAAGTTTTTAAACCTAGTTATTGCCTAAAATTCCAGTAAATCTTGAGATTCTTGCTACGACGACCAGCGGCCACCATGTCCACATCGCGGTCGCCATCCAGATCGGCTCCCATCACGTCTTCGCAGGCCATCGTGTTGTCATCCAGCAGGTGCTGCTGCCAGCCAGCGCCGTTCTCCTTGGTGGTGTAGAAAAGCTTCACACCGACCTTTGGCCCAACCTTTTGTGCGGAGCGCCAGCCGACGACGATCTGGCGGTTGTTCAGCCCCAGCAGGTCATGAGTGGCCAGCGCGTGCCCATCGGCCAATGTGTCGTCTAGCACGGTGCGCTGCCAGAGGCCGTCCTTTGGTCCCTCCGGCGGCGGTGTGTAGAGCACGAGCTGGTTGCCATGCATCGGCTCAATGGCGGCGACGTAGGGCTGCCCGCCCGCAAAGGCACCCCAGCGCACCTCCCCCGCCCCCGCCAGGCCGGGCGTGTCGTGGCGTGTGATCCACTGCTCACGCCAGCCGCCATCTCCGGGTGTGAGGCGGACGATACCCTCGCGCCCGGCCAGCAGCAGCGTCTCCGGCTCATTGGTCATGGCGGGCACGACCTCAAAGTTGTGCGTCATGTGCAGGGCAGCGCAGATCAGCGTGGTGTTCCACGGCTGGGTCACATCATCCGGCATGTGGTAGGCGAGCACGCGCACGCCCGCGCCTTCGCCGTTCTTGTTGCCACGGCCATGCAGGGGAGCCACGACCAGGTCGTAACGGCCTGCGCGGTTGCGCACCCAGCGCATCCGGTGCGTGGTGGGTTCGTGGGTGAGCTGCACGGGCTTCCAGCGCTGCGTGCGGTCGGCTGGTGGCACCAGGTAAAAGACCGCGCCGCTAGTCTCCGTGTCCCCCGGATTCCACTGCGCCCCCACGGCGATCTCCGCCTTGCCATCCCCATCCACATCCCGCGCGGCGATGCAGACGTGGTCCTTCTCAGTGAGCTTCTCAGCAATGATGTGCTTCTTCCAAGTGGGATTCTGATACCAGGCGATGACGTCCTTGTCCGCCAGCAGGATGTCCGTCTTCGAGTCGCCATCCACATCCGCCAGAGCCAGGCCGTAGCCGATGCCCACGGCGGCGTCTATCTCCTGCTCTTTAAAATTCGGCGTGATCTGGGCGGCGGCCTGACCGACGAGGGTCAGCAGGGCTGTGGAAAGTAGGAGGTGGCGCATGGCTGGCGGGATGATGAGCGGACAAAACGAAGCTGGCGAGCAAAAGCTGGCAGCGACCGGCAGACGGTGCCGCTGGCATCACCGCACCACAGGCCGCAGCACCATGTTCCGGTAATCAATGTTTGTGTGGTCGCCCTGGAGGTAGATGGGGCCGGGCTTTGACTCGTCGCTGCTCATCGCGCCGCCGGTGCAGCCGAGCACTGGCTGGTTGTCGATGATCGTCTTGCCATTCAGGATCACGGTCAGGTGACGGTCCACCAGGGTGATGTCCAGCGTCTGCCATTCGCCGATGGGCTTTTCTGCGGCCACAGCGGGCGTGATGCGGCTGTAGAGTGCGCCCATGTTGTGAGAGTCCACCGGTTTGCCAAAGGTCTCCGCCACCTGCACTTCGTAAATGCCGCGCAGGTAGATGCCGCTGTTGCTGCCCTCTTGGGTGCGGACTTCCAGCTTGAGGTTGAAGTCCTCGAACTCGCGCTCCGTGCGCAGATTGCCGAAGTGCTTGTCCTTGGCCTTCACCACGCGGTTCATGAGCATTCCTTCGCCCACGCTCCAGCCGTTGTCGGCCTGCGGATTCATCAGCACCCAGCCGCTGAGGTCCTTGCCATTAAAGAGTTCGATCGGCTCGCCAAACTTCACCATCGCCAGATCGGGCTTCGCCGGGATAGCCGGGATGCGTTTGCCGGTGAACTCAGCTTTGGCGAACTCTTTGCCATCGGCCTTCGCTTTCACGGTGGAGAGCTTCAGCGCATCTCCTTCCAGCTTTGCGGTGATGGTCTCGGTCACCTGTTCGTCACCTTTATCCTTGTTCTTGGCCTTCGAGACGCGTGTCACGATCAGGGCATCTCCCTCGATCTTCGTGCCCGCCGTCGGCACCACGCTGCCGCCGCCCCACAGGATGCTGGAGCTGAGGATGCCGCCCTTTTCCTCCACTCCGAGCCAGCCTGCGCCGCCACCGGGCAGAGTCAGCGCCCAGCGCCCGGTGAAAGGTGTCTCTGCAACCACAAACGTGGCGGTGAGGAAGGCGAGGGCGATGACTGGACGCGCAAGGCTGCAATAGGTGGTCTTCATAGTGGTGGCTAGAAACGTGGAAGCCGCCGCCTTTTCTCGCAAGATCATTTCTCCCACACGGGCCGCTCATTTTTCCAGCGCGTCGAGGGGAGACGTTTGGCGGCGGGGTCGGTGCAGATGTCGCAGATTCTGCTACCGATGAATAGTCGGGCAGGCAAATGGGAGCGTTGGGGTGAGACAAAGGATGGCTCCAGCCCCCTCTTACAATAGGTCTGCTACATGCATAGATTGGGTCCGGCTTGAACCATCCAGGCTTCATGCCGGTCAACAATGACTCCAGCATGTGTCAACATTAGGTCCGGCATGGTGCAAGATTGACTCCGGCATGTGCAAACATTGACTCCGGCAGAGCCAAGAATAGCCACGGCAGCCGCCAGGATGCCCCCAGGCATGTCCACATTTACTCCAGCAAGATCAAGAATGACTTCGGGAGCCGATTTTTGGCAAAATGGACGTGTTAAGATTCAAATACGCTCCTCCAGCATCACCTCACCGCGAAATGCGGGCCGCCTTGGCCCGCATTTTTTCATGGTGGCAAGGTGGTGCAGCCACTCGTTTGCCTCAGCCCAAACAACGGCGGCTACTCCAGCTTTTGCAGGTGTGAGCCAATGTAAGGTAAGCGCAGTGACCTGCGGCGCCGCAGCACGAGCGCACCCAGGCCGGTCAGCAGGAGGAGTGCGCGAGAGGGCTCGGGGACAACGATGGCGATGCTACCGTTGGTGGTGAACAGGCTGATGTCCCAATAGAAGCCGGAGCCGAGGATGTTGGGGAGTTCGAGACCGGAAGCTTCGTCATTATTGCCGGTGAGGAGCCCGGTGTAGGTGTAGCGGCTGGCGAAGGTGGGCGTGGGGCTGAAGCCACTCCAGTCTAGCAGGTTAAAAGTCTCCGGTGCCGTGGGGGTGAGGCTGGCTGGGCCGATGGTGAGGTTGCCATTGAAGATCAATATGCTGGTGCCGGTGCCAATGAACTCCAACAGGTCAGAGTTTTGCGCCGCCCCGGGATTAATGCCGAGGATGACGGAACTGCCGGACTGGAAATCTATGGTGCCGGAGCCGGAGGCGGGGGTGAATTTGAGGATATTAATATCGGCTGTGGCCGTGGTGTCTCCTGCATGGACAGTGGAGCCGCTTTCAGCCGTGAAGCTCGCCCCTTGAACCATTCCGCTGCCAAGGATGACGCTACCCGTTTGCACAGTGACGGCACCCGTGCCGGTCTTGCCCACTCCGCTGCTACCGACTTGCAGGCTGCCACTGGTGACTGTCGTGGTGCCGCTGTAAGCGTTGCTGGCACTGCCGAGGATGGTGCTGCCACTGCCGGTGTTGGCGATTTCCACATTGCCCGCTCCTGTGATCGCTTGGCCTAAGGTGATACTATCGCTGCGGTTGGTCTTCAATGTCGCTCCACTGGCGACACTGATGCTGCTCGTGTTGCCCATAGTTCCCGTGGTGCCACCGGCACCCACTTGTAGAGTACCTCCGCTAATCGTCGTCACCCCGGTGTAGGTGTTGTCACCACTGAGATTCAGCGTTCCGGCTCCGGTCTTGGACATACCGTTTGTTCCGGTGAGTGTGGAACTGATTAAAGCGGTCACTCCGGTCCCCACCTCGACGCTGTTGCTCGCGGCATTGGCCCCGGACATCTGGATTGTGCCGCCGGAGATCGAGTAACCATTGGTGGCGAAACGCAGGCCGTTCGCCGGACTGACGGTGCCGCTGACGTTCACATTGCCGCCAGCGCCTTGGAAAACGAGCTGGGCAGTGCTGGTCTGGGCGGCGGTGGAGGTTCCGACGGCACTGGTCGCCCAGGTTGAACCAGAGGACGTCCAGGTGCCGACACCACCGATGCCGCTGGTATTGCTGTTGGAGTCCCAAATCGCGAAGGGACGGATTTCGGAGAAGATGGTCAGTCCCCAGCCGTTAAGCATGCTGGTGTCCGCTGCGGCGTTGTCTGCCAGAAACAGGGTCCAGTTTCCCTGAACCGGAGATTCGTTGAAACTGGAGAGGAAGGCCGAGCGAGGCGAGGTGCTGGTGACGGTGAGAGGGTCGGCCGTGCGCGCGTCCGGCTGCCAGGTGCCAGTGACTAAGCCGCTGTTGGGAATGGCGGTGTGGATGTCGTTCGCGGCGGAATGGCTGAAGGTGACATTCATTCCCGATGAGCCGGAACCAGCGGGATTGAGCAAGGTATTTCCCGGGCGGTTGAGCAGGACGGTGAAGCCGGAGTCATGCACAAGGCTGCCATAGAGGTCGCCGTTCCAGCCACCGCTCAAGTTAAGCCGCACCTCGAGTCCGGTGATGACGGCTGCCGCATCGAAGGTGATGTTGCGGGTGTCCGTAACGCCGACCGGGTTGTTGTCCGGAACCAACGTGCTGGGTGTCCAGTCAATGATGGTTTGGGCGCAGGCGGTCGCTGCAAGGATCAACCAGATGCCGACTGGTCGGAGGATGCCGTTGGAACGATACTGGCGCATGATCTTCAAGTGGGGATTTCTGGGAGTGGAAAGAGGAGGGTGCCGCGAGGTTTACTGGGCGGGGTAGGCAACCCGGTAGAAAGCGGCGGGCTGGGGGGGATTCGGGTCTTCGTAACTCACCGTCGAATCGGATGCGGCGGTGACGGCAGCGATCTGTGTCCATGAGCCTGCTTCCATCGTGGTGGAACGCTGAATGGCGTAGGTGCGTCCAGGAATACCGTTGAAGGCGATCCGTTTTGCTCCTCCACCGAGGTCGGTGAGGCGTGGTGCATTGGCCGGACTCGTGAAGACAGGGTCGGCGGTGACCGTGACGGTGAGGGTGATGTCCACCGCGCCGAAGCCGTCGTTGATGGTGACGGTGAACGCATCGCTGCCGGAGAAGGTGACGGCGGGCGTGTAGGTGATGATGCCGCCGCTGCGGCTGAGGCTGCCGCCCTGAGTGCTGGAAGCGGCCACGCCGGTGAGGGTGACCGTATCGCTGTCAGGATCGGTGATGCGGGCAAGGATCTTGTTCTCAATGACCAGCACCGGGCTGTCCGTCGTGGTGTTGAGCGCCATGCCGGAGAAGACGGGGACGCCGTTTGCGCTGAAGCTGATCCCGCTGCCATACGCGGTGCCGATGGTGTTGGTGGCGAAGGCACGGACGTAATAGGGGCTGCCGGAAACGAGACCGGTGAGGGAGGCATTGAAAGTGCCGGTGGTGCCGGAAACCACGACCTTGGTGTCGGCGGTGGTCGGGTTCGGACTGGTGGAGAACACCACGCCGCGCTCGGTGATCGGGGCGTTTCCATCGGTGGCGACATCATTGCCGGTGATCACCGCCGTGGTGCGAGTGATGGAGCCAGCCGTGCCGGTGGCGATGGTCGGAACGGCGACAGGTGCATTCAAGACCTCGCCCGCCGCGAAGTAGATGTCATCGACGTAGGCCGGGGCGTTGTGGCCGGCCAGGGTGCGCAGGTAAATGCGGGCGGCGGTGATGGCTCCGGCGTTGCGGAAGTTCCAGAGGCCGTCGGTGACCGTGCCATCGGCGGCCAACACGGGGCTGGTTTGGGCGCCGCCCTGGATGTAGAGCTTGAACTTCCCGGTGATGTTGTTCACGACATACCAACTCGAATACCAGATATCCGAAGCGACGGTGACGTTCGACGGGGCGCTTTCCGGAGTGTGGCGGATGCGGAAGGGCGTGGTCACCGTGGGGGTGACGGAGGTGTGGAGGCTGAAATCACCGGCTCCGCTGGGCGCGGCCAGGTTGGATACACCCATGTTGAGGTGGGACTCGCTGTTGTTCGTGGCGCTGGTATCGATGTTCTCCAACCGGAAACGCTTGAAGACGGTGAAGGTCTCCGTGGTGGACAGGCTGGTGAGGAAGCGGTTGGCTGCGGTGTGGGTGCCGCTGAGGGTGGCCACCTTGTTCCCCGCGTCAGCCGGGTCAGCGGTGACCGTGGTGGTGCCGGTGCCGCCCACGGCACCGACGACGACAGACCAGTTGTTTTGGGTGTCGAGGTTGCCCAGGGTGCGACTCTCGAAGTTCTCGATCAGGTTCCATCCGGCGGGCAGGACGGTGAGGGTCTGGGTGAGCGACGTGGCGGCGGCGAAATCCCCATCACCCGGCTGGCTGGCCGTGATCGTGGTCGTGCCGGTGCCCTCGATGGTCACGGTGTTTCCGGAGACGGTGGCGACGCCGGTGTTCGAGCTGGCGTAACTCACGGTCAGGCCGGAGGAGGCGGTGGCACCCAGGGCGTAGCTGCCTCCGTTGACGGTGCGGGTGTCCGTGGCGGCCAGTCCGGTGATCGTGTTCGGCTGCGGCGTCCCGTTGGTGCTGGGGGAGGCATCGCCAGTGCCGTTGCCGTTAATGGCACGGAGCTGAACGGGATAGACCTGACCATTGGTGAGGCCGTTGATCACCAGCGGGCTGGTGGGGATGGCCGGGGAGGTGGCGGTCCAGGTGGCACCGCCGTCCAGGGAGTATTCATACCCGGTCACGGTGCCGGAGGGCGGGGTGAAGGCGATGCGGAGCTGGTTGTTGTTCGCGGTGATGCCGGTGATCACCGGGGCGCCGGGCACCGCAGTGGAGGTTTGCGTCACGTTAAAGAGGAAGTCGAGGAAGCGGGTGAGCCGGGCACCGCCATTGTTGAATTCCGCGCCGTAGGCGTAGAAGCGGAAGGTGATGGCGGAGCGGTTGGCGGTGGTCAGGGAGACTTCGTTGTAGTTCGTCGGAGTGATGGCGTCCGAACCGAAGAAGTTTTCGTCGAGGACGCGGAACTCGTTGCCGAAAATCTCGGTGCCAGGTAGCGGCGAGATCGGATCAATGGCCCGGGTTGCGGTGATGGGATTCGCGAATCCATCGACCGACGAGCGCCACTGGAACTGGCGCGGGCCATTGAGTTCGCGGCCTACGTTGAAGCGGAGTTTTGGATTGCTCAGGATGTAACCGGCGTCGGCGGTTAGGGTGAACTGGTAGTAGGCACCGGTGTTGGGAGTGCCCACAAGAGCGGAGTTGGCGGCACCGCTGAGGTTGAGGGTGCCGGTGTTCGGCCATTGGCCCTGAAGGTTCGGGTCGTTGTTGCCCGGCGTCACCCCGACGTAGGTCATGGCGCTGACGGTGACGTTCGGGATGGCGGTGCCGTTGTAGGCAAAGCTGGTGGCCACACCGTCGTGCGGGGCGAAGTCAAATTGGCCGCTGGCGGCGACGGGGGTCGGTGGCGTCGCGTATTCGACGATTTCAAGGTCGAAGCCGAGGTCGCTGCTGGACAGCGAACGGTTGTGAACCTGCACGGCGATGGTGTTGGTTCCGGAAACGAGCGCGGAGAGCGGCAGGGCGTTGGAGGTCCAGTAGGCGGACTCGGCGGCATCCTCGGTATTGTTCGGGGCAAGCTGATTGTGGGTGACGGTTCCAGAAGCGATGTTGTCACGCGCCACTTCCGTGCCGTTGACATAAACCACGACCCCGTCATCGCGGAGCACGTTCAGCCTGAGGTGTTGCACCGCCGAGGCATTCGGGATGGTGAAGGTGTTGCGGAAATAGACCGTGTGGCGGGAACCGGAGGCGCCGATGTTGATGCTCGTGGCGATGTGGGCGTCGCCAGCTCCCAGAGGAGCGGCACCCGAGGACCAGGTGCTGTCATCAAATCCAGCGTTGCGCCAGGTGGTTCCGGGGTCCGCGCCGGTATCGAGGTATTTCCAGGTGGCGAGTTTGGCGAGGCGGGTGCTGAGGACGAGATCGGAGGCCGGGGTGATGAAAGTCCAGGCGGGGAGTTGGGTGATGCGGTCGGCATCGCGCTGCCAGTTGGCGGAGGATCCAATGGCTGCGAGGAAGGCGGTCTTATTCGCGCCGAAGGTGGCGGGGTGACCGTAGAAGCTGTTGTCTTCTTCCGTGGTGAAATCGCGGGCGGTCGTGCCGTTGGTCAGGCCGGTGGGGAGGTAGGAGTTGTTGTTCGTCACCGTGCCGGTGGTGATCCAGGCGGTGCTGGAGAACGCATAGATGAACGTGGGCGAGGCAGGTGTGCCTTGATAGGCGATGACCTGGTCGCCGGAGGTGGAGGCACCGCTGAATGTACCGGACGCCGTGGTGCCGGTGGAGAATCCGGTGCCGTTGGTGAAGGTGACCACGCTGCCCGCCGTGAGACCACCGGCAGGCACCTGCCACACAATCGTGTTTTCGTTGCTGGCCAACGCGGTGCCGGACCAGGCGTTATCGGTGAAGCTGACCTGGGTAGTCGGGTTGAGATCGACTAAGGTCACGAAGGCGAATTCGTCCGCGTCGTCGGTTTGCAGGGCGAGCACAGCGATGTCACCGGCGGTCAGCACCGTCGGGCCTGTGGTGACGGTCTGCGTTTGCTGGACGCTGGGAGCCGCGTTGTAGTTGGCATCCCCGGCTTGGCTGGCGGTGATCACCGAGGAACCGGCCACACCGACGATGGTGAGGGTGCTGCCGGAAATGGTGGCGACGGCGGTGTTGGCCGAGTTGTAGGAGACGGGCAAGCCGGACGAGGCCGTGGCGGTGAGGGCGAAGGCGGCGTCCGTCGTCAACTTGGAAGGCAGCGCGGCGAACGTAATGGTTTGGTTCGCCTTGGTGATTTCCCCGGTGAGTCCGGTTGGCTGAAGGATGGTGTATTTTGCGGCGTCAGCCCCATTGAGGACGATGGCGGCCGTGACGGCGATCCCGGTGCTGACGTTCGCAGAGGCGAAGGTGCCGGCGCCGGTGAAGGTGACCACGTCCGGGGAAACGATGCCGCTCAAGGTCCCGGTGATGGTGGCGGCAGTGTTGGTGTCGTAGGCCTTGGAGGTGACCGCCGCGCCGGTGAGGGTCAGTTCCTTGGCAGAAACCGTGCTGGCGGGGACGGCGACGTTCTGGGAGGAAGCGCCGCCGCCGGAGACGACGATGTTTCCGCTGAACGTTCCCGGCGCGGTCGCGGCGGCAAGGCGGACATACACCGTCGTCGAAGCCAAGGTGCCGAACGCCGTGATCGTCGTGGTGGCCCCGTAACCGCTGCCTTCGGTGAGAGAGGTTTCAAATCCGGCCGGGGGCGTCACGGTGAGATTGCCAGTGAGGTTGGCACCGCTCACTGTGAAGCTGGCGGCAGTGGAGGCGGTGCCGTAGGTGGTGGACCGGGCGGTCACCGTGCCGCCAGTGGTGATGGTGCCGGAGGGAGTCGTGGTGGTGAAAGTCTGCTGTGCGCCGTAGCTGGTGCCTGCGGAGTTGGTGGCGAAGGCCTTGAAGTAATAGACCGTGGCCGAACTGAGGCCGGTTAGGGAGCGGGTGAACGTGCCCGTACCAAAGCTGCCCGACTCGGTCACTGGGGTTCCGGTGCCGTTGGCGAAGCCGTTGGTGGTGCTATACTCCACCCCACGAATCGTCGCGTTGGCTCCACCCGTAGCGGTGATGTTCCCGCCCGCCGTAGCGGTGGAAGGCGTGATGCCGGTGGCCGGAGTGGTGGTGGTGACGGTGGGGGCGACCACGGGCAAGGGGAAATTCACCACGACATTGTCCAAACCAATGATCTGGTCGGGAGAAGTCTCAGTGGCGTTGTCATCGATCCAGCGGAAGCGGATTTCCGAGCCATTGGGGAGTGCGGGACTCAACGTGATGGCGGTGAGGGCCACGCTGGTGACACCGACGGTGTTGGGGACGTTCACCGTCGCCCCGGTCAGCGCTGGATTCAGAGAGGTGACGTTCGTCCAAGTAGAGCCGTTGTCCGTGCTGTAGAACAGCCGATAGCCCGGCAGTTGGTTTGCCGCGCTGGCGACCGTGAAGCGACGGATGTCGTAACTCACGGAAACGGTGCTCACCGACGCCCCGGTGCCGTTGAGAATCCGGAATTGCAGGATGTTGCCGGCACCGGTCGTGGGCGACGTGCCGATGGCGCGATTGCTGGTGGAGCCCGACAGCGCGAAGTTGTAGGCTTGGGTGTTACTCCGGTCTGTCGACGCCGGTGGATCGGTATCGACGATCAGGGTGTTGTTGACCGTTCCGGCGGTGGCGGCGGATTGGGCACCGCTGGTCGGAATGCTGGTTCCCCAGCTATCATTATCGCCGCCAAGTGTGCCGATGTGGCTCCAGCCGAGGAGTGAGGCGAGGTTGGTTCCGGTGCCCAAGGAATCAAAGTTCTGCGTGACATCGCCTCCCGTGGCGATTGCGGTCACCGGGGCCGGAATGTTGAAGGTGCCCGAAGTGACGGAGGTGAGTCCGGGGGAGGTGAAGGAGATCGTCGCACCGGTCACGGCGGCGGCGGCGGTGGCGGTCAGGCCGCTGAAGGTCGCGGTCCCGGCGGTCGCGGCGACTGCGGCGGTGCCTCCAAGGGTCCAAGTTCCGGCTCCGACTGCGGCGGTCACCGTGGCGGTGCTGGCGGTGAGGTTGGCGTATTGGTCCCGGATCACGACCACCGGCTGGGCGGCCAAGGTCCCTGGATTCGCGGCGGGGGCCGTCGGTTGCGTGGTGATCGCCAGTTGGGTGGCGGCTCCCGCAGCGATGCTTTGGCTGACCGTGGCGCTGCTGTAACCCGTCGCTTGCACCGAAATCGTCTTCGTTCCCGAGGCTTGCAGCAGGTTGGCTGGGACGGAAGCAGAAGGAGTGAAGGTGATCGTCCCGGCGGAAACGCTGAAGCCGGTCGTGAGAGGCGTTCCTCCCACGGTCACGCCGGTGATCGCGCCGCGCCAGGTGGCGTCCTCGGGGAACGTGACGCTGAACGGCGCATCCACGGTGGCTCCGGCGGCGGCGGTCAGCGTGGGGGGCGTGGCGCCAGTGGTGGTGAAGGTTCCCTGAGCGCTGTAACCCGTTCCCGTGGTATTGGTGGCGAACGCCTTGAAGTAATACGTGGTCCCGGCGGTCAGGCCCGTCACGGCTTGAGTGAAGATCCCCGTGCTGAACGGAGCGCCGGTGGTGGTGCCGACTTTGGTTCCCGCGCCGTCAATGAAGCCATTGGTCGTGCTGTAAAAGATGCCACGCTCGGTCACATTGGAGGTGCCCGTGGCGGTGATGTTCCCACCGAGAGTGGCGGTGGTGGTGGTGATGGATGCGGAGGTGGGGGTGGTGACGGTTGGGGCGGAGGGGCCGAAGGTGCCGGAGAAGACAATGTTATCGACGAGCCACCGTTCATTGGCGGAGTTATTCAGCATCGTGATCCGGAAACGCATCGACGCGACGGCAGGAAGATTGGTGACCGTTACCGTGCTGGGGCCAGCCGCTTGGTTGCCACCACCTGCCGCTGCGACAGAAACAGGGGTGACGTTTCCGTCATAGGCGGTCGATGCCGTGCCAGTTGCGGTAAAAGCCCAGAAGGCATTGCTGTTCCCCGCGACAGTGAGAGTGTCGTAGTAGGTTGTGCCGCCGTCCGGGCTGATGGCGACGATTACGGTGTCGCCAGCATCGGCCCCATTCGTAGCGTTTGAAACGGAGTGGGACGCAAGGCGGAAGGTAAGTGAAATCCCAGTGCCGCCGGTTGTGGTGATTGCATTCGAGGTGATACTCGCGGTTCCATTATTTATCCCGCGTGAGTGAGTCCCTTCTTGTGCAAGAGGTGAGCTGGCGGGTCCATCCGAGGCTCCTGCGTTCCCTGTGAAGTATGCACCGCCAGTAACGGTCACATTCGTGACGCTGTTGTTGAGTCCTTCGGTGAAGCTCTGCCCCCACCCCGTCTGCACCATCATCGCCATCGCGAGGACTGGGAGCCAGCGGGTCAACAGGGTCTGGACGGGGTGGTTACGCCGAGTGATGGGGGATGGTGCGGGGTGGTGGTTCATCTGGGAAAAGTGAGGAAAAGGTGGCGAAGGCAAAGTCGGGTAAGACGAACAGACCCCGGGCCAAAAATTTCAAAACCTTCCCCGGGACGAGTGGATAGAGTTTGCCGCCCGATACCTGAATCTCCACCGGGAGAATGTAACGATTGCGCCCCACAGAGCGCTGCCACATACGAAGATTGATCCTGCACAGGAGCCGCACAATTGACTTCAATATGTTGGCGAAAAGCATCGCCACGCGCGGATGGCTTATGGATCCTTTTCTCGCGTCACAATAACGTAACATCCGGTCTGGCGAATTGCATTGGCACTGATGAGTCAGAGTTATATGAGTGCCCCTTCCTGAAATCCCTGCCTCAGCAAAGTTGGAGTGCAAGTCTGATGCACCTCTTTGCCTTCTCCTCTCATGCCAGTGCTCTGCGCTCCAACGTGCTACTTAGACGATGCGATGTTCCTGCTCCGCTGCGGGATCATCGCGCTGCTCTGCGGCTGGCCCTGTGGTGGATTCGGCCACGGTGCTTACCATGATGTGGTGAGGGAACTCACGGAGGCACTGGCGAAAAATCCGGGGGATGCGGAGGCCCACTTCCGACTCGCACGGGCGCACCAGGAGCATGGGGAGTGTGCGCTGGCGCTGCGTGAGCTGGAGCGGGTGGACGAAATCGCGCCGGGTAAGTTTCCCACGCAATTGGTGCAAGGTCTCGCTTTATCCTCCGGCGGCCTCTGGACGCATGCCCGGGCGACCTTTGACCGCGTGCTGGCTGAGGAGCCCTCGCTCGCGGAAGCTCTGGCAGCGCGCGCGGTGGCCCTGCTGCATCTGCGTGAGTCTGCGGCTGCCATCGCTGATCGCCGCCAGGCTCTGACACTAACCCCCAGGCCCGGAGTGGAGTTTTTCACCGCCTGGGTTGAGTTGCTCCGGAAGCATGGCGAGGCGGCAGAGGCGCTGCACATGGCCCGGGAGGGCCTGACGCTCTGCGTGGACGATCCATCCCTGTTGATCCTGGCCATTGATCTGGAAGTCGAGGCCGGGGAATACGACGCAGCTCTCAACCGACTGGCGGCCCTGGAGAAAAACTGGCCGAGACGCGAACCGTGGATGAAACGCCGTGCGGAGATCCTCACCCTGGCCGGGCGGGCGGAAGAGGCCCGCCGCGCTTGGCAAGCGCTGCGTGAACATCTCCTGGCGCTGCCGAATCTGGAACGCGCGACCCCTTTTCTCAACGAAATGCTCGGACACGCTGAACGCGGTCTGGGCATCGCCAGCCCCACTCCCGTCATCGCCCCACCCGCACCTGCCACCCGCTCATGATCCGCCATCGCTTCCTCACGACGACATTCTTGCTGCTGCTCCCCATTATTGCCTCGGGGCAGACCACCGTCACGATCCGGCAGGGGCTCAATGGCTACTCCGGCGTGCAGGACACGATGGTGCAACAGGGAGCCGCCACGACCAATGCCGGTGCCAGCACGACGATGGATGTCATTGGCGGCACCACGGCAGTGAAACAGGCGCTGCTGAAATTCGAGAACATCATCGGCTCGGGTGCCAATCAGATTCCCGCAAACTCGCAGATCACCAGCGCCACGCTTTCGCTCAGCGTGTGGAAGGCCGGCAGCGGCATCGCGGTGCATCGCATGGATGCTCCCTGGACGGAGGCCAGCACCTGGACCTCGCTGACCAACGGCATCCAGATCGGTGATGAGGAGGCGCATTGGTCGGCGGTGGACACGAAAACCAATCTCCCGATCGGTCTGGCAACCTTCAACGTCACAGAAACGGTGCAGGAATGGGCGAACGGCGCGGAGGTGAACCAAGGTTTCGCGTTGCTGCCATCAGATGGCTCAACGACCGTGGTGCAGATCGACACGAGTGAGAGCACTTTTACCAAAGCCTGGGAAATCCAGCCGACGCTCACGGTCACCTACACAGCGGGCGGCGGCGGCGGTGGCGGCGGTTCGCCAGTGATCAGCGCGGTTTCGCCGGCCGCAGGAGCCACGGGCGTCGGCGCGAATGGGCAGGTCGCGCTCGAAGTCGCGGTGTCCGACCCGAACAACGACGCGCTCAACGTGACCTTCTACGGGCGCGAAAAAACCGCCGGAGGCACTCCGGGCGAGGACTTCACCCTAGTGCAGATTCCCGACACGCAGTTCTACTCGGAGAACGGCAGCCGAGGCAAAATCACCGACTTCCGCAATCAGACGAGCTGGATGGTGACGAACAAGGACACTCTCAATATCGAATTCGTGGCCCACATGGGTGACATGGTCGAGAACCGCGATGACAGCGAGCAGGAGTGGATCAACGCGGACTCGGCGATGGATATCATCGAAAATCCGACCACGACCGGTTTCCCCCACGGCATCCCCTGGGGTGGTGCGCCCGGCAACCACGACCAGAACCGCAGCGGCGGCTTGAACAAGTTTTGGAACCAGTATTTCGGCACCACACGCTGGGCGGGGCGCACTTATTTCAAGGGCGGTTACTCCGACGGCACCAACGATGCGAACTACCAATTCTTCAGCGCGGGCGGCATGGACTTCATCGTGGTGAACATGGAATACCGCGCCAGCGCGGCGATGATCAACTGGGCGGACGCGCTTCTCAAAGCCAACCCCACGCGGCGCGCCATCATCACGAGCCATGAGATCGTCCAAGCCCACCTCGACGCCGGCACGCCGGTGGATCAAGCGCCCTTCTTTGGCCAAGGCCGGGCGATGTATGACGGGTTGAAGGACAATCCGAATCTTTTCCTCATGCTCTGCGGGCACTGGCACGGTGAGGGCCGCCGCAGCGACACCTTCGAGGGACGCACCGTTCATAGCATCCTCTGCGACTACCAGACCGAGGTCAACGGCGGCGACTCCTGGCTGCGCTATCTCGTTTTCTCGCCGCGCAACAACACCATCAGCTCGAATGTGATCCGCACCCGCGACGGTGCCCGCCGCACCGGCAACGACAGCCAGTTCACGCTGAACTACAACATGAGCGGCGGCGCGGTCATCAACGCAGACTGGACCCAGCTCGGCACGGTGGCGGTTCCCGCCGCTGTGACCTCAGCCACCGTCAACTGGACCGGCCTCCAGGCAGGCAAGGAGTATGAATGGTATGCCGCAGCGAGTGATGGCGGCACGCCCGTGAGCACACCGCCGCGCTCCTTCACCCCAGGCAATAACGCCGCTCCCACGGTCGCGCTGACCGCGCCCGCCAACGGCGCGACCATCACCCGCCCGGCGACGGTGGATTTCGCCGCCACGGCGAGCGACAGCGACGGCAGCATCGCGAAGGTGGAGTTTTACCAAGGAACGGTGAAAGTCGGAGAGGATGCCTCCGCACCTTATGCCTTCAGTTGGGACGCTCCCGCCGCCACTTATTCGCTGACCGCTTTGGCTGTGGACAACGGCGGTGGCCGAGCGACTTCCGCAGCCCGCACCGTCACGGTGACCGGCTCTGGAGGCGGCGGTGGCACGCCGGTGGCCCCGACCATCGCATTGACCTATCCGGCCTTGGATTCGAACACGGCGGGCGGCAGCGGACGTGTGGCTTTGGAGGCGAGCGTGTTTGATGGCAACAACGACGCGATGAACGTCACCTTTTATGGACGGCCCAAGGCGACCGGCGGCGGTGGCGGTGCGGATTTCACCCTTGCAGTGATGCCGGACACCCAGCACTACACGGAGAATAACGGGCAATACATCAACAACTGGAAAGCGCAGTCGGACTACATCGTCGCCAAGCGGGCCACGGAAAACATGGTGTATGTCGCCCATGTCGGCGATGTGACCGAACTGTTTGACCAGGAGCAATACGAGTGGGTGTTCGCCGATCAGGTCATGAAGATCATCGAGAATCCGACCACCACCCTGCTGCAGCACGGCATTCCATGGGGTGCCGTTCCCGGAAACCACGATCTCAACACCAGCGGAAACCGCGGCTCGAACGATTACTACAATCAATACTTCGGCCCACAGCGTTTCGCCGGACGCCCGTATTTCGGCGGCGGAATCACGGCGACGGACAACCACTGCAGCCACACCTTGTTCAGCGCGGGCGGCATGGATTTCGTCGTGGTGAACCTACGCCACCGTCCGACAGCAACGATGATCTCCTGGGGTGATTCGATTCTCAAACAGTATCCGAACCGTCGCGCCATCGTCACCTGTCATGAGATCATCAGCGACAGCACGGGCGGTTTCACCGGCGGAGGCCAGGCGATCTTCGACGGGCTGAGTGACAACCCCAACGTGTTCCTGATGCTTTGCGGCCACATGCATGCCGCCGATGGCGAAAACCGCCGCACCGACACGGTATCGGGCCGCACGATTCACACCGTGGTGCAGGATTATCAGGACCGCGCCGCCGGTGGTGGCGGTTGGTTCCGGACTTACAAGTTTTCTCCAGCAACCAGCACGATCTCAGTCAAGACCGTCCAGGCTCAGACGGGAACTTTCGAAACTGACGCCGACAGCCAATTCACGCTCGCCTATCCGATGACAGGTGGCGGCGGGGGAGGCACGCCCGGCCCGTGGGTGAATCTGGGCACCACCGCCGTGCCTGCGGGCGGCACCACCGCTCGGCTTGACTGGACCGGACTGACCGCTGGCACGCAGTATGAATGGTATGCTGCGGTGAGCGATGGCGGCACGCCGGTGAGCACGACGGAGCGCACGTTCACGATGAGCAGCAACACCGCACCGACGGTGGCGCTCACCGCTCCAGCGAACGGCTCTACCATCACCTTGCCGAACACAGTGAACTTCGCCGCCACCGCCTCGGACACCGGTGGCAGTGTGAGCCGGGTGGAATTTTTTGCGAATGGCACGCTGGTCGGCCAGGACACGACCTCGCCTTATGCCTTCAATTGGTCCGCTCCCCTCGGCAGCCACAGCTTGATCGCCGTGGCGGTGGACGGGAACGGCGCGCGCACCACTTCCAGTGCCGTCAGCGTCAGCGTCGTGGGTGGCGCGAGCAATACGCCGCCAGCCGTGACGCTCACCGGTCCTGCGAATGGCAGCAGCGTCACCCTCCCTGCCACAGTCAACTTCACCGCCAATGCCTCGGACAGCGACGGGACGGTCACCAAGGTCGAGTTCTATCAGGGCGCGACCAAGGTAGGCGAGGACACCACCTCGCCCTTTGCTTACAACTGGGCCGCGCCTGCTGGGTCGTATTCACTCACTGCGGTGGCCGAGGACAATGCGGGAGCACGCACCACTTCCCCCACCGTCAGCGTCACCGTTTTGAGCGGAGGCGGTGGCACACCTGCGGCTCCAACCATCTCCCTTGTCTATCCAGCGGCGGACTCCACCACGGCGGGCGGCAGCGGACGGGTTTCGCTGGAAGCCAGTGTGGCTGACGGCAACAACGACCCGATGAACGTCACATTCTACGGACGGCCAAAGGCGACCGGCGGCGGATCGGGTGAGAACTTCACCCTCGTGACCATCCCGGACACTCAATACTACTCGGAGACCACCGGCAACTATCCGAACTTCACCAACCAGATGAACTGGATCAACAGCCAGAAGGCGGCGTTGAACATCCAGTTCGTCTCCCACATGGGCGACATGATCCAGAACGGTGACGGGGCGACCGCTGAGTGGCAGCGCGCCAGCCAGGCCATGGCCATCATCGAAAACGCGACCTCTGCCGCCATGCCGCACGGCATGCCCTGGGGCGGCGGCACTGGCAACCACGACGGCGGCGGCAGCTCCTGGAACCAATACTTCGGTCCTTCACGCTGGGCGGGGCGCACCTACTTCAAGGGCGGCATCACTGCTTCTGACGCCACCTCGAATTACGAGTTCTTCAGCGCCAGTGGCATGGATTTCATTGTCATCCACCTGAAATACAATGCCGGCAGCACGCAGATCAATTGGGCAGATGCGCTGCTCAAAGCCAACCCCACCCGCCGCGCCATCGTCACCAGTCACGAGATCATGCGCACGGGCGTGCAGGGTTCATTCAGCGGCGCAGGCAGCGCTATCTTCAACGGCCTCAATGACAACCCCAATCTCTTCTTGCTGCTCTGCGGCCATATTCACGGGGACGGACGGCGCACGGACACCGTCAGCGGACGCAATATTGAGACCATCCTGACCGATTACCAGTCGGAGGCCAACGGCGGCGATTCCTGGCTGCGCTATCTCACCTTTGTCCCGGCGCAGGACAAAGTGGAGTCCTACGTCATCCGCACCCGCGACGGCTCCACCCGCACCGGAGCCACACAGCGTTACAGTTTCACTTATGACATGACCAGCAGCGGCGGCGGCACGCCTGGACCGTGGGTCAATCTCGGCACCACCGCCGTGCCAGCGGGCGGCACCGTGGCACGCCTGGACTGGACCGGCCTGACTTCTGCGACGCAATACGAATGGTATGCCGCCGTGAGTGATGGCGGCACGCCGGTGAGCACGACGGAGCGAACGTTCACGATGAGCAGCAACACCGCGCCGACGGTGGCCCTCACCGCACCAGCCAACGGCTCCACGGTGACCTTGCCGAACACGGTGAACTTCAGCGCCACCGCCTCGGACACCGGTGGCAGTGTGAGTCGGGTGGAATTTTTCGCGAATGGCACGCTGGTCGGCCAGGACACGACCTCGCCCTACGCCTTCAACTGGTCCGCGCCCCTCGGCAGCCACAGCTTGACCGCCGTGGCAGTGGACGGCAATGGCGCGCGCACCACTTCCAGCGCGGTGTCCGTGACCGTGGTCACCGGCAACAACGCGCCCACTATCGCACTCACCTCGCCAGCGAACGGGGCGGTCATTCCGCTGCCGGGCACGGTGAACTTCGCCGCTACGGCGAGCGACAGCGACGGCAGCATCACGCGGGTGGAATTTTTCCATGGCTCGACCAAAGTGGGTGAGGACACCAGCACTCCTTATTCCTTTAACTGGGCCGCCGCACCAGGCTCCTACAGCCTGACCGCCGTGGCCGAGGACAATGCGGGAGCGCGCACAACGACCGGTGCCGTGACGGTCACCGTCACCAACGCGCCGCCAGTCGTGGCCGTCACCGCACCCGCCAACGGACAGAACTTCCGGGTTGGCGATGTCGTGACGATCAATGCGGCAGCCACCGACAGCGATGGCAGCATCAACCGTGTGCAGTTTTACAGCGGAGCGACCTTGCTGGGACAGAGAACCATCGCGCCATACACCCTGACTTGGACGCCTCCGACCGGCTCATTTACTCTCACGGCGGTCGCGGAGGACAATTTTGGAGCCACGACGACCTCCTCCGCAGTGGCCATCAACGTGTCGGCAAACAGTCCACCAGTCATTTCCCTGCTTGCTCCCTCCAATGGCGACACCATTCCGCTGCCGAATCCGGTGAATTTCGCCGCCACGGCGAGCGACCCGGACGGCAGCATCACCAAGGTCGAGTTCCATCAGAACGGGGTGAAGGTGGGAGAAGTCGCCTCGCCGCCCTTCACCTTTACTTGGGCGGCCACGCCGGGCAGCTACAGCCTGACCGCCGTGGCGCAGGACAACAACAACGCCCGCACCACCTCGTCCGCCGTCAACGTCACTGTGACCAATCAATCGCCGGTCATCACGCTCAACTCGCCCGCGAACGGAGCCTCATTCACGCTGCCGGACAATGTGACCATCACCGCCACGGCCAGCGATACGGACAGCGCCATCACGCGGGTGGAGTTCTACGCCGGAAACACCTTGCTGCATCAGGACAGCGTCGCGCCTTACGGCTATGCATGGAATCCTCCGCCGGGCAGCCACGTTGTCACTGCCGTCGCGGTTGACGAACACGGCGCTGAAACCACTTCCGCTGCTGCTGCCATAACGGTGGTCAACCCTCCGCCGACCGTCGCCATCACCTCGCCGACCAATGGTGCCACTGTGAATCTTCCGGGGCCGGTCTCTATTGCAGCCGATGCCACCGACGCCGACGGCAGCGTGGCGAAGGTCGAGTTTTATGTCGGAGCGACCAAACTCGGCGAAGACACCAGCGCGCCGTTCGCCTGGCCATGGACTCCTATCACCGGCAGCTACACACTGACCTGCGTCGCCCAGGATGATCGCGGTGCCCGGACCTCCTCCGCACCCGTGGCGCTCGCCATCGACAACCCGAACAACCTGCCACCGGCAGTGGCTGTTGCCAATCCCAGCAATGGCCAGACGCTGCCGGCGAATACGCCGGTGAACATCAGCGCCACTACCAGCGATACCGATGGCATCATCTCCAAGGTCGAGTTCTTTGCAGGCACGAACAAGATCAGCGAGGACACCAGCGCTCCGTTCACTGCAACCTGGCCGGGTGCCACAGCGGGCAGTTACTCGCTCACCGCCGTCGCTACGGACAACGACGGCGGCATCACGACCTCGGCGCTGGTTACCATCAACTTGGTGGACAATATCCCGCCGACGGTCGTTCTTACCGCGCCGACCAACACCCAGAATTTCAGTGCCACAACCATCAACCTCAGTGCGACCGCCAGCGACTCCGACGGCACGGTGGCCAAGGTCGAGTTCTACCGCGGCACGACCAAGCTCGGCGAGGACACGACCGCTCCGTATGTCTATTCGTGGACCGGTGGTTTCACCGGCGCACACGTGTTCACGGCGGTGGCGGTTGATGACGACGGCAGCCGTGGCACGTCCCTTGCGGCTCGCGCGACCATTTCGGCTCCTGTCACGCTGACATTCCAGCAGGGTGTGAATGGTTATGTCGGAATGGAAGACACCGGCCTGCGCGGAGCCTCTGCCGCGACAAACTACGCCAGCGGAACCACCATCAGCGTCGATGCGGATGACGGCGGCTCGGCCTCCCAGGCATTGCTGGAATTCGGCGACATCGTCGGCACCGCGGCCAACCAGATTCCTCCCGGTGCCACGATCACCAGCGCCTCCCTCACCATTCAAGTGATGAACCAGGGCAGCGGCTTCACCGTTCACCGCATGATTGTGCCGTGGACCGAAGCCGCCGCGACATGGAATTCGCTGGGCAGCGGTGTTTCTGCCAACAACGTCGAGGCCATTTCCACGCCCATTACCTCTGCGGGTGCCAACAACAGCAGTTCCAATGTCACCACCGGAGCACTGGTTCTTCCCATCACCGCTGCGGTGCAGGAGTGGGCGAACGGCACGGGCAACAACGGCGTCGTGCTTCTGCCTTATTCCAGCGGCACCGACGGCGTGGACTTCTACACCAGCGAGTGGAGCAGCAGCACGCAGCGGCCGAAGCTGACCGTAATCTTCACCGCCGCACCCCAGGAAACCGCGCCTTTGATCGTCAATGAGGCTCTCAATGGCGGGGAAAGCCATGTGACAGCCGTGGGCGACTGGTCCGCAAACGATGCGGTGGAGCTATTGCTCACCCAGGATATCAGCGCCGCGCAACTCATGGGCTACACCTTCGGCGACTCACCCGACCAGACGACGCAGAAGTCCACCGCTTGGCGCCTGAGCGGCTTGGAAGCCATCGCCGCGACTTTCCGAGCCGGCACGCTCATCACGGTGCGTGGTCCCCTCCACACGGAAGACCTGCACTACACGCCGATGGCCACCGGCACCGACGATCAGTGGAATCTGCTGCTCACTCCCGCGGGAGGTCATGTTACGCTGCTCGAAGGTTCCGCTCCAGGCGGATTTGAAATCGCTCCCTACAACGAGGTGCTGTGGGTGGATTCGGCGCACACGGGATTGAGCGACCTGGCCGTGACTCATGGCGTGGCTTGGGACGATCCGGCGACGCACCAAGTGGGAGCCTTCACCACCACAGGAAGCGGCCTCGCCATCGTCCATGCGTCGGTGAATCCAGACCAGGCCCTCGCCTACACCGGCGGCGCGGGTGAGTTTTTCAACGGGACGAAATTTGCCAATACCGGCAGCTTGAACTCCCTGGGCCTGCCCAATCCGCAGGGGACAAACTCCGCCTACATCGCCACACTGCGCGGCAGCGCCTCCGGCATCTCGCCTTTTGTGACCATCACTGCCCCGGATGCTTTGGGCGCGGAGTTCGGCTCGGACAAGACGCTGCTTTTCCGTGTCTCCCGCACAGGCACCACCGCAGCCAGCCTCAGCGTCGCGCTGACCGCCTCCGGAACTGCTACTCCGGCCGTGGACTTCAGCGGCTTCAGCTCTCCGTTGTTGATCCCCGCAGGTTCTGCGGCGCAGGACCTGCCGCTGACGGTTCTCCGGGATTCCCTCTGCGAGGGTGACGAAACCCTTCGCATCTCGCTTGCTGCCGGGGCCGGATATCAGCTTGGATCCCCAGCCTCCGTGCAAGGAACGATCAAGGACAATCCCTCCCACCGCTGGATCGGCGAGCGTCTCCCGCTGGGCACGCCGAAGAGCGGCATCAATGATGACGCTGATGGCGATGGCGAAAGCAACCTCATGGAATACTTCAAGGGCAGCCACCCGGGCGATCAAGGCAGTCGTTCCAACACCGAAATCGTAATGGCAGCGCAAGGTCCGAAATTCCGCTTCAAGCGGGCAACCGACCTCACCGATGTGTTCGGCACCGTCCGCTGGAGTCGCAACCTTACCAGCTGGAAAACCAGCGGCGAGAGCGATGGAGACCTGACCGTGAGCTTCACCTATCAGACCGTGTCGCCGCCCGGGCAGAACCCGGAGGAGGTCGAGGCCACCGCCATCCTCAGCGGCCCGGCTGCCGCCACTGCTGGTCAGTTGTTCCTCCGACTCGAGGTGCAGACAGTGGAGGACTGACCACCATCGCGATTGCCCCACCCTTCCCGTTTTCCCCATTCTTTTCTTGAAGCCCATGAAGAACTTAACATTCCAACGCTTTGCCTTCTTTGTTGCGGCATTATCTTGGCTTGCCCTTGCGAGCAACGCACTAGCCCAGATTCCCATCACCGGCACTTCGCCGGTGGTGGAAACCTTCAACACCTTGAGCGGGCTGAACCTGCCCACCGGCTGGCAAATGTCCGCAGCCGGTGCCGGTGCCTCCGCCAACTGGGACGCCTCGGGGAACGCCACCACCGTCACGGTCAATCACACGTCCAGTACCAGCATTCCCGCCGCCGGGCGCATCTTTTGGAACTACCTCAATGGCAGCGGTGCCACCCAATCCGTCGGCTTTTACACCTCCGGAAGTTATGCCAGCTCGAACGCCATCCTCGCTCGCTATCAAAACAGCACCAACGAGGTCATCACCGCGTTAAAAGTCGATTACCGGCGTGACCGGCGCATCACTCGCACGGACAGCCAACCGTCCGGGGCACCGACCTTCGAGTTTTCCTACTCCACCGACGGCGCGAATTGGACGCGTGTCCCCGGTTCCGACACGTTGGCATGGAATTCGTTTTACCTAAGCGCGGTCCCCGGCAGCGGCACGGCCCTTTCCAGTGCTGCCAATACCGCCAATCTCAGCAACCTGCTGGTGGTGCCGGGCGGCAGCATCTATCTGCGCTGGAATGTCATTACGCTTCACTCCGGCGTCCATTGGGGCTTCGGCCTCGACAATGTTACCACCCAGGTCACCGGCACCGCGCCCGCCCAGATGCATTGGCTCGGTGATGACACGACCCGCGGCGGGACGGGAACCTGGACGGCCACGGGCGGCACCGCTTGGTCGGCAACGAATGCCGACGGTGGCCCCGGTTTGCCCTGGGACTCGGCCCGGACGGCGGAGTTCGGCGGCAGCATGCCCAGCGAGGTCACGGTTTCCGGCACGGTAAATGCCAACCTGGGCATCAATTTCCTCCAAACCGGAACCATACTCAGCGGAGGAACGCTCAATCTCGGCGGAGCCTCGCGGGCGCTCAACACCCTCGACACTGCGGACAGCGTGACCGTGGTGATAGACACCGACCTGGCAGGCACCCAAGGCGTCACCAAATCCGGCCAGGGCAGCCTGATCATCAATCTTCCCATGAGCTATACTGGCGGAACCGACATCAACGGCGGTTCGGTCATCGTCGCCGGATTGGGATCCCTCACTGGCGGCATCGGCGCATTGGGCGGCGGGGATGTTTCGGTGGCGGGCGGTGCCACCTTGCTGCTCAGCAACAATCAAGCCATCGCCAACGACGCGGCGGTCCGTCTCGCCACCAATGGCAGGATTGACCTTGGGTTCTCACCTGGTGCCGAGGAAGTCGTGGGCGACCTCTTCCTGAACGGCGTGGCCCAGCCGGACGGAACGTATGGTGCCACCGGCAGCGGTGCGCAAAACATCAACGACGCTTACTTCAGCGGCAGCGGCCTGCTCCGTGTGGGCGTTCCGCCGCCCATTCCCACCGCCCTGTTCTGGCTTGGCGATGACAGCACCCGCGGCGGCGAGGGCACCTGGAGCAACACCGGCGGCACTGCCTGGGCGATCATTGACGCCGACATTCCGGGCGGTGCTTGGGACAGCAGCAAGACGGCTGTCTTTGGAGGTGTCGAACCCGGTTTGGCGACCGTTTCCGGCGAGATCGCGGCCAATCGCGGCATGTGGTTCCGCACCAGCGGCTCGACGGTCCAGGGAGTGGGTCCAATCATCCTTGGCGGAAGCACTCAGGCCGACAATCTCATCACGGTGGACAATCTTGTCGCCGCCACCATCCAGACGAACCTGACTGGCACGACGGGCATCACCAAAGCCGGTCCTGGCAGCCTGATCATTTCCGGAGCCATGGGCTATAGCGGGGGCACGGCCGTCACGGAAGGCTCATTGGTGGTCAGCTCGAATGGCGCGCTGGGCGGTGGCGACATCACCCTCACGCCATCCGCAACCGCAAACACGGTTCTGTTGCTGGAGAACAACAGCGCCCTTCCCGACGACGCGGCGCTTCGCCTCAGCTCAGCCGCAGGATTCGCAGGCAAGGTGGACTTGAGTTTTGCCGATGGAACCGAGGAAATCGTCGGTTTCCTGTTTCTCAATGGCGTGGCTCAGGCGAACACAACCTACGGTGCCACCGGAAGCGGCGCGGATGTCACCAACGACACGTATTTCACGGGAACGGGCAGGCTGCGTGTGGGTAGCTCGGGAAGCATCACGGCCACCGGAACCCTAGCCGCACTTGGCACCGTCTATGGCACTCTTTCGACCACGACTTCATTCTCGGTTTCCGGCAACGGTCTGACTGCCGGCATCTCCGTCACCCCGCCCCAGGGCTTCGAGGTCTCGACAAGCCCGTCCTTCTCAAGCGGCGTCGGCAACAACCTCTCCCCCATCATCGTCGGCTCAGAAGGCAATGTGCCGACAACCACCATTCACGTCCGGCTTGCGGCAAGTGCCGGGTCAGGGAACTACGCTGGCAACATCGTTCTCGCCAGTCCGGGCACTGTTTCAGTCCATGTCCCCACAGCAGCCAGCACGGTGACGCCCAAGCCTCTCTCGATCACCCCGCCCACCATCACCAGCCGCAGCTATGACGGCTCGACGACCCCCGGCAGCGTGACCGTCGGCACTCTCTCGGGTCTCGTGGGTGCCGAAACGGTGACAATCAGCGGCATTGCCGCCGCATTCCCCAGCAAGAATGTCGGCAGCTATCCCGGCCTGACCATCAGCTACCTGCTAGGCAACGGCACCAATGGCGGACTCGCATCGAACTACTCGCTCGCACCTGGAAGCGCTGCGGGCACGATTGTCGCGAAGCCACTCGCCATCACCGGCTTGAATGCGGCGGACAAAGTTTACAACGGCAACACCGATGCCGCAGTGACCGGAACGCCCGCCCTCACCGGTGTGATCGGTGTGGAAGCCGTGACCTTGGAGGGCACCGCGCTGTTCGCTTTCACCCAGGCTGCTGTCGGCACCGACATCCCCATCACCGCCACTGGATACTCGCTCGACGGGGCGGACGCAGGCAACTACACGCTCACACCGCCCGCATTGACGGCAGACATCACTCAGGCCTCTCAGACCATCACCTTTGCGGCGCTGTCCGCCAAGACGACAGCCGACGCGCCCTTTGCACTGACCGCCACCGCCTCGTCGGGACTTCCGGTGAGCTATATTTCGTCCAATCCTTTGGTGGCGGCCATCAGCGGAAACACGGTGACCATTCTCAAAGGAGGCAGCACGGTCATCACCGCCAGCCAGCCCGGCGACGTGAACCACACTCCGGCTGCGAATGTCCAGCAAAGCCTGACCGTCAACGCAACTTTCCGCGGCCAGTTTGATTTCGAGCCGCACGACGGTGCCGCCCTTACCTTCGCTTACAACGGTGCCACCATCCCGAAAGTCACCGTCGGTCCGATGACAATCGTGGGCATGAATGCCAGCAACAACGACCCGAACCTACAAGGCGTATGGCCCAACGCTGGTGCGCTGAATCCCAACGCCGCCGCTCTCGCAGCTCTCGCAGGCAGCCCGAATCCGGGGGCTTATTTTGAATTCACCCTCACGGCGGATTCCGGCTACGCCTTGAGCCAGCCGAAACTGCGCTTCGGGGTCGGGCGTGACCTGAGCGGTCCTCGCCAGTTCCAATGGCGCTCGTCGGTGGATGGCTTTGTCAACCGCATGACCATCGCCCAGGTCGCCGACGATGGCGGTCTCAACGCCCTGCCGCCGCCCCAAAATTTCTCCGACGAACTGCGTGTGGACGACGTGAATTTCTTCGACGGCGACCCCATCGGGGAAACCGTCTTCAACGAAGTCATCTCGGCCACGGCCGACCGCTCTTCGATGACGTTCCGCTTCTACGCCTACGGGGCCGAAACCGACAATTCGACAGCTAGGCTCACCCGCTTCCTGAACTTCCTCGTCGATGTCACTCCGGCCACGGCGACGGTGCCGTCGGCTCCCGTGATCACGGGAATCATGCCGAATGACGGTCAACTCCGCATCGGCTTCACCCCGCCGCCCGGCGCTTTGACGGGTTACGAATACACCCTCGACGGCGGCCTCAACTGGACTCCGACCTCACCTGCCATCCCCTCCATTCCGCTCGTCGTTTCCGGTTTGACCAATGGACAGGCTTATCAAGTCCAGATTCGCGCCCTCAGCGCCATGGGCACCGGCGATGCCAGCCCCGTCGTCACAGCCACGCCGCAAGCCAACACCATCCTCGGCCTTGCTGCCAACGAGACCCGCACAGTCAACGGAGGCAGCTGCTCTCCCGCGACGGCCACCTCCGGCCTGCCAGTGACCTATGCCAGCTCGAATCCCGCCGTCGCCACCGGAGGCAGCGCCATTTCCATCGTCGGCCCCGGCACCACCACCATCACCGCCAGCCAGGCCGGAAATGGGGATTTCGGTGCCGCGCCCGATGTGACGCAGACACTGACGGTCCTGCCTTCCGGCTGGGTTCTGGTCGAGAACTTTGAGGCCCGCACCCCCGGCAACCTCAACGGCCAGAACGGCTGGAGCGTGGTTCCCGGCGCACCCGTGCCCGGCACTGGCACGACGACGGTCGGGAACGACCCTGCTGTCGTTGGCAACCAAGTCGGCATTCTCACCGGCACGCATGCCACAGGCAGCAAATACATCGCCACCCTCTCGCCCACGGAAACGACCACCACGTTCCTCCGTTTCCGAGTCGAGGAAATCGACCAGAACCCTGCCAACGGTGTCGGCGGCTCCGAGTCCCATGTCTATGTCGGCCTGTCTGATGTCGCCTCACCGGCTGCCTTTACAGATAACGACATGCAGTTTGGTCCGGAGCCGACAAGTGCCGGTCCCATCAGCCTTCGTCACCCGACCAATGTGCCAGTGATCCAAGGCTCGGCGGTGGTCAGCGACACCTGGTTCAATGCCTGGGCCGTGCTCGACAACAGCACGAAGACATTCAGGCTCTACCTGCAAGGTGGCACACTGGCTTCACCCACCCTGATGACCACCTCCGGCACCGGGAACGCCACGGACTCCGGGGCCTTTGATTATCGCAATAGCGTCACTCAAGGTGCCATTGCCGCCGCGAGGATCTTCCTACGCACCGGTGCCAACCACAACGCCCCCGCCTATGTGGACGACATCTATTTCGCTGCCGGGCAGAACCTGAACCTTCCGGCGTCACTCTTCCCTTCCTTCGCCAACTGGGCCGCCACCTTGGGCCTGAGCGGCAACCTAGCGGCGGATTTCGATCTCGACGGACTCGCCGATGTGCTGGAATTCGTGATGGGCAACAATCCGAAGGGCAGCAACTCCAACGCCCCGCAAGCCACACGCGGTGGCGGCGGCGAGTTGACCTTCTCCTTCCTGCGTGACGATGCCTCCGAGATTCCCGATCTGCTACTCCGCTTTGAAGCCGGAACCACTCTTGTCGTCTGGCCGTTGGTTTTCAGCATCGGCGACACCTCCGGAAACTCCAGCCCCGGCGTCGTGGTCGAGGAAAACGGCCCTGCTCCCGACCTGATTACCGTCACCGTTCCCAGCCAGGGATCAGCTCAGCTTTTCGGCCGCCTCAAGGCGACGATCTCCTCCAACTGATCTGCTCAAGGACCCTCCTTCCGATCCTATGAATCATCCTCTTGTGAAGCCACTTCTGGCATTGACCCTTCTCGCGGCCTGCCTAGGCCAGGTATCTGCCCAATCGGACTTTGTCCAGATCGGTGAACTCAAGGCTTCCGTTCACGGCGTATTGGCGCGCCTCAAGCCAGCGAATCAGGGCAATGCGGTCAACGCGATGGCCGCGACTCTCCAAACCGAAGGGATGATCGTAGATCCCAACTTCAAATGCGAAATCGTGCCAGGCCTTGTCCGCCTCTGCCCGGATCCCAACATCGTTAACGCTGCTTCCCTCGCAACGGACAGTGCCCTGCTCAAGCAATGCAAGGATCTGATGGAAACCGGCCTCTACGACTATGTGGAGCCGGACTGGATCGTCACCACGCAGCAGACACCGACAGATTCGGCCTATGCGGACGGCACCTTGTGGGGCATCCGCAATACCGGTGCGGGCGGCGGCACGGCAGGCATCGACGTGAACGCCACACCGGCCTGGGGTCTAACAACCGGCAGCCGCGACATCATCGTGGCTGTCATCGACACCGGCATCCGCTACACCCACCAGGATCTGCGCAACAACATCTGGACCAACCCCGGCGAAACCCCCGGCAACGGGGTGGACGACGATGGCAACGGCTACGTGGATGATGTTTACGGCATCAACGCCATCTCCAACAACGGCAATCCGATGGATGACAACAACCACGGCACCCATTGCGCAGGCACCATCGCCGCCACCGCCAACGACTCAGGCCCCATTGTCGGCGTGGCCTACAACGTCCGTCTCATGGCTTGCAAATTCCTCTCCGCCGGCGGCAGTGGGCAGACCTCGGATGCTGTGGAATGCGTGGCTTATGCCACCCGGATGGGCGCGCAAATTTCCAGCAACAGTTGGGGCGGCGGCGGTTCCAGCCAGGCGCTGCTGGACGCCATCCGCGCCGCGAATACCGCAGGCAGCCTTTTCGTGGCCGCTGCGGGTAATTCCTCGGCTAACAACGACAGCACTCCCTCCTTCCCGGCAAACTACGATTCCCCCAACGTCGTCGCGGTGGCCGCCATTGACCGCAACGGCGCGCTCGCCAGTTTCTCCAGCTATGGCCGCACCAAGGTGCATGTCGGTGCGCCGGGAGTTGCGGTTTATTCTTCGACAGCCGGTTCCGACACGAGTTACGCCAGCTTTAGCGGCACCAGCATGGCCTGCCCCCACGCCGCTGGTGTCGCCGCGCTTATCAAGAGCCTGACGCCCAGCCTCACCCCGACGCAGATCCGCGAGCGCATGGTCAGCAGCGCGCGTCCACTGGCCTCGCTCAACGGACGCACCGTCGCGAACGGCATGGTCGATGTGCATAAGGCACTCCTCGCAGGCGCGGATGGCACCCTCGACCTCACGCTTAGTTCCACCAGCACCTCCGTGAAATCCGGCAAGGCAGCCAGTTTCTTTGTCTCCGTCACCGACGGAGGCCCCATCGCGGGCGCGACCGTCACCGGCTCCCTCGGCGAGACGCCTGTTCCATTCCTCGACAATGGCGTGACTCCCGATGCAACGGCGGGTGATGCGGTTTACAGCGCGACACTCACCGTCCCGGCCAATGCAACGACCAGCGTCACCCTCAGCGCCAGCGCGACGGCCGCAGGCAAATCGCCCAGCTCCAATACCCGCGCCTTCTCCGTCATTCCTCCGCCCACCAACGACCGCTTTGAAAACCGCGTCGTGCTCGCCATCGGCTCCACCACGACCACTGGCAACAACCGCAACGCTTCGACGCAGACCGGCGAACCTCTGGGCAATCCGCCGACCGCAGGCGGCCAGACGGCTTGGTGGGAGTGGAACGCGGGTGTGACCGGTCCGGTGACCATCACCACTGTAGGCAGTTCCTTCGACACCACCCTCGCGGTTTACTCGGGCTTCGGCGCGCTGGAATCACTCGGTCTCATCGCCTCCAACGACGACGCCACCGGCATCACCAGCAGCGTCACTTTCAACGCCAATCTCGGCGGCGTGTATTACATTCAGGTGGACGGCAGCCGCGGCGCGGAGGGCGACATCAAGTTAAACTATCCTTCCCCCGGTCAGGCCAGCGGTCCGCCGTTCATCACCACCCAGCCGCTCTCGGTCGTCCTCGTCGAGGAGGACGCTCTCACGCTCTCTATTTCTGCGGGTGGCACCATTCCCCTGTCCTTCCAGTGGTCGAAAAACGGCGCTCCTATCTCCGGCGCGACCGGGGTGAGCTACAACATCGCCTCGGCTACACCGGCGGATTCCGGCAGCTACACGGTGCGCATCACCAATCCCTTCGGCAACGTGACCAGCCAGCCTGCGGTGGTGACGGTGGACCCGATTTCCGTGCGCCCGGCGAACGACAAGTTCGCCAACGCGGAGACGCTTCCCGGCAGTTCCGGGCGCATCACGGGAGTAAACCTGCGTTCCTCCGGCCAGCCGGGCGAGCCGAATCACGCGGGCAATTCGACGCCGCTTGAGTCGGTGTGGTATCGCTGGACAGCCCCCGCCAGCGGCAATTTCACCGCAGACACTTACGGCAGTTCCTTCGATACCACGCTGGCCATTTACACCGGCGCACAGGTGAACGCATTGACCCAGGTGGTGGCCAATGACGACAGCGGCAGCGTGCAGAGTTTCGTCGCCACGCAAGTGACCGCCGGACAAACTTACTCCATCGCGGTGGACGGCACGGCTTCAAACGAGGGAACCATTGCCTTGAACTACAATCTCCAGCCGGTTGTCCCCGGCCTCATCAATGACAATTTCGCCAACCGCACGGTGCTGGGCAGTTCGCTTGCCACCGCCACCGGCTCCAACGTCGGTGCCACGGCGGAGACCAACGAGCCGCAGCACACGCAGAACTCCGCACCGACCGAGTCCGTCTGGTGGTCCTGGACCGCGCCAACCTCCGGCATCGCCATCATCGACACTCAAGGCAGCAACTTCGACACCTCGCTCGCGGTTTACACCGGCAGCAGCGTGGGCAATCTCACCCTGGTGGCCGCGAACGACGATTTCGGCGGGCCGCGCAGCCAGGTTCAGTTCAACTGCGTGGCCGGCACCAGCTACGCCATCGCCGTGGACGGCAGCGGCTCCGCTCAGGGCGGCATCACGCTCAACATCGTGTCAGGCACCACAACTCCGGAAATCGTCATCGAACAGCCTGCCGGAACCAATCTGACCGACGGCGGCTCGACCGTGAACTTCGGCACCACTCTGAACACCCGCAACAGCACCCGCACCTTCACCATCCGCAACACCGGTGCGGCGGGCCTCACGGGCCTCGGCATCGCCATCTCCGGCACCAACGCGGACGAGTTCACCGTCACCTCTTCGCCCACCGCGCCGCTTGCAACCAATGCCAGCACGACTTTCACCGTGCGTTTCATTCCGGGCGATGTCGGCACGCGGACCGCCACCCTGCGCGTCTCCAGCAATGACGCCGACGAAAGCCCCTTCGACATCAACCTGACCGGCACCGGCGTCGTGGTGCCGCCGGATGTTGAGTTCCGCATCCTCAGCCTCGCGGGCACGGGCACGACGGTGGCGGACTCGGTCATCGGCGACGACCGCACCGGCATCGCGGTGAGCGGCAGCACGCTCTTTGTGAACGGCGACACCGCAGCCTCCCTGCGCGACGCCAGCACGCTTGCCAACGGCTCATCCGCCGGACGCATCATTGACGGTCTGTGTTCCGACATCGGCACGGGCAAAATCTACACACTTGCCAACAACGGCACCGCTTTCTCCGCAGGCGGAACGACGGTGAACCAGCTTATCGAGCTAGACGGAAGCACCGGTGCGCAGACCGGCAACATCATCGCGCTGTCCGCACCCGTGACCATCGGCACCAACGCCGGACTCTTCAGCGGAAATGGCCGCGTGGTGCTTCACAACGGCACGAATGCGATCGACATCCGCATCCCGTCGGGCGTCGTCATTGATATCGGTCCGATGACCCGGCCCAACTGGCTGGCCACGGAGTCCTGGGCCGTGCATGGCGCGGCGGAGTTTTTCGGCGGACAACTTTACATCGCCTACCGTGTGAGCGGAGCCAACCGCATCGACCGTTCGCCGGTTCCCTCCGGTGCCGCGCAAACAGTGGCCACCTTCACCAACCTCGGCGACTTGGCGAACTGGACCGTGAACCTCGCGCGCAACCGCTGGTATTTCAGCCATGAAGGGGCGAGCCAGTTCGGCGGCAGCGGCACCACCGCCGAGTATGTGGGCTTTGCCGACGGCGGTTTCCAGACGCTTCCGCCACCCACCATCAGCAGCCCGCGCGTTGCCGGTGCTTATGCCGGGCAGAACTTCAGCTATCAAATCGTCGCCAGCCCGGAGGTGACCTCGTATGGCGCGAGCGGCCTGCCGACTGGCCTGACAGTGAATACCAGCACCGGCCTCATCACCGGCAATGTCCTCGCCACCGGCACTTACGCCGCCAGCGTTTCTGCCACGAACGCCGCCAGCACGACCACCGTGCCATTGTCCATCACGATTCAGACAATGCCCACCTCGTTGTTCGACGACTTCGACCCCGTGCCGGACGCCGCGCTGTGGGAGCAGTTTTCCGGCGGCGCGCGGGCGAATCGTTTCGGCGAGCAGGCCGGACCGGGTTCCTCTGGAAACAGCCTTTGGTTTGGCGGTGCCGGCAGCCGCCATGCCACGACCCTGCCCTTGGACATGCGCAATGGAGGGCGTGTCGCCTTCTCCGTGGCGCTCGCCAACGGTTCCTCCGGGCGCTGGGAAAAGGTGGACCCCGGTGAGCTGATTTGCGTCGAATACTCGACCGATGGATTGAACTTCAGCCCAGTGGGAACTCCCGTCGGCACCGCGACCTGGGGCCAGTATGAGATGGAGATTCCCGGTGCCGCGGAGGTGTTTGGCACGCGTTTCCGCTTCCGTCAGCTCGGCAACACGGGTCCGGGCCTCGACCACTGGGCCATCGAGAATGTCACCATCGGCCCGGTGGTGGCGCTGGTGCCGGAAATCGGCGTGGAGCAACCTGTGGGCAACGCGCTGATGGATGGCGTGGGCACGGTCAACTTCGCGCAGACGCCACGCAATGGTGAAACCACCTTGGTCTTCACCGTGCGCAACATGGGACTCGCCGACCTGGGCGGCCTCGGCATCCAGATTGTCGGAATGAACGCGGGCGACTTCAGCGTCGCCGCCGCGCCTTCGCCCACCGTGACGCCCGGCAACGCCACGACCTTCACCATCCGCTTCTCGCCCCAGGCCTACGGCACGCGGGTCGCCCAGCTCATCTTGTCGAACAATGACTCCAACGAGAGTCCGTTCGACATCCCCCTGCGCGGCACGAGCATCGACCCGCTGGATTTCTTCGATGACTTCGACCCAGGTCACGATCCCGCATTGTGGGTCCAATTCGGCGGCCAGGTGAGCGCCAACACCCGCGGGCAGGCCGGCGGCCACGGCTCAAATGGCAAGAGCCTGCACTTCGACGGCAATGGACTGCGCCATGCCACCACTGGCGTGCTCGACACTCGTGGCGGCGGCGAGGTTTCCTTCCTCATCGCCCTCGGCAACAGCGCCGGCCCGCTTTGGGAAAGCCCGGATTTCGGCGAGGATGTGGTGCTGGAATACACGCTGGATGGAGCGGCCTTCACGCAAATGGGCGGACCATTCACCAACCGCACCTGGCAGGCCGCGAGCGTGCCGATTCCGCCTGCCGCCCGCACCATCAGCACTCGCTTCCGGTTCCGCCAGTTGGGCCACAGCGGCTCCGGCCTCGACCATTGGGCGATTGACGAGGTGCGAGTGCATTCGGGAGCACAGTGAAGGTGCCATGAACTTCCGCGATGAAACCGCCTCTCTCAGATGCCGCGCTTTGCCTCGGCACTCTCTTGGCTTTATGTTTCCACGCGGCTGCAGCGACCTACACCATCAACAACCAGGCTGACTTCGACGCCCGCAAGACCTCGACCTACGCAGCGGGCGATCAGCTCCTCTTCAAACGAGGCGGCATCTTCAGCGGCATGTTTGCCCCCAAAGGCAGCGGCACACCGGCATCACCCATCCGCATCGCTGCCACCGGGACCGGCGCGGATCCCATCATCAATGCGATGGGAACGAATCAAGCAGCCATACTGCTGAAGAATGTGGAGTGCTGGGAGATTGACGGCATCGAAGTCACCAACACCAACGGCAGCACCGCCGACCAGGGCATCCTCTTCGGCATCCGGGTGGTGATTGACAGCACCTCGCGGACCGTGATGCGCCATTATCACATCACCAACTGCCACGTTCACGACGTGAACAAAACCGCGAGCGACCGAGACCGCGGCGGCATCCACATCGACGCGCTCGACACCCTCGGAAACGCGCCTTTCCGCCTGGATGACGTGAGCATCACGGGCAACACCATCGCCGACTGCGGCGGCGTGGGCATCAGCAACACCTCCGCTTACGTCAATCTCACCGGCGGCGACACAGCGCAACTCTGGACGAACATGCGCGTGGCGCAGAATTACGTCTCCCGCACCGGACGCAACGGCATCATCGGCCGCGTGAGCAAGGACGCAGTCTATGAATACAACACGCTGTCCGAGACGAGCCGCTACTCGACCGGCCATAGCATTTACAACTTCGAGACTTCCGGCTTCATCGCGCAGCACAACGAGGCCTTTGGAAACCTCGGCAGCGGCAGCGTGGACCGTGGCGGTTTCGATGCGGATTACAACTCCGAGAACACGACCTTCCAATACAACTACAGCCACGACAACCGCTGGTTCATGGGCATCATGTGCCGCCACAACAAGGGCGTCGTCATCCGTTACAACATCAGTCAGAACGAGACCGACGGCATTTACTGGTATGGCTTCGATGACGAGGCGCTGCTGGAGAACGTGCTGGTTCACAACAACGTCCACTACACGCGCTCCAGCTTGAGCGGCGTGCAGTTCATCGCGGGCAACCGCCGTGCACGGAACACCGCGTTTTACAACAACATCTTCCACTTCGCCGGCAGCGGCAGCTACGGCAGCCTCGCCGGCAGTGGCGCGGGTGTGAGCTTCAGCCACAACGTTTTTTTCAACATTCCCGTCTGGCCGCACGGCGGCGGGGATGCGAATGCCATCACCGGCGACCCGCGCTTCGTCAGTCCCGGCACTGGCGGCAGCGGCATCGACATGAGCGACCCCAACCGATTGTCCGGCTACCGACTGCAAGCCAGTTCGCCGTGCATCAACTCCGGGCGGTCCGTCAGCGGTGTCACCCGGGATTTCTGGAACAACCCGGCACCAGCAGGCTCGGCCCTGGACATCGGCGTGCATGAAACACAACCCGTGGCGAACATCCCGCCCGTCATCACGCTCACCGCTCCCGCGAATGGCAGCACGGTCACCCTGCCCGCCACCGTCAGCATTGCCGCCACGGCGAGTGACAGTGACGGCAGTATCGTGAAGGTCGAGTTCTACGGCGACGGCGTGAAACTCGGCGAGGACAGTGTTTCGCCCTACACTTGGACTTGGGCTGCGGCGGCCGGTGCGCGCAACGTCTATGCCATCGCCCAGGACAATACTGGTGCGCGCACCACTTCGGCGACTCATGTCATCACGGTTCAATCTGCTAACGTTGCTCCGAGCATCACGCTCACGGCTCCAACGAACGGCTCTGTCATCACCCTGCCCGCCACCGTCGGCATCGCAGCCACGGCGAGTGACAGTGACGGCAGCATCGCCAAGGTCGAGTTCTACGGCGACGGCGTGAAACTCGGCGAGGACAATGTATCTCCCTACACCTGGAATTGGGCTGCGGCGTCCGGTTCGCGCAACGTCTATGCCATCGCCCAGGACAATTCTGGTGCGCGCACCACTTCGGCGACTCATGTGATCACGGTTCAATCTGCTAACGTTGCACCGAGCATCACACTCACTGCTCCAACGAACGGCTCTGTCATCACGCTGCCTGCCACCGTCGGCATTGCCGCCACGGCCAGCGACAGCGACGGCAGCATCGCCAAGGTCGAGTTCTACGGCGACGGCGTGAAACTCGGCGAGGACAGCGTTTCGCCCTACACTTGGACTTGGGCTGCGGCAGCCGGTTCGCGCAACGTCTATGCCATCGCGGAAGACCATTCCGGCGCACGCACGGCATCGAGTGCCGCCTTCTTCACGGTGGTGCAGCCCGGCGTGAACGCCCCGCCGTTTGTCTCTCTCACCGCGCCTGCCAGCGGGGCTTTCCTTCCGCTGCCGGGCCGGATTGATTTCGCGGCCACGGCCAGTGATGCGGATGGCTTTGTGCTGCTCGTGGAGTTCTATGTTGGCGCGACCAAGGTCGGCACTGACACCACACAACCGTTCAGTTATGTCGCCTTCGCCGCCGCAGGGTCGCATCAACTCACCGCCGTGGCCGTGGACGACGATGGCGCGCGCACGACTTCGGCTCCCATCCTGGTCACCGTTGGAGAACCGCTTCCCAGCGTGAATCTCGTCATCAGCGACGCGAGCGGGGGTGAGTTTGGCGGGGACAACACGGTCGCCTTCACCTTGTCCCGCAGCGGAAGCACCACCTCCGCCCTGCCCATTCCGCTCATGGCATCTGGTAGCGCGTCAACCGGCGCGGACTACAGCGGGTTCGTCTCGCCATTCAGCATTCCTGCGGGCAGTTCCTCGGCGGACTTGAATCTCACGGTGCTGGCAGACGCTGACATCGAAGGGGCGGAAACCATCCGTCTCACGCTCGGTTCCAGCGTGGCTTTCGCCCCCGGAGCCTCGACCACCGCCGAGGCGACTTTGCATGATCGCCCGTTGCATGCTTGGCTGCATGCGTCCGTGCCGACTGGTTCGCCGAACGGGCCGAGCCTCGATACGGATGGGGACGGCGATGTGAATCTGCTGGAGTATTTCAAGGGCACGCATCCTGGAAGCGCGGCAAGCCGCCTGCCTATCGGCATCGCCTCCGTCAGCGGCACCACGGCCAAAGTCCGATTTCCCCGCGCCAAAAACCGGCCGGATGTCGGCGGCGCGATTCGCTGGTCGCGCGACTTGCGCACTTGGCACGCCAGCGCAGCCACCGTGAACGGCCTGACCGTCACCATCACCCAGCAGGCGGTTTCTCCGCCTGCCGACGACCCCGAGACCCTTGAGGCGACTGCCACCCTTAGCGGCCCGGATGCGGGAGCCAGCGGCATGTTGTTTTTCCAACTTCAAGTGACCCCATGAAACCCTCCCGATTGCTTTCGTTCATCGTCTCCTTGCTCGCAGTGCTCGCCGCCTTCCTACCGCCGCACGCACGGTCGCAAATCGGAATCGAGCAGGAAGACCGCATTGTCGCCGTGGTGCCTTACCGCGATGCAGCAATGCTGGCACGACTCGCGGAGCGCCTGGACATTTGGGAGGTTAACCACCAGCGGCGTGAAATCGTGGCGCTCTTGTCGCCGACTCAGATCGATTTCGCACGCGGCCTGGGTGTGGAACCTGCGATGGATGAGGCGCGCACCATGGAGTTCCTGCAAGTTCGCCTTCTAGGAATATCCGGCTACCCTTGTTACCGCACGGTGACGGAAACGCAGACTGCGATGGATAGCATGGCGGCTGCCAAACCCACGCTGGCGCGGGTTCAGAATATCGGCGTCAGTTGGGACAAGCAGAAGGCAGGTGGTGCCGCAGGACATGACATCAAGGTGCTGGTGCTGGGCAACAGCACCAATGGCACGCCCAAGTTCCGCTTCTTCCTCATGGGTGCCATCCATGCGCGGGAATACACCACCGCCGAGCTGGCGCTGAGGTTCGCGGAGCAGTTGCTCAATGGCTATGGCACCAATCCCGATGCGACTTGGCTGCTCGACCACGCGGAACTGCACGTCGTGCCGATGGTCAATCCCGACGGACGACTTTTCGCCGAAGCCGGTCAAAGCTGGCGCAAGAACACCAATACCGATGTCGGCTGCCCATCCCTGCCCGGAGTCGATTTGAACCGAAACCACACCTTCAAGTGGGGCACCGGCGGTTCCAGCACCTCTCCGTGTGATGAAACCTATCGCGGGCCTTCCGCAGGCTCGGAACCCGAGGTGCAGGCCATCGAAAGCTACATGCGCTCCATTTTTGCCGACCAGCGTGGTCCAAACGACAGCGACGCCGCGCCTGCCGATGCGACCGGAATGATGATTTCCCTGCACAGTTACAGCCAGCTCGTGCTCTATCCATGGGGCAGCACCAGCAGCGCTGCGCCAAACGAGGCCGGGCTGCGCACGCTGGGCAAAAAGTTCGGCTTCTTCAACCGCTACGATGTCACCCAGTCCATCGGTCTCTATCCCACCAGCGGCACCACCGACGACTGGGCTTATGGCACGCTGGGAGTGGCCGCCTACACCTTCGAGCTTGGCACCTCGTTCTTCCAAAGTTGCAGCACCTTTGAAAGCACCATTGCTCCTAACAACCTTCCCGCGCTCTTGTATGCGTTCAAAGCGGCGCGCCGACCCTACCAGACGCCCTTCGGGCCGGAGGTCACGAGCGTCACGGCCACGCCGGCCTCGGTTTATGCCGGGCAGCCGGTCACCCTCGCCGGCACGGCGGACGACACGCGTTCCTTCGATTCCGGCGGCAGCGGAGAAGCGGCGCAAACCATATCCAACGTCCGCGCCAGCCTGCGCGACCCATCATGGGTCACCGGCAGCACGCTGGCCCTGCCCGTCACCGGCTCGGCGGCCACCGTGCGCGGCTTCAGCGGCAGCATCAGCACGGCGGGCCTGCCTTTGGGCAAACATCTGGTGCATGTCGAGGCGCAGGATGCCTCGGGCAACTGGGGCGTGCCCACCGCCGTGTTCATCGAGGTTCTGCCAGATCCGAATCAAGCGCCGGTCATCACCCTCACTTCTCCAGCCAATGGCGCGGTCATTCCGCTGCCGAATGCGGTCACTCTGGCCGCCAACGCCAGCGATGCCGACGGCAGCATCGCCAAGGTCGAGTTTTACCAGGGCACCACGCTGCTGGCCGAAGACACCACCGCGCCCTACAGTTTCGTTTGGGCGGCCCCACCCGGCACTTACAGCGTGACCGCCGTGGCGCAGGATGATGACGGCGCGCGGACCACCTCGTCCACCGCGAACGTCACGGTCACCAATCAAGCGCCTGCCATCGCGCTGACCTCTCCGGCACCAGGGACAAGCATCACTCTGCCCTCGCCCATCGTGCTGACGGCCACTGCCACCGACGCCGATGGCGGCGTGCTGCGCGTGGAGTTCTATGACGGTGCCACACTGTTGTTCACGGACACGATTGCGCCATTTGGTTATCATTACAGCGCCGGACCGGGCGGACACAGCCTCACTGCGGTGGCGCAAGACAATCATGGAGCGCGCACCACATCTCCGACCGTCACGACCACCGTCATCAACCCGCCGCCGGTAGTCGCCCTTACCACACCGGTTTCAGGCTCGGTGCATGAATTTCCGGTCAATCTCACCTTGCAGGCCGCAGCCAGTGATCCGGATGGCAGCATCACGCGGGTTGAGTTCCGGCAGAATGGCACGGTCATCAGCACGGACGCCAGCGAACCGTATGCCGCCATCTGGAGTCCGCCGATTGGCAATCACAACCTCACCGCCGTGGCCGAGGACAATTACGGCACGCGCACCACTTCCGCCACCGCTGCCATCCAGGTCATCAATGCCATCAAAGACGCGCCCGTGGTGGCGTTGAGTTATCCAAGCAACGGACAAACTCTTTCCGAAGGCACCATCCAGCTCACCGCAAATGCCAGCGACCCGGACGGTGCCGTCAGCAAGGTGGAGTTTTTCCATGGCGCGACCAAGCTCGGCGAAGACACCACAAGTCCTTTCGCGCTGGCCTGGACGGGCGTCGTTCCCGGTGCTTACACCTTGAGTGTCGCCGCCACCGACAATGATGGACTCACCACGGTCTCCACGCCGGTCAACGTCACAGTCGTCGCCAACCTCCCTCCGGTGGTCGCCATCACCTCGCCCGCGCAAGGGGCGGGCATCACCGGCAGCAGCGTGACCTTGCAGGCCAGCGCTGGCGACAGCGACGGCAGCGTGGTGCGGGTCGAGTTTTTCGCAGGGACGACGCGACTTGGCGAGGACAACCAGACACCATTTGACTACCTGTGGAACTCGCTCACAGGGGGCCTACATACGGTCACCGCCGTCGCCACTGACAACAAAGGAGCCACGACCACCTCCTCGCCCGTCAGCTTCTTCGTGCGCACACCGGCCACGCTGACTTTCCAGCAAGGCGTGGGTGGTTATGTCGGCACCGTGGACACCGGCTTGCGTGGTGCGGCGGCGGCTTCAGCTTATGGCTCCGCCCTCACGTTGAGCATCGACTCGGACGACGCTACGTTTCAGAGCCAAGCGCTCGTGCGGTTTGATGGCATCATCGGCACAGCGGCTGGCCTCATCCCGCCTGGCAGCCTCATCGACAGCGCCACGCTCGGACTGCAAGTCTTCAACTCCGGCAGCGGCCTCCGCGCACACCGCATGCTCACCGCTTGGAGCGATGCTAGCACTTGGAACACCCTCGGAAATGGCGTGCAGGCGGACGGCATCGAGGCTGCGGTTTCCGCCAGCGGCTCGCTGGGCGCGGACAATGGCAGCGCCAACGTGCCGACCGGTGCGCGAGCCGTGACCGTCACCAGCGCGGTGCAGGCCTGGGCCGATGGCTCAACCAACCATGGCTTCGTCCTGCTGCCATTTCCGTCGGGCACGGATGGGGTGGAATTTTACACGAAGGAATGGAGCTCCGCAGCACAGAGGCCAAAGCTCACCGTCACCTTCACTCCGCCCGCGCCACCGCTGGTCACCCTCACCGCGAGCGATGCCGCCGCAGGCGAGCACGGTTCGGACGGAAGCCTCAGCTTCACCGTCAACCGCAGCGGTGCCACGACCAACGCACTGAGCGTGCCGCTCATCGCCAGCGGCTCGGCCGCCGCAGGCAGCGATTACAGTGGTTTCCAATCACCTGTCAGCATACCGGCGGGCAATGCGTCTGCCACGGTGACACTTCAGGTGATGCCCGATGCCGCCGTGGAAGGAAACGAAACGGTGCGCCTCGCCCTTGGCAGCAGCACCGCATTCCTGGCGGCCACCCCCTCCTCCGCCGAGGCCATCATCACCGACCGTCCCCTTCACGGCTGGCTGAACGCGGAACTCCCGGGCACGGCCCTGCGCGGCCCGCTGGATGACGCGGACGGCGATGGCGAGGTGAATCTGATGGAATACTTCAAGGGAACCCGCCCCGGCGACCCAAGCAGTTTCCGCCCTTTGGCGATGTCATCCGTCGCCGGCATCACGGCCCGAATCCGCTTCCCGCGTGGCAAAAACCGGCCCGACGTGACCGGTGCCGTGCGCTGGTCGCACGACCTGCGCGGCTGGCATGCGAGCGGAGAAACGCAAGACGGGCTCACGGTCACGATCTCTTATGCCGTGGTCTCGCCCGTCGCTGACGACCCCGAGACCGTCGAGGCCACCGCCACCCTCAGCGGCCCGGCAGCGCCGAATCTTGCTCGCATATTCTTCCTGTTGGAGGTGTCGCCGTGAGATGGATCACCCTGGCGCTGGTTCTCCATTCCGGCATGCCATGCCGTGCCGAATGCCCCGTCGCGGTGGCCGCTCATTTGGCCGGAACTCCGGTCTATCAGGATGAACTCGACCTCCACACAGCCCGCCAGCGCGCCATGGTCGCAGTGCATTTCAAAGGGCGGCATGGCGTCACACTCGACAACGAGACCTCGTGGCGGAGCAGCTTCGATGGTGAAGTGCCGGAACAGATGCTCTCACGAAACGCCATGCGAGCCTGCCTACGCGACAAGGCCATCCAGATCCTCGCCGCCAAGCATGGAGTGGGGCGCATCCTGCCATTCCCAGGATTCGCGGACCATGTGGGAACCATCAACCAGCAACGCCGCGCGGCGCTTATGAATGGCGGGCAAATCCACGGTCCCGTCCGCTTCACCGCCTGGCAGCTCTACCGTTACGAGATCGACAACATGCGCATCCGCCTCACCCAAGTGCTAGCTCCCGGCGCTACAAACGACACAGGACCCGACAAGGTCGAATCAGCCGTTCGGGAAATATTAGGATGTTGGGCGCGATGACACTTCAGATACTCATTCTGGCAGGCTTGGCTTCGGTTCAGTGCCATGCAAGTGGCGCATACGCAAACCAGTTAAGTAAATGCAAACTACAAAGTGGTGAGCTTGGGGCCATTTTCTTTATAAAGGGACAGACATGAATGGCACTCGGTTAAGCGGCTTTGTCGGTGTTTTTGCGATAGCGTTCGCGGTGTGGGATTTCTTTAAACTTGCGACGCGGTTCAGTGAGCACTTGATAGGATTTGGGCCGTCTTTTCTTCGCTCTTGGTTCTCGCCTGTCAGGTCGCAGCGGGTTGGCTACGCTGGCTATAGCTTCCCGCAGTTCTTTGTGCCAGTGCGCCAGCTTGCGCGGTTGATCGTAATAAGCGGCTGCTTGTGGCAGCCACTGCCGCAGCAGGTCCACCGCGCCTTTGAAGCTGATGCGTCCGAGTTCTTGTTGATGCTC
>Ga0247844_1000675_pt1 | contig 70440 bp, 56 predicted proteins | sample LaCtaG_FD_192421 | JGI IMG/M metagenome (GOLD analysis project Ga0247844, IMG submission 192421) | Freshwater microbial communities from meromictic Lake La Cruz, Castile-La Mancha, Spain - LaCruzMarch201714.5m_1 | ecosystem: Environmental > Aquatic > Freshwater > Lake | place: Spain: Castile-La... | reverse complement strand
TTTTCCTCCTGACCGTTCCGCTCCTCCTCCGCAGAAGTCTGCTCCTCCTGACCGTTCCGCTCCTCCTCCGCAGAAGTCTGCTCCTCCTGACCGTTCCGCTCCTCCTCCGCAGAAGTCTGCTCCTCCCTCGCGGTCTCTACCTTCTGCTCCAGCTGGGGAGGATAGGCCTAAACTTCCTGATCCTTGGTCCACATCCCCTCCGACGGCATATGGTAAGCCGCCTAGGCGTAAATCAATTCCAGGTAAGAAGGCTCCGTTTGATGACGATGACCTAGAATCAGCTCATCTCCCCAAAAAAGAAGGCCTCGAGAATGAAAAATCTGCCCCTGCACCAAAACCCCGTTTCGTCAATATTGGATTTTCGGAAAAAGACAAACCAGAATCCTTCCTTTCTAGGGATATGACCTTGGCAACTGATAGATACTATTTTTTTGGGCTGGAGATAGGAGACATATTACCAAACTCGATGGGGCCAGAGCAGGGTCCTTTTCCAATTAAATACCTTCCCGAAGAAGCAGAACTAGAGGTCGCTTTATACGTCTTGGGCGGATTCAGTATCCCCGCCGAGACAGGGATTGGCAAGTTAAAATTGACAGGTGATTTGGTAGAAGTAGCCCATCAGCCTCAAGCATTTTTTCAGATACCCGTTTCGCAAGCGATACTCAATAAACGTTTGCTATTCGGCATACAGACTGCTGAGCGGGAAGGAACGGGTTGGTTGAAATGCAATATTTATTGTCAAGGGATTCTTGTGCAGTCTTGGGAAATCAGGGCTGAAATTCGCGCCCAGCCCCAAGCTCAGGCAAGTGCGCTTGCATACGAATTACCATATTCTTTATCGTTTACGCTCACAGCGGAGCAACTTAACCGGAATCCAGAGCATAAACTCAGCGTATTGCTAAGTGAAAGCGATCAAGACAGTCATAGTTTTCAGATTTTTGGTCGCCATCAATTTAAAAATGACGCTTCCTTTGATGAAGGGGAGATCGCCAATGCACTTGACGAAATACGAGGCGCATTCCGTAAGGCGGCTTGGGGCACGGAAGATGAACTGAATGAGGAGGCTTATCGGTATAAAGGTAATGCCAAAAATCTCAATCGCCTAGCCACTGATCTTTTCATGTTGGCTAAAAGAGGTTGGAATCTTTATGACGCATTAATTAACCGCTTGGCCAATGGTGACGCTAAGCAGGTTAAAAAACTAAAAGACCTGATGCGGGAGCCAGGGTATGTACAATTGGTACTTCAAAAGAACGCCAGACGTGTGTTGCCTTTCTCAGCTTTATACGACCATCCTTTGAATCCAGGTGTTTCTTCTGATCGATATAGCTTGTGTGATAGTTTTGTCTCGGCTTTGGAAAAAAATCAGCCGTTGACCGAATGTGCTTGTTTTCAGGGTAATTGCCCGAATCAAGAGGATACACTTGTTGTTTGCCCGAGTGGTTTTTGGGGATACCGACATTACTTAGGTATGCCTCATTCCATAAAATACAGGCCGTTCGCACCAGCGGCAATTTTTTATGACAAGCAACCCGAATTCATGATATCGGTCTGGAAAGGCGACGATTTTAAGCAGCGAGAATCACATGTTGGAAGGCTCCGCAACCAAAGTCAGATCAACTGGAAATACGCGGATAATTTCGCTTCCACTATGAAATTGTTGAAAGAACAAGAGTTGAGCTTGGTTTATTTCTATTGTCACGGTGGATTGAGCGGCTCCTATCCATATCTACTGGTTGGAAATGACGATAGAGACAAGATACTGCCCAGCAGTTTCAGAGCCGAAAATATCTATTGGGAAAATTCGTGTCCGCTTGTTTTTATAAATGGATGTCACACGACTGCTTTGTCACCTGAGCAGGCTTTGAATTTTGTGACTGTTTTAGTGGAAAATTCCCAATGCGCAGGTGTTATCGGTACGGAAATCACCATTTTTGAAGAGTTAGCAGTCGCTTTTTCAGAATCTTTCTTAGATCGGTTTGCCAACGGTGTACCCGTAGGCCGTGCGATTCGTGATGCTCGTTTGGACCTTCTCAAGCAATACAACCCATTGGGTTTGGTTTACATTCCTTTCGTAATGAGTGGGCTACAGTTGATGAGGAAAGCCCATGATTTCTAAAAAACATCCAAAGACCGAAGCCAAGTGTCCACGAATACACCATCAAGTATACCCTACTATCTAGACCTCCAAACCACCTCTTCCACCCCCAATTCTTTCGCTAAATACCGCGCCAGCATAAAGAAATAATCCGAGAGCCGGTTGAGGTATTGCAATGCCAAATCCTCTACAGGTTCGCCGGATTGAAGGAGTGCAACCGTCAGGCGCTCGGCACGGCGACACACCGTGCGGCATACATGGCAAACGGACACGGTTTTATGCCCTCCGGGAAGGATGAAATGTTTGAGAGGCGGCAATTGTTCGTCCATCACATCCATTTCATTCTCCAACAGCTTGATATCTTCAGGTAATAGGTCGGGTGTAGGCGGATGCTTGGCCGGGTCGGAAGCGAGGTGCGCGCCCAGCGTAAAAAGTCGGTGCTGGGTATGGGCTAAGAGGCCTCGAATATGTTGGTTTTCAACAGAATCACGCAAAAGTCCAACGAACGAATTGAGCTCATCCACGGTGCCGTAAGCATCTACCCTTAAGTCACTTTTGGGTACACGTCGTCCGCCAAAGAGTGCGGTTTCACCCTTGTCTCCTGTTTTGGTGTAGATTCTGAAGGCCATTTAATTTATTGTTTAACGAATTCGTACCCGCCTTTTGTAGCTCCCCATACCTGTTCGCCCTTTTCGTTGAAACCTTGGTCCCAACTACGAAGTTCTGTCTTGGTGATGGTTGCTTTCGAAGAGGCATATTTAGCACCACGGAGGGTGCTCTCGCAACCGATTCCTTGTGTTGCGCCAGCAAATGAGCCATCTTTTTGCTTTTTCAAAAAAACGGTGCAACCCTCGCGCAAGCTCAGATCAGCGGGTTTCAAACGGTCGAACGCTTCGGGCGTTTTGAATTTCCCTGCCCAATTGGCTGGCTCTGGCAGGGTATATACAATGCTTTTAAAACCATCTTTTCCATCCCTTTCGACCTTGTAAACCCGCTGACGATAGGGCTTGGATTCTGCAGCGGCGGTGGCTTGCTCCACATAAAGCCAATGATTGGCCTTGTCGTGTTTCCAAATTGGGCGGATGTGCAATCGAATATCATAAAAATCAGAATCCCGCTGGCTTTGGGCTTGGCTGCTGAAATCACCCACCATGAAGCTTACGAGTTGCTGCAAATCTTGTTCCGCCGCTGTTTTGACGGAGCCGGTGGTGGAGCATTGCCAGAGCAAACTTGCCAAAATGGCCAGCCCCAGCATTGGATTTAAACGATATAAAATCATTGCTTTTCTGTGGCGCTTGCAGGTTCTGTTACTTCTAAGCCCGACGATGGCGTTGGTTTTTGACCGGGTTTAGTGGCAGTTCCTTGGCTCATGCAAGAGCTGCAGGCCACTTTTTCGCCGTTTAGCGCCTTCCAAGTTAGGGGCGCCCATTCCTGAAATGGTTTGCGCAGTTCCACTTTCTTGGTGCGCGCCTGTGCCAATGGAAAGCGTTCGAGCAACACAGTTTTGAGCTTAGGCTTTAAAATAGAAACAATGGAACCAAATTTTTCATCCGTAACCAGCGGAATGAGTTCGATACAGGTGGTTGCATGTTGGAGCGTTTCGATCCCATCCACCGTGCCACTAAATTCCAGGAGCGATTTAATAGCTTTTTGATCGCCACTTTGAGCCAGGTGTATATTATCCATGTATTTGAATGCGGCCCATTCGGCGGTTTTGAGCACGTCGCTGAAAACTTCCACCTCCACTTTTTTACCCTTTTGGGCATGGAGCATACAGGGAAAAAGCAAAGCAAAAAGAGTTGCTGCCAGGAAAATACTTCTCATGGGAAAAAGATTTAGGTTAAAAAAAGATGGGCAAAGATACAGCCCCCCAAACATCTTCATGGAAAATCAATTTATGTTGTGAAGGCTTTGCCTACTTTTGCGCCGCTTTTAACGCAAGGCAGCTTGCGACATTACCACTAAACATTTATCACTTACCACTCTATCCATGGGACGCGCGTTTGAATTCCGCAAAGAAAGAAAATTTAAGCGTTGGGCCGGCATGGCCAAAACCTTCACCCGCATCGGGCGAGAAATCGCTCTGGCTGTAAAAACAGGAGGGCCAAATCCTGAATACAACTCCCGACTTCGCGGGGCCATTCAGAATGCCAAAACGGCAAACATGCCTAAGGCAAACGTCGAAAGCGCCATTAAAAAAGCCTCTGGCAAAGAAGCCGAAAACTTTCAGGAACTTATCTATGAAGGGAAAGGCCCTGGAGGAGTAGCAGTTTTGGTAGAAACGGCTACCGACAACCCTACCCGCACGGTCGCGAATGTAAGGATGTATTTCGATCGCTGTGGCGGCGCATTGGGCACTTCTGGCAGCGTTTCGTTCTTATTCGACCATAAAGGTGTCTTCAAAGCAAAAGCAGAGGGCCACGAATGGGATGAGCTTGAACTTGAACTTATTGATGCCGGCTTGGAGGAACTAAAACGCGAGGAAGACGAAATGGTGCTACTCTGTGCATTTACAGACTTTGGGACGCTTCAAAAAGCCCTGGAAGACCGCAATATTGAAACCTCCAGCGCTGCACTAGAATACATCCCCAACACTACCAAAAAGCTAGACGATGCAGAAGTGGAAGCCGTGGTAAAACTCATTGACCGGCTCGAAGACGACGATGACGTGCTGAATGTGTACCATACGATGGATATGTCTGAGTAGGGTATCAGCCTTCGTCATCGGAGTCAACTGCTGGAGTGTCAGAAATGTACGTTTCTTGCATCACAGGGGAAGTGAGTTCAAAATCGGGGTCCCACACCCACAAACCCTGCTCGTATTCGCGGGTCATGAGGGCAATATTGTCCAAGTGATATTTGCGTTGCAAACGCGGAAAACGATACCGCGACCACAACGAATCTTCATCAAATGCCACGTTGGTAGCGATGCTTTCGCGGAGTGCGAAAAGGTATGCCTGTGCTTCGGTGCGGCGTTGCAGCCAGTCGTTAATGTTCAACGCTGGGTCGCCATGGCCGGGTACCATCCGGGTGAACCAGTTTCGATCATGGATGCGGGGAAGTTTCTCCAGTGTTTGTTCGTAGTCTACGCTGCTGTGATAAATGAAGGGGAATTCGCAGTTGCACAAATAATCGCCTGCGATGCAAAGCCCCAGTTGCCACACGATCACCATCATGCTATCAGCTGTATGGCCTGGCGTTAGGTAAAAAGACATTTTGGTATTGCCATAGCGGTATTGCACCCCATCGCGGAAAACCAGAAAATCTCCCTTAGGATAAACGATGGGGTAGGGGCGCTGTATGTAGTACTGCTCATCAAACTCAAGACATTTCTCCACACATAGTTCGTGATCAGGATTTTCGGCCATGGTTTTTGACATGAATACCTTGTCAGCCTTGAACGCACCATATCCTATAATGTGGTCATAGTCAGAATGGGTGAAAAAAAGGAACACGTGTTTATTCCCCCGAATACTCTCCACGTACTGACGAATAGCCTCTACTTCGTCGGGCAGCCAAGCCGGGTCAAATACCAACACCACATCTTCTGTACAAACCACCGTTGAATTGGTTTGAAATAGTGCACTTTGAAAAATCGTGACATTCGGGTCGCGATAAATAATTTTGTTCATGGTGGTAGGTTTCTTGAATTCACCAAGGCTCCGGGTTTCGGGCAAATGTAAGCAGTACAGTGGATTTGGGCGGCAATTGGCACAGGTATCAAAAAAGATGAGCTACCCCAATAAAGGGGCAGCTCATCTTTAGACTATTTTGGAGTATTGCTGCTGCTATTGCACTGCAATGCTAAAAGTAGCTTGCTTCCCATCCGCCTGAACATTCAGTTGATACAAGCCTTTGGGTAAGTTCAAGTTTTCAAATGCAATACGGGTAATGCCTTGCTTTACCATGGTTTCTTTTGCGGTCACTTTTCTACCCGCAGCGTCAAACAAAACAAGTTGTACATTCCCTGTGATTCTGCTGTCCAGCGCTACGGCGAAATCACCCTCCGTAGGATTGGGCAATATTTGGATCCCAATGCGTTCAGCCAGCTCGTTCACGCTTGTCACACCTACGTTCGTAGTTTTTACATGGGTGCGGCAGGGGTTAGTGGCGGAAAGCTTCGCTACATAAGTGCCAGGAGCGGCATAAGTATGCACCGGGCTGGCAAGTGTACTGGTCATCCCATCGCCAAAATCCCAGAGGTAGGAGTTTGCATTGGTGCTCGTGTTGGTGAAGGTGGCCGTGAGCAAATTTTGCGCTACCGTAAAGTTAGCCACGGCGAGTTGACGCACGTTCACAGTTTGGGTCATCGTATCCGAGCCGGATGGATTGGACACGATCACACGCACCGTTTTGTTGCCAATACTAGCGTAGTAGACGTTATGTGGCCCGATACCGGTAGCGGTGCTGGGGTTTGCCCCAAAACCAAAGGACCAAGTATAGGTGGCGTCTGCCGTAGAGGGACTGGCTTGCAAAATCATCGTGTCCAGTCGGCAAAGCGTATCAGGGGCGACAAATTCAGCCAATGGTGGCTCAAGACTGATAATGCCGATATTATCGAGGTAAAGGCTGTTGCCAAATCCATTAACTGCAGCAAAACGAACAATAATTTTTTGACCTGCAAATTGGTTAAGGTCCACAGATTCAGCACGCCAGTCTTGAGCACTTCCGGCATAATAATAGGCGGCTATATCAGGCACCGTTGCAAGCTCTGGGTCACTTTTCTCCCAAACGGTTTGGTAGGCCGCTCCCAAATCGCAGTTCGAAAAAACATCAACACGCAGCCCATCGGAGTAGGTTCCGTCATATCTGGCGTGTGCTATTTTAAACGTGAGTCCTGGATTGTTCAAACCCGTTAAATCAATAGGGATCATATAAAGATAATCTTCCTGACCAATCTCATCGGGTCCATATTGAAAGAAATTCATGTGAAGGGAACGTCCAATTAAGTCATCAGGGCCAACCACGGGGGTACTTAGGCTACTTGTATTTTGCCATCCAATTAAACCATCGGGGTTAATGGGCGCCCACCCTCCAGGAAAACCAGGCGTGGCTTCAAAATCTTCGATGAAAAATTGATTGACAGCTTCTGAAACAACGGCGTACGAACGGGACAAGGTGTCATTGTAATCCACTACGTCGCTCGGAAAAACTACCCAACTTTTAAAGGAGATGTTCCCGTTGAAACCAATGCTTAATGGGGCCAGGAAAGAGTAATCCAGGGAACTACCCGCCGGAATATCGGGCAAGGGTTCGCTTACTGGCGGGTTGTTGTCTACCTGATAAAAGGCAGTAGCACCGGAAGAGGGATTAATTCCTTCATTATTAACTCGAATCGTGATAGTCACATCGGATGCTCCACAAGAAACAATGGCATCACCCGAAGGAGAAAGTATTTCGTTCACAGCAAGATCAAAGGACTGTGGGCAACTGAGCAATCCACCAGGCCAATAGATGGCGAGCGCCCGTCGTCCGGCAAGGCCATTGGGGTGGCTGGTCCGCACGGACAACCATTGTTCGTCGGCGCCGCTTTGAATGGGCATAGCAACGGAATTGGAATCTGTAGTGCCTTTGAGCTCCATGTATTTGTTCCCCAAAAGGTAGCCGTCGTAGGAGAGTGTGTCATTCACTCCTGTCCAACCTAGTGTAATGGAGTCAGGGCAAACCTTTACCACCTGAAGATTTTCCGGAATGCGTACGATGCTGGATGGAAAATCAGAAGTGTCGCGTTTTGCGCCACGGATCGCCATGATGTGCACCTTGCCGCTTACGGTGTTAGGCACGGTCCAGTCGTACATGCGCTTGTCGCCGGTCACATTGGCTATGTTCCCGAATGTAACACCTCCATCCAAACTAGCACGCAAAGTGAACATCCCAGTGTTGCCATAAGCGTCCCAATGAATTCGTTCCACTTCCCCTGGAACAAAACCTTCGCCCCCAATAGGGTAGGTCAGTTTGATCTCGTCTTTAACAAACTCCCACACAATATAGTAGTGTTGTGGGCCCATAGGCACTTCCGTACCATTGATACGGATGGTATAAGTACCTCCGGCAGGATTTTCAATTACTACCTGTTCCACATTGTTCAAAGAATCGCGACCTTTTCCAGCAGGGGTGTCGAGAATGGTTGGGTTGGGCGTTGGGTTGAGCTTCCAGGGAAGGCTTAGGGTGCCCGTAGCGTTCGCTACGGTCAGGTCAAGGTCGTTGAGGAGGGCCTTGGCGTTGTTTTCAGGAGAGGGTGGTTCGGCCCAATAGAGCATGATTTTGGCCTCTTTTACGCCGTTGGGTATTTGAATCGTGTGGGTCAAAAGTCCATTTTGGTCGGCATCCCCTTCGAGCCATTGGTTTTGCTCCAACAAAAGAAGTGCCCGCCAGGTGTTAATAAGGCCCCAGCCAAATTTAAAATCGGGCCCTACGTTGCCCATTTCGTTGGCGGTATTGAGGATGGTGGCTTTCAAAAGTGCAGCGGGTGCATCGTCTACCCCATAGATGGTCCTGTACGCCTGGGTAAGTTGGGCAAGACAGCCCGCGATGCCGGGTGCAGCACCAGAAGTCCCACCAAAAACCTGATATTCATTGTTTGGATCCAACGATTCCTGGTCCTGCCCATTGGCCGTGATGTCTGGCTTCAAGCGTCCATCGTAAGCAGGGCCACGGCTTGAGCTGGTCTCCAAGGTTGCGTCTGCGAAAACATTGGCCGTTGCAATGGCATTTTTTGCCATTTTATGGCCGCCGGTAATGTTGGCCCACTGAGTGCCTGCTCCATAACCACAGCTCTGGCCGTTGGAGTTGCCTGCGGAGAATACGTGCATCAGTGTTGGGTGCTCAAACATCTGTTGATCTACCGTTTGCGTGGCAATGGTATAGCCCGCATTGCAGCCATCGGAATACGATGAGTTGGTAATCGTGACCCCCTCATCCAGGTGAAGTGGCAGGGTAAGGTCTTGAAAGTCATTGACATAATCCAGAGAATACATATTGGCGCCAGCGGCCATGCCTTTTTTAGTCGGGTCTAGGTTGCCCGCGCCCCCAACGATGCCCACCACCCCGTCGCCGTGTGTGCCACTGGCGGGTGGATCTACTGCATAATTGTATAAGCGACCTTGAAGGTCAATGTGAGGACCCAGTTGGCCGTCGTCGCGCACTACCACGCTTACGCCTGAGCCATCATATTTTTTACCCGAGGGGAGATCACTGGCCACCAAATTGGAGCGGTGGAGCGAACGACCGCGCGCATCCTCTTTTTGGCCAGGCTCCGGCATCAACTCCAGGAATTGTATGAAGGGCATGGCAGCTACTTCGTTCAACTTGTCTTGGTGGATGCGGACTTGTACAAAACCGTTTTGGGTGCCTTCTTTCAATACGTCCAGTCCAAAGCTGCGACAGATTGCTGCGCCCTCTGTGATACGCAGGGAGGGATAGATTTGAAGGTTCACATCAATGAAATCACCATGCACCGCCCAAGCACCATAAGGTGGCTCGCGCAGGCTGCGTGCCATTTTCCATTCAGGCTTTACGGGCATTACGCTACGCGGCGAAAACCTTTCAATTTTTTGAAAATTAAAATTTTGCGGCAACAATACAAGGTACGCCCCGAACTGGACGTAACCAATAACCTGGGCTCCAGTGGCCTCAAAAACAGCACGCTCTTGAGCGTTCATAATTTTTTCAAGCTGGATGTACCGGGTGTACATGCCGTTCACCAATTCAGCGGTCTCAACTTTGGGATTTTGTCGGGCAATGGCAAAGTTTTCGGGGAAATACTCCGTGCCATGGGCAAATCGCACAGGAAATGTGTTTTGAGAAAACGCTGGCAAGCAAGAAGCGAGCAACAAAAGCAAGGCGCAAAAATTTTTTTTCATGCTAGTGAGGATAGGTTGTGATTCAGTTACAATCGGATAATTGACTGGTTTTTAATTATTTGGAGCGAAAGTGTGGTGCGAATTTAAAATGATATTATTTGTAAACGCATCAATTTTCCGTACTGCGTTTTTCAGCCGATCCAAATGTAATGTGCTTATCCCAAAAAAATTAACGAGCAAGCCCTTGCTATTTTGAAGAGACGGACTATTTTTATACATCAATTCGGCGTTCATCACCTTCAAACCTGCTGGTTGCCGAAATAAAAACACCTTTTTTTCACCTGTGTTCTCCGAAAAAACTTTCCAAAGAAAGATTAAGAGGACTCAAAAACCTTCCTTCACTTTTGCCATGAGACATTGGGAAAAGACCAACAAAAAAGACCCCCGTCGTGCCGACGACCGTGACTTCCGTCAACAAGACCAAGAACACAAGAAGAAAAAACTCAAACCTGTAGAAAAATTAAAATACAGGGCCAAGGGCTACTTCGAACCCGATGTAGAAGAGTAATTGCCTCGGCAAACAGCATTTTTCGAACAGCATGAGTCATTCCAACCTTTGGGATGGCTCATGTCGTTTTTATCTGATACATAGATCACTTTGATCGTATAGCCGGGTTGCTCAGCCTTGCGTTCAGTTACGCAACATCCCTACCTCCAGGTCGTATACTTTCCCCGCTTCAAGCGCAAAACCTGATTTTTCGAGCGACTTTAGCCCGGTCATCTGAATCCGAATGGTATAAGTGGCAGGCGCAGCCGAAAACAGACAGCGACCATCATATTTCGTAACCCGACCCAGCATTTTGTCTTTGTCTCGGCGCAGCAATACCGTGGCGCCCTGAACTGCTTCCCCATCGGTGCCTTTCTCCATGACCCGTACCCTGAGGGTTGCTTTGGTTGTGTCCGTACTGATGATACTGGATTGTTTAAACAAAAGAACGCTGCTCGTCAGCATCAGCGAGTCTACTTCAGTTTTAGGGGGAGATTTTGGCGTGCTTGGTTTTTGCGCTGCGGTGATCAAAGGCAAAAACAACAAGACAACAAAGACCTTGGTAAAAGTAGATTTGGAAAACATTTATTTATTTTTTTATCCAAACAGCTGGGTTCAGCCGTTCCTTTTGTTGCCACAACTCAAAGTGTAATTCAGAGGTGCCGGTGATGTTATTGGTGCTTACCTGGCCTATGTTTTGCCGGGCTTTCAACTCCGCTCCTTTTGTGAGGTTTGAAGACGCGAGGTTCGTGTACACTGTATAATAATCACCGTGTTGCACGATCACCGTATAGTCGTGTCCAGGCACAAATTGAATGCCGGCCACCCGACCATCGGCTACGCAGCGCACATTCGCGCCTTCTTCGGTACGGATATCCACCCCGTTGTTCGTGATCTCAATATTCTTCAAGGTAGGGTGTTTTTGCTTGCCAAAGCCACGCGAAATGAAGCCGCTTTCCACGGGCCAGGGCAAACGGCCTTTGCTTTTTCGAAAGTTGAACGTCACATTGTCTTCGTCGGCGCGTGCTTTAGCTTCGGGTGGGGTGGGCCTTTCTTTTTCAGGGGCAGACGGAGTGGAAGGGGGGCTTGCGCCTGGTTTTTTTTCGGGAGTTTCGACCTTGGGTGCAGCGGCTTTTGGTTTGCTTCGCGCCTCTTCTACGCGCTTTCGCACTTCTTCTTGTATGACGCCTTCAATGGCATTGTTGAGCGCCTCGTGGGTGGCTTGTTTTTTCTCCAAATCCGATTTTAACCGCGACTCATCTCTGCCCAAATCCTTTAACATCAAGTTCTTTTCGCTGAGCTCGCCTGTCAAGGTTGCTTTCTGTCCCTGAACAGAAATGAGCAGGTTTTCTTTCTCCAGGCGAGTTTCTTCGAGACCGGATGATTTCTTTGACAACATTTCCTGGGTAAGGCGGATGGCTTTCGCTTGTTCGCTTCGCCGCTCGTCGTACTTGCGCAAAAAAAGCCACCGTCGAAAGACTTGATTGAGGCTTTCTGCGGAAAGTATGTAAAGGATGGGGTTGGTCAAAGTCTTGCGCCTGAATGCATTGCGAAGGGTTCGGCCATATTCATCGCGCATCTTCGTCACATCGTTGCTGAGCGAAGCGATTACCATTTGATTCCGCACGATGCCATCTTCTGCCGCTGCTATTTCCGCTTGCAGGTTCCCGATGAGAGCTTCGCGGCTTTGGATTTGACTCTGCAATGCCAGGTAGCGGTCGTAGGCGGCCTCCTTGTTCTTGGCTGTTTTTTTGATCATCCGCTCCGTTGCCTGAATGTCCCGAATGATCTTTTTGCGCTTGTCTTCCAGTTCTTTTTTGGATTGGGAGAATGCACCAACAGGCAAAAGCAGTGCGAAGGCGAGGAGGAGGGCCGTCGTCGCTAAAGCTTGCCGAAACTTCGATGATTTCGGGAAGTTGTAGCTGAACGGGTTACTCCACAAGTTTGTAATGTTTGGGAATCTCAAAGCGAAAACTTTTGGGAACATTGAATTCGACCTCATTGAGTTCGATAGAAAGGCGGAGATCGCCAGACTCTGGACTGGATGCCTCTAGGGTGCGAAGATAGGGAAACCAGCCTGCTAACTCGGTTTTTTTGTAATTTTCGAACAGCACCGACAGGGTACGGGTATCGCGGGGCTGTAAAAAGATCTCTTGTCTAAGCCAATAAGCCTCCTCTTCCATTCGGTAATCCGTAGAAAAACGGCCATTGGAACCGGAGAGTCGGTGAAGCCCATCCTTGATGTCTGACTCCAAAGAAATGTCGGAGAAAAACCAGGGAGAAGCCAATAGCATACTTTGCACGAGCTCAAAACCAGCGGGCAGGCTGTATTGTCTTTGCAAAGACTCCAGTCCTCGAACGGAATAGGTTTTTTCCAATCGGTTGAGTACAATTACCGAGTCGCGGGTCACCATAACCCGGGCAGCTTCCAAACCAAACTTCTTGATATTCAACCACATTACGCTGTCCCTAATCCAGATGATGTTTGCATTTGCGCCGATGGATTGACCGTTGCCCTCCATAAAAACCTTGGCTTGGGCGTTTACAAAATTCAGGTTTGGGTGCTCGTGGTTGCGGAGTTTTTTCTTTAAAAACATTGCGCTTCGCGTTTCAGTAGCCGGACGGGTTTCGCTGAAATTTGGGTTTTTTCTGCAACCTGTTTCTTTAGCTGAGACCAGGAATAAGGCAGCAACAAAAAAAGTTGCCAGGTGCCAATTTCGTGATGCCGAGAGCCTCCTGAAACTTGAAACTTGAAACTTGAAACTTAAAACTTGATACTTGAAACTTATTTCTGGATACTTCATTCTGGATCTTCCAAATTTAAAAGTGCACCCTGTAATTCGCTCTGGGCGTGACGGTCGCCTGCCTGGCGGCTAATTTCGATGCCTTGCTTATAGGTTAAAATGGCGTTTTGAAAATCTTCTTGTCGCTCGTAAAGCTTGCCAAGATGATAATAAGTCCCTATATAAGCGGGATCAACCGCTTTCAAACGAAGGTAAAACGAAAGAGATTGCACGTCGTCACCCGCGCTTTCATGTTCTTTGGCGATTGCAAAAAGTACAAAAGAGTCGTTGGGGGTGGCTTCGAGGAGTTTATTGAGGTGATTTAACCGGCTTAGCATCATTGTTTTTGAAAATTTCGAGTTAACTTTGCTGTCAATATTGCAAATATGAAAATCCATTTCCAGAACATTATATCTGACCCTTCAATTCTAAACGGCAAGCCCTGTATTGTAGGTACACGCATTAGTGTGGAACTCATTATGGAGTGGCTTGGCACAGGCGCTACTCCAGAGAGCATTGCAAAAAAACATCCGTTGCTTACAGTAGAGATGGTCATGGAAGCCATTCGTTATGCTGCTCGTTTTGCTAGCAACGAAATCGTTATTGACGTTGCCCGCCCTCAAGCAGCATGAGTGTCTACGATTTGCAATTTTTGACCGATGAAAACATTGACCGTGAAATGGTTGTGTTTTTAAGAGATTTAGGTTTTGATGTTTTTGACATCAAAGAAAATGAATTATTTCGGCTTCCAGATCAAGAAATCCTTCTTCTTTCTGTAGAGCAAAATAGGGTTGTCATATCGCAAGACAGTGATTTTGGCACTTTGATTTTTCGAGATCAGTCTCCATGCTATGGGGTGATTTACATGCGCCCAGGTCACGAATCTCCTTATTTTCATATTGAAACTATGGGCGCAATTCTTGACGCTAACCTTAATATTTCTCCTCCCTTCATAATGACTGCCGAAAACACTGGCAAAAGTGTAAGAATAAGATTGAGGAATCTCTAACTTTCTTCTCCTGCACCCTACCTTTGCGCGCCGACAAAAGTAGCGGCATTTTTTACAATGAAATTATTGGTCTGTATCTCCCAAACTCCAGACACCACCTCGAAAATCTCCTTCAATGCCGATGGCACGGAGTTCAACGCGGCAGGTGTCCAATTCATCATGAATCCTTACGACGAATGGTATGCCCTCGTGCGTGCCTGCGAACTCCGTGAGGCGCTTGGAGGCACGGTGGTTGCCCTCAACGTAGGCCCGGCGGCCAACGAAACTACCATTCGTAAAGCCTTGGCCATCGGTGCCGATGAGGCTGTTCGTATTAACTGCGATCCTCAGGGAGCGGGCTTCGTCGCAAAACAAATTGCCGAATATGCCCGCGCTGAAAACTTCGACATTATTTTCTTTGGCAAAGAAACCATTGACCACAACGGCTCTGAAGTGGGTGCCATGGTGTCAGAACATCTTGATCTCCCTTATGTTTCTTACGCATCCAAACTTGAGCTCAACGGCTCAACGGCGACTTTGGAGCGCGACATCGAGGGTGGGGTAGAGGTGGTAGAAATAGATTTGCCTTTCGTGCTCAGTGCCGCCAAAGGTATGGCCGAACAACGGATCCCAAATATGCGCGGTATTATGACCGCTCGAAGCAAACCACTCAAAGAGGTAGCCGCAGTCGCATTCGAGGATGCTGCGAAAGCGGTACAGTTCAGCCTTCCGCCGGCAAAAGCAGGTGTAAAGCTGGTACAACCCGACCAAATGGACGAATTGGTGCGGCTATTGCACGAAGAAGCGAAGGTTATTTAATGGTGATGAAGTGATGGGTGATAAAGTGATTTGATCCCTGCCCAGTCGGCAATTTTGAATCACTTCATCGCCCATCACTTCATCGCCCATCACTTCATCACCCATCACTTCATCACTACGGATCCCATCACTTTATCACTTCATCACTTTATCATTTCATAAAAGATGGTTTTGGTTTTTGCGGAATCCCCGCGTGGACAGTTCAAAAAAGCGGCTTTTGAAGCCGTTACCTACGGAAAAAAAGTAGCTGACTTACTGTGTTCTTCATGTGTGGCACTCACACTGGGCACGGTGAAAGATGCTGGCGAATTGGGTCGCTACGGCGCAAGCAAAGTGCTCAATATTGCGGATGTTGCCTTCGATCAATTCGATAGTCAATCCGTTGCAGCGGCCATCGCTGAAGTAGCAAAGAATAATGGCGCCACCGTTGTTATAACCAGCCACACCTCTACCGGGAAATCAGTGGCAGGTCGCCTGGCGGTACGACTGAACGGCGGATTGGTTTCTGGCGTAAACGCATTGCCGACAGGCAACGAGGCAGCGCTCCGGGTAAAAAAATCAGTATTTTCCGGCAAAGCCATTGCCGAATATGCAATTACGAGCGAAGTAAAAGTGATCTCGCTCATGGGCAATGCGGTGAAGCCAGAATCTGTGGGAGATGTCGTTTCAGTCGAAACGGTTTCTGTCAGCGCAGCAAAAGGCCGAATCCGGGTAAAATCCGTAAAAACTCAGGAAGGCATCGTACCCTTGCCAGAGGCAGAGATCGTTGTGTCGGCTGGTCGTGGCATGAAAGGCCCTGAAAACTGGGGCATGGTGGAAGATTTGGCGACCACCTTAGGTGCTACAACCGCTTGTTCCCGCCCGGTGGCAGATGCGCACTGGCGGCCACACCACGAGCATGTGGGACAAACTGGCATTGCTATCCGCCCAAATTTGTACATTGCGATCGGAATCAGCGGCGCCATCCAGCATTTGGCTGGTGTGAACAACTCAAAAGTGATAGTTGTTATCAACAAAGATGCAGAGGCTCCGTTTTTTAAAGCGGCAGACTATGGGGTAGTAGGCGACTTATTCGAAGTTTTGCCACGATTGAACGAGGCATTTAAGAAGTTTAAAAACCAATGATTAGAAGTGACACTTTTTCAAAAAGTGTCACTTCTGTGTCACCAATCACCATCACCAAATCCCCAATTCACCAATCACCAACCCATGAGACGCATCGAACTCGAAATAGTGGCCCTCTCGCACAGCATGACCCAGTCGCACAACTACGCGGTGGTGTTGGGCGAACGCCGTGGCAAACGCCGACTCCCGATTGTGATCGGAAGCTTTGAGGCACAGGCCATAGCGGTGGCTTTGGAGCGCATGGTGCCCAACCGGCCGCTTACGCACGACCTTTTCAAAAATGCTTTTGATACCTTCGATATTCAACTGAAAGAGGTGATTATCAGCAATTTACTCGACGGTATTTTTTACGCCCGACTGGTGTGTATGAAGAACGGCGAGCTCTTCGAAATTGACTCGCGCACCTCCGACGCCATTGCCATGGCCGTCCGTTTTGAGTGCCCCATCTTTACCTACGATTTCATCCTCGAAGCCGCAGGCGTAATTTTGGAAGAACAGGAAGGCGGCGGTTTTTCCGCCGTGCCGGCTGCCTCACAATTGGACGACAACGCCATAGAAATCTGGCCCATGGATGCGCTGCGGGGAAGATTGCAGGAAGCGCTCGATAATGAAGAATATGAAATGGCTGCTAAGGTGCGTGATGAGTTGAAACGTAGAGAAGCGAAGGATTGACCTTCTGATTATTCCGGTGTTATTAGCGCCGCCATAAAGGATATGAAGCCTTTATGGCGGCGTTTTTGTTTTGACCCTCTCTCTTTGCATACTACATTTACGCTTTATTACTCAAAATCAAATCAAATTGAACAAATCAAAGGCTTGCAAAAAAACGCCTGCAATGCCCCAACCCGGGTGTCATGCTGAGCGCAGCGAAGCATCTGTTCAAACCAAAGACATCATCATGGGCTTAGAGCAGATGCTTCGCTGCGCTCAGCATGACACTCGATAGAATGGACGATTGTGCTTTTTTGGGGGCGGGTTTGATTTGTACTACTGTTACTGGCTTTTTTCATTTCAAAACAATACAACCATGAAACAAACCTTCACCCTGATTTTACTACTGGCCGCGAATCTCCTCTGTGGACAGAAGCCGCGCCTGGTGGTGCCGATTGGACACACCACAGCGGTTTCATCCGTTGCCTTTTCCCCGGACGGAAAACTGGTTTTGACGGGCAGTGAGGACAATACGGCGAAGTTGTGGGACTTAAACGGGAGGAAAATTCAATCTTTTTCAGGCCATGATACCACGGTCATCTCGGTGGCCTTTTCCCCGGACGGAAAGACCGTCCTGACGGGCAGTTGGGACAAAACGGCGAAGTTGTGGGACTTGAACGGCAGGGAAATCCAATCTTTTTCAGGCCATGCTGACGCCGTCAGGTCGGTGGCCTTTTCCCCCGACGGAAAGACCGTCCTGACGGGCAGTGATGACAATACGGCGAAGTTGTGGAACTTGAACGGGAGGGAAATCCAATCTTTTTCAGGCCATGCTGACGCCGTCAATTCGGTGGCCTTTTCCCCGGACGGAAAGACCGTCCTGACGGGCAGTTGGGACAAAACGGCGAAGTTGTGGGACTTGAACGGCAGGGAAATCCAATCTTTTTCAGGCCATAATTCCGGGGTCAAATCGGTGGCCTTTTCCCCAGCTTGCCCTGCCGATCCAGGCGGGGGAAAGACCGTCCTGACGGGCAGTTGGGACAAAACGGCGAAGTTGTGGGACTTGAACGGGCGGGAAATCCAATCTTTTTCAGGCCATGCTGACTGGCTCAGTTCGGTTGCCTTTTCCCCGGACGGAAAGACCGTACTGACGGGCAGTTATGACAAAACGGCGAAGTTGTGGAACTTGAACGGGAGGGAAATCCAATCTTTTTCAGGCCATAATTCCGGGGTCAAATCGGTGGCCTTTTCCCCTGACGGAAAGACCGTGCTGACGGGCAGTGATGACAAAACGGCGAAGTTGTGGGACTTGAACGGGCGGGAAATCCAATCTTTTTCAGGCCATGCTGACGGGGTCAGTTCGGTGGCCTTTTCCCCTGACGGAAAGACCGTCCTGACGGGCAGTTATGACAATACGGCGAAGTTGTGGGACTTGAACGGGCGGGAAATCCAATCTTTTTCAGGCCATGCTTCCGACGTCTGGTCAGTGGCGTTTTCCCCAGCTTGCCCTGCCGATCCAGGCGGGGGAAAGACCGTCCTGACGGGCAGTGATGACAATACGGCGAAGTTGTGGGACTTGAACGGGCGGGAAATCCAATCTTTTTCAGGCCATGCTCACGCCGTCAGGTCGGTGGCATTTTCCCCAGATGGAAAGACCGTCCTGACGGGCAGTTATGACAAAACGGCGAAGTTGTGGGACTTGAACGGGCGGGCAATCCAATCTTTTTCAGGCCATGCTGACCTCGTCATGTCTGTTGCCTTTTCCCCCGACGGAAAGACCGTCCTGACGGGCAGTTATGACAATACGACGAAGTTGTGGGACTTGTCGGGCAGGGAGTTGCAACGCTTCTCCGGACATGCTTCCCCCGTAAGTTCGGTGGCCTTTTCCCCAGACGGAAAGACCGTCCTGACGGGCATTGATGACAATACGGCGAAGTTGTGGGACTTGAACGGGCGGGAAATCCAATCTTTTTCAGGCAATGCTGACTTCGTATTGTCTGTTGCCTTTTCCCCCGACGGAAAGACCGTCCTGACGGGCAGCTGGGACAAAACGGCGAAGTTGTGGGACTTGAACGGGCGGGCAATCCAATCTTTTTCAGGCCATGCTAAAGAGATCTATTCGGTGGCCTTTTCCCCAGACGGCAAACTGGTCTTGACGGGCAGTGGAGATAACACCACAAAGCTCTGGGATACAAACGCTGGCAAACTACTCGCCACCCTCATCGCCATAGACTCAACTGACTGGGTCGTCACCACGCCCTCCGGCCTCTTCGATGCTTCTCCCGGGGCCATGAAACGGATGCACTACATGGTCGGGCTGGAAGTCATAGAACTCGAACAGCTCAAAGACCGATACTACGAACCGGGCCTCCTGCCGAAACTGTTAGGCTTTGCCCAGGGCGGCCTTCGGCCAGTGGACGAGCTCAACAACGTGCTACTCTATCCCGAAATTCTGGAAGCCAGCATTCAAAACGACACGCTTCGCGTGCGCCTCAAAGCCCGGAGTGGCGGCATCGGGAGAGTTGCCCTCCTGCGCGCGAAGGATCAGGAGCTTGTGGTGGATGCCAACCCTCAACGAAAAACCGATTTCGAAATTGATCTCAAACCTTATGCTAGTCAAATATTCAATAATCTCTACCTCCGACTTTACAACCAGGAGGGGGAGGGCTGGCTCAAAAGTCAACTCTATCCCTTGGAATATTCCCCGGATAGTGTTGGAGAAAAAGGCCCGGGTGATCGAAGATCCTTGAACCAGGCGACGGATGCGAAACTGGAAGAGATTCACTTTTATGCCCTCGTGGTCGGTACCTCCAAATTTCGCGGCACACAACTCAACCTGAAATACCCGGACCTCGACGCTGCATCCTTTGCTGATGCCCTTCAGCAGGCTGGTAATCAACTTTTTAGTAAAGGCCGGACCCATGTGCGGCTCCTCAGCACCGAAACCGAGCCCTGGCCTAGAAAAGCCGAGATTCGAAACGCCTTACGCGACATTGATGCCAAAGCTACTGTGAAAGATATTCTGTTGATCTACTTCTCTGGGCACGGAATCACCTACCCGCCCAACAGCGAAAAAGGCCAGTTCTACTATCTCACGACCGACATCAGCAGCGACAAACTCGATGATCCGGCCGTATTGAACCAGGCCATCGGGCTGGACTCGCTTATGGAATGGGTGCGTCCCATCGATGCCAGCAAACGCATTCTGATCCTCGACGCCTGTAATTCCGGCAGCGTGGTGGAAAACCTGGAGCCGGGCGCCAAAGAACTCAACAGCGACCAGCGCCGCGCCCTCGAACGTGCCAATGACCGCAGCGGGATGTTCGTGCTGGCAGGCAGCGCCGCCGATAAATCCAGTTTTGAAGCCAGCAGTTACGGCCACGGGCTGCTGACTTATAGCCTGCTCAACGGGATGCTGAAGGTGGCAGCGGAAAACAATAAAAATGTAGAGCTCGGCGACCTGTTTGCTTATGTCGAAGATGATGTGCCGGTGCTGGCCAAGAACATCAACCGGGTGCAAAAACCGGAAGTCATCCAGGCCGAGAGTTACGCTATTGGAAGAATTGACTCGCTCGTCAAAATTAAGTTGCCGACTGAGCGGCCTGTTTTTGTGCGCGTGAGTATGATGGACGTTAAAAAGAACAAAGACCTGCTGGGACTTACTAAAACGCTCAATGCGGAACTGGTGCGGGTATCGACCGAGAAAAACTCATCGCTGGTATTCTGGGATGTGGAATCCTACGCTGGTAAATACTACTATTTAGGTGGCCAGTACGAATCCACAGAAGGCAGCGTAAAGGGTAATGCCTCTCTTTATTTGAATGATACTGAACTGACAAAATTCCCGGTCAGCGGCAGTGTGGATGCGCTGAGTAAACTGGCCAAAGACCTGATTTATAAGGTGCAGGATTATCTGGCGAAGAACCCGGGGAAGTGATGCGTATGCTGAGCTGAATGCAACCCTTTGTTATTCAAAATCAAACCATTAACTAAGATCATATTGCTTATGAAACACACCATCCATTTTGTTCTGCTCATTTTTTGGGCGCTACAAGTAAAAGCGCAAAAAGCGGAGTTGATCGTCCCGGTAGGTCACACGATGGGACTTACAAGCGTTCACTATTCTCCTGATGGCAGGTTCATCATTTCAGGAAGTAAAGAAGGCGCAGTTAAGGTATGGACTACCGCTGGCAAAGAGATCCAAACCATTGCTTCAGATTCCAGTTCAATTGTATCGGTTGCATTTTCACCAGATGGGAAATATGCCTTGATCGCCAAAAATAACAAGGCCAGCCTCTGGGAATGGATGCAGGGGAAGTTGATAAAAACTTTTTCAGGGGATGAAAACGCCCTCGTGTCGGCCTGTTTCTCTCCAGATGGAAGTCGTATTCTGACAGGTAGTGTAGATGGCACTGTAAAAGTATGGGACCGAAATTCCGGCCGGGAAATACAATCCTTTAAAGTAGAATCAGAACGGGGACTTAAGTCCGCTGCTTTTTCGCCGGATGGGAAAAATATTTTGACCTTGTCCGACCCGTCAGTTTGTCTGCTTTGGGACGCCACCTCCGGGAAACAGATCCGGCAGCTTGCTGAAGAGGCTTCTTATGCCTTGTTTGCTCCTGATGGAAAAAGTGTGCTGCTGGGAGAACCATTCCGTTTGATAGATGTCAATACGGGGAATGAAATACGCACTATTGATAGATTGCGTAGTGGACATGGCTTTAACGCCCTGACTTTTTCAGCAGACGGAAAATATCTGCTCGCCGGGCATGAAGAGTTTTCCTTGCGTACAGGTCTGGAAAGTTGCCACGCTTCTCTTTGGGATGTACAGACCGGGGAAGAGATCCGGATATTCAAGCATGATAGGTCCGTAAATGCGGTAGCGTTCTCACCGGATGGAAAGTTTGTACTTACGGGAAGTGAGGATAGAACGGTCAAACAGTGGATCACAGAGACCGGGGAACTTGTGTCAACGCTCTCCGGACATGCTCAGCCCATAACGGCGGTAGCCTATTCAACAGATGGCGCCGAGGTTTTAATTGCTGGAAATGCTTCGGCTAAATTGTGGAGCCTGAACAGCCAAAAAATACAATCCATTCAGCCACAATACTACATTAATGATGCAGCGCTTTCTTCCGTGGCTTCCGGGACACAGATTCTGCTGGGTGGTGGGAATTATCAAGCCGAACTTTTTGACAGAACAGGAGCAGCGAAAGGGTTTGTCGGAAGGAGCAAATTAGGAACATCTAATCCATTCAGTACAGGGAATGACCCTGGTAATAGAAATAATGGTTTCAGTATCAGTGATGATGAAAGTATTACAGCAGTAGCTTTTTCACCCGATGGAAACCTTGTTTTGCTTGGATTCAATGTTGATTATGCTGTTGCGCTCTGGGACCGATCTACCGGTCAGGAAAAATTTAGAATACAGCACAACAGCCCTGTGACCAATGTGGCCTTTTTACCCGATGGGAAACGGATCCTCACTAGCTCATCTTCTGAAGATATAATATCGGATTTGAACGGGAAGGAAATCGAGACATCTTCCGAAAGAATGGAGAAGATATTTAATTCACCGGATGGGAAACATGTGGTGACAGCGAGCAGTGATGGGGTCGTAAAATTTTTGGGTCAGGATGCTCGGCTGTTACGAACTATAAAGGCTCATACGAGCTATATCAGTAAGGTGTCTTTTTCGCCCGACGGCAAATATTTTCTGACTGGAAGCGGAGACAATACCGCTAAGATATGGAATACCGCCAGCGGTGAATTGTGCGCAACCCTGATCTGTGTTGACAACAACGACTGGGTGGTGACGGCGCCCTCCGGTCTGTTTGATGCCTCTGCTGGCGCTATGAGCCTGATGTACTTTAAAGTTGACGGCGTAGCAGTTGGCCTGGACCAACTCAAAGCACGGTATTACGAGCCTTATTTGCTGCAAAAGATCATGGGATTCATGCCCGGCGGGCTTCGCCCGGTGGAGGAACTGAACGACGTACCACTCTACCCGGAAGTCCTCGAGGCAAGCATAAAAGACGACAGGTTGAAAGTTCGCCTCTTTACCCGCAGCGGCGGCATCGGAAAAGTAGCCCTCGAACTCGATGGCTTCGAACTCGTGGCAGATGCCAATCCTGGCAGACAAAACAACTTTGAACTCGATTTAAAGCCCTATCTCGATTACTTTTCTCCTACCAAGCCCAATCATCTCAGTCTCAAACTCTACAATGACAAAGGCTGGTTGGAGAGTCAGCCTTATACGCTCCAACACAGTTACGATGGCGTGTCGTCCAGAGGCCCCGGCGATCCCCCTGCCCGGCGGAGCCTCAATCCCCAGGGCGATGCCAGTCTGGAGAAGATACACTTTTATGCTCTCGTAGTGGGCACCTCCAAATACCGGGATGAAAAACTCAATTTGAAATACCCGGAAAAAGACGCAGCCATCTTTGCCGATGCCTTGCGAAAAGCAGGTGGCAAACTGTTCAAAGACCGGATAGAGGTGAAATTGATCAGCACCGAAACAGAACCCTGGCCGCGTAAGGCAGAGATACGCAAGGCCTTGAAAGGGATTGCCGCCAAAGCCGGGCCAGATGACATCCTGCTCGTCTATTTTTCGGGCCACGGGGTTACCTACCCGCCGGTGAGCGAAGCCGGCCAGTTTTATTACCTCACCACCGACATTGCGGGCGACAAGCTCAAAGACGAGGCCATCCTGAAAACCCAGGCCGTGGCCCAGGACTCGCTCATGGAATGGATCCGCCAGATCAAGGCCCGCAAGCGCATCCTTATTTACGATGCCTGCAATTCCGGCAGCGTGGTCAATCAGCTTGAAGCAGGCGCCAAAGACCTCAACACGGATCAGCGCCGCGCATTGGAGCGCATGAAAGATCGCACCGGGATGTACGTGCTGGCGGGGAGCGCAGCGGACAAGTCCAGTTACGAGGCGAGTAACTACGGTCATGGCTTGCTCACCTACAGCCTTATCAACGGAATGCTCTCCGTGGCGGCGAAAAAGAACCAGTTAGTAGAGGTGGGCGACTTGTTTGCCTTTGTCGAAGACGATGTAGAACGACTTGCCAAGAACATCAACCGGGAGCAGAGACCGGAGGTCATCAAGGCAGAGAGTTACCCTATCGGGATCATTGACAATCAGACGGATATCAAGATGCCAGCGGAATTGCCGGTATTTGTGCGGGTGAACCTGATGGATAGTAAAAAGAACAAAGACCTGCTTGGGCTTTCCAAGACATTCAACGCCGAACTGGAACGAATATCCTCGGAGAAAACACCAGCAATGGTGTTCTGGGATGTGGAGTCGTATGCAGGTAAATATTATTACATTGGCGGTCAATATCAATCCGTGGATGGCAAGGTGACGGGTAACGCTTCCCTATATTTAAATGACACCGAGTTGAAGCAGTTCCCGATCAATGGCAGTGCAGATGCCTTGGGCAAGCTGGCGAAGGATCTGATATTTGAGGTGCAGGATTATTTGGCGAAGAATCCGGGGAAGTGAGGAAACTTTCCGAAAGTTCACCAGATTAAAGAACGAACCAAATTGCTTGGACGCTATTTTCACTTCAAAATGATACAACCATGAAGCAAATTTTTACACTGATTATTTTGTTGATAGCTAATATTCTTTTGGCGCAAAAACCGAGGTTAGTGGTGCCTATTGGTCATATTCTGTCCCTTACCTCTGTTGCTTTTTCACCCAATGGGAAATATGTCCTGACTGGCAGTATTGACAACACCGCCAAACTCTGGGACCTCACAGGCCGCGAAATGCAAACTTTCAAAGGGCATACAGATCAGGTTTTATCCGTGGCTTTTTCTCCCGACGGAAATTTTGTGCTAACGGGCAGTGCAGACAACACCGCCAAACTCTGGGACCTGTCAGGCAGCGAGATTCAAACTTTCAAAGGCCATGTTTCTGCCATCCATTCGGTGGCTTTTTCACCGGTCACTCCCGAGGATCCAAAAGGGGGCAAGTATGTTCTAACAGGTAGTGCGGACTATACAGCCAAACTTTGGGACTTTTCAGGCCAGGAAACCCTAACTTTTCTAGGCCATACTCTACCTATAATGTCTGTTGTCTTTGCGCCCAATGGTAAACAAGTGTTGACGGGCAGCCAAGATGGCAAAGCTAAACTTTGGGATTTGTCGGGCAACGAAATCCAGTCTTTTAAACATAAGGCGGACGTCTTGTCTGTGGCCTTTTCCCCCGATGGCAATTTTATTTTGACAGGCTGCAAGGACAAAATAGCCCGGCTTTGGAATGTGTCGGGAAAGGAAATCCAGGAATTCAAAGGTCATGGTGAACTGGTGAGTTCTGTGGCTTTTTCACCCGATGGGAAACGGATATTGACCGGGAGCGGAGACAATCCTTACAATCAACCATCTGAGGACAGAACGGCCAAGCTTTGGGATTTGAATGGACGCGAGATACAGACCTTTACAGGCCATGATTTTGATGTCAGGTCTGTGGCTTTTTCACCCGTCAGCCCCGACGACCCAACAGGAGGCAAGTACGTTTTGACGGGCAGTGCTGATGCGACCGCGAAACTCTGGGACTTGTCGGGTCGAGAGATTCGCTCTTTCATTGGACATTCTGCCACCATCATGCAGGTAGCCTTTTCGCCGGGAGGTAAAGACGTTTTGATCGGAAGTTTTAATCATGCACCACGCCTCTGGGACTTGACCAAGTCTGAAACACAGTCATTTGTTGGGCACCAGTGGTACCTCACTTCCGTTGCATATTCACCTGATGGGAAATATGTATTATCGGGCAGTTGGGATCAAGCAGCCAAAATGTGGGACTTGTCAGGCCAGGAAATTCAGTCCTTTGATGGTCATACGAGTTTCGTTGACGCCGTGGCTTTTTCCCCCGATGGCAAAAATGTATTGACGGGCAGTTGGGATCAAACAGCCAAGCTTTGGGATTTGTCAGGCCAGGAAATCCAGTCTTTCGAAGGCCATAAGAGCCACATCGTGACTGTAGCTTTTTCACCACCCAGTCCCGAGGATCCAAACGGAGGCAAATACATTTTAACAGGCAGTCAAGATGGCACTGCCAAATTGTGGGGCATTTCGGGGCAAAACCTCATGACATTTGAGGGGCATACTGCTACAGTCAGTGCTCTTGCCTTTTCCCCCAATGGTAAAAATGTTTTAACGGGCAGTTTGGATAATACGCTCAGATTGTGGGATTTATCTGGTAAAGAAGTCAAGTCTTTTGGAGACCAGGATTTTGGCGTCAATTCCATAGCTTTTTCACCAGCCACCCCCGACGACCCAAGTGGGGGCAAATACATTTTGTCCGGCGGAGATAAAAAGGTCACGCTTTGGGACTTGTCGGGGCGCGAGATTCGTTCTTTCAAGGGGCATTCTTCCTATGTAGAATCTGTGGCTTTTTCGCCAGATCGAAAATATATTCTGACCGGGGGCTTTGACAACATGAGCAAAATATGGGACACTGATTCCGGCAAAGAACTCGCCACCCTCATCGCGATTGACTCCAACGATTGGGTCGTTACCACGCCCTCTGGTCTCTTCGACGCTTCCCCGGGGGCTATGCAACTGATGCACTATATGGTCGGGCTGGAAGTAGTCGAACTCAAACAACTCAAAACCCGGTATTACGAGCCCTACCTCCTGCAAAAAGTCATGGGTTTCATGCCCGGTGGCCTTCGCCCCGTGGACGAGCTCAACAACGTGCCGCTCTACCCCGAGGTGCTCGAAGCCAGCATCAAAAACGACCTTTTGAAAGTCCGGCTCAAAGCCCGGAGCGGTGGCATCGGGAGGGTGGCGCTCGAACTCGACGGCTCGGATTTGGTGACGGATGCGAACCCAACCCGTCAAGCCGATTTTCAACTGGACCTCAAGCCCTATCTCGGGTTCTTCTCGCCCAGCAAGCCCAACCACCTCAGCCTCAAACTCTACAACGAAAAGGGCTGGGTCGAAAGCCAGTCTTACGTCCTTGAACACCCCTACGACAGCGTGACTGCCAAAGGCCCCGGCGACCCGGTCGTCCCGAGAAGGGCGCTTAATAACCAAGCCGATGCGAGTTTGGAAAAAATACACTTTTATGCCCTCGTTGTCGGCACATCCAAATATCGTGACGAAAAACTCAACCTGAAATACCCGGAAAAAGATGCTTCCATTTTTGCGGATGCCCTTCGCAAAGCAGGTGGGAAACTGTTCAAAAACCAAGTCGAGGTACAATTGCTCAGCACCGAAACGGAGCCTTGGCCACGCAAAGCCGTCATTCGCAAGGCTCTGAGCGACATTCAAGCCAAGGCTGGCCCCGATGACATCCTGCTGGTCTATTTTTCAGGCCATGGTATCACGTACCCTCCCGTGAGCGAAGACGGACAGTTCTATTATCTCACTACTGATATTGCGGGCGACAACCTGAAAGATGAGGCTATTCTAAAAACCCAGGCCATTGCCCAGGACTCACTTATGGACTGGGTACGCCAGATCAAGGCCCGCAAACGCATCCTTATCTACGACGCCTGCAACTCGGGTAGCGTGGTCAATCAATTTGAAGCAGGGGCCAAGGACTTGAACACCGATCAGCGCCGCGCGCTGGAGCGCATGAAAGACCGCACAGGGATGTACGTGCTGGCCGGAAGTGCCGCCGATAAGTCCAGTTATGAAGCCAGCAACTACGGCCACGGGCTGCTCACGTACAGCTTGATCAACGGGATGCTCTCGGTAGCGGCCAAGAAAAACACTTTAGTAGAGGTAGGTGATCTTTTCGCATTTGTAGAGGACGATGTAGAGCGTCTGGCCAAGAACATCAACCGGGAGCAAAGGCCCGAGGTTATCAAGGCAGAGAGTTATCCGATTGGGATCATTGACAATCAGACGGATATCAAGATGCCCACGGAATTGCCGGTTTTTGTGCGGGTGAGTATGATGGATGACAAGAAGAACAAAGACCTGCTTGGGATGTCCAAAATCTTTAATGCAGAACTCGAACGAATATCCTCGGGGAAAACACCTGCAATGGTATTTTGGGATGTGGAATCTTACGCTGGTAAATACTACTATCTAGGTGGGCAGTACGAATCCATAGAAGGCAGCTTAAAGGGTAATGCTTCTCTTTATTTAAACGACACGGAGTTGAAGCAGTTCCCGATCAGCGGTAGCGTGGATGCCTTGGGTAAGCTGGCGAAGGATCTGATATTTGAGGTGCAGGATTATTTGGCGAAGAATCCGGGAAAGTGAGGAAACTTTCCGAAAGTTTAAAACTTTCGGAAAGTTCGTCAACCTTCACTTTTTGAGCAACGACCTCAGTTTTTCCACACTTTCGGCATCTGCCCAGTCGCGATACCCTTCTTCTTCCTCCACCACTTGTCCATTTGCGTCAATGAGCATGGTAGTGGGCAGCACTACGACATAGACATCCGGGTAGTTCACGTCCAGGTGCGCAAAATTGAAGCTGAACTTGTTCTTTTTAAGGTAGGATTTGATCAGGGCAGGCGATTCGTTGCTGACAGCCAAAAACACGATTTCGTCTTTGAACTGTTTGGAAGCCTTTTCGATGGAGGCCATTTCGCTTACGCAAGGCCCGCACCAGGTAGCCCAAAAATTCAGAAAAATGGGTTTGCCCGCAAAATCTTTCAAGGACATTGGCTTTCCATCGAGGTTCGAGATTTTGACTTTGGCGAGGCTTTCGCTCCGATCGGCTGGTTTGGCTGGTAAATCGGTGGTGGATTTAGGGCCGCTACATTGGACGGCAAAAAGGCTCAGCAACAAAAGAAAACGCAGTGATTTTTCTGGAAACATAAGACAAGAATTTTTAAGTAAGTTCAATTTAAATTAAACGACACCCCAAGATAGTAGCCCAATGCATAGACCGAGGTAGTGGGCGCGAGGTTCGCATCGGAATAATAGGAGTCGCCTAATTGATAACCTTGCGTAAGCTGTTCGGTTTTGCCGCCCATGAGGCCCAGGTTTAGCACGATGCGTTCGCTCTTTCCGAACAAGAAGCTAGGCCCCAGGAAAAAAGAAATGGACTGCAAGTTCTCCCCCCCGCCCAGCGGGAAGCCAACCCCGAAGGAACCCGCAATGGAAACAGATTGGGTACCGGGGGTGTAAAAATGAACGAACGAAGTCATAATGGGCAAAAAAGCATCCTTGTCGCTGGATTGCAGCACTGAATCTCGCACAAAAAATTCTTGGGGGCGACTAAAAAACTGCCCAAAATTGAGGCCTACACTGGCCCGAATACGCATTCCGCCAAAGACACTAACGGACACGGGTGCCAACTCGATGGTCTTCATCCCATGGTGTTGCATTGAGTCCGTGGGCGAGAGTTTCAGTTTCATGCTCAGTTTTTCACCGGAAGCCGTATGGCGGTATGTTTTGGAAAAACTATTGTTGTTCAGTTCCAGATAGGTGGTGCGGAGTTCGGACAAGGTTTTTGGGTCGAGGGTTCCGAGGTCTTCAATTTTTGATTCCAACATGATGGCGTTTTCCTGATGGCTCAGGTTTTTACTTTTGGCCGCCGTCACAAAGGACTCAGCGGCTGTGCGAAATTCTTTCAGGTTGCTTTGTGGAAAGTCAAATTTTCGAAAATCCTCCATCAGAAGCTCGCAGGTGCCCGTGTTGGTGGAATACTGGTCGGCTTTTTTTCGGTATTCCCGGATGGTGTTGGGGAGTTCGTTTTGGGTATCTGCAATTTTCAACAATTGGGTTAAGTCAATCTTGTTGGGGTCTTTTTCCTGAAAAATACGCTCCATATATTCTGCGGTCAGGGCTTTGATTTGGCTGGGTTCAAGGCGCTGGTTGAAGCGGATGTTGTTCACCTCTTCTACTGCGAATGTTTGCAAACGTTGTGCCGCTAGTTTTTGCTGCACTTGGTCTTGCATGGTTTTCAGCTCGCTGTCCATTTTGATGAGCTTGTCTTTTGCCGCTCCGAAATCGGCTTCCAATTCTTTTAACAGGGCTACACGTTCCTGACGTTCTGCTTCTTCTTTTGTAGTGGCAAAACCACTTCCCTCTTTCAGGTCGGCACCTGATAGCGAAGGGAAAAACTTGAAACCTCCGAGCGATTGGTCGCCGCCTTTGAAAAGGAAACTGAGCGGCATGGAGCCAGACCCGCCCCCAGGCAACAAGGAGCCTAGTAAACCCGCAGGGCTGCTGTTGGCTACCGTGACTTCCTCTTTTTCAACTTCTACGGATACGTCATAGAGGTAGTTATTGTAGTTTTCCACGTGGAGCTGTACGATACTGCCTTTTTTGGCGCTTGGCTTTTCCGTTGGTTTGCCATTTTGTATATATGAAACGGAATCGCGGAAAACGTTGTAATGAATATGGAGGTCTTGAGCAGAAAGAACTCCCCAGCAAGAGATAAAGCAGAGAGCTAAAAGGTTTTTACGCAACATAAGGCTGTTTTTTGCGGTGAAAATACGCGCTTTATATGGAAGACGTGCCCAATTATGGTATATTTTATACCTTGCAGCCCAACTTGCCGCGGCACTTACCCATGTTGAGAAAACTCATTTATCCGCATAGCCTGATTGTTACCTGTCTGATGTTTGTCCTGATTTGGGGCCTGGATGTCATTAGGATTAATCTGCACTTTTTAAACCCATTCAATGAAACAATACGGGACTATGAAATTACGGATATTGTGTATTCCCGGCTGCGCGACAAGAAAATCAAATTAGATGACCGTATTGTACTGGTAAATTCAGGCGCTCCCCCTAGCCGCGATACGCTTCGAATGGCCCTGGATCGTATTGTAGCGGCCGGTGCTAAGGTGATTTCATTCGATATAACCTTTGAAGAACGCAAGAACCATCATATAGACTCTCTCTTTCGGTTGAGCCTGCTCAGTATGGAAAATATTGTGCTGGCCAATATAATTGCCGACTTAAACGAGGATGGTAAAACGTTCAAGTCGCAAATAGCTTGCGACACATTTTTCTCCAATTATATCAATACCGGCTACGTCAATTTTGTTGATGCGGATTCCAGCACCATTCGTTATATCAGTCCCCGTGAAAAAACTTTAGAGGAAGAATGCCTTTCTTTTGCCGCCCGAACCGTATTGATGTATGATCCAGCGGCAGCTGAAAGATTATTCAAACGAAAAAATGAAATAGAGGAAATCTTCTATACTGGCGATGAAAATCAATTTGTTCACCTGGATATTAGACAAGTATTAACGGATGAACTGGATCTTCCGGCCACCTTTGGCGGAAAAATTGTGCTGATTGGGTTCATTCCAACAGATCAATCCAATAGGCCCATAGAGGATAAACATTATACGCCACTTAATCCCAGATACACCGGCCACAATACACCTGATATGTATGGCATCGTAATTCATGCCAACATCATACGCATGTTTTTGGACAATACTTACATCCATGAACTTTCTTTTGGGGTTAACCTGCTGTTGACATTTATATTCTGTTACTTCAATATACATTTGTACTATCAAATTTTTCGCCGCGTGAGCTTACCTTTTCAATTTATCACACGCTTCTTACAGTTGGGCGAAATAATCCTACTCTTTTTTATTGTCGCTCTGCTATTCCATTATTTTCGAATAAAAATGGATGTGGCTTACTGGATTACAGGTTTGCTATTGACCTTCGATGCTGTCAAATTTTATGACAATGGAATTCGAAAACGCAGTAAATTGCTGAGCAGCATACCCTATGAGCTGCCACCAATAGCCAAAAAGCCTAAGCAAATAGAAACACCCGACGAGAAGCTCGTCGAAGAGCCGCCCGTGACCCATGTGGAGCCTGCTCCGCAAAAGAGTCCAAAAAAGAAAAATGCAATCTAAAATCGAAGCAAACAATATTATGAGAACATTTACCATGGCAATCTGCTGTCTTTTCCTTTCCTCTGGATTGACAGCGCAAAATGAAATTACCGTACTGAGCGGCCAAGTGCTTTATTATGCACAAACAGGGGCAAACCCTGTGCTGAAAAACCCGGGAACGCAATTTGAATTGAAGGGCAAATTGCGATGCAAGGGTACAGGCTCGGCCAAATTAGTCTATAAAGGCTATTATTTTTGGGTAAAAGGCGCCAAGATGAGAAATGTGCAAGATGTAGTGAATGGTGCTGTGAAGAATAGTGAAATGAGTTTTTCTGGCCGATTCTTTAACTTTTTGACCGAAAGCGTAAAGGATGGAGAAAACCCGGAAACCGTAAAAAAGCACCACCGCAAATACATGAACAAATCAAGCGGTGGAATCAGAGGCTATGCAAATAGAGAATATGCGATACCCGTGTTGCTCCTTGCCTCCGGAAAATTGCCCGCAGCCAATGTGATGTTCAAATGGCGCAATATGGCCGGTTCGGGTCCTTATACTTTTCAATTGTTTGGGTCAGGGGACAAGCAAATTGCCCAGGTACTTGTTCGAGATACCTTCTTGACCCTTGATTTAGACCAGCTTTCGATGGATATTTTTGCAGAATATGAATGGAAAGTGACCCGCGTCGAGGGCCTTCGTTCTGCTTCTATCCCGATTGAGATTTGCCCTGACAAAACAAAAGAGTTGTACGCCGAAATTTCCCAGGAAGAGGATTTTAAATCGTCAGATCCCACAGAACAGCAACTGATGCTTGCCTACAGTTTGGAAGAAGAACGTTGTTTTTACTCCGCCAATAAGACCTACGAACATTTGCTCTCCATGGATCCCTCTAATGTGTTGTTGCGCAAAATGTATGCAACCTTCCTGGCCCGTATGGATATGTTGCCCGAAGCAAATGCGCTTATCCCGCGCTAAACAAAACTGCTATGAAGCCCACTATTTATATTTTGCTGTTGTCCGTGCTTATCTCTTTGGACGCACGGGGACAAGCCTTTGCGTTTGCGCCAAACCAGAGCGTCAACGAGTCTGTAGAACCACTGCGCGGCTACAAACTAGCCGTTGCACAAAAGGTGTTTGACGACCTCGTCCGGGCTCGCGGTGACTTTAGTATGCAAAAGCCCAGTTTGATAATGAACAAAAAGGATGGGACCATTGCCAGTTTTGTCCCAAAGCTCGTGCAAGTGGTTCTGGATGAAAGAGCGTATGACGTGTGTACTACTTTTGGAAAGGACTCGCTCAACGCACTGGCCTCCATTTTGGCACACGAACTGATCCATTATTACGAAAAACACGATTGGAGTCGAAATTTTATCCTCCATAACAGCAGTCTGGAGACTGCCCGGAAATTGGATGACCTGGAGGAAGGCATTAGAATAGAGACAGAGGCAGATGAAGCAGGTGGCTTTTTGGCTTTTTCGGTCGGATACAACACTTATGGCATCATGCCGGAATATCTTCGTAAAGTATATAAATCTTACGAGTTTCCAGACGATTTGCCGGGCTACCCAAGTCTCACCGAAAGACTGGCCATTGCGGAGACGGCGATGAGCCGGTTGCAGGAATTACAAATTGTGTTCGAGACCGCCAATCTGCTTACCATTCTGGGCAATTATGCAGAAGCCGCAACCTACCACGGCAGGATTTTGAAGACCTACCAAAGCCGCGAAATCTACAACAATGCAGGCGTGAACGCGGCGCTGGCAGGTCTGGCGCTTTTCGATCCGGGTGAAATGCCTTTTGTGATGCCCTTGGAACTGGATCCAAAATCAAGACTCATTTCCCTGAAAAACAACGATTTGGAAAAAGAAGCCCGCCGCAACGCCCTCCTTCGCCTGGCTTTGGAACAATTCGGACGGGCCGTGCTGCTGGATGAAAACTATCCTCCGGCCCATCTCAACAAAGCCTGCGCCCATGCGCTGCTGGGTGAGTGGGATGATGCCGAATACTGTATCCGAAAGGGGAAAAAGAAAGCCCCAAGTCCACAGATCGCCTCGGATTTTTTGGTGTTGGAAGGTGTAATTGCAGCCTTGCAAAAGGACAGTTTAAATGCGATCAAACTGTGGGAGCAAGCGCAAAAGCAAGGCAATGCCTGGGCAAAAGTTAATATTGCAAGCCTTCAAAAGACCGCACGTTTTGCTGCCATTTCGGATATCCCGGCAAAAGGACTGGAAGAAATAGAACAATATCGGTTGGCTGATTTTCTTGCAAAGCCGCAGCCAGAACGCACCGTCGAAGTAGAGAGCAAGATATATTGCGGTTTCAGCCCACTCCCACAATCGCGTTTGTTCCTCCATTTTGTTAATAAAAAGGACTATTTACTGGTGCAGGAAACGCAGCCCAATTATACGGGCCAAACGCTCCGTGGAATCAGATTGGGCGCAGGGCAGGACAAAGTTTTAGAGGCTTATGGCAGTGCGCCCAGGAGTGTTGCTGTATTGGGTGGCAGCGTATGGGTTTATCCAGAGACCAATATTTTTTTCCGATTCTCCCCTCAGCAAAAAGTGGAAAGCTGGGGAGTGTATCGCAAGAGTACACATTAATTTTTCATCACTGAAGCATAAACAATCAATCCATTATGAGAAAACAACTATGCATTTCTGTCATTGTAGCAATGGCATGTTCGCTCCAGGCGCAAGAGGCAAAACCAGTCGTGATCGTAAGTACCAAAGGGAAAGTTGCGCTCATTCCCCAAAAAGAAACCAAGGGCATGGAAATCGAGTCCGGTGCAGTGGCCAAAAGTACCGGGCAACTCAGTCTGGCCAAAGGCGCTAAGGCGGTCGTGTACTGCAATGGGCAGTTTCAGAATGTAAAAGGTGGCCAAACGATTGCGCTGTCCAGTATTTGTGGGGAAGCCCCGACACGACGCAGCCTGAATTTTGATTATGAATTTGGAAATTTACTTTCAGGCTCTATAGAAATGATCGCCGCGGCCAAAAGCCGTGGTGATGGCTGGGGATCGGCTGTGGCAGACCCGAAGAAGGGTGGCGATGGCTGGGGAATGGCTATAGCTGACCCTAAGAAAGGTGGCGATGGTTGGGGAACGGCTGTGGCAGATCCGAAGAAGGGTGGTGACGGCTGGGGAACAGCTGTGGCAGACCCGAAGAAGGGTGGTGATGGCTGGGGAAGCAAGGGTAAAAGTATCACGGCAATCATGCCTTTTGGCAAGATAAAGGCAACAACTTTCACCTTTTACTGGTCAAAACCTGCCGGAAACCATACTTATCACCTGGTAATCATGGACAAGGATAACAAGACCATTCACAGTATGGATGTGCGCGATACGTTTGCACAAATTGACCTGCGCACCTTGAAACTTGGCATAGGAAGCAAATACCATTGGAGTGTGCGTACCACCGGAGCTGAGCCCATCACTTCTACTATATTGGAATTTGGTATCGGGACAGAGCAAGAACGGAAGACTGCTTTGAACAATGCCAAGTCATCCAGCCTGTACAAATCAGGCAATACGCCCGTATTGCGAGGGCTTACGGAAGCCATCGCTTTGGAAAATGATCAATGGTTTTACGATGCCCATCAAATTTATGTGAAATTGCATAAGTATAAAGACAACATGGCGAACTACATGCACTCGGCTTTTTGGATGCGTTATGGATTTACAGCTTTAGCAAAACAAGCAGTATCCGGTTAATCAAAATAATGGTGTAAATCACACTATTAAGAGTTTTTATTTCACACAGATGTTACACAGATAACTCACGCAGATGTTACGCAGAATTTATCTGTGTGACATCTGCGTTTCACATCTGTGTGGAAATTTGGGATAAACTGTGTTTCTATTTTTGATCAGGGAAATATTCCTCAATCAATTTGGAATATTGTGGCATACTTCGAAGTGACGTAAATCCCGCTTCATTTTTCAATCGCTCATAATCTTTAAATCCTTTTTGAAAAGCCGTCTTTAGATAACCCAAAGATTTTTCCGAGTTTAGTTGATATACAATGGCTAATTGAAAGTACTTTTCAGGATCTTCAGGTTTTACTCTCAAAAAATCATTGAACCATTTTGCTGCTTCTTCAAATTCCTTTGAGTTCAAATATAATTCACCCAATGAGAAATAAGCCGATGAATATTGATTCTTTAATTCTATAGCTTTTAAAAAATAGGATTTAGCCAGTTCTGTTTTTCCCTGTAACACGTAGACTTCACCTAAATTTTGATAGACATCTGGGTCTGCAGGCTTTAGTTTTTTATACTTTCCCCATGCTTGCTCTGCATTTTCATAGCTACTATCGTGATAATAGGAAAGCCCTAAGTTATAATATGCAAGTGCGTAAGTCGAGTCGAATGTAATACTTTGATTAAATCTGTATAAAGCCTTTTTGTATTCTTTTTTTACCAAATAAACATAACCCAAATTGTATTGTGCCAAGGTAAAAGTGCTATCCAACCGGACCGCGGTTAAACCTGCACGCTCGGCCGCTTCAAGGTTGCCAATTTCAGGATATGTTGTACTAAGGTTTACCCAAGGCAACACCCATTTAGGCGAAAACTGCACCGCCTTATTAAAGTACTCAACCGATTGCTCATATTTTTCAACTCGCCTTGCCAGCAGCCCCAACTCATTGTACGCATACGCAGCGGTTGGGTCTATGGCCAGGGTTTTTTCCTGATAAGGGATGGCTGCTTTGAACATCAAGGTGTCCCCGCCATTGCGTTCGCCTTGCAAACGGAGGTTTAATCCGGTGAAATAGTATTCCCGCGCTTTTAATTGTGGGTACATTAAGTTGTCTGCGCCCAGCAATTCCGCAGCTTTTTCCAGGTATTGGGGATACTGCTGGTAGCGGCTGATTTCAAGGCCCCAGCGGCTGCGCATCTCGCGCGGGTCGGCGGAGAGATAATCATTGATGGCTTTTTGGGCATCGTCTTGCAGGGCCGCCGCAAGTGTAAAACGCATCATGTCTATTTGAGACGCTATCGAAGGCTGGTCTTTGATCGTTTGGTAAATGCGGTATGCCGAGCCTTGCTCAGGGAAAAGCAAATGCCCCGAGCCTAAAGCCTCCATAAACTGATCATAAAGCCGTTTTGTGGCAGCATCCAAACCGGTAGCTTTAGTGCTGGCTACGGCGGTGGACGGCTTGCTTTTCTGGGGACTGTTTTTATCGCGCAATGCGGCAAAACTTTCTGGGTCCACCCGTGCGAGTACCGCGTTGTTGTTCCCAAATTTCATGGGAGATTGAGGTTGGAATCCCATCGCGACGGTCGAACGTTGCACACTGTCGTAAAGAAATCCCTCAATTTCCCGCAGGGTGATTTCCCGGTTTTCATTCTCATCTGCGAAGCCATTCAGACCGGAGATAAGAAAATAGGAAAAGACACTGTGGCCACCGCCCCACACCTCGCTTTCCTGAGAAAGTTCTTCGGGTTGGCAGGACATGATTTTGACCACTTTGGGCATTTCGCCCGATAAAGCAATGGCGGTGAATTTTGCTCCGTTTATCTCGCTGCCAGCCAGATTGCCCGCGTGGCAGGCATCGGCAATCAAAACCACTTCCGTTTGTTTCTTCTCCGATAGTCTTTTAATAATGCTCTCCAGATAAAATATGGCAATGGTGCCACTGCCTCCATAAGTGGTCTTTTGTGCATCGTAGGCGAGCAGGTATCCAAGGTCGCTGATATCGGTCTCCACATCGCCGTGCCCGGAGAAGTAGATGATCGCCCGGTCGCCTTCCTTACTTTCTTTTACCAACCAATTGAATGCCAGGCCTATTTGCCCGGCGGTGGCCTTTTCGTTCGTCAGCAATTTTATTTGGTCCTCCGAAAGGCTGCCGCCAGCGGATGATCGGAGGTATTCAGCAAAAGCCTCTGCATCTCTGTGCGCAAAACGCAGCGGAGAAATATTGGCATAGGCGGAAATGCCGACGACCACAGCTCGTGTGGTGGAATTTGGCAACATCGGCTCTATTTGCGCGGATGCCTGGACATAAAAAAACAGGCAAAGGAGAAACGTAAGTTTGCCTGAAATCTTGGTTCCCCAAAATGAGCCTGAAGAAGTGTGCATGTGGGTCATCATTTTTGTGTTTCAAAAATTGAAACCGGGCGGCGGATAAATCTTAATACCGATGAAATAAAAATCTGCTGCGAAATTCGTTGCTTTGCCCAACATATTCTGTACTAAGTGCCAAATGCTGATCATTTAATTACAAATTCATGAAAAAACAATATCTACTGATGCTTGCCCTTATGGTTTGTTGTTTGAATGTTACAATCGGCCAAACCACCTTTCCGCTCATTCAAAATGAAAATGGGGGCCGCACCCAAAGCAGCGCGGCGGATAGAGCAAAGAAACTCGAAAAGGCACGTGAAATCTACGACCGCATGGTGGCCGCACGGGGTGATTCCCGTTATCCAAAACCCATCCTTACCCTTGAGCCAACGGAACAAAATGGCGCCATTATGTACTACAACGTACCCGAAATCATGCTCGAAGAAAAAGCATATGACATTTGCGCAAGTTTCGGGGCTGATACGGATGTTGCGCTCGCTGCGATGCTGGGGCACGAATTGACACACTATTACGAAAAACATGGATGGCGGCGCGGCTTTGTAGAAGATTATAAAGACCTGAAAATCAAGATGAAACTCGACAGCCTTCAGGAAAAAGTGGGCAACGAAACCCAAGCAGATTATATCGGTGGGTTTCTGGCCTACACAGCTGGGTATGGCATTTTTGACAAGGGTCCGGTCCTGATAGATGCTATTTATGACAACTATCATTTGAAAGATTCGCTCATGCCGAATTACCCCCGAAAGGAAGATCGGAAAGAACTGAGCCGACGTACCGCGAAAAGAATTAAAGCACTGATTGATGTGTTTGAAATGGCAAATATGCTGGCCATCGTAGGTCTTTACCCCGAAGCCAGGCAATACTACCATTACGTTCTGAAGGAATACCAAAGCCGGGAAATCTACAACAACATCGGTGTGCTTACCATCATGGAAGCGATGGGGTATTTTAAGGAAGGGGAGTTCATATACCAGTTGCCACTTGAACTTGATCTGGAATCCTCTGTTTCCGAACGTTTAGGCACCGCCGAGCTCGAACTTCGGAAAAAATTGCTGGAGGAAGCTCTCCGCAATTTCGATGCGGCCATCAGCCTTGATCCAGATTATGCTCCTGCCTACCTGAACAAGGCCTGTGCCTACGCGCTCTTGGGAGATGTGCCCCGTGCACAGTTTTATGCAGAAATAGAGGCGATCCAATGCGCCACTAAAAATAATCGCCCCGAGACGGCCAGCGATGCAAAGGTGCTGCTTGGAATCCTTGCTGCTATCAAGGGGGACAAAGGGGGCGCACAAAAAATACTCGAAGCTGAAGCCGCCAATAAAAATCCCTTGGCTGAAACGAACCTGAAAATATTGCTTGGGACGACTATCACCACCGATCCTAAGCCTGAGAAGGATGAGACCATTGATGGAATAGATCTGGACAATTATAAAGACGAACCAAGTTTCGCCTCTGAGATCAAAATCGCTCCGGGCTTAACCTTTTTTCAGGATTTGCCCCCAGGCACCGCTTCAGAAATATTTATGACCAGTCGGGAGGGGAGTCGCCCTTCCATTTTCTTTCATATCACGGAACCAAATTATACAGGGAAAAGTGGCCGGAAAATCTCCAGAGGCGACGATCGGTCTAAACTTGAAACCGAATACGGGCGTCCGCAAAAAATTATCAAGACGCCCAGGGGAGCGATCCTCCGCTATGGGAAAGTAATCTTTATTATGGGCGCTGATGGAAAGGTGCAGCGCTGGGTGAACTACTTAAAGCCTTGAATTGGAGACTATTTTTCAAGATCAAACTTGTATTCCACCGATTCTATGCGTGGATTTCCGGCAGCATCGGTTTCCCGAAAAACAATGGTGATGCCGATGGTTTCGGAAGCGTCTTTTTCGGTGCTGTCAAAAACCACATCAAAATGCCCTTTCCCTCCGGGCGCGATGGGTCCTCTGGGGAAATCCACTTTAGTACATTCGCAGGCATCCACGATTTCAATTTGAATCTCCTGTCCGCTGGTATTGGTGAGTTCAAAAAAGAGCGTGCGTTTTTCGCCTTTTTTAACCTTGCCGAGGTCAACCATCTTTTTGTCCCAGGTGACAAAGGCCGGGATGGGTTGGCGACCCTCCTTCGCTCCTGCCCGCCAAGGCTCGGCAGGCGGGAAAGCTTCGGCGGGTAAATTGGTGATTGGTGGATTGGTAGGCGCTGTTTGTGCTTTTTGCACGGTGTTGCAAGCCAGAAACACCGCCATCGTAAGGAATGAAAAAAGAAATCGAATTTTCATGTTATTTGTTTGATAGCCAATGTTTTGGTTATTTGGTTATTTGTGGATTTGGTGATTCGAGTTACCAAGCTTGGGTGCTCGAATCACCAAATCCACAAATAACCATAACCCAATTTATTTCCCCTGCAATTTCTTGCCAGCATCCAACGCAGCCCGGAGGTCGGCGCGGTTTTTCTCCATGAGCGCCTTTTGCTCCTGAATATATTTCAGCGCTTCGGCTGAGGGCATTTCGTCGGGCGATTTGTAATTTTTCATCCAATCCATCATGTCGTTTTCGGCCTTGCCCATGGCAGTGAGCGCCTCGGCGTAAGCGGCAGATTGTTCTGGATTCATCATGGCGGCCATCATGGTTTGTTTGAGTTCGCGCGCCACGCGGTTCATATCGGCCATGTCTTTCATGGCTTCGTCGTGGATGGTTTCGGTTTCTTTGGTGAGTGCTTCGATTTGCTTTTTGTCGTTGTCGCAGGCGACGAAAAAGAGCATGGATAGGAATAGAATCGCTGTTTTTTTCATGTCAGAAATCTTCGTGTTAAAAAAGAGTGTGCAAAGGTAGCCTTGCGCTGCTTTTGATGACAGGAAAAGGCGAATTTTGCCGCGCAAACGATTTCCTAACTCGCTTACACCCCGGCAGCGTCCATACTTTGGTAGCTGACAATGACTCTTGCCCGCCTTCGCTAAGGCTACGGCGGGTAAAGCGGGTAAAACGAGTAAAACAGCAACATATGTCCTTACTTGCCATCTCACCCATTGACGGTCGCTATGCCGACAAAACCCGCGAACTCGCCGACTTCTTCAGCGAATACGCACTCATCCGCTACCGCGTATTTGTTGAAATTCAATACTTTATCGCCCTTTGTCAATACGGGCTGCCACAACTTTCTACTTTTGAAGAGGACAAAATTGACGAGCTAAACGCCATTTTTGAACATTTTAATATATCCGATGCGGAGCAGATCAAACAGATTGAACGCACGACCAACCACGACGTAAAGGCCGTCGAATATTTCCTAAAAGAGCGCTTCGACAGTCACGATCTCAACGATCTTCGGGAGTTTGTGCATTTCGGCCTCACTTCGCAGGACATAAACAACACCGCCACACCACTGCTGTTTAAAACAGCGTTGGAACAAGTTTATTACCCGCTCTTGAAGCAGTTGCGCGATATGCTGGAACAGGTGGCCCAAGATTGGGCGCGGGTGCCTATGCTGGCACGCACCCACGGGCAACCGGCCTCGCCCACACTTTTGGGCAAAGAATTTCAGGTGTTCGTAGAGCGACTCGATGTTCAAGTCGCTCAATTGCGCAGTATTCCACATCGTGCCAAATTCGGCGGCGCCACAGGTAACTTCAACGCCCACTACGCAGCTTATCCAGACTATGATTGGCAGCGTTTTGGCGACGATTTTGTGCGGGAATTCCTGGGCCTGGAGCGCTCGCAACACACCACCCAAATTGAGCATTACGATTGCTTCGCTGCTCAATGTCAGGCCATTGGGCGCATCAATACCATACTCATTGGCTTTTGCCGCGACGTGTGGACCTACGTTTCAATGGAGTATTTCCGGCAAAGGACAGTGGAAGGTGAAGTGGGGTCTTCGGCTATGCCGCACAAAGTGAACCCGATTGATTTTGAAAACGCCGAAGGGAATTTGGGTCTGGCAAACGCACTTTGGCAACACCTCGCCGAAAAACTTCCGATTAGCCGGCTTCAGCGGGATTTAACCGATTCAACGGTGCTGCGCAATATTGGCGTCCCGATGGGGCACACCATCATCGCTTTTAAATCCATCCAAAAAGGTTTGGGCAAACTGATGCTCAACGAGGGTCAACTTTATGACGACCTTGAAGACAACTGGATGGTGATCGCCGAAGGCATTCAGGTTATTTTGCGCCGGGAGGGATACCCGCAGCCTTATGAAGCCCTCAAAGCCCTTACCCGTGGTCGGCACCTTATTACCAGGGAGCATTTGCACGAGTTTGTGGACACACTCGAAATTTCCGAGGAGGTCAAGGAGGAGTTGAAGCGTCTAACACCGCACAATTATGTGGGAGGGTGATAAATGTCCAATGTCCAACAAGGAATGTCCAATTTCCAAATAAGCGCTGAATTCAACGATCATTTGGAAATTGGACATTCCTTGTTGGACATTGGATATTTATTAATGCGTTACCGCTAATCTTTTAAGGATAGTACCCTTTTCATTTTGAATGCTCAGGGTGTAAAGCCCTGCTTGAAGCCCATCGGTTGGTATTTCCAGGATGTTTTCTCCAAAGGAAAGATTCACCGTTTGGCGCTGGCATTGTCTGCCCGAAGCATCTGTAATGGTGAGGGAGGCCTCCATGTTTTCATCAGAGGTCAGGAGCAGCTTCGCTGGAAAGCCTGGAGCGACTGGATTGGGAGAAAGTTCTGCCAACACCACTGATTCCAAGTCATTGGTTGCTGAGAAGTTCTTGGTTTTAAAAACACCTAGTTCCTGAATGCCAGTAGGTCGGCACAAGTCCCATTCGTTGTATGGGCGCACACGCCAGTAGAGTGTACGGTTGTTCGGGATACCTTTTGTTACGGTTACCGAAGTGGTGTTGTACACTGTCTGATAAAAAAGGCGTGGAGCAAGGGTGCTGAATAAGAAGACTTCCACCGTATAAAAAGTGGCGTTCGGCACTGGATTCCAGTGGAGCGTAATGTTGTCGAATTGCACCGACTGAGAGTCAATCGGCATGGCGAGTTGTACTGCGGCATTGTCATCTATTTCCTCTCCAGGTTCTGTGACCTGAAGGTATTCCGCGTGGCCTCCCTGGCTGGTGTTTTGGAGGTTGGTACGCATAGCAACTATTTGCTCCTCCGTAAAGATGGCGCCACATTCATCAGAAGAATAGCCCATAATCAGGGTAGCATCAGAACGGAAAGGCACACCGTTCGGGTCGTGTTGTACCGTAGTGCTCTCCGCATTTGCATTGCAAGGCCAGCGATAGTTCAAGTAGTCGGCACGGGTATCGCGAAAGTAGTCGCCTGAGACGTAGCTGTTGGAGGAGTCCGCTTTCTCCACCTCATGGTCATCCCAACCTGTATCAATGGTTGAAGGGGCCGGTTGGGTATAATCCCAGCTAAAACCTTCCCAGCCATAAAATGGGTGAGGCAAAGAAAGGTGATGCCCAGCTTCATGCGCCCAAGTCCTGTTGCCTGGGCCAGAGCAGCTCTTGGACATTACAACGGCGTCCATCCAGGAGTAGCCGCAGTTGCCAGCTGGATCAGCTACGATAAAGATATTGAAGCGATCAGCGATTCTGTTGTTATCAATCAGGTCGGCACCTCCGTCCCATTGATGGTCATGCCAATAAGTGTTGTTGAGGTATCTAACCGGATCGCCGGGCTGTAGATAATAGCGGATCCGGGTGGGTGCAAAATCTTCATTCATCTGGCAAACCGAAAGCAGGGCTTGTTCGAGTGGAATATAGCCACCTCCAGCATCGGTGCCGGTGATATGCATGGTGACGGGTACATAGAGCCAGGCAGTGTCGACACCATCGCGCTCTGCCGCGATGGCTTCGCGGTTCTGGCGGTAATAGTCGAACCAAGGGGTAATTCCTTTTGTGCCACACCATTCAGAATGGTTGGGATCTTGGCCAAAAACTGCCACAGCATTAAGCGAGAGCATGGCAAGCAGGGAGTAAAATTTCAATCTCATTGAAAAGGCAGATAGTTGATTTGTGATGCAAATGTCTGATTTCTTAACGTAGTTTCCCAAACTCTTTTGCAAACAGACAGTGGGCGACAGATTTTGGCCATTTTCGTCATTTTGGTCATTTTCGTCATTAAGGTCATTGGGTCATTTCGTCATTGGGGTCATTAAGGTCATTTCGTCATTGGGTCATTTCGTCATTGGGGCCATTGGTTATTAGAGTCGCCCAATGACCATAATGACCCCAATGACCATAATGACCATGATGACCCCAATGACCCCAATGACGAAAAATAACACACGGCGAAATCCAAATCTCTTCCCCGCTCGTAGATATTCCCAAATAAAAATTCAATAAAATGAAACCAGCTACTCGCCGTACACTTTATGCATTTCTGACCGTGTTCAGTCTCGTTTTTGCCGCCTTTATCTTCTTCAATGGCAAAAACAAATCAGCATTCCCAGAACTGAAAGATCGAATGGGTGTGCTTGCCCAGGATCCAGAATGGCCTACCGTGAAGGCCAATTATGAAAAACTTTGCCAAGAACTTGAGGCCAAACCCGAGGATAAAAAGGTTATGTTGCAACTGGCGAAAACCTTCATGCAAGAAGGTCGCGTAACAGGCAACTTCTCCTACTACAACAAGGCTGCGCTGGATATGGTTGATTTGGTTTTGAAAAAAGATCCCAGCCATTTGGAGGCTATTTGCCTCAAAGCAATGACTTTCCTCTCGCAACACCGTTTTGCCGAAGCTAAGGAGTTAGCAGAGAAAGCAAAACAGTTGAACCCGCACTATTCCTTCGTTTACGGCTTGCTTTGCGATGCCAATGTAGAACTCGGCAACTACACGGAGGCCGTGGCTTCTGCCGATAAAATGGTAACGACCCGGCCCGACATCCGGTCCTACTCCCGGGTGTCTTACCTCCGCGAAATTCACGGCGATGTGCCGGGCGCAATTGAAGCCATTCAATTGGCTGTGTCGGCAGGTTATCCCGGTGCGGAAGACAAAAGTTGGGCGCGTATGGTGCTGGCGCATCTTTACGAGGATTCCAATGCGCTGGACAAGGCAGAGGAGCAGTATCAGCTCGCACTTTCCGAGCGCTCGGAGTATCCTTTTGCACTGGCAGGATTGGGTAAGATCGCCCGTTTTAAAAAGGACTACCCTAAAGCCATTGAATATTTTGAAAAGGCTAAAACCGTGATGGCCGACGCCTCATTTTTTGAAGAACTGATTGACCTTTATCGCCTCAATGGCCAAAACGACCAGGCGGAAGAATGTGCTCGCATTACGATTAATGCGCTGTTGTCCGACAATATTTCGGCAGCAAAAGACAAAAGCCTTGGCCACTATTCCGATATGGAACTTGCTCAATTGTATCTGAAAACCAACCAGTTGGACAAAGCCCTCGAACACGCAAAATCCGAACAACAACGTCGCCCCGAAAATATTGACGCCTGCGAAACACTCGCCAACGTGCTCTTCAAGATGGGCAAAGCTTCCGAAGCAGCGCCGCTGCTTGAAACTGCGCTGCGCACCAACTCGCAAAAACCGGAGCGTTTGGCTTTGGCTGGTCAAGTGAAAATCGCCAATGGCCAACAGGCCGAAGGAGCGGCGATGGTAGCCAAAGGCATGGCTTTGAAGCCTTATATGGAGCAATAATCAGACACAAATTGAAACAATCTTCTTTAAGATGAAAAAGATCATTTTTCTGCCCCTGTTCCTTACCCTTGCATTTGGAAGCCAGGCGCATACCATCAACTACGAACTCGCCCAGCTATCTCAAACGGACGTATCCTGGGTATATCTGAAACTTGGATTCGAGCACATCGTTCCGCTGGGAGTGGATCATATTTTGTTCGTACTGAGCATATTTTTCCTGAGCAATCGCCTGCGTACCATCATTTGGCAGGCTACGACGTTCACTTTGGCGCACTCCATTACCTTGGGTTTGGCGATGTACGGCTATATTGAGCCATTGCCTGCGGTGGTGGAGCCGATCATTGCACTTTCTATCTTTTTTGTAGCGGTTGAAAATATGTTGGTAGGCGAGTTGAAACCCAGTCGCCTGGGCATTGTATTTCTTTTTGGGCTCGTACACGGAATGGGGTTTGCAGGTGCCTTGTCTGATTTGGGATTGCCGCCTGTTTCTTATTTGTCCGCCTTGTTGAGTTTCAATGTAGGCGTGGAATTGGGCCAGTTGGCCGTGATTCTGGCGGCTTATTTTCTCGTTGGGCGGTGGTTTTCAAAAGAAACCTGGTATCGTGCCAGAGTGGTGATACCGGTCTCTTCCGCCATTGCTTTGATCGCACTGTATTGGACGGTTGAGCGGACTTTTGGGTAAATCCTGTATTTACTTTTAAAAATCTACCTACGTTTGCCCGCAGTTTTTACCAGATAGCAAAACATGGGCACACATAGCCACCACGGACACCACCCACTTAGCAAAGCAGGGCTTCTCATTACCCTTGGAATTATTTTTGGCGACATTGGCACTTCGCCCCTATATGTAATGAAGGCCATTGTGGGTGAAGGTCAAATTATAGACCGGCTCACCGTTTTAGGCGGGGTTTCGCTTGTTTTTTGGACGCTGACTTTGCAGACCACCATCAAATATGTGCTGCTCACGCTGCGTGCCGACAACAAGGGAGAGGGCGGAATTTTTTCCCTTTACACACTGGTTCGCCGCCGTCAACGCTGGCTGATGATACCCGCCTTAGTGGGTGGCGCGGCCATGCTTTCCGATGGCATGATTACGCCTCCTATCTCGGTCTGCTCGGCTATTGAGGGCCTTGAATCAAAGTACCCTCATATCCCCACCATTGGTATCGCCATCGCCATTATCTCCTTACTTTTCTTTGCACAACGTTTTGGCACGGCGGCGATGGGTAAGAGTTTTGGCCCAATTATGTTCATGTGGTTTACAGTTTTGGCTATTTTGGGGATTGTAAACATCGGCCAAGATTTGGAGGTGCTTTATGCGCTTAGCCCACATTATGGAATCCAACTTTTGATTGAACACCCTAAGGGGGTCTTTATTTTAGGCGCGGTTTTTCTCTGTACCACGGGGGCAGAAGCGCTCTACGCCGATCTTGGACACTGCGGACGGCAAAACATACAGGTCAGTTGGATTTTTGTCAAAACTTGTCTGGTTATTACTTACCTCGGACAGGCTGCATGGCTGTTACACCATGAAGGGATGCCTTTGGAGGTAAATCCATTTTATGGTATGATGCCGGATTGGTTTTTGTGGCCAGGCATCATCATCGCTACGCTGGCAGCCATCATTGCAAGCCAGGCTTTGATATCGGGCTCGTTCACGCTCGCATCAGAGGCCATCCGGCTTGGCTTTTTGCCAAAAATGACGGTGAAGTTCCCTACGAATATGAAAGGGCAGATTTACATCCCGGCGGTCAATGGTTTTTTATGGCTGGGTTGTATTGCGGTTGTTTTGTACTTCGAGCGGAGTTCGAACATGGAACACGCCTACGGGCTGGCAATTGTATTAGCCATGCTTTGCACCACTATCTTACTTTCTAATTGGCTGGTCATCAAGCGTGTCCATTCGGTTTGGATTTGGGCGATGCTCCTATTTTACCTTGTGTTGGAGGGGCTGTTTTTGGTGGCCAACGCTTCTAAATTTAAGGATGGTGGTTATGTCACAGTTTTGATGGCATCCTTGCTTTTTGGAACCATGTACCTATGGGTCAGGGCCAGGCGTATCCGCCAGGGTTATTCAGACGAGATGAAAATCAAGGATTATCTGGATCAACTCATCACCCTGAGCAATGACGAGGACGTGCCAAAGTATGCCACGAATCTGGTGTTTCTTACTACAGCCAAACACCCTCAAAGGGTGGAGGAAAAAGTGCTGTATTCAATACTCCAGACCCAGCCCAAACGTGCCGATGTGTATTGGTTTGTCAACATTGCTACTACCGATGAGCCATATACCATGGAGTACGAAGTCAATGCGATAGCTTCTGACGATGTTTATAAAGTCAACTTCCGTCTAGGCTTCCGGGTGCAGCAGCGCATGAATGTGTTTATGCACAAAGTGGTGCAGGAACTCGTTGAAAACGAAGAACTTACTGTCCACTCACGCTACCATTCTATGGACAGTAAATATCCCACAGGTGATTTTCGCTTTGTCATTATTCAGGAATTTTTGTCCAACGAAAATGAGCTTCCCTGGGCGGAACAACTTATACTTTCCACTTACCTGACGGTAAAAGGCTGGGTATCGTCGCCCAAAAACTGGTTTGGTCTCGACTCTGATTCGGTGGAGATTGAGGAGGCGCCGTTGATATTGCAACCAGTCAAGGAGGTTGCGCTAAAAAGGATGCATGGAAGATCAAATTAACTGAATGCAGCATGGATACCGCAAATTTGTACAGTATCGCCAAAGCCCTTCACCTTATCGGCATGGCATCCTGGATGGCCGGGATGTTTTATCTCGTGCGCATCATGGTCTACCATGCTATGGCGGCTGAAAAGGAATCCCCTGAGCGGGAAATTTTGGCGCGACAGTTTGTGACCATGGAGTGGAAAGCCTACAAAATCATCCTGCGCCCGGCGGTGATCATCACCTGGTCCTTTGGGGTGATGATGCTTTTTATTCAACCTGTATGGCTTCAGCAGCCCTGGATGCACGCCAAACTTGCTTTTCTCTTGCTTCTAACGGGATACACGCACTGGCTTCAAAGCCATATCCGCCGCTTGGAGGCAGGCACTTCTACGCACTCGCATTTGTATTTCCGTGCGCTTAATGAAGTGCCTACCATTGCACTCGTCGGCATCGTATTTCTGGCAGTTTTTAGAGACCGCACCAGTTTTTTCGCCTTGTTCCTTGGGTTGGTGCTTTTTGTTGGACTGATTGCCTGGGGGATTTGGAAGGCGAATCGGCGTTGAGTTAAGCGTTTAGTAAAAAAGTGCGAAGTAGTTGATATCCAATCACTTCGCACTTTTTTATGCAGGTAAATACGGCACCTTACTTCCCTAGCCGGAATGTTGCAGAGCCCAAGAGACCCCGTTCGCAATAGATGGCTATTACATAGTTTCCTGGCTTCAGTCGTTCATCGAACTTGTGCCCGAATGTGACCCGTTGTACGGAGGTCAGGTTAACGTCTTTCGTTTCCTGTGCCGTGATGTCCACAGATCCGCCGGGGGCATTGATGGTGGTTTTTACCGGATTCTTGCTGAGGATGGGAGTGCCGTTGCCGTCGGTCATTGCCATATAGAGTTTTTGCTCTCCCTGATAGGCTTGAGGCACCTCGGCGAGGTCGAAACTGACGAAAATTTCGCGGGCTTTTTTAGCACGGGTGGTGAGTTTGTCCCCCCGACGTTCGCACTGCACTGAAAAAGAAGTAGCCTTAAAGGTAGCCGACTGCGTCTTTTTTATTTGCGATTCCAATTGTTTAGCCAAGTCCTGTACCTGTCCGGTTAGGTCGGTGTTCGCCCCTTTAAGTTGTCCGTTTTCGGTGGTAAGTTGTGCGACTTGTTCCCGCAACTGTTCGTTTTCCAAACGCAAACCAGTAATAATGGTCTCCAGTTCGATTTTGGTTTTCCTCAACGCTTCCACTTGCGCACGCAGGCTTTGAATGTCCTTGACGGTGGATGCCTTTATCTCGCGGATAACTACTTCCTTTTCTTGAACTTGTTGGGCAGAACTGGCCACGCGGCCTTGCAGGCTTTCATTCTCCGTGCGCAATGCAGAGTAAGCGTTGGTCATACTATCGAGCGAGGTTGTAATTTGGGTCTTTTCGGCTTCTAATGACACGCGCTCTTTTTCCATTTTTTCGTTTTCGGCAAGGTAGTTTTTTGATTTTTGCCAAAAGAAAAACCCAAGTCCAGCTGCTAGCAGGAGCAGTACGGTGACCACAATGGCGTAGGTGCGGGAGTTCTGATTGTCACTCATAGTTAATAGTCTGTTTTAGTAGGTAGATGTTTGATTCAAGAATGAGCTCGTAAAAACTTTGGGCGAAAGTTAGATTGAACCATTGAGAAATTTTAATTTCTGAACATTAAGCCCTTTTTAGGTACTGTTTCTCCATCGCATTTGGGTCGGATTGTATGCGGAGCTTGATCCACGTCAGGCTGGAAAAGTAAAAGACGTTGACAAAGGTGATTACTCTATGCGAGAGTATTCTCAACTTTGCTCTGGAAATTTACAGTGCATCCTCCGCCTTCGATCCTATCTGCCAAATAAGGGGTGGAAAAGGCTTCGGCGGAACAATGGTTTAGAATGGCCACCGACGAACTCATCCTCCGCCTGCGGGAACAAGACCGCGCCGCTCAGAAATGGCTGTATGAACGGTACTCACCGCTCATGTTCAGCGTATGCAAGCGGTATTTGCGCTCGCGCGAAGACGCAGAGGAAGCGTTGGTAGGCGGTTTTTTCAGAGTGTTTTCGCAAATTGACACTTATTCAGGCGCAGGTAGTTTTGAGGGTTGGGTTCGGCGCATCATGGTGAACGAATGCCTCATGGCGCTGCGCAAAAACCAGCCCCTGATTTTCCCGGGGGATGAAGCTGAGGTGCCGGATCACCCAGACAGTTTCAACATTGAAGCGGATATTTCTGCCCGTGAAATCCTGGAACTTTTGGATCACTTGCCTCCGGGATACCGCACCGTTTTTAATCTTTATGTGCTGGAGGGCTTTAAACACATTGAAATTGCCGAAACACTCGGCATCAGCATAAACACCAGCAAAAGTCAACTTATCCTAGCCAAAGAAAAACTCCGTAATTTGATGAGATTAAAAGGGTATTGAGCCATGCCAGACTTATTTGACTTCTTTAAAGAAAACGAGGATAAACTTCACGAGCGGCCATCCGAAAAGGTTTGGCAAAAATTGGAGCAAAAACTCGAACGTACCCGTCGCCCTAAGCGGCGTGGCATTCAGTTTTTGCAGCATTGGGTGGTGGCACTTCTGCTCCTTATTTTAATCATAGCGGCCGTGCTGGTTTGGCATTTTTCACGGCAGTAATGCAACGCAAAATGCTTCCCAGCCGCCAGATATTGCAGCCAAAGGGCACCGCTGCAAATTGCAGCCTTCGCCGTTTTGTATAGCAGTTTAAACACCTTCCAAAACAAATTTCTATGAAAGTTTTCCTCCATCTAACGATCCTATTGCTCTGCCCACCCGTATTTGCTCAAGATATCAAAGACCCGCTTGATATGCCACCACCACGGGTCATAGTTCAAACTGGTATCGGGATGCAATGGTTTGGAGAAACGTACAAACTTTTCACTCTGACTGCTGAACGACCTTTGGGCCATTATTGGCATTTGGGCGTACAGGGAACGTTTTACTTATCCAACGACCAGAACTTCTATTACTATTCCAGTGAGTTTTTGAATGGTTATGAAATGGGTGGTTTTGCCAAATATTTCCTGCACGGGCGGTTTTCTGGACGAAAGAGTGGGCTTTATCTAGGACCTGAGATTCGTTTTGGAGAAAGGCGATTTCAGGTTTCGTTGGACAATTTTTTTCCACCGCCCCCCAAGCCCAATTACCAATCCTATACGGAACGGACCACCAAGATTTTATTGCGCTGGGGAATGCAATGGCAATTTGGCCATGCGACCCTTGAACTTGCGGTCCCATTTGGAGCAGAGATATACAGTCCAACAGAATTGACAGGACTTGGTTATAGTACTGATAAGCAGTTTGTTATGTTGCCAACACTTCAGTTTGGGGTGGCGTTTTGAGATTTCACCGGGTGTTCGCAGAAGAATCTGTACCCGTGTTTATCGAGCGGAACGAGTACTTCAAACTGCCCGACGATGCGTCGACATTCTAATAGTAGGGCCCGGAACTGGGGTCACGCCATTCCGCGCCTTTGTGGAGGAACGAACGGAGCGCAATGCTTCTGGCAAAAACTGGCTGTTTTTTGGCAATCCACACTTTGAAACCGACTTTTTGTACCAAACCGAATGGCTGAACCATCTCAAACGTGGCACCCTCGATTGCCTCGATGTGGCCTTTAGTCGCGACCAGTCAGACAAAATATATGTGCAACATCGCCTTGCTGACGACGCGGGTCGGTTCAATGTTGAACTTGGCTATTCTGAAAATTTGAGATTTTGATTTTTACCAAAATTATTGAACGTCATTTTTTATGTCAAAGAAATATCTTCTCGCGGCTTTTATATTCATAGTAGCCATAGCCGAAACAATGGCTCAAAAAACCGTTACCACGGATGAACAAGCTTGGTTTGGCATTATGAATCAAACAAGGCTCAGTAGCAAATGGGGCATCTGGTTCGACGCACACCTGCGGCTTAAACAGGACTATGTGGGCGAACTCTCTCAGAGTATTGTGCGAATAGGTCCGATGTATTACCTGAGCGATGATGTACGCCTGACTGCGGCTTACGCTTATGTACATAATTTCCCTGGGCCGGGTCATGCAAATATCGGATTGCCAGAACACCGCCCCTGGCAACAAGTGCAATGGTTTACACGCGGCTCGAAAGCCCGCCTCATGCAGTGGGTACGGCTAGAAGAAAGATTCAGACGGAAAACGTTTAGCAACGACGTTTTGGGTGAAGGATACAATTTCAGTTGGCGCATTCGGTACAATTTTGCCCTATTCCTACCTATCACGAAAAAACGCTTTGAGCCGGGCGGGCTTCAATTTTTAGCAAACAATGAACTATTCGTCAATTTTGGCAAGAACATCGTGTTCAACCACTTCGACCAGAACCGATTTTTTGTCGGGCTGGTGTATCAGGTGAACAAACAGGCCCAACTTCACGGCGGCTACATGAACCTCTACCAGCAACTGGCTACGGGCAATCAGTTCCGCAATCAGCACACCGTCAGGGTGTTTTATTTTCACAATTTTGACCTGCGCAAGTAAGCTGGAACGCTGTTCCGGCATGCTTCGGAACAGATGTTTATATAAACCACGGAACAGCGTTCCGTGATACAAGCCACGGAACAGCGTTCCGTGATACGAGCCATGCAACACATCCCTCCACCACCCACCCCAACCTTCCGCGAGGCCCTCAACTTCTGGCTCCGGCTGGGGTTTATCGGTTTTGGCGGACCTGCTGGGCAAATTGCCATTTTGCATGATTTTTTGGTGGACAAAAAGCGCTGGATCAGCAATTCGAAGTTCCTTCACGCGCTGAACTACTGCATGTTGCTGCCTGGTCCGGAAGCCCAGCAACTGGCCACTTATACAGGCTGGATGCTGCATGGTGTACGCGGCGGATTGGCGGCAGGTATCTTGTTTGTGTTGCCTTCGGCATTCCTTTTATGGGGCTTGAGTGTGTTGTATGTTACCTATGGACACATCCCTGCGGTGCAAGCGGCATTCGCTTTTTTGAAGCCGGCGGTGGTGGCCATTGTAGTCGGAGCAATTATAAAGATTGGGAAGAAATCCTTGCAATCATCACTGCACTATGTGGTGGCGTTGGCGGCTTTTTGGGCGATTTACTTTTTGAATGTGTCGTTTCCGGTAATAATCATTGGAGCGATTTTATTTGGTGTGCTGGTCTCGTTTAAACCTTCCAAGTCTCCAAGACTTGGAAGGTTTAGCACTGCATCCGAAGCCGCCGAAATGGAATCTGCTTATCTCATCAATCAAAACACCGTTGTTTCAGGCAGTATCTGGTCTTCGCGTCGTTTTGTCCGACAAATCAGCGTAACAGCACTGCTTTGGGTTTTGCCGCTTGTGTTTTTTGCCGCTTTCGCGCCGAATTTCGACTTTTGGAAAAAACTATCCCTTTTCTTTACACAGGCTGCATTTGTGACTTTTGGAGGTGCGTACGCAGTGTTGCCCTATGTAGCTCAGGTGAGTGTTGAACAATTCGCCTGGCTTACCCGCCCTGAAATGCTCGACGGCCTCGCGCTGGGCGAAACCACCCCCGGGCCGCTTATCATCGTGCTGGCTTTTGTAGGGTTTATGGCTGCTCATAACGCCTTTGGTGGATCGCTCGCTGCGGCGACTTTGGGGCTGGCGGTGACCGTTTGGTACACGTTTTTGCCTTCCTTCTTATTTGTTTTTGCAGGAGCTCCGCTCATCGAACGTACACATGCCAACCCGGCAGTGAAATCCATTTTACGGTACGCAACAGCAGCCGTTGCCGGTGTAATGCTGAACTTGTGCCTGTATCTCGGTCAGGCGGTAATTGCGCCAAATCCACCTGATGTTCAGTGGGTTACATTGGCCTGGGTGATAATTTCCCTGGCGGCATTACAGGTTTTCAAAGTCAATATGATGGCTTGGATTGGCGTGAGTGTATTGGTGGGGCTGGGCAGGCTATTCTTGTTTTCTATTTTCTAGGCTCGGCGGAGCACACAATGGCGAATGATTGAACAAACTTCATTATAATTCCCATCAACGACACACCATGAGCGAAACACATACAAACGGAAACAATCTATTTCCCATTTTCCTAAAACTTGAGCACCTGAACACGCTCGTGGTGGGCGGCGGCAATGTCGGCCTGGAAAAAATATCAGCCCTGCTGCGCAACAGTCCGGAGGCCAGGGTGATGCTCGTGGGGCGGGAGATTCGCGAGGAATTACGCGAATTTGTGGCAGATTACCCAAAGGTGCTCTTACTCGAGCGAGCCTTTGAGCCCGCTGATTTAGATGGCAAACAACTCGTCGTCTGCGCAACCGACGACCCTGTGCTGCACCATGAAATACGCCGACAAGCACACGAACGCGGTATCCTCGTTAATGTAGCCGACACCCCTGCGGAATGCGATTTTTACCTGGGCTCAATTGTCCAAAAAGGCGACCTGAAAATCGCCATCTCGACCAATGGCAAATCGCCCACCATTGCGAAAAGATTAAAGGAAACCCTCAATGAAGCCATCCCCGATGAACTGGATGATCTGCTGCAAAACATGCCCGCCATCCGGGAAAAACTCGACGGCGACTTCTCTGAAAAAGTACATACGCTCAATGCACTCACCGCCTCTTTGGCTGCGGGGGAGGAGGTGTTGGCCACGGTAATGCCCCACCAAAACCTCGACCATATCCGCGACCGAAAATGGCGCAGAATAGCAACCGCAGCATTGGCGGCCTTTGGTTTGTCGCTGATTTTCAATGTAGTATCGTTCTATGTCCCCACCCATACCTGGCCAGAAATCGTTGCCAGCATTGACAATCAGTTCTGGGTATTTCTCGCGGTGGGCTTCATGGCACAATTGGCAGACGGATTGTTGGGCATGGGCTATGGAGTCGTAACCCAGATATTTCTAATGGGCGCTGGCGTGCCATTGGCGGCAGTGAGTTCGAGTATCCACACCGCAGAAGTATTTACCGCAGGAGCATCTGGTTACTCACACTATCGTTTTGGGAATGTGAACCGGCGCTTGTTCCGAGTCTTGCTGGTACCCGGCATTGTGGGGGCGATTGTCGGCGCGGTATTGCTTTCTCAATTGGGTGAGCGGTACGCGAATTATATAAAGCCGATTATCGCCGTCTATATTTTGCTATTGGGTATTCGGATTCTGAGCCGGGCGTTTGTCAAGGCCAAAAAACGCCGTGCCAGGCGACTGGGTTGGCTGGCGGCAGGAGGCGGATTTCTCGACTCCTTCGGTGGCGGCGGATGGGGGCCGCTGGTGACGAGTACCTTGATTGCCAAGGGGAAAACGCCGCAATACGTCATCGGCACGGTGAGCCTGACCGAGTTTTTTGTGACGTTTGCCAGTGCGGTGACTTTCTTTTCATTGATTGGATTGTCGCACTGGGTGGTTATTGCTGGGCTGATTATTGGCGGTGTGGCGGCGGCGCCATTCAGTGCGCGTTTGGCGGGGAAATTGCCTGTGCGGCTGATGTTTGTATTGGTGGGGGTGACGGTTATTTTTTGGAGTGCGCGGGTGTTGTGGAAGGTGTGGGTTGGGTAGATAAACAGCTATGAGGCTCTTCGACAAGGATTTGTCACCTTATTTAAGCCACCGACGCACTACCTCCATTTTAGACTGCTCATCAAAAATGGCGGCTACCGGGATTTTCATCCCTCCTACAACTTGGCTCTCTATTTCATCCTGGGCCGTCTTTTTGGAATACAACCAGAACCCACTGGTTTTTTCATCCAAAAGATATTGCTCCACCGCTTGTTTGTCCGGGTCTATAAGCCAATATTCTTGCGTGCCATTAGCAGCATAATCTTCCATTTTGATGCCTCTATCGGTGCTTGCAGTGCTGTCACTCAAAACCTCTACGACAAAATCGGGCGCGGGATACTTCCAGGTATCCGGCTCAAACAAGCGGGATTTTTCGCTTGAAAAATAAACAATGTCCGGTAAGTAATCATTACGCTGGAGTGCTACCAGTGTGGTTTCGTCCCGCACCACTCCGATTGGGTGAAGCGAAACATAGGTTTGAAGCAGATAACTCAGGCGTTGGCGAGCTTCGGTGTGTTTTTCTTTGGCTGGAGAGTGCATGATTATTTTCCCGTTGATGAATTCCCACTTATCGCCGGGCTGTATTTTTTCATAAAAGGCGGCTCGGTGCAGTTGCTCGTTTTTCCAACAGGTTTGCAGTTCTTGAAGCAACTCCGGCATGCGCGGATTGTCAAGAATGGGTTCGAGTACTGCGGAATCTAAGTACATGGATGAAATTTTTTACAAAAATAGGGATAAATGATGGGCTCTAGGTTCAAAACTATGAGGAATTTTAGAAGGTTTGGTGGTGAGGGAGTGTGTGCGATTGTCTTCCCCAAAACACTTTCCTTTAATTGTAGGACAAATCCTCTGACTGGTCTCCTTGCTTACGGTATTTTTAACCCTCGTTTTTCAAAATATTTAAATCATTTTATGCCAATAACTAACTTTCTGTTGGCCGTATTAGCTGGTGCGATTACTTATTTCCTGGCTGGCTGGCTAGTTTTTGAAGGACTCCTGGGGGATTATATGCAGGCCAATACCACTCAGATCGAGGGGTTCAAGAAGAACGAAGCCGAGTCAAGCATGGTTCTGATTTTTGTCTCTTGTGCGGCGTATGCGATGCTTATGACGCTTGTTTTTCAATATGCGCCGAGTATGCGAACATTCAAGGCGGGATTTGTCATGGGGGCGATGATTGGAGTATTGATTGCCATCATGACCAACACATACTGGTACGCAACCTCCCATTTTTTCAATGATTTCAGGCCGATTTTGGCGGATGTGGTCGCTGCAAGCTTTACGGTAGGGATAATGGGTGGAGTGGTCGCTTGGGTATTAGGCCGGTGTTGATCACACTTTCCTTCAAAAATCACGCCGCCACAACTAACCGCTCCACCTCCAACAAACTAGCCTTGACCACCGGTGAAATAGGCTCTCCTTTGGTATCATGGTCAGATAGGTAGGCCGTGAGTTTGGCAAGGAAGCCTTCGATTTCTCGGAAACCAATCCCAGAAAGCACGAGTTCGGCCATTAATTCCTTAAAAAGTTGCTCCTTGGAATGCTGGAATTGAAACCGCATGATTTCGCTCATCGGATCCGTGGCAGTCCTGATTTTCAGCAACGCGTCGTCAAAATGTTTGATGTCATGCGAGATGCCGACAATTTTTGAAATCCTAGATTCTTTCATAGCTCGTGCAAAGTGTATTCTACAATGGAGTAGGGCATCAAGTGGCCGTGTTCGTCGAAGCGTTGCATGTTGGTCAATTGTTCAGGACGAAGGTACAAAAAACGGCAACACAAATATCCCAACTAGCAACCTTAGAGTATCATTTCCTTTCCTACATTTGCCCATCCACACCCTCTAACCCGCATTGCTCACTGCAAAATATCTCACCGTGACAAAATCTCCCTCCCTCCTCTTTATCCTCTGCTTTTTCTTTTTCCAAGCACGCGCACAAAACCCTGCTATTCAACGCATTGACCCGTCCAACTGGTGGGTGGGCATGAAAAACCCGGAACTGCAATTGCTGGTTTACGGCAAAAACCTCAAAGGTTCGGACCTTAAAATCAACTACCCTGGCGTGAGCGTCCGGCAGGTGTATGAGGTGGAGAATGCCAATTATATGTTCATGGATCTGTACATCGCGCCGGAAACAAAGGCGGGTAAATTCGACATCGAATTGAGCAAAATAATGCCCGTACAACGGGGTAAAAAAACGGTCAACGAAATCGTCAAAACCATCCATTCCTACGAACTTCGGCTGCGCGACAAAAAGCCGCAAGAAATCAATTCCAAGGATTTTGTCTACCTACTGTTGCCCGACCGCTTCTCCAACGGCGACCCTTCCAACGACAAATTTGCCGACATGGCGGACCCGGAATCCGACCGCGCCAACCCGTATTTGCGGCACGGCGGCGATTTAAAGGGCATTCAAAACCACCTCGATTATTTCACGGAATTGGGCGTGACCACGCTCTGGCTCAACCCGGTCATTGAAAACAACCAGCCTCAAACCAACGAGGGTGGCGCCATGCGCTCGGCATACCACGGTTATGGTTTTACCGATCATTACGCCGTTGACCGACGATTGGGTGGCAATGCAGCTTACAAAAACCTGATTGACGCTGCCCATGCCAAAGGTTTGAAAATCATGCAGGATGCCGTGTATAACCACGTGGGTATCAACCACTGGATCCTGCGCGACTTACCCATGAAAAACTGGCTCAACCAGTGGGATTCCTATACCAATACCTCCTACCGGGATGAAGCAGTCATGGATTTGGCGCACGGCAGCCAAAGCGATTTTAAGGTGCATCAAAACGGCTGGTTTGTACCGTTTTTGCCCGATTTGAATCAACACAATCCTTTCGTAGCCAACTATTTAATCCAGCATGCGCTCTGGACGGTGGAATATTTTGGCATTGATGGCTGGCGCGTGGATACCTATCAGTACAATGATCTGGAGTTTATGAACCGCTGCAACAATGCCCTGTATGCCGAGTATCCAAATATGTTCATTACGGCAGAAAATGCAGTGAACACCCCAGTGAGCCAGGCGTTTTTTGTGCGAAACAACCTGTACCTGCCCTTCAAAAGCAGCTGCAATTCGCCGAACGATTTTGTGTTTTACAATGCCATCAATGCGGCCTTGAACGAGAAATTTGACTGGGGACGCGGGTTCAACCAACTCTGCACCATGCTGGCCCAGGACATCGTGTATGAAGATCCGAACATGAACCTGACCTTTTTGGACAACCACGACCAAAACCGGTTTTTCTCCGTGATCGGCGAGGACATGCAGAAATACAAACAAGGCGTGACGTTCCTCTTGACTGCGCGGGGGGTGCCGCAATGGTACTACGGCACAGAAGTGTTGATGAAAAACTTCAAAAATCCTTCGGATGCCGAAGTTCGCCGCGACTTTCCGGGCGGTTGGGCGGGGGATAAAGAGAACAAATTCCTGGCTTCCGCCAGAACAGCTCAAGAAAACGAGGCATTCAATTTCACCAAAAAACTGGCACAATACCGCAAGTCCAGCTCAGCCCTGCAAACCGGAAAACTCACGCAATACATCCCAAAAGATGGAATTTATGTGTATTTTAGGCACGACGAAGCAAAAAACGTCATGGTGGTTATGAGTCAGAGTGACAAAGCACAAACATTGCCCACCCAGCGTTTTGTGGAAAACATGAGGGGATTCAAACAAGGGAAAAACATTTTGGACGACAGTAAAGTGACTGATCTTAGCCAAATAGCAGTGCCCGCCATGTCGGTGCAGGTAATTGAACTGATGAAATAATACCAAACCACAAAAATGCTCCGACGCAATTTCTTCAAAAACACTGGTTTAACCACACTGGCTGCGGGGCTGCCCAGATTTTACATCATGGCCGAAACTTCCGAACTCTCTAAACCGCGATTAATTAAACCTCATCGCTTGCGCGAAGGTGCGACGGTGGCGCTCATTGCACCCAGTAGTCCGCCCGCTGCAGAAAAACTGGTAAAAGGCATCGCCAACCTGACTCAGTTCGGGTTCAAAATTTTGGAAGGTAAAAGTCTGCGCGCCCAAAACGGCTACCTGGCAGGCACGGATGCCGAACGTCTGGCCGATCTGCACTGGGCCTTCCAAAACCCTGAAATTGAGGCCGTGTGGTGCATTCGAGGCGGCTATGGGGCTGGGCGTTTGTTGCCGGATCTTGATTATGAGCTCATCCGCCGAAACCCAAAACCGCTCATCGGTTATAGCGACGTGACGGCTTTGCATATTGCTATTCATCAGCGCACGGGGCTCGTGACGTTTCATGGACCAGTGGCGGCTTCGGACTACCCGGAAGATACCTTGACCCATTTTCGCTCCATGCTGATGCAGGCGGTTGTTCCCCACGAAATCGCCGCTCCAACAGGGCATATTGCCTTTGAACCGCCTGAATATCATCCTTTTGTGATCACACCCGGTCAAGCCACGGGTGCACTGACGGGGGGCAATTTAGCCCTGCTGTCTTCTCTGGCAGGGACATCCTTTGCACCCATTTTCAAGAAAAAAATCGTGTTCATCGAAGATGTAGGCGAGCAACCTTACCGCCTGGATCGAATGTTGACGCAATTGCTACAGGCCACCGATTTAGCGCAGGCTGCCGGGATAGCGCTAGGGGTTTTTAATGAATGCCAGCCAAAGCCCGACAGTCCCTCGCTCTCGCTGTCGGATGCCTTGCGCGACCGATTAGGCGGGCTGGGCATTCCAGTGGTCTACGGCATCCCATTCGGGCATGTGACGCATCAGGCGACGATTCCGTATGGAGTTGCAGCGAAATTGGATGCGGATAAGATGAGTTTGACGATTTTGGAGGAGGCGGTGGTTTAGGTTTCGCGCAGATGTTACACAGATGTTTCACGCAGATGTTACGCAGAATCTCGGATGCCATCTGTGTAACATCTGCGCTAAACATCTGTGTAACATCTGCGTGAAACATCTGTGAAACATCTGCGTGAAACATCTGTGTAACATCTGCGTGAAACATCTGTGTAACATCTGCGCGAAACCCTTCTGCGTGAAACTTCTGCGAGAAATAAACACAGGCCTATTACCAAATCTGCCCCGGATAAGTCCGCTGAATATGCTGCATCTCGGCGAGCATAAAACCCAGGTGCTCCGAGTGTTTTCCTTGTTTCCCGCCACTTTGCATCCAGGTATTGGTCGGCAAAGTAAGGGTGGCTTCTTCAAGGATTTGTGCCACTTTTTTATCCCACAATACTTTGATTTTCAGCAAATCAGGTGCGATACCTTGTTCTGCCATTTCGATATCAAGTACATCGGGCGTGGTCAATTCTCCCGTGAAAGGCCAAAGCGTGTCCACAGCTACCTGCATTTTTTCTTTGCTCAATTCTGTGCCATCGCCGAGGCGAACCACCCACTCTGAAGAAAACCGCAGGTGATAGGTAGCCTCTTTCAGGGCTTTTTCGGCGATATCGGCCAAGCGCTGATCCGAGCTGTGGCGCAGGGCCTGGAGTTGATAATAATTGAACACATCGAAGAAAAACTGCCGGACGATGGTGTGGGCGAAATCGCCATTGGGGCGTTCGACTAAAAGGCAGTTTTGAAATTGAGGCGCATCCCGGAAATAGGCAAGATCGTCCTCAGAACGTCCTTTGCCCTCGATTTCACCTGCGTAAGTCAGGTACATCCGGGTTTGCCCCAACAAGTCGAGGGCGATATTGGTCAGCGCGATGTCTTGTTCCAGCACAGGGCCGTGTCCGCACCATTCGCTGATGCGTTGTGAAAGGACGAGCGTGTTGTCGCCCAGACGGAGTAGGTATTCTAGCATGAAACTAAGATATTGCCTGCCTATCGGTAGACAGGGGATATTTAGATATTTGAGCGGTAAAAGTACGGCCTCTAGTCCCATTGTTGCCGCAAGCAGCACTAGCAAGTTTTATCTTTGCCTTTGAAAAGTTTTCAACAAAATGAAAATCAAGGAAAAAGAACCCGTTGGGCACCTGAAATACGAGCTCAAATCATTCGAAAAACTCCCGGTAAAGATCTGGAACGAACCGCTGGAAGCCTCGCGCCATGTAGCCCGGAGCATCGCGCTCGCCATCCACCAAAAACAACAGGACGGCGAACAGATCGTGCTGGGTCTTGCCACTGGGAGCACTCCCATTAAGGTGTATGAAGAACTCGTGTGGCTCCACAAGGAAGAAGGCTTGAGTTTTCAAAACGTCGTCACTTTCAATCTCGATGAGTATTACCCCATGCCCAAAGAGGCGCGGCAGAGTTACTGGCGGTTCATGCACGAATACTTTTTCGACCACATTGACATCCTTCCCGAAAACATCCATATTCCCGATGGAACCATACCGATGGAGGGTGTGGCGGCTTATTGTGAGGGTTACGAAAAACTAATTGATCTCGCTGGAGGGATTGACATTCAAATACTTGGGATCGGGCGCACAGGACACATTGGATTCAACGAACCAGGCACCTGGGAAACTTCCCCCACCCGAATGGTGCGCCTCGACCACCTCACGCGACACGATGCTGCCAAGGATTTTCAAAGCGCAGACGACGTGCCCTACCGAGCCATTACGATGGGCGTGGGCAGTATTTTCAAAGCCCGGACGGTGTACCTGCTAGCTTTTGGACAGCACAAGGCACAAATTATTCAACAAGCTATTGAAGGGGAAATTACCCATTCTGTGCCGGCCTCTTTTTTGCAAAAACACCCCAACACAAAGGTCGTTTTGGACAAAGCCGCAGCGGAGGAGTTGACCAAAATGAAATCACCCTGGCTCGCGGGTGTCTGCAATTGGACCGATGATCTGATTTGCAAAGCCGTGGTTTGGCTGGCTCAAAAAACAGGAAAGCCGATCCTCAAACTCACCGACGAAGATTACAATGAACACGGCCTCAGCGAATTACTCATCGAAGAAGCCAATTCTTACGAACTCAACATTCGTATTTTTAATCGTTTGCAACGTACCATTACAGGTTGGCCGGGCGGCAAACCCAATGCCGACGATTCACACCGTCCCGAGCGCGCCAATCCAGCCCAAAAACGCGTCATCCTATTCAGTCCACACCCCGACGACGATGTGATTTCAATGGGCGGCACGTTCCAACGCCTGGTAGATCAAGGACATGAGGTACATGTGGCCTATCAAACTTCGGGCAATATTGCAGTGCATGATTTTGATGCGCTCCGTTACACCGAATTCATGCTCGAATTTGATGAAACACAAAAGATATTGACGGAAGACAATCGGCAACTTTATCAAAAAGTCATCCATTCTTTGAGATTAAAAGGTGCTGCCGAACTTGACATCCCCGAAGTGCGCATTATCAAAGCGCTCATTCGACGTGGCGAAGCGCGGGGCGGAGCGCGGTTTACGGGCTTGGCCGATGATCGCATCCACTTTCTCGACATGCCCTTTTACGAAACCGGAGCGCGGCGCAAAATGCCCCTTGGAGCGGCTGATATTCAGACTATTACGGACTTGATGGAGCGCGTAAAACCGCATCAGGTGTACGCTGCGGGCGATTTGGCAGATCCACACGATACCCATCGGGTTTGTTTGGATGCGATTTTTGAGTCGTTTCGCCAGTTGGAAAATCGAGACTGGATGAAAGATTGCTGGCTCTGGCTGTACCGGGGTGCCTGGCATGAATGGGCCGTACACGAAATTGAAATGGCCGTGCCGATGAGTCCGCAGCAACTTCGAAAAAAACGCCAGGCTATATTTATGCACCAAAGCCAAAAAGACCGACCACCTTTTCCCGGCGACGACAACAGAGAATTCTGGCAACGCGCCGAAGACCGCAACCGCGCAACCGCCCAAATGTACCGGGCACTGGGCTTAGCGGAATATGAGGCGATGGAGGCCTTTGTGCGATGGAAAGGTTGAAAGTCTAATAGACAATGATATCAATGGTCAAGAGTCAAGAGTCAAAAGTCAAAAGTCACTTCTTCACCCGCCTAACCCAATGGGAATACCACCCATGGTGGCTTGCCAACATCCCGGTCTACGGCTTTTGGCTGTGGTTTGCGGCACGGGCGCGACATTTGATTTTTTTTTCCAATGTGAACCCTGCTGTTCGCTTGGGAGGAGCCATGGGTGAATCCAAATGGGATATTTTGCAATTATTACCACCCGAAATTGTACCTAAAATGATTTTTGTGGCTGCTGGAGAAGATTTTGAAAAAGTGATGTTTGGGCTCGAACAAGCCGGTATTGGTTTTCCGCTCATTGCCAAACCCGACGTGGGCGAGCGCGGTTTTTTGGTCAAAAAAGTGGAAAATCCGAAAGTTTTGCGCGAATACCTCACGCGTTGGCCTGTAAAATTCATTTTGCAGGAGTTCCTCACACTGCCGATAGAAGCCTCGGTGTTGTACCACGTTTTTCCAGGCGAGGGCGGGGCCTTTGGCATTAGTTCCGTGTGCATCAAAGAATTTCTCTCTGTACGTGGCGATGGTCGTTCAAACATCCTTGAATTGATGGCACAAAATGCCCGATCGGCCTTTCAAGTCGCCCGTTTTGAGCGTGAATTTCCGGAGGTTTTGGAAAAGGTGCCAGATTTGGGAGAAACCGTTCTGCTTGAACCCATTGGCAACCATTCCCGTGGCACCAAGTTTTTGAACGGCAATTATTTGATTGGTCCTGACATGCTCGCTGCTTTTGAACCCATTTGCCGGAAAATCCAAGGCATGCATTATGCCCGCTTCGATCTGAAATCGGCTTCTATAGAAACCCTACAACGCGGCGAATTTAAAGTCATGGAACTCAATGGAATACTGGGTGAACCCGCTCATATTTATGACCCTGCCCACGGTATGTACCGGGCTTATCGAGACCTTTGGAGGCATTGGCGATTGTTATTTCAACTGCACCAGGCGCAGCGCAAAATCGGAATTCTGCCCACTCCCTTGGGCGAGGGATTGCGCTTTGCGCTGGGGTATTTCCGATATAAAAAAGAGTTGATCTAGCAGATTCAAGCCTTTGGCCGTCCACCAGAACCGCGTAGCGGTGCCATTTAGGTGGCAAAAAAAAAAGGCACGGGTCTTCTCCCGCGCCTTAGAATTTTTCAATTCTGAGAACAATACTTACACACTGATTTATATATTTCTAAAACCGTGCCAGAAAATGGGGTAGCCACGAATTGCACAAATTTTCACTAAGTTAATCCCGATTCGTGCAAATTGGGTAGCCGCGAATTACACAAATTTTCACTAAGATAATCCCAATTCGTGCAAATTCGTGTAATTCGTGGCAAACCTACTTGCTCATTCGTGGCACCCCTATTTGCTCAAAAAATCATTGTACAAAGTCTGCAAGTAAGCCTGCGCGTTCATCCGATCCACGGAATCCAATTTCCCTTCGAAAATGCGCCATTCCTTACTGCCAAACTCGTAAAATCCTTTTCCATGAGGCGTAGCCCAGCCCAATCCATTTTCGTTGGTATAGTAGGCGAAACCCTCCGCATATTTCTGCCAATCTTCCCCCGGAATCCCCGATGGTAAAACTTTTATAAACAAATCCTGGCTCCAGGGAATGAACTCGCGGGCTTGCGGGGCTTTGTGCATCAAACCCAGAACGGTTGCTGGGATATCATGGTGATTGCCAAAAACAGCTACTTTTCTGCCGTTTACAACCATAGGTTTCCCGAAAATAATGAGTGGGATATGCCGCGACTCCGGCCTGTCCATACCCAAGCCACCCGGCTGCGAGGCGCCATGGTCGGCCACCAGTACAAAAATGGTGTTGGCATACCAGGGCCGTTGTTCCGCAGATTTAAAAAACTCACCGATGGCATGGTCCACGAAGGCTGCGCTGTTCAGGAACTTTTCCCGGTCATTGTTGGCGGACCATTTGCTTTGAAACGGCACGTCGTAAGGTGGGTGTAAACTCAAGGTCATGGCAGTCGCAAAAAATGGCGGACGCATTTTGTTGATTTCCTGAAGAGTATGCTGCAAAAGAATGCCATCATCCACCCCCCAGCGCTGTGTTTTTTCGGCGCTGCTGAAGTCTCTTTCGGATATAATTTTGTCGAAACGCTGATTGGTGAGCCAAAGGCCGAGATTGGCGAATGTTAGTTCGCCGCCGTATAAAAAGAGCGTGGAATAGCCTGAATCTTTCAATATTTTGGGTATAGAGGGCAGTTTTGCAGCCTTGTCTTCCAACAAAATGATGCTTTGATCGGGTTGCGCCGGGTATCCCGCCAAAATGGATATAATGCCTTGGTCCGTTCGGTAGCCGCTGCCATAAATATTTTTGAAAAGTATCCCTTCCCGAATCAGGCGGCTCATGTTGGGACAAACCCCTGGTTCGCCGCCCAGTTCTTCGATGACTAGTGCTGTGTGGCTTTCCAGAATTAGAAATACCAGATTGTGCGCAGTGCTATCCGATGGATCAAAAAATTGAAATGCAGCATTATTGCAATCCAAATCTGCTCCTGTTAGGTGTTCAAACCCCTTCTGCGCCACACTATCCTCCAATACAGCATAACGATTAACCGTAGAACGCGTCTCGATCAGGCTGTGGCAAAGACTCCAACCAGGATTGGTTGCGGCGTGGTTGTCAAATAAATGCGGCGAGTAATACACAGCGCTTTCATTGATCGGCATCACGCCAGTACCGCCACGTATGGCAAGTACTAACAGCCCCAGCCAAAGCGGAAGCGCGAGTAAACTCCAACGCGACGTTTTTTCAAGGTAAATCCTAGCGCCCACCACTTTTTTGTAAGCCCAAATCATCAGCCAGACAAAGCTCGCATAAAGTGCCAAACTAACCAGCTTAAAGGGCAGCGACATGGAATCAAGCAAGGCGGTGGGCGTTTTGAAATACTCCACCGCGCGGTTGTTTAAGGGTGTTTGCCATTCCTGGTAGAGGAATACATTTGCGCCAAAAACAAATATAAATATGCTGAAAACCAGCCCATTGAATCCGAAAATGCTTTTTTCAAAAAACGCATAAGTGCGACTTCCGAAGGCAATACCGAATTGCCACAATATGACTGGCAGCGCCATAAGGTAGGCTGCAAAACTAAAATCCAGGGGTAAAGCGTGCCAGAACGATAGCCAGGCCGAGTCAGGGTTTTCCGCTGACCAATCGCTGCGAAACCACAGCACAAACCACAAGCGAAACACCACAAAAAACGACAGCCAAAACGCCAGCAAGCGGAAAGGGAAAAAGAAGGGATGTAGACTTTTCAGCATCGAAATTTGGAAAAAGAAGGGGCAAAGTTAAGTTTATGTAAAGTAAAAATTTGTGAAGGTTTTTTAGGTTTTATGAAGGTTGATACTTGGACTCGGTTAGACTCGGTTTTATATTCTCGGCTTTATAATCAAGCTTCATAAACCCTTGTCAACCCTTAGATGCCCATTGTTTCCTAAAAAATGTCTTTTTTTGCGCACTCGTTTTCTCCGACATCCATGTTCCGAATACACCAGATTCTCTTTGTCACGCTTTTCGTTTTCTCTGCCGAAGTGCTTTTCGGGCAGTCTGCAGCTGTGCTCGACACGCTGGCCAATCGTCTTGCCTTGCTTGTACAGCTCTCACAATCAAGTAATTACGAGCAGGCGCAAGTAGAGGTAGAGTTTTTGCGCGACTTTTTGAATCGCAATGGTCTTCCCCTCACACCCCAAGCACTCAGCCTGATGTCGGGCATTTACAAGGCCAATCTGGACGAGCGGAGCGCCACCCGTTTGCTGGCTGAAGCGGAACTGGACGCGCGACGCGACCCAAATTTCACGACCAAGGCGGCCCTGCTCAAGGTCTTGGTCCAAGAGTGCCGAAAGTGGGGACTTGCCGACCAAGCCCTTGCCTGCCAACAACTGCTGGCAGTTGCCCAAGACTCCCTCATCGTCCGCGAGCGTCGGGTGGATAAACTCAACATGCAGCAACAATTTGACTCGCTTGCTGCGCTGCGACAGCGGGAGCTGGCCGAGCGGGGCAAGTTTTTGAGCGTTGAAAAAGAAAAAGCCTGGCTTTACGGCGTCTTGGGTGGATTGTTTTTGCTCACCTTGTTCATCTGGGCCATGCGTAGCGATAGCCGCTGGCGCAAGCGCTTGGAAAGGAAGGAGCAGGAATGGGACATCATGCGTGCCAATCTCCAACACGATGCGGACGCAAACCTGCTTGCCGCAGCAGTGGAAGCGTCTCAAAGTACTCAGGTGGTCTCTACTTCTTCAGACCAATATAAAGTATATCAAGGCCCAAAACCGGAGCAAATCTGTCTGCTCATCGAGCCCAACCGACAGGTGGTTTTGTACCTGAAATCCCTGCTTTCAGACCGGTTCCAGATTGAAACCGCCAACACACCCACCGAAGCACTGCAAATGACCTCGGAAATGCTGCCCGACCTGATCGTCTGCGATGTGCTCATTAGCGGACACGCGGGCATCGAAGTCGCCCGGCAGATCAAGCTCAGCGAACGGACGAACCACATCCCTGTGGTGCTGCTCACGGATAAATTCGGCAACGAAGGCAAACTTGACGCCCTCCGCGCCGGGGCCGATGCCTGGTTCACCCGCCCGGTGATTGACGATGAGTTCGACGCCTCTGTCCAGCGACTTTTGGATGCTCGCAAAGCAAAGCACGAGCAGTTCAGCCGCTTCCTGCAACTCTATTTTTCAGAAAATCGGGTGTCGCTTAATGATCCATTTCTGCTCCAATCGGTGCAAATGATTGAGCACAATCTCGCCAACCCCGACTTCATGGCCGACGACATCGCACGCAAAATGCAGCTCAGCAAAACGCACTATGTCAAGAAGTTAAAGGTGCTCACCGGCAAAGAACCCGTGCAGCTCATCCGCGAAATGCGCCTCGAAAAAGCCAAGGTGCTGCTCGAAAAACGCGCAGGAACACCCCAGGCAATCTCTGAACTGGTAGGCTTTAGTAGTTCGGGGACTTTTGCATTGGCGTTTAAAGAGTATTTTGGGGAGAATACCCTGTTGTTGTATAGTTTGCCGCCGGGGAGGTTGTGAGGGGGAGGTGTCGGCTGTGCCGACAAATACAAACAACTTATATTCCAGCCCTACACTTAACTTATACACGGCAACAAAAAAGCCTCCTCCAACTCCAAATCGAAAATAAAGATCAATTTTCCCGATTTGAATCTGGAAAATCAATGCGTATTTCTGACGGACTACCTCGCAACAGACTTGAAAAAAACACCATAAAATAACAATAGAATTACCAAGAATATTCCAGCACTTCATATCTTTGCAAATGACAATTTGTAACGACAACAAAATTTAATAAATGGACCAAGCAGCAACTTTCAGCACAAAATTTATGGAATGGATCGGGGTATTCGGCCCCAAACTAATAGGAGCGATTGTAGTATTTATAGTCGGTCTTTATATCACCAATTGGGTCGGAAAGATGGTATCCAAAGGTCTGAAGAAAAGAGAAACAGACGTTTCGCTGCAAACTTTTCTGGCCAGTTTGGTCAGTGGTGGTTTAAAAGTCCTGCTGCTTATTACAGTCGCTGGGATGCTGGGCATTGAAACAACTTCGTTTATAGCGGTCATTGGTGCATTGGGATTAGCGGTTGGATTGGCCCTGCAAGGGTCGCTTGCCAATTTTGCGGGCGGCGTATTACTTTTAGTGTTCAAGCCATTCAAAATTGGGGATCTGATTGAATCTGGCGGCCAAACCGGGCATGTTCAGGAAATTCAGATTTTTAACACGATCATCCTGACCCCTGAAAACAAAACGGTAATACTTGCCAATGCGGGTGTTTCCAACGGCACCATTGTGAATTACAGCAAACATGGCAATCTCCGTGTCGACATTACCATGGCACTGGCACCCGACAGCGACATCGAAAAAGCCCGTAAAGTGGCTTTGGAAACCATGATCGCTAATCAATATGTACTGAATGAACCAGCGCCGTCCTTCAACGTGCTCCATGTTGGGAATGGCATGGTCACCTTCGCGGTGCGGCCCTATGCTACCCCAGGAAATTACTGGGACGCCTTTTTTACCGTACAGGAAGACTTAAGAAATGCTTTTACCAAGCATGGTATTGAAGGCCCGACGCCTACTTCTATTACGATCAACAGATAACTCAATCTGTTTAATTTGGTTTGCTGCGTGTAACTTTGCCCGTTCAAACCATGAATGTGCGACGCAAATTCCTGTGCATCCTGTTATTATCTTGCCTGACAGCTCCGCTGTTGGTCAGTTACGGTTGGCTACATCACCAGAGAAACCTGGTCAGGAAAGCGGTGAAAAGACAGATGATTGCAGGGTTGGACGAAAATGCGCTGGTTTTGATGAAATTCACAGAAGCAGATTCCAAAAGGTTGCTCCATTGGGAACATGCGCGCGAATTTGAGTACCAGGGCCAGATGTACGATGTGGTCAGAACGGAGACCAACGGTGATACGGTTTACTACCGCTGCTGGCTGGATCATCAAGAGTCCGAACTGAATCAACAGTTAAAACAGCTTGTCGCAAGCACTTTAGAAAAGGATCCAGCAAATCAGGAAAACCAAAAGCGCCTGACCCAATTTTACAAATCGCTGTATAGCTTTGAACCTCCTATATTATCTCAGGCCGTCCCAATGACCGAGGTCAGGCAAACGATTTTCCCACCCATTTTTTTCTGGTGTTCCCGCACCATCCCGCCCGGAGTGCCGCCTCCAAAAGTAAGTTGAACTTCTTCTTGTTCCAGATACTCCCACTTGCCGTGTACATGGCTAGTGATATCTGACGTCCACCCAAGTTTAACTTTACTTTTTACATCACCATGTATAAAATTCTACTGTGGTGTCTACTCCTGTGTGCAACCAATGTTGCCTTCGCTCAGGTAGTCACCGTTAAAGACCGGGAAACAGGCCAGGCGCTTGAATCCGTCACTATATCTTCCGCGAGTCCGAGGGAATTAACGATTACCAATGCAAAAGGCCAGACCGAACTGACCGTTTTCAAGGGTGCTGAAACAATT